>Ga0105032_100017_pt1 | contig 47906 bp, 71 predicted proteins | sample RS_126metaG_FD_91481 | JGI IMG/M metagenome (GOLD analysis project Ga0105032, IMG submission 91481) | Switchgrass associated microbial communities from Austin, Texas, USA, to study host-microbe interactions - RS_126 metaG | ecosystem: Host-associated > Plants > Roots > Rhizosphere | place: USA... | reverse complement strand
GGCGGTCGGTGTAGTGCAGCAGCCAACCTAGCGCAACTCCGCCGAGAATGCAAGCTGCAATGCCTTTCATGATGGTCCTCCTGTTCCTGCGCGAAAGCATGAGGCGGGCATATGCCCGCCTCACATGAACGCCTGTTAGATGATGGTCACGGGCTCCTGAACCGGACGGCACGCGAGACCGCCGGGGATTTCCTGTACCTCCTGAATGCGTACGGGCCTGACCGTGCAGCCAGAGTCACCGCAACTCGCGAGAGCGTCGAGCCACGGCTCACCCACGTCCACGTATGAGGCGGACTCCTCGTACACCTCGAACGTGTAACACATGACCAGGCCAGTCGAAGCAATCCCGACGAAGCACACGTACATGCCAGGCGGCAACTCCTGAATCAGCGCCTCCTCGTGAATGTCCTCGCGAAGAGTGTCCGGGTCGTACAGGGAAAAGCGATTGTCGTTGCCAAGCGTGGGGCGGAAACCGTTTGCCCCCTCCACCGTCGCGCTCAGCGCGAAGATGATGGCGGTTGCGTACGGACGAAGGGTCAGGCTCATTTGGGAGTTCTCCTGTTCTTGAGTTTGTGTTCTTGACGATGCGACTTCGGCTTCGCGTGATGCGAGCGCATCCACGAAGGCTTCGGTTTAGTGCGGCACATTGACTCGCATCACCTCCCGCCCGTCGCACCAAAGCTTGCCACTCCCATCCTCAAACTTCGTGTAATGGGAGCGCCCGCACTCTATGTGCTTTGCGCGGTACGTGTTGGATTGCGCGAGATCACCAAGCATGGCGAGCGCAACGCAGGCCAACAGGGCTAGTCCGATGATCGCGAAGATCGCACGGTTTTCACTGATTTGCATGCGCATGTTGGTCACCTCTTGCGTGTAGTACGTTCGTCAAGGCGGCTTTCACATCGCCCGGACGCTTGCACATCTGCACCTTGCCGGTGCTGCTGTCCTTCACGCGGATACCCACGTGATGCTCCTTTCGGTTGGGTGTCGGACGGCCAACAACTTAGCACATTCAGAAAATCCCTGCAAATCGGCAACTTTTGACGAAGCTGCTAAGTTGTTCTCCGCTGCGGGAATCCTCCCTCAGCTACACGAAAGGACACACGTGAGCACGAAAGTCGTACTCCCTGAGCCCGCGTACAAAACGCACGATGATGCGAAAGACCCAGCGGTCATTCTGCGGCTACAGGGACTACAAGAAGCTGACCCTCGCACGTTCTCGTTGCGGGAGCTAAAAGACATCGCGAAGAAGCAGGCAGAGCATGGCGTGGACCCGTTTGATGTGGGTACGCATGAGCTTGGCTTGTTCCTCGCGGAGGAGGAATACGAGACGCTAAAAGCGTACTGCAAAGGGCTCACGCCCAATCGTCCTCGCGTCAGGAGGCGTAAGTAACATGTGGACTTGTCACTTGTGCTGGACGCCGAACTTCTACGAGCGCTTCTGCTGTCAATGCGGCGCTCCTCGTAGGAGGCGTAAGTAACATGCACGCAAATAACATAGAGCTTCAAGGACTCGATGCCCCTAGCTCGATCAGCTTTCAGTCAGGCGTCAGTCGAAAGCGTTTCACGTACCCGATCTGGGACGTGAACTCACGTGAGGCTGAGGACATCGTTCTCGGCGCACTCGAACAGGCAAACCCTCGCGACCCGCATGGCGAGTGCTGGCCGCTACAAGTGCGGAGGTAACACAAATGACTCGTGTGATATTCAGGCAGGAAGGCACTAGCTGGAAGTTCGTGTGTGAGCAAGAGGGCTCTGACGAGACTGCGCTCGACAAGGCTCAGCGCAGCTTCAATGATGGTGATCGCCTTCTTGTTGTGTGTACGGACATCGTGTGTCCGTCAGCGAAAGAGTACACGGTCGGAAAGACCCTTACGTTTACGGAGGTAGTCGTATGAGTGACGATCAGATCGAGAAGATGGCGGACGTAATATGCGAGCAGCACGCTTCTCGCATTGCGGAATACGAACAGTTCGGTGAACTCGATGTGTGAACCTTACGGTTACACGTTACACGAGGACCCGTTGGATTTGGACGGCGATTACGAGTTCGATTACGGGTACGAAGACTGGGAACTCGAAGACGATCCGTACCTACTCGAACGTGGAGAAGGGTACCCTTGCGACGACTTCGCTCATGAGAAGGCGGAGTGGTAAGGGTGTTCGTTTCCTGTCCACATAGTAACGTATCACGAGGCGATAGGGTACGTGTCCGTTTGGGCATGTGCCCGTCGCCTACGATACGTGAGGGTGTGTGTACGGGATGGCGTCGTGTAGTGCGTACGTGGGAGTGTCGCGTCAATTACGATGGCATGGCACGCAACGTACATTACCTGTTCCATCCCGCACATGTACTCCGGCTGAGTCAGGCAGAGCAGGGCGCAGGCTGAATTTGTCCAGTGAAACCCCTGCAAATCGGCACTATTTGACAAACGCCGCTGATTGCTCTAGCCTGTTGAAACCGATTGAGGCACCGGGCACCGCACTAAGACGCTATGCACATACCCACAGCGCAGAGTGCGGTGCCCTTACAAGCGGCAGTCTCACGTCCTTTCGGGACTAGCCCACGCCCATGTAGGGGCTGCCGCTTGTAAGGGTAAGTTCGGAGGTTGTGGAGCGGGCGTCGCGGTGACGTGAATAGCGGCGATTCTAGATAACGACCGTGTTTCTGACGTACTCACTTTCGGCCCGCTCCGCAACCTCCGATACCCTTGTAAGGCACAGTGGAACCTATACGCAAGGGCAAACAGGTGATCCCTGTTTGTGGTGGCGACCTGAAACTGTGCCTTACAAGGGTACGGATACCGCTCCCAGAGCCGCAACCTCTGGTTTGGGCGTGCAGGGCCGTCGAGCGACCCGTACCCTTCCAACGGGTAGCCCACGTGTAGTACCAAAGTACGCTTGTAGACGAACGTGAGCCGTAAGCGTTTCGAGAGTGGAAACGGGAAGGCTACCCGACCATTTCCAGGGGGTGCGGTACAGGTGTACTCGGCTGGTCTCCAAAGCCAAGCTGTGCGGGTTCGATACCTGCCATCCCCGCTGTGGCCGTAGCTTAACGAGTAAAGCTCAGGGTTGTGGTCCCTGCGTTCCCGGTGCAAGTCCGGGCGGTCACCTTCGCAAAGCAAGGCCCGCTTTGCGTGTCAATAGACAAGGGCCAACACGAAAGGTAGGTGGTGCAGAAATGCCGATCCAGATCAGCGGCGTCGGAGTCAACGTGAGCATCGAGATCGAGGACGCGAGCGTCGAGGAGGCTCTCGCTCAGGCCGGTTTCGAGTCCACGGACGACCTGGACGTCAGCGTGAACGGCGAGCCCGTCGAGGACCCGGCCAACACCCCCGTTCAGGGCGGCGAGTCGGTCGTGGCCACCCCGAAGAAGGCCGAACTCGGCTAATCACCTACCCGCAGTAAGCTAACCCTACTGCGCGGTAGGCACCGTGAGGCCCCCTCCCCTTCTGTAACACACTAGAAGGGGGGGGGGGCTCCTTAACTACGAAAGGAGCCCTAACATGAGGAGTAAGAAGTCATACGTATTCTGGACCATTTTCAACTGCGCGTTTCTTGCGTGGGATGTGTTCTGGGGTACTACGTCCCTCCTGCAAGGCGAGTTCGGCTGGGCCTTGTTTTACTTCGTATGCGGCGCTGTGATGGCTGTATGCCAGTACTACAACGGCGTGTTTACCAGCGCTGGCTTGACAGGCGGTCGTACAACAGGTACAACTGGTAACAAAGGAGAACAGGAATCATGGCTAAGAAAAGCACGAAACCAAAACAGAAACGCAAACCTCAGCCGAAAGCGACTATGACGGTTTCCGTCAAAGGCAAGCTCAAAGGCACGCAGGTTGACAGGTGGGGTGGCAGTCAGGCGACCTTCGACTGGGAGGTCACGGACAAAGGCAAGATCAAAGTCACCGCTCCCTGCGGTACCAGCTATACGTTCGACAAGAAAACGATCAAGGACTTCGCGGACCTTATCGACAAGGCCGGCAAAGCCAAGGTCACGTTCGACTGAGGGAGGTGAAGTAGCTAAATGTTCATCGCGGAACACATACGTAACAACCTGAACCGGGTCAACTTCAATCACCTAAAGGACGCAGGCGAGGCACTCGAAGCGACCATCGGTGCCCCGGTCAGGTTCCTCATGCCAGAGGGACCGCGAACCGTTGACGGTTACACGCGACGGTGGACGGGTAACTCTAGCAGCATGGAGCATTACCCCGGATTCACTGAGGAGGATCGTGACGACAAAGGAGTCACGGTGCTATTCAGTTCGTACAACGAGGCACATGAGGGCACGGCACGTTGGCGTTACTTGTGGGTTCCGGCGACGGCATGGGAGCCCGCATATGAAGCCGCACCGTTCGAGTGGGAGCTTTACCTGCCCGAAAGTATGGGACCGGAAACCATCGAAAACATGGGTGGTATCCCTCTCAACTGGCACACGGAGCATGGTGAGTCCACCTACGGTGAGCTTCATGAGGGCCGTGTCATGTTCATTGCCTTCGCCGCGGGTTACCCGTACAACTGGGGCTCGTGGAACTGGGAGCAACAGTTCCAGCCCATCGTGGACAACGCCTCACCTGAGGCACGAGCCGCAGCGGCAGAGCGAATGGCAGCCCGCAATCGTGAACAGTTCGTTCAGATCATTCGCGATCAGGGCAACATCGCCATCACTGAGTTGCGTCAGAAAGGCGCGGCTGTCACTCAGCAGATTGGCGAGCATCAGGAGCGGTTGGTCAACCTGCTCGCGGACAAAGAGCAGCTTGGCAATCAGCTTGCACAGTTGCTTGCATCCGAGGGCGAGCTAACGCAAGAGGAGATTGACCGCGAATGGGAGTTGATCGAGCAGAACGTGAACATTGAGCGCGTAATGCTCGGCAAAACCGGCGGCGTACTCCCTCGTGAGAACCGCCGTCAGCGAGAAAATCGCGAACAGGAAGAACGTGAAGGTCTACGCAATCCTGTCACTCAGCAAGTAGGGTACATGAAACTGTACACCCGCATGCTGTACTTGCAGAACCCGGAGACTCAGCGTGAAATGCCGCTCGGCAAAATGGAGATCACGCTCGACTTCGGTACGAACACCCTCCGCATTAAGAACCTCACTCATCGCATGGAAAACAGGTGGGATCATCCTCACGTGAGCGAAGAAGGGTTGTGCGATGCGGACTTCCGTACCACGATCACTGAACTCCTGCGGCAGCGGCAGGTAGCGCCGATGGCCAACATGGTGTTCAACATCCTGCGAGTCGTCACGTTGACGGACCCGTGGGGACACAACAATCTCCCCCTGTGGGAAGAAGCAGACAACAGGTGGCGTCGTGAGAACGGCCACCCCGAATGGTCGCCTGACGAGGACATTCACCCTTTAAAAGCGGCCGAAGCCCAGGCTGGCGAGGATACCCCCGCCGATGACGATACCGAGCCTGGCAACGACCAAGAGAACGAGCAACCCGACAATGGCGAGACTGGCGATGGCAACACCGACGCCGCCGAGCCTACCGACGAGGATGGAGGTGACGAGTAATGGGGGCAATCGTATTCCAAGATTCCGACTTCAAAAAGTTGGAGGAGTACACGGCGCTGTGTCCGGTTGAGATTGCGTGCATGGGGTACGCAACTCTAGAGGGCGGTGATGTCATGGTCAAGGATGTTTTCCTTGTACCGCAAACCGTCAGCCTCAGCAGCGTCGAGTTCCTTGAGGAAGGACTCCCGTACGCAGTACAGAAAGCGCTGGAAGAGGATCGTGTAGAAGAACTGAAATTCTGTTGGCACTCACACGCCACGCACGATGCCTTCTTCTCAGCAATCGACGAAGACATGGTGGAAAAGGTACGCAAGAGCGGTCCTATCGACTGGTTCGCCAGCAGCGTACTCAACAAGCGAGGCAAAACCTACGCTCAGCTTGACTTCTTCCGCCCGGGTATGGATTCACCCGTGTCCGACTTCTTGGAGCGGGTCACGGTGGAACTCAGCACTCACGTCGAAGGACGGATCGACCAGGCTCAGCTACGCATGGCCGAAATCGAGATGTTCGCAAAGAAGAAGGAGTACACGAAACCCACTACCACCACGACTGCCACGGGAGGCGACAAGCCTGTGCTTGAGCCGCCTCACGGCGAGCAACCCGGCGGCAAGGCCAGCGGTCGGGATTGGCGACTTCACAACGAAGCCCGTCAGAAAGGGTGGGACTGTTACGTAGACGACGATCAGAACCTTGCGTACTACTGGAACTCGGAGACGGGTGAGTACGAAGGTTCGGCAGTCATTCCTCTCGACGAGAAAGGTGACTGGAAGATCGACATCAACGTGACGGTCTTTTCCTCCGACGATGGCAACGCATCAGAGGGAGAGACCACCGAGATGGTCCCTCTCACGGACGCCGAGGAAGAAATGCTGAACTCGGCCATCGAGAAGAGGCAGGTGTAACATGACCAAACGGGCACACCTCAACGAACGTGAGCGACGGGGTAGTGAACACGTCGCTCTGGCGATAACGGACGGCCAGTCTCTCGAAGACGGGCTCGCTTCCGCCCTCGCTGACCTGAGGGCGTGGGCAGCAGCAGAGGGCGTGCCGTTCGCAAAAGCGGTGGAAAAGTCACGCACTCAGTACATCCATTCACACGTAACGAAGGAGCGCTGATGACTTTCACTAAGGCATTCCTACTCGGATGTGCAGTAGCTCTGATCGGAGTAGTTCTGGTCAGCGCATTCGCAGCAGCCGTGGCGGTGATCGCATGACCGTCACTCCCGACCAGCTATTCCGGCGGCAGACCGGCTTCTACGCACCGCAGGATCACCCCCACGATAGAGTTACCTTCGTGGGGGTGGGAGGAATCGGGAGTTTCGCTGCTCTGGCAACTGCCAAGCTCGGCGTTCCTAGCCTCACGCTCATTGATCCCGACTCAGTGGAGGCACACAATGTCCCCAACCAATTCTCACCGCTCAGTAAACTGGGCCTCCCGAAGACGCACGCGCTGGAAGAAGAGATTGCGTCGCATATGGGAGAGGCAGTTTCCGTGGAATCCGCCGTCCGAACCATCGCTGAGTGGGAGGGGGAGTACCGTGGTGTCGTAGTCAGCGGACTCGACAGCATGACTCCTCGTCATGAACTCTGGGAGAAACTGAAAATGAACGTTCAGGTTCCCCTTTACATTGACGGACGGATCGCAGGACAACGCATGATCCTGTACTCAGTCAACCCGACGAACCTCACTGACATTCAGAAATACGAGGAGACTCTTCATGCAGATGGTGAGGCAGAGCCTGCCAACTGCACCGAACGGGGACTAATCGACGTTGGATTCCAGATCGCCGCACTCATAACCCGGCAGGTGCGTATGCACTTGACCGGACAAGAGGTACCAAAACTGATAACCATGAACATGCAAACCCTGACCCTTAGAAAGGGGGACTGGCTATGACTTACACGTACAAAATCAGTGACGAGTTCGAGACCATCGCAGACTCGGAGGCGTACTCCCCCGACGAGTTGGCAAACGCCATTGCCGAGGCGCTGGAAGATCAGCCTGGCGGCAACTACACGATCAACATCGAGGCGTTTGAGGAAGGGCACAGGGAGTAATCATGGCCGAACTAAAGATGAAGACCGTTCGTGAAATCGACTACTTCGATCTACGTCAGTTCACCAAAGAGCATCTTGGCCGAGAGTACAACGTAGCGAGTGACAGCTATGACTATCCGGCTAATGACTCAGCGATAACCGCGTCTGCCCAGGTATGGCCTGACGATCCTGAGTCGTACGAGCGAAAATGGGACAAGCCCGAAGTAGACAAATTCATTTCAGGTGAGGAGCATCAGTGCCGCCCTGGCGCAATCCTCAGTGAGCTTTGCTCGCGCAATCTGATTCCTGTTGGCGACTACGTGATTTCGGTTAGCTGGTGATCATATGAGCGAGCTACGTGAACGACTGGAACGTGAGACGGAACTCGGCGCTAGCATAGGCGATGGTTGGTGGCCATACGTAGAAGCTGCCGCTACCCTTCTTGACGCTGCGTACCCCGGCTGGAAATCAGGGCAGATCAAGGAAAAGTTCGGCGGGCTGCGGTTCTATATAACGCCCGCACCTTTTCGCGACAAGAAAGAGGGCGACGAGCGCGACGAGATTTGGTACGACGACTGGGCGCGGCGATGGTATGCTGAGCAAGAAGCCATTGCTGATGCCGCTGAGCGAGCGTGCCAAAACGTATGTGAGACTTGCGGTAAACCCGCCGAAACTAAATCCGTGAACTACTGGATACACACCCTCTGCCCTGAGCATTTCGCACAGTACGAGGAGGAACGAACCATGAGGAACTTGAAGACCAATGCCACCTAACCTTCAAGACGCAGACACGGCGTGGCTAGTTGACGAGCTTCGTGATCGTGGTTACGTGGCAGTAACTCGCAAAATGTATGACCGCCGAATGGACGAACGTGATCGGGCTGTCAAACTGGCGGGTGACGCTTTGCTTTATCTTCGCAGCCGAGACATAGCGAGAGCGGTTCAAACGCTCAGAAAGATTCACGTACCATTATGACTGCACAAGTAGACGAAATCATCCTCGTCCCTATGACGAGAGAGCAAGTAAATCAAGCCGTTATGACTATCTCCTGGGTTGAGAACTACTGGACTGGGCTCGACCCTAAAGAGCAGGAAGTTTTGGAGCTACTTGAAAGGGCGCAGAACCTCCCGCCATGCGACCCGGCTGAGGACGCCTTCCCCGCCAACCGCTTTACGGAGCCGACTAGGCAGCGTGTCGCATGATCGAGATCATCTTCGGAATCTCGCTGCTGGAATTCATCGGGACCATCGTGATCCTGATCGACCTTGGCCCAGAGGCAGCGCACAAGATCAAACGCTGGGGCAGCAAGGAGCATTGGCTACGATGAATGCTCTGATCTCGCATTGGCAATGCCGGAACTGCGGCTACCTGAACCCGATAGCCTGGCTGATCTGCTCTCATTGCAGCCGCCCTAAGCAAGTCTGATAGAATGGAGCGCGAATGAGCGAATCAAACGGAGCCTGGGGTCAGCTTGCGGCCCATGACGACGAGTTCGCTCAGGCATGGGATAGCTACGAGTATCTTCCTGAGCCTGGCGAGAATCAAGTCTTGGATGCCTTCTGCGCCCGGAAACACATTGACATACCGTCCCTGCTGAAACTAGGGGCGAGGCTGGCTGAGCCGGACGTTCTGGCTTTCGCCTACGATCAAGGGATCAAGTTCCGCAACATGGTGGACGGACGCAAGTGGAGCTACATCGGCTCGACTTGGCCTCACCTCAAAATCGTGCGGGCTGCTCCCAAGCGAACCGAGCAAGTGATCGTGTGCGAGGGCGAGACGGATGGAGCGCGACTCGCGAAGGAGTACGACATCGACGTAGCCATCATGCCCGCCGGTGCCGAAGCTTTCTTCGAGAGCATGGCGCAGCAGCTTGAGGACTACCAACACGTACTAGTCGCGCTCGATAAGGACGCAGCAGGTGAGAACGGTAGTAGTAAGATTGCACAGTATCACAATAACACGGTAAGGTTTCCTGCCCCTGGCGCAGGTGACTGGGCTGATGCTGAGGGTGACTTGCCCCCGCTACCCGAGCTAGTGGAGCGGCCTGACACTCCGACCAGTTTGTCCAGTGAAATCCTCGTGCCCGCCGGGGCAATGCTTGAGATGGAGATACCTGAGATTCCCTCCTGGCTTGAGCATGACATTCTGCCAATTGCAGGACAAATGATCCTTCACGGCTGGTCCAAGAGCTTCAAGAGCTTCATGGCTCTGGACCTTGTGACGCAGCTTGCGCAGGGTCAGGACTGGTGCATGTTTGAGCCTACTGAGGAGCCCGTGCGTGTAGGGATCATGCAGTTCGAGATCACCTGGCCGTACTACCACAAGCGCATGAGTATGCTTCGCAGTAACGCTAGGGATGTGGATGCGTACAATGCGAACGTGTACACTTGGACGCCGATGAAACGGCCCGAACTCGTAGCAGGTAACCGCAAGCACGAAGATCACATACTGAAAACTCTTACTGACACTGACATCCAGATCATTCTGATTGACCCGATTCGTCGCGCCGTAGGTAACGCTGACCTGAACGCAGAGAACGAGGTGCGTAAGATGCTTCGGTTCTTCCAGCGTCTACAGGATGCGGGGATCACCGTGATTGCCACGCATCACGACAACAAGGAAGGCGCAAAGGCGGGAGGCGGTAGCGCTGTCAGCATGACCGGCTCTGGTGCGTTCTCAGGTGACGCCGACACCATCGTCAGCGTCGAGCTTCCCAAGGGCGAGAGCCTGAACACCAGTCGCCGTCGCAACCTGAACTTCACGTTGCGGAACTCGCCTGCTGTCGGACCCCGTTCGATGGAAATCACTGAGGACGGCCGAATCATCTACGATTCCGAGCCGAGCTACGCCGAGGAGGCTGAATCAGAGGATGCCGTTGATCCCAACCAACCCAAACTGCCCGGTATCTAGCCGAAGGGGGACCCTATCCTACGTCCCCCTTAAGGGGGACTAGGAATAGGGGTGGTCCCGCCGAGCCTTCGATTTGACTTTCAACTACGACTTTGATAGGATGCTGAACTCGAATGACTGAGCCTAAGAAGATTCTGATCACCGACGCATTCACCAAGGGCCAAATGGCTAGGGCCATCCCTGGCTCTGAATTCGACGGCAGCACGAAACACTGGGTACTGCCCGCAGCAGCGGTGAACCCGCGCTCGGCTACCGTAGCTCTCAAGCTGTTCCCAGAGCTAGGTCTGACCGCGCCAGAGTTGATCGAGGCGCGGGAGCAAATGATCCAGAACGTCCGGCCGTTCGATAACGCCACGCCCTTCAATACTAGGATCGTCGCGCCAACCGTTGAGCAGGTTCTAGCCAGCGAAGGCAAGAGCCTCTATGACTTCCAGGCGCTCGACCTGGGATACTTGGACGCTGTGCTACGAGAGCATGGCGGCGCTTATCTCGGATGGGAGCGTGGACTTGGCAAGACCATCGGTGCGATGTGCATCGCAGAGTCTCGCTCGGCCAAAGAGGTGCTGGCAGTCGTACCGAATACGGCTAAGCACACGGTTTGGGGCAACGAACTCAAACACTACCTGGCCGGAATTTATGACGAGATTTTCATCCTGCCGAATCAGAAAAAGAAACGCGAATACATGCTCGACCGTGTGAAAACGGCGAAACAGGAAGGCAAGAGCATGATCCTGGTGATCCATTACCAGGCGCTTGATCTGATCGCAGGAAAGAGCAAACGTGGCTGGGACAAGTACGGCGAGTGGGATTTGATCATTGCGGACGAGGTTCATAGGATCAAGAACCCGAAAGCAAAAATGACCCGGGCGCTCAAGCGAGTACCAGGAGCGGGCAAGCTGGCGCTATCTGGTTCGATCATCCAGAACCATGCTGAGGAGTTGTTCTCGCCGCTACAGTGGCTATTCCCCGAACGGTACAAATCGAAGTGGCGTGACTGGAATGATCGTTACTTGGATTACGTTGAGGGTGGATACGCCAAAGTGTTCGTCGGCATCCTGCCGGAGAAACTTGACGACTTGCGGTCGGAGTTGGGCGTGTTCATGACGTACCGTCGCAAGGAGGACGAGCTTGACCTGCCCGAGCGAGTGGACGAGGACCGACTGGTTGAGTTGACCGCTGGTCAGCGTAAGGCGTACGATGAACTCGTAGCGACCTGCATGACCGAACTGGACACGGGCGACTTTGTTGCGGCCGACGATGGCTTGCCGATGCTGATTAAGCTGCGACAGATCGCGACCGGCCTTGACTTGATTGGTGACGTTCACGATTCGTCCAAGCTCGACATAGCGCAGGAGATGATTCAGGACAACCCGGACGAGCAGTTCGTGGTGTTCTCTTGGTTCAAACCTGCTTGCTATGCGCTGGTAGATATGTTATCCGGTGGGCACACTGAGGACGACGAGACTGCTACTGCGGTGGCTGTCACTGGTGACATTGACCAGGATAAGCGCGATCCGATCATCGAGCGGTTCAAAGAAGGCAAACACCGGGTGCTGGTCTGCACGATCAGCACGATGGGCGAGTCACAGAACTTCCAGAACGCGAACAATGTGATCTTCCTTGATCGCTCGTGGAACCCGTCCGACAACACTCAGGCAGAGGATAGGGTGTATCGGATGGGACAGGAGCAGAAAGTGACTATCACTCACTTGATCGCGAAAGACACTGTTGACGAGCATCGGGTAAGCCCGACCATCATCAACAAGGACACGCTAAGGAGGATCATACTCGGTGGCTGACATAAACTTGAGTTTGAAAGACATTGAAACCATAATCTCGTGGGGATTTGCAGCGCACTCACACTATGACTGTGGTCTGTCGGATCATGAAGACATACTACTGGCTAACCTGCAATCACATCGGGATGTAGAAAGGATAAGGAATGACCAATCCGTTCATAGTACTGATTGAAATTCGTGACGAGTTGCAAATGACGAATCATCTGCTCAACCAGCTTTTGCAGGTGTTCAATGTTGGAGGGCCGCATCGTGAGTAGCCAGCTAATTGATCACATTGAGGAGACGGCCGAAGTTTTGTTTGAGGCATACCGTAAAGAGCTAAATGGCACCGAGTATTGGGCCGAACTCTCTGATGTGGAACGCGAAGCATGGCGAGCGGTCGCGAATGCGGCTTCTCCCCAGTTCCATCCCTATAAAGAAACGATGGGGTCTTGATATACTTAGAGGATGCCTAAGAAAGGACCAGGACGACCGAGGAAACCCGCCCACAAACTCTCGCAATGGGGCAAATGGAAGCGGGCGTCCCGTGATCACGGCACTAGCGGCGGGAAGACCAAACGTTGCTCGCGTTGTGGAAGCACTAAGAAAGTTCAGGTCCACCACATAAACCGGAACAAAGGCGACAACCGCCCCGCGAATCGGATGCTTGTCTGCCTGAGTTGCCACAACAAAGTAGAGCCAAAGAGAGGAAAGCACTAATGGCGTTGAAGGTAAAGTCCGCGCCTGACGGCAAGTTCCAGATCGTTGACGCATTTGGGAAAGTCATTCAGGACGGCATTGAGGATTTGAATCGAGCTCAAGCTATCTGCGCGACGCGCAATGCACTAGGGGACGAAGGCAAAGCCGGAGACCCGGAAGCGAGTGACGATGGCGACGATAGCTGATGAACTTCGCAAGCAGAAATCCCCGGCTGATGCCCTTACCTGGCTGGCTGGGTACTGCGAACAACTTGAGTCACGCATTCAAGACTTGGAGCGCGCTAATGTCTCCGGGTGGGACGAATGGTCAGGTGAAACGCCGCCGCTAACTGCGGACGGACTTGACGACGCTGAACGTCAGGCGGTCGAAGATGAAATCGCTGACCTACGCCAGGAACTGAGCGGCTGCGAGGACTCACAAGAATCAGAAGTCATACGCGCCAAGATCGAACTGGCCGAAGACAAGCTCATGCCTCCGCATGAGGAACCCGATCTCGATCAGGCTCGCACGACCCCCATCGTTGACGAGAAGGGCAATGTAGTCAATGAGGTTCCGGTCGTAACCCCGGAGAAGGAAGCGCAGCGCTGGGAGTTCGCGGAGAAAGTACTCAAGCTAGAGGAAATCTACGGTCCTGAGAAGGGCAAAGAGTACATCGACTCGTACTCCAAAGCTGGACCGCTTCTGCTCTACTACACTGACCGCGACTTCGTACTCGGTTTGAGTGACGAAGTGAAACGGGCGATGATCGCTGACGTGCTTGAGCAATCTCCCCGAGAGGCTCATGAGATGTCCCGAGACATCCTCAAGGACTTGGAGTCCAACGGGCCGGACGTATCTGTGGAGAACATCATCAAAACGATGGGTCGATAATGGCTGATCCCAAACCGAAAGACCTGTTCAAACGTGACCCGATCAAGGAACTTCGTGATCGGGTCGAGAAGTTGGAGAAGCAGGAGATTCAGGTCGCAGACTTGCCGATCAATGCGATTAGGCGAGCGCTGCGCAAAGAGCCGGAGGACCCGATCCAGACGTTCATGCCGGGGTCGGTCAATGCAGAACTCTTGCACCCCGATCTGATTGTAGCGTCGGGAGAAGAGCTTGCGGTTTGGAATGCGAGCGCAATCAGCGCCGTAGTTGACATTGCCTACGACCTTGAGTATACTCCCAAAATCTTCATGCAAGTGTACGGTACGGAAGGCGGCACCGCTTTGTACACTCCCATAGTAATCAATGGGAGCGTCACTGAGAAGACCGCCAAAGTTCTGATCCGTGCGAATTCAGTTGTAACCCAGACCACGCCATTCACGTGGTTTGCTGTGAAGGAAGGATAATGAGCGAGAAGACCATTCAAGAGGAAGCTAAAGAGCTTCGCGAACTGAAATTGCAGTACCAAGAGGCGAAAGCCCAATACGAAGCACTCAAGTCGCAGTTCGACAAGCGTCAGTCAGAGTTGATGGAGCGCATGGAGAACGATAGCGTCGAGGGCTTGAAGGTAGACGGTGTGAACTTCGTGCCGACCGAAACGATCTACGGTAAGGTTGACGACCGCCGCGAGTTCGTTGAGTGGGCGAAAGAGAACATGCCTGAGCTACTAGAGGAGAAAGAGCGCAAAGACGTACTGAACGAGACTGTGCGCCAGATGCTTGACGATGGGGAAATCCTGCCGCCTGGCATAGGGTTCACGGTACGGGAATACATCAGCCAGCGAGCAGCGAAATGACGTTCATTGCTGGTGTAGCGATAGTCACGTCCCTGATACTTCTGGGACTGTACCTAAAGGAGCCGCTGTGATAATTGCACTAGTACTAGATCACGCGAGTAGTGAGCTTGGTACGAAGCGAGTTGAATTTGACCGCGAGATGGGAGAGTTCGTTCAGGAAATCAAAAACGGCTCTGTCGTGAAGAATTCGGGCGGTAGATTGAACGCTAACCAAGTGATCGAATGGTGGGAGGAGGACAATGACTGATTTTGTAGCGAAAGAGACCGAAGACGGAATCGACATCTACGATCCTCTTGAGGAGACTGATCCGATAGCTTCAATCCCGCGTTGGACTGAGTGGGGAGCAAGGTCGGCCGTCGCGTTTCTAGAGAATCTAGGATTCGATGTTGACAAGGACTACCTTGAGCAATGATTCAAGATTACATCTATACGGCGGGCAGCATCTTGTTCATCCTTTCCTTGTTGCCCGCATTGAAGGCCGCAGAAAAGCCGCCGCGAAGTACCTGCGCTCTTACGGGCTCGGTGCTTTACGTCTACGCCGTGAATGCATGGACGCTTGATCTGTTCTTCACGGCTATCACGACGCTGATCACGGCGTCTGTTTGGACCGCCTTGTTTTTTCAGCGCCGACCCCTTGACAAGGCTGTCTGAATCTGCTAGTATCCTTGGTCTGCCCTGTTCCCTCCGGCGTCACGCTGTGTAAAGCAGGGCAGAACATGAACAACGATAAGGAGGAAGTATGACCGAGAGTACTGAGGTAGCAACCACTGAGCCTGCGTCTGTACCCGCCCTTGCAGCTACTCCGTCCGTCGAACTGACGGCTGAGGACGTTGCGCTGCCTAGCATCAAGCTTGGGCAGTACATGAGTGATCACGTTCAGGAGGACCGCGTTCCTGCTGGCTCGATCTTCTCATGCTTGGGCCAGGACGACCCGGACCCGGTGGTGCTATGGGAGCAGGGCGGCGACGAGCTTGTTCTGTTCCATGTACTGGCCTTGAAGAAAGGCAAAAGCATTAGCGAGGGCGGGGAGCTTGTTCTCTTTGCCTACGACGACCCGGACGTGCCCGCCGACGCGTGGACCACGTACAACTACACGGTCGTCCTGCCCAAAGTCGATCAGGAAATGCCGTACAAGTTCCTGCTGACCAAAACGGGGCAGCCTGCCGCGAAAAACATCAACACGGTAATCGCTAAGAATCTGTCGAATACCCCAGCTCACCAGCTTGCCTTCACCCTGGATTGCGTCCAGCGTGAGAACAAAAAAGGCAAGTTCTTCGTGCCGCGTGTTCGTCAGGTAGAGGCAGCCGACGAGGACATCAAAGTCGTGGAGGGAATCCTCCCGATGGTTGAAGTCCAGCAGGCTGCGGCACCGGCTTCGACGGCTTCGGCTGACGAGCCCGCAATCTAAGGAGGTAATATGCCCGGAGACAATCCGTACGTATTCGACAACGATCGAGTTCAGAAAGCACGACCTAGCATCTTCTTCTATGTGGCAGAGCTTTGGGCTTCTGGCGCATCCGAGGAGCAGATCAGAGGCATCTTCGACGAAGCTGTAGAGGGCGTCGAGAGCCGAGTGGCTGCTGTTGAGGAGACTGAGGAGGACGAGGGTCAGGTTGTTCCGAACGAGCAGCCCGCTGACACTGAGCTTCCCGATCCTGAGGACGTGACTCCCGCTGAGGAGACGCCCGAGCAGGAGGAGGACGCTGAGCAGACCGAGCAGCCCGATGTGGCTGAGGATACCACTACCGCTCCTGAGGAGGAGTCCGTAGCTACTGAGACCGAGGGTCCCTCGGGCCTCGATAGCGAAGCGTAAGAAATGACCAAACTCGCGTTTGACACCGAGACCAAAGGGTTCGGGTGGTACGATGGTGAGACCGCCTTCCTTGGTTCCTGGGCTGACGCGAAGAACGAGTACGTGGCCAACCTGCTGACGGCAGATGGAGCGCAAGAATACGAGAACGCTCTCAAATCGGCCGGTACGCTGGTTGGCCACAACACCTCGTTCGACGTGCATCAGACCCGAGCAACTCTGGACTACGACATTTTGTCGCAGGGTGCGGTGCTGCACGATACCGACATCAAGGCGAGGATCGCGATCCCTACCGGGCAGCGGAAGGGCTCGTACAAACTCAAGGATTTGACGGCTACGTTCGTCAATGAGGAGGCCAAAGCCGAGTCGGAGGCCATTGACGAGATGGCGAAGTCAATCGGAGTGAGCCTCAAAGAGACTCCCGAAGCCTACTACCTTGTATGGAGGGCGTATCCCGATGTCATGGAGTTGTATGCCAAAAAGGATGCTCGCTATACGTACGATCTGGATACCTACCTTGATACCCAGCTTGACCCGGCGGACCAGTCCTACGGGATCGAGCAAGAAGTAATCCCGATCCTGACTCAAGCGGAAGCTACTGGCGTCAAGATCGACCAAGAGGTTGTTCAGAAACTCAAAGCGGAATACGAAGCACTTGAGCAGGAAGCACGTGAGCCTTTGATCGAGACTTTCGGTTCCGAAAAGGCGCTGAAAGGCGAAGGCTCGAAGCAGGCGCTATTGGACGCGCTGCTAGAGCTTGGCGTGCCGCTGTATCGCAAGACCAAATCAGGCGAACTCGCAACCCACAAGTGGGCGCTACAAGAGTTCACTGAGCAGTTCCCGATTCTTGACACTCTGATGGAGTGGCGGAAATACGACAAGTTCCTCACGACCTACATCAATCCGGTGGACGGTCGTGATGTTGTACACACGTCATTCAAACAGTGTGAGGCGTGGACGGGCCGCATGAGTTCAGCGCGCCCGAACATGCAGAACATCCCGAAGAAGGCGGGCAAGGAGGCGCGGTCTATGTTCGTGCCTCGTGAGGACCACGTGTTTGTGGTCTACGACTACGACTCCATCGAGGTACGTCTGCTGGCGTACTACATGGCGAACGAGGCGTACCGCAAACTGATTCGGGAGGGGCTAGACCCACACGCCTACATGGCCGGTCAGATTCATGGCCGTCCGATGGAGGAATTCACCAAGGAGAACGCTACGCCGGAGGATCGTCTCCTGCGTGACATCGCCAAAAACACGATGTTCGCCATCTCCTACGGTGCGGGTGCCCCGCGAGTTGCCGATATGAATCAGATTCCCAAAGCTGAGGCCAAAGAACTGATCAAGAAAATCAAGAAATCCCTACCAGGGTACTACCGGCTGAACTCGCGCATCAGGAAGAAGATCGAATCTGTTGGTTACGTGAACACGGCGTTCGGCAAGAAACAAGTCGTGGACAAGGAAAAGGCGTACGTTGGACTCAATGCGCTGATCCAGGGAACGGCCGCTCAGATCATGAAGAGGGGCCTGATCCAAGTTCACGAAGCAACCGCACATCTCGGCGCGATCCCGCTGCTGCTCGTACACGACGAGATCGTGGTCGAGTGTCATAAGGACGCAGCCGAGGAGGTGTCAGCGCTAATGCCTGACGCTCTGTGTACCGCTTTCGATTGTGACCCGCCGCTTCAAGTGGAGGGCGGGATAGTGACTACGAACTACGCTGACGCGTAAGGAGGATCATGAGTGGAGAAGCAGTAGACCTGTCGGATTTCGCCGGTGCTTCTGGTGAGATGTCCCGAGAGGATATGGAAAAACTGATGGCGTCACCCGATACTGCGGTGCCCGTTGGCGATACGCAAGAGGAGGAGCTTTCTCCTGAGGAGATCGGCCGCATCGAGCTTGAACGAGCTTGCGCGGGTGGGCTGAGGATCATCACGATCCCGGCTATCATCTTCCTCAAGGATGGCCGTCAGTTCAACGCTGACAATTTCAAAGCCTGGGGATACTCCCCGTTCGGCGTGTTCGCTATCGGCAACTTCGAGGACGACTCGGATGATTGCCCTGAGCGCTACCGTTTGTTCAACGGCGAAGAGGTTTCGTCCATTGAACTTGGGGTGCAGGCGTACAACGCCGCCGCTGAGGAGGAGGCTGCTGTAACCGAGGCCGAAAATGGCGACGGTGAGCAGTCCTAAGCGACTCATAGCCATTGATCCCGGTGAGCGCGTCGGTTGGGCGACCGGCGTGCTTGCCGATGGGATCATTGAGCTAGATACCCACGGCATCAGCGAGCTAAAACCGTTCGCGATCAAGCTCGGTGAGAGGATCGCGGACTACGACACTGTGATCTACGAGACTTATCGCCTGAGCGCGGTGGGGGCTAAACAGATCGGTGACGATCTGCAAACCAGCCAGTTGATCGGAATGATTCGGTACTTGGCTTGGACCAGTGGTACGAAACTCGTAGCACAGTCGCCTAAGATCAAGACGACCGCCGACAAAGTGGCCAAGGGCGACTTCAAGCGGTTGATCGAAGCAGAGCCCGGTACGCACGACGACGCGCATGACATTGACGCGATCCGACACCTAGCGTACTACGGCTGGAAACAGCAAGTGAAGGAGGCAGCACGTGGCAAGCAAGCTCGACCCGCATAAGGACGAGATTCAGCGCAAGCTGGAAGCTGGCCTGTCGGTGAGCGAAATCGTGTCGCAGGGCTACGGTGTTGCCCGCAGCACGATGGAAGAGTTCATCGCCAAAAACATCGCACTACCTAACAAAGAGGGGATCGAGAAGTGGCTGATCGTACCGGACACTCATGCCCCGTATCACGACGAGAGGGCTTGGGCGGTTATGTTGAATGCAGCTACTGCGTTCAGGCCCGATGGAGTGATTCACCTGGGGGATTTGGCCGATTTCTACGCCGTTTCTGCCCACTCCAAGGACCCGACGCGAATGGACCGTCTGGACGAGGAGCTTGTAGTCGTACGAGGTTGCCGCGCTGACCTAGATGGACTGGGCGCAACCAAAAAGAAGTTCGTTGAAGGCAACCATGAGGATAGGTTCCGGCGGTACATCGAGGACAAATCGCCTGAGCTTTACGGACTGCTGAACACGGACTCACTGTTGGAACTGTCCGATAACGAATGGGAGTTGACGCCGTATCGTGAGGCTACCAAGATCGGTGAAGTGTACTTCACTCATGACACTGGTAACTCGGGTAAATACACTACCGCTCGTGCGCTTGACGCATTCCAGCATTCGGTGGTTATCGCACATCACCACGCCATCCAGTATGCGGTCGAAGGAAACGCGACCGGCACGTATCGTGTTGGTGCGCAGTTCGGTTGGCTCGGAGACCCCGAGAAGGCTGACTACCTCCACCGGATCAAAGCGCTGAGGAACTGGTCCCCTGGCTTTGGTATTGGGTACCACGACTTGGCTACGGGCCTGGTGTACCTTGTTCCTGTGCCCATCGTCAACTACACCGCCTGCGTAGAGGGCGCGATCTATGGAACGGAGTAAGAAAGTAGACAAAGACGGCAGGATCAGTGTGTTTGACCTTCGGGTTCCACTGTTCATTGCCCTCGGCTTGTTCGAGCGCGTGGAGGACGAGAAGTTCGCTGACCACGCCCGCGACGTAGCAGCCGAGTTGAAAAGGAGGAAGAATGGCTGACATCGCACTAATGGGCGGTATGGGTGCGGGTAAGACCACGGTAGCTGACTACTTGGTTGAGCATTACGGTTACACCGCCAAGAAAATCAGTACGCCAATCTACGGAATTGCCGAACAACTTTGGGGGCCTGAGGCTGCTAAAGATCGGGGCAAGCTCCAAGAACTCGGCATCAAGATGCGAGAGATTGACGAGGACGTGTGGCTGAACCTGTACCTTGAAGATGTGACTAAAGCTCGCGAAGAGGGTCTGGACATTGTAAACGATACGCTGCGAATGCGTAACGAGTACTGGGCACTCAAGGAGCTTGGTTTCAAATTCATTCGGATACTCACCCGCGAGGCGACGCGTCAAGACCGGCTAATGAAGATCGGCCGCATTCAGGATTCATCTGAGTTGCAGCACGCAACCGAGACTGACTTGATTGGCCTAGAGGCGGCAAAGGAAGGCATTGGCGCTGACTACACGATTACGAATGACGGAGACCTAGAACTGCTATACGCCCAGATTCAAGGCGTTATGCTGAACATTGAGGGGGAATCGTAATGGCCGATAGCGGTCCGAACGAAACCAAATTCAGAATTCAGACGGCAAGCGGATTGTACTACCACTTTCTTGAGCCGACTGCTGAGATGATTGCATTGAACGACATTGCACATCATCTGGCCGGAACGTTCCGATTCTCTGGCGCGACTGACCCTTGGATTTCAGTGGCCGAGCATTCAGTAGCCGTAAGTCGATTGGTTCCTGACGAGTTCAAAGGTGGCGCATTGTTTCATGACGGTAGCGAGGCGTATTTGTGGGACTTGCCGCGTCCGGCTAAGCCGCTATACGGTAAGACGTACGCCGAACTCACTCAAAAATGTGACGCCGTAATCGGTGAAAAACTAGGTATTGACCCGGATCAATTCCATGACCCTGTGGTCAAGGCCGCTGACGATACGATGTTGAACTATGAAGGCAACATCGGACTGCCTCATTGGTCTGAGCCTAAGCCTGAGCTTGGACCTATGATTGATTGGACTATTGGACTCCCACCTGCACAAGCTAAACGCCTGTTCTTGCAGGAGGCTATTCGTCTAGGGTATGGACAGAAGGTAGACTACGCGCCGCCGCTACCTGAGCTTAAGCAGAAAGTCCTTGAGCCTGGCTCGGGGCAGCTTTCGTTCGAGCTTTAAGCTTCGCTTCGCGCCGGGAGTTCTTCTTGCTCCCGGCGCGTTGTGCTGCTCTGCTTACGTTGCGCTCACGTACTCTAGAGTTGCGGCGTGGCATTAGAGTTTGCGCTGGCCCCTGCGGAGCCTCTTGCCCTTCGCGTAATGAATGAATACTCGCTGCTCGTCCCGGCGACGGTTGAGCAGACCCTCAATCTGAACGCCTCCGGCGAAGCTCCATTTCGGGAACTCCTGGGCAGCGCCCCAGTATTCACGCCGGTTCAGCTTGCGTAGCAACGTAGACGACGCGAACGCGCCGAGTCCAATGTTGTACGCGAGCGAAATGAGCATCATGCGCATTCGCCTGCTAACTGGAACCTTGATCAGTTTGTTCACCTCATGAGCGAACTTCCGAATCTCTCTCGACAGGTAAGCGTCAGCCTCTTTTTGAGTGAAGCGGTCTCCGGCCCTGATTGAGCGCCAACGGCCGTTCTTCTTGATCTTGCCGGTCCAGCCGAAGCCAATCGTCCATACCGGAGGACTGGCAATGGTGTCTAGGTAGGCTTCAAGCAGACAGCCCTCCCAGCGACCGATGAACACGGCAGCACGGTCCAAATACGTCGCTTCATGCTGGGCCATTAATCAATCCTCTTGATGCCGATGTGCAGGTGTGGTCCGGTGCCATGCGTGGCAGCGATGATCTGCCCTCGATAGGTATGACCAAATCGCTCGAAGAAGAATTCCTCGAAGTCGTGATGGGTCTCACCGGGGGTCAGTGCCGACCTAATCCGCTGAGCGAGAGTCTGGTTGTTCGCAGTAGCGAAGTCCTTGGCAAACGCCCAAATGTTCAGGAAGAAGTGATCCGAGGACGGGTTCCCAAAGGTCTCTCGCCGCTTACCAGAAGTCGGCGTGATACCTGCTGCCTTGACAATGGGCCAAACCTCGTCCCTGATGATTCGCTTCCCGCCTCCCCACCACGGAGGCCCGCTCAGGACCACGGCAGCACGGAGGTTCTTTAGATGTTTGATCACGGCACGGGCTCGCTTACGCGAACGACTGCCGGGTTTAGATCGCAACCATCGCCTACGTTGGCGCTTGATGCGCTCGTCGATGTTAGTCATTGGTCACCCCGTATACGCCGAGGTTTACAAGAGCCCATGCGTACACAGCCTGAGCAATCTCTTCCGCAGAATGTGGCCCACCTAGCAAGTAGAACGACAGCGGACCGCTAGTGGTCACTAGTGCTGCAATGAGCTTCCGGTATCGAATGACCTTAGGCCAGAGCTTTCCGGCCTCGGTAAAAGTGTCAGTCATTGAATCTCCTTCAAGTAGTTTATGGCCGCTTCTAATCCCTCAATTTTATCACCGAATGAGCCAAGTCCCGTATTACATCCTGGGCACAGAAGCCCTCGCACTTTTCCGGTATCATGACAATGATCCACCCACAGAGACCTGTCATTGCGCCTACAAATCTTACACTCGCCTCCTTGGGCGATAACTAACGCATTGTAGTCGTTTAGGGTGATTCCATAATTGGCCCGAAGTGCCGCATCTTTTTGAGCGGTAGTCGTACACTCAATGCACCATGACTGTAATTCGTCCTTGGAGCGGCTGTCTTTTCTGAAATTATCGACCGTTTTGAACTTTGCACATTTGGAGCACTTCTTCATTTACGCTAGACCCTCAAGATCGGAATTGATGGTCACTGAATCGTGGCAGGGGGCAAGGGGTTCAAACCTCTCTGGTGCCTCATGACCCATCGCCTTAGCGATTAGCCAGATGCCCGCTCCCCAGCATAGCACGATTGAACTGATGCACGCGATAACCATTACTTGTCGTAAACCTTTCCGCACGGAACATCTTTGAACCGCACATTAATGTTGTACTTAAGCTGCCCAATTCGTTCGGCTGAAAGTTCTTTTGCCTCTTGCACGGTCAGTCCGAACTGTTCGATCAGACGCGGGTCTGGATGTTCGGCTCGTTCAAGCTCGTCTGCGAAGAATTCGCGCAGACCCTCTCGCAGAGTGTTGCCGAACTCTTCACAGCTTTCTTCAAGAGTTTGTTTGTCTACTGAATTTTCGGTCTCAGTGGCGAGCCGGTCGATGGCTACCGTGCCACCTGCTCCGAACGCGCCGAGGCCCAGGCACACCAGCGCCAGGGCAATGTGATCGCGAGTCACTCTGGGAATCTTTCTGGCAGTTTTAACCGGCAATGACTGCTCCAATAATCGTGCCCGCAAGAGCAAGGAAGGTTGAGCCGAGGAAATAGCCAGCTTTGACAGCTCTGTCGAGACGTTCGTTGATCTGATCAACATCTCTCGCTACCGCCTTCACTTCTACCTCAACTCTCGTAACACGTTCCCCTAGTGGGGTTTCGTATGGGACAGCGCTTGACTCCATCCTTACATTTTACCAAGTTTCGGCATCTGTTTCTTACCTTCGTCACGCTTCCGTAGCGCTTCGAGTTCACGTTCAGCACGTTCCACAATGGCTTTGCCCTCGCGGCCTTTCGCGCCAGAGCCCAAGTTGTACGCCTCATTCACAGTCAGGAACGGGCCAGAGCCTACACTGACATTTGAACTGCCGCCGGCAGCCGCTTGCATGCGCTGCCGTGACTGCTGAATTTCCTTCTCCATTTCCTTACTACGGCCCGGTTTATAGTCCGGCCCCTTCACCCCTGCGGTAGGCACGGAAACACCGCCGCCTCCGCCAGAGTAGGCGGCGCTTGCGGGCGCGCCAGGTGAACCGGGTCCGCCGAGGTACGTACCCTTGGGCAAGTCTTCGCCGGTCCACTTTGCTCCAACGTGGACGTGATCATAGTGCCCCTCTACTGCCCACAGAATCTGGAACCGATAGCCAGGGTACTTGGGGCTGACCCAGGACGTGTAATCGCCCGTGTGGTACCCCTTGATCCCAAGTCGCTCGGCAACAGTGTGTGCGATGGGTTCGCCATCCGTAGTCGGCAGGTCGTAAGCAAACGCTTCCTCGTTCGCTTCATTGTGATCGCTGCCAGGATTGTCCAAGCTGAGCGGGTCGCTGGGACTACGCTTTTCAGACGAAACTTCAAAGCCCTTGATGGCCGGTTTGAGTACGGCCCATGAGCCCGCCCACGAGCCTTTCAGTTTCTTGGCACGAAGGGTCTTCTGCAACCGCAAGGACGTTTGGCCGATCTCGTCAGGATCGAATCCAGCTTTCTTGGCCGCCGCTTCGACCTTCTTGAGTTGCCGTTCAGCGGTGGGGTTCTTCTTGCCGCCGTAGCCGATAACATCGACAGTCCCAAGCTCGAACGTACCCGTGCCCCAGCCGCTTTCGTTGCCGATGAATTCCATGATCTCCTGCGGAGACCTGTCTTTCAGAGTGACGATCTCAGGAATTCGAGCTTCTGCTTTCCATGAGCCGTCAGGCAAACCTGCGCCCTTGAGCCAATCGGCCGTGAATTTCGCGGCCGTTTTCGGGTCTTCGTTCAGTTTGTGGTACCGGCTGAGTTCAGTCTGTTCACCGGGGTAGCCGACGCCAAGCCAGTTGTTCTTGCCCGCTTCGCCGCCGCTGACGCCTTCGGAGCCCCAGCCGCCGCCCTCCGCGAGAACCCACGGTCCTACAAGCTCAGGCGGTAGGCCGGAGTAAACGCTCAACCACTGAGCGAACTGTTCCTGATCTTTGTCGGTGAAGCCCTCAAACTGCGGGAGTTTGCCCTTGTTTACCTCATTGCGAAGCGCTCGAATCCGTTTCGCGAACTTCTTGCGTTCTGCGTGGCGCTCTTTCAGGTGCAGTTTACGGATGATTTTGGCGTTCTTCTGCTGCTTGGCCCGTGGCGCGACCTTCTCCTTGGTCTTCTTATCGGCCTTGGCCATCGCTTTACCCTCTGAGCGGCCCTGAGCCTCGCCCTCGCGGGCTGCTTTATTGGCCCTTAGCCTGAACAGGGCTGAATTGAGCGCGCCCTCTCGCGCCACGCCAGCGCCCTCAGCGAGCGGATTCGTGGGCTCATTGCCGAAGTTGAGTCCCTGCGCCAGCGGCGTCAGTTTCGGCGGGTCTTGGAATTTGCCGGGGTTGTTCAGCTTTTCGACTGACTCTTCCGTCTGAGACTTGAATTCGGGCGTTTTGGTATCGAAGTTGAGCCCTCCACCGCCGCCCAAGATGGTCCCGGCGGTGCCGCCGCTAGTCAGGGGCGATTTGCCGCCCATGCTGAACGTGCCTCGCTCTTCCTCGGTGACGTACGCAGGACCGATGCCCGGTACCACCTCAAGGTATTTGTACGGGATGCCGATCTCTTTGGCCCATTCGCGGGTCTGCTTGTCAAACGCTGCCATATCGGCGTCCGTAGCGCCCTGTTGCTGTAGCTCGTTGCGCTGAGCGGCGCGACCAATCATACGGCTGATGTAGGCTGCGTCCAGCCGTTCGCCTTCTTTCGGGCTGACGTAGATGTTCAAGCCTGAAAGGAAGGTGCCGGGGCCGCCACCGAACCACTTGTTGATCCGGCCCGGGTCCTCGGTGATCGGCGTAGTACGTCCGTACCCGAGGGCGCGTCCACCAATCGGCACCTGATTGAACGCCAGGTTCAACTGCCACGGCAACACATAGTCGCCGTCCTCATTCTTGGGAATCTCCCAGCCGAATTGCTCGCCTAGCCAACCAAGCACCGACGCTGAGCCGCTGGCCTCGCGCTTATCGAACGTGCGGCCAGTCAGCAAGTCCTTCCGTAGTGCGTACTGGAAGGGCACGGAAAGCATGGGGTTGAACATAGCGAGTCCCTGCCGCAAGGCTGCTTCCGTTCCGCCGAACAGGTTGACCAGCAAGTTCATATCGGACCAGGGTGCGCCGAAGCCAACTGCCAGGGCATGCCCGTTCCAATTCATCGTCAGAGCGCTGAGGGAGTTGATCATGTAATCCGGTACCAGACCAGCGTGGGGTACAGGCCCACTCATATCCGGCAGGATCGGGTTAATCTTCGACCAGTCCTGATTCAGCGGAGTCTCACCTGACGCCAGTCCGATGTAGGTGTTGGTCATAGCTGAGAAGAACCCAGGCTTAGTAATGATGCTCATGAGTTGCAGCGGAATATTTTTCCTGTACCAGGTGTAGAACAGGAACAGGTTACGGAAGACCCTCCGCTCAATCGGGGTCAGGTCCGCGTAATCGAAGTGGTGTTTAATAGTCCACCACATTGCGTCAGCGTAATCGCCGCCATTCCTGCGCATGCGTTGGGTGAACGTAATAACGCGCTGGATGTCCTCTCGACGGGCGCTAAACTCGATTGCCCGCTTTCCTATCGCGCCGGTCGGACCGAGGCCGAAACCTTTTTTGACTACCTGCACCGGACGCCGGTAGGATTTGATCCCCTGAAACCATTTCTCAAGTCCAGGCACATCACCGCGCTCAGCCAGCCGCGCCATCTCCGCGATGTGCTGATTGGAGCGCAGACCGAAAGCATCCATCGTGGCCAGATAATCCTCAATGTTCATCTTGCCGAGATGCGGCACAGTGACTTTGCCGCCTCCGAACGTGACCGGCCCGACCTTCACCGACTTGCCCCTAGTCATGACCGAGTACGTGAGCGCGGCGTTGCCCACCGGGTGGAACCAGAACCCGGGGTCAGCCATCGTAGACTGCAAAGCATCGCTGATCATGTTCCTGACGTGGAATGCCGGGAACAGCGTGGTGACTCCGTAGCGAGTCAGACTCATGGTCCGGTCGAAAAGGTTTTGCAAGCCGGAGTCGAACAGTTCGGTAGCCGTGGTTTCGCCCATCCGGTAGAACTCAGCGCGGACATCACGGATCACATCAGTAGGCCATAGGCGATCTTTGCCGATGGCGTCAGCAATAGCGCCTCCGACCGCAGGATCAAGCTCTTGCGCCGTGGCGTACTCGCGTCCGGTGTCCGGGTCGTACCAAATGTTGTACTCCCTGTTCGGGATCAGGGTTCGATCCATGAACTCTACGTCATGCGGGTACAGAATCTCGTCTTTGTCACCTTCGCGGAACCTGTAGCCAATGGGTTTATCAGGCAGGAGGAAATCATCAGGCAAGTCCTCTGCTTTGCCCTCGTGAAATACCGGGACCAGTTCATGAGTGTAGCCCTCTCGGCCATCAACCGTACGGAAGCGGCCGGAGTGTGCCTCCGTCATGCTGCGGCCCACCGAGGCGTCAAGAGCGCGCCAGCGAGTGTGGTACACCGTTTGCAGCCCCTCGGCCCTAGTACGGTGGTAGTTAGCAAGTACCGGGTCTAGGACAGGGAACTTATCCGGATGGTCGCGGCGGAAGTCCTTTAGAGTACCAATGTACTCTTGAGTGGCATTCGGCAAGAAATCTTCGATTTCCATATCGTTTGCCAGCCCGACTTCATCAGCAACGGGCGCTGATGCTCCATCGTGAGTAGGACGGGGCCGTTTTTCACGGGTGTCGAATCCGCGGCCGGTGCCCTCAGTTTCAAACTCCTGCTCTTGGTTGGTCTGATCGGGCGGCAGCAGCCTCTCTTCGTCGGCGGCAACTCGGGCAGCCTCCAACTCGTCCAACTCTTTCTGCCGCTGAGCAAGTAGATCGTCGTATTCTTTCTGTAGTTTCGGATCAGTAGCCAACTCACGCGCCTCTTTGAGTCGGCCGAAGCTTTCTTTGGCAGAAGACCATTTCACTCGCCACTCTTCTCGCGGGCTTAGTCCAGTGAACGGCGATTCCACAAAGCGGTAAGCGTCAGACTCAAAGGCGGCGTTGCTCAGTTTGAGAACGCCATCGGTCTCCTCAAGGTTTCGGAACAAGGAAGGAATCTGCTCGTCTTGACTGACCATGCGCTGAGACCATTCGTAGGCCACTTTCTGCAAGTCGGTCATATCCTCCTCGCGCATCACACGGCCACGCTGTAGCGCCTGAGCCATATCCTCCATCGTCAAACGAACTTTGCCCAGCCGGTGCCATTGCTCAGCCAGGTCAAGACTCTCCTTTGCGGTGATCGGACGCGTAGCAATCGTACGGATCATCTGCGCGAGCTTGTTCTTGTCAGCTATGGACGCAAGCTCAGGCAGCGTGCGGTGGTGCTGGAAAGCGCTCGCGGAGCCGCGCCGCCCGCCCAGCGGCACAGACTCCTCCGAGCGTGGTCCCGCGTGAAGCGGGCCAGTGATGTCGTCAGCCGTAGACCAGAACCTCGGGATGTAGTTTTCAATCCCGTTTTTGAGCGTTCCAACGTCCAGACCGTACTCTTCAAGCTCCTTGTAGATCACGTCCAGGTCGTCGAGGAACTGCTGCTCCTTCGTAGTTAGCGGTGCTACGTCATTGAGAAGGGCTCGGGTGCCCACGTCCGCTCGCGCTGCCATGTGAGCGCCGACACGCACCCTAGCGGCGTCACCCTCCTTGAGGATCGGCTCGGCTGCGCGGAGGACGTGATGCAGGAACGTGCGCTGCGTATGACGCCCGAGAGCATTGGTCACCCGCTGAATTTCGTGGGCGAAGCGTTTGGAGTTTTTCTCCTTGATCAACTCGTCAAGGCTGGCGAAGCTTTTAGCGTTAGACTGCTCTTTGAGACGCGCATCCATCGCCTGAGCGCGAATACCGTCCTCGAAGTCGGCCAGTTTCTTTTCAGCGTCGGCCAACTCGGCCCTGGTAGCTGCCGGATTCGTCTCGACATCATTGAGCCGGTTCAGCAACCGCTCATGCTCAGCAGCGTTCCTTGCGTACACCTCGGCGGTGGCGCGAGTGCCCCGAGCTTTCTCCATGAGTTTGATTGACTCACCGCCGCCAGGGCGCAATGCGGAGAAGCGGGGAATCCACCGGCGGGCCGCGAATGCCTTAGGAATCGGAACCTCGACGCCGCCCAGCTTCCGCCCAAGCGGAGTACGAACCTCAAGCGTGAATCCCGGTTTAAGCTCGCGGCGCAGACCGAATCGCGCTACCTCCTCAGCCGCAGCCTGCATGGCTTTGCCCGGAACACTAACAGTGTCCCCCTGAACTTTGTAGTCCTTCAACCGGCCCTCGCGTACCAACCGGCCGATCTCGTTCATGCGCTCAAGCTGCTCTAGATTCACCTCAGCGATGGCTGCTTTGTCCGCTTTGGTTTTACCAAGGCGTTTGAGGCTGACCTTGTTTTTCTTGGCCGCATCCTCAAGCCAGCGCATAGCAGCGTCGTAGTCACCAGACTTGATCGCCGCATCCATGATCCTGGTGAACTGCGCAGATTTCAGTACGGTCGGAGCAGACTTCTGCAACCGTGAGGTAAGAGCGGCTGCCCGCTCGGCTGACTTTGCAGGGAGTCCGGCGAAGCCAATGTACATCAGAGGATCAGTCAGCAGATCAATCGGCAGCCCCAGCGTGGGAGTACCAAATAGAGCCTCTGACAACTCACCGCCATCCACAGCGCCCTTCGCATTGTGACCATGCAGCAACGCCTCAGTAGGACTGGCGGCATTCTGTAGTTTGCGACGTCCCTTCTCGCTCAGCAGCAGGGTGCCCAGCGGAGAGCCAGGTTTGCCAAGCTCTTGCGCAATACTCGCCTCGATGGCGAGTCCCGGCCGCGTCAGGTACTCCGCGCCCGTAGTCACTCCCGTACGGATGCCTTTGCCCACAGCCTTCCGCGCCTCTGGGATGAACCCCAAGCCAGCAGACTCAAGGCGCATATCTTCAAGTTCCTGCTGAGCTTTCATCGACTCGCCCAGCTTCGTGATGGCATCAGCAGCGGTGTCGGCAATCTGCTGAGCGCCTTTCACGTACTGATCGCGCATGCTAACTGAGCCGTGACCAGTAGGCACAGCGAACTCAGTCGCTCGATCTAGGCTCTCACCAATCGAACCCGCGATGTCTCCGAGAACCGGAGTTTCATCATCCTCCTCCTCAGGCTCGTATACGCGCTTACCTTTCTGAATCGCGCGCACGGTTCGATTGACCTGTTCAAGCTCTTTGGCCAGTCGCTTCTCAGACTTGGGAACCGGCACCACGACTTTGCGCATTTTGACCTGACCGTCCTCGGTCAGAGCGTAATTACGTTTTGCGATCTGGCGTGAGCCAACAGCTTTACCGATTTCCAATTCCTCTTTGGAAGCTCCGGCTTTGCGAGCCTTCGACAGAGTACGTTTTAGCTCGTCGGTTTCCTTTTTGATCTGCGCAGCGCTGGTCTTAATGACCGGTACTTTCTCGACTTTGGTCTTGATTTCGCCGCGCTTGTTGGTCTGTAGGTTTGCCTCAGCGACGGCTTCGAGAGCTTTTTCGCGGTATTCCTTCGCGCCAGAATGGCGGGTGTGGTAATCGGCGTCGTCCGATTTGGGCGCATCAGGCAGATCAGTAGGAATGTACGGCTCAGCGTCTCGCAGCGAGTCGTACCGCTTTTTGATCAGGCTCGGGGTGATCTTCCGAATCGAGCCCTTCTTACCGCCTTTGACCGAACCCGGAACGTAGCCCGTAGTGCTGGGCACGTACGGAACAGTCTCGCCGCTCGGGGTTACCGTTCCCTTGTTGCGCGGGCCAGCGGGTACCCCCGGCTGGGGTACCTTACCAGCGTGTTCGCGTCGTTCTTGAGTGCTTGGTGCCGGGGGCGGTGAAGACTTCTTCTTTGGCTTCGACTCCCTGGCGTGAAAGTCAGACCAGCTTCCCATAACTTACCTCCACTTAGGAGGCACTATGTAACCCAGCGCTCGTAGGTCCTGTCGCGTGGTCGGGTTCAGCTTACCCTGACCAACAAGCTCGACGGCCGCACTAGCTGCCGTAGCTGAGCCCAGAATCTTCATCAAGCGCTGCTTCACAGCGTTGGGGTTCTTGGACAGCCTACGCTGTAGGTTCGGGTTAGAAGCAATCGTGGAGATGCCCTCCTGAATGATTGCCGTGACTTTCTGGTTGGCTTTGCGCTGCTCAGCCTTATTGTCAGCCTTTTTGAGTTGGGCTTCGATGTTGTGCCAGCGCACAGTCTCCTGGTGCTTCTTTTTTTCGAGACCGAATTTGCGGTTGCTCTCGGTCTGTTCAAAGTCAAACTGTTCGCGGTCGAGTTCAAGCTTGCTGACATCCAAACCGAACCGTTTGGCCTCAAGCATAGCCTGGGTCTCTGCGGCAGACATCTGACCCCTGATTTGGGCCTTCTCGATCTCACGATCAAACAGCCGCGAAATCTCCTTGGCTGCATCAGCCGCTCGACTAAGGCGAAGCTCCTGTTTGGCGTCACCCAGTTTGGACAGAGCCTCCCACTGGTCACCGACCCGTTTAGCTTCCTGACCCGCGATGAATGCGAAGTTGGAGGCAGCGGCCATTTGGCTGGCGTCTTCAATCGCGCCTAGCTGGCCCTGGGTCTGATTCCTAGCGGACTCAATGAGTGCCTGGTCGCGACTGGCCTGACCACTTACGTCGAAGGCAGTCGCATCACCCACATTACTGACGACACCGGGAGTACTCTCGCCAGTCTCGATCAGGTCAGCGCGAAGGTCTTGGTATGCCTGACCAGTTTCAGCAGTAGCGTCTGCTCCGGCTTTCAAGATTGCAGCGTTAGCAGCATCCTGGTGCGCTTGTAGCTGCTGAGATTTCTTGTCGAGCCAGTTGAGATAGTAAGCGTTGTCATTTTTGCGCTTGCTGCTGATCGAGAGCATGCGCTGTTCTTCGCGGCCTAGCTGCTTGAAAGCGGGTTTGTAGATGGCGCGAACAGTTTTCATCGCCTGCTGGCGAAGCTCCTTGGGGCTCATGGCCTCAAGCGGATTGTACTGATCCTGCTTGACCTTGCCTTTCGTGCCCTTCTTCTTAGGCTTGTTGCCTCCCGGCTCGTTCTCAGGAGCCTTGCGGCCAGGGCCAACCTTCTGTTTGCCCTCGGAGACTTTCTTGGAGTTCTTTCCTAGCTTAGCCATACAGTTTCCCCATGATGTTCTTCGCGGAGTTCACCGCTTTGGTTCCTTTCGCTTTCTGCGGCGCTGACACCGAAGGTCCGGCAGGGACAGAAGTGTTCTGTTTCGGTTCTTTGGGCGCGGTGATCGTGGTGTTCTGTTTGGCCCCGCCGCCCTGTTTTTTCTGCTGCTTCGGATCGCTAGGCTGTTTGATGTTTTCCCAGTGCGGCTCGACTTGCCACTGAGGCATGTTAGCCTGAACACCAGCAGCGTTTTCCACTTTTTTCTGGTTGACGCCTTCTTCGTACGTTTTCCAGTTCGCTTCCATCGACGCCTTCTGAGTTTCCATGTTCAATTTCTGGGTGTTAAGCTGAGTGTCTAGGAATACCTTACGCATCTCTGCGGTGGCATCAATGTCGAACAGATCGGCGTCGCGGACGCTGGACCTGAACAGTCCTCGCGCTGCCATATCGTCCGATGATTCCTCGCGCCCTTGAACACGACCTTTCTCAAGGTTTTCTTTTTCGTAGCCGGTAGTAATGAGTGAAGTCTCATAGTTCGCATCCAGGCTGTGCAGACCTTCTTCGTACTGCTGCCTCGCCATAGCGTAGGCCATCATATCTTCGGCCGTCAGGAACGGCTGAACAGTGGGGTTAGGTACGCCCGGATTGTAAGTGGTGCCAGGACTTCCAGGACCGGCTACAGGCTGCGGATTAGAAGACAGCCCTTCGTGGAAACCTTGTTTGTTCCCTACTCCGATTTTACCGGAGACGTTCTGTTTGTTCGAGAGTTTAGGCATTCGGCGTCTGAATTGAGATCACTATAGGCTGGCCTTTAGTGTTACCCACAGCAGGTTTCGGAGCTTTGATCTGCCCCTGACCTTTCGCTTTTCGGGTCTCAGCTACGCCACCGCGAGCGATCCTATCCAGAAAGCCGTTCCAATGCTCGTCGCGCATGCGATAAGCGAGGTTCTCCATGATGCCGTCCCCGCCTCCCTGCGGCCCTTTGGACCGAGGAGTAAGGGGCTTTGGCGCTGAGGCAGCCGCTACAGCGGCATTCTCTACGGACGGTTTCGGGCGGCGTGGGCGCTGTTGTACTGCTCGGGCAACGCCAACCAACTTGTCAGGGTGAAGGTTAGGCATACGGTGAAGTATATCAGATAGTGCGCCGCTTACGCGTCATTTGTATCTCGAACGTGGCGTCGTATAGCTCTGGATTCACGACTTCCAGATTGTTGTCTTTCCACTCGATTTCCAGCACAGCATCAGTTGCCTCATTAAAGGCATCCACCTCAAATCGACGACCGTTCACAAATGCGCTGGGGGTAGAGCCGTCAATTACTCCGCGACCAGTGGGTTTGGCGTGACCCTCTACCTGAGTGGCGGGTAGCACGTCCGCGCCGTTCGCGTCCTTGACCGTGATCCACCAGCCTTTCTGCGCTGCGCCGTCGCTCGCGCCATTCGGCCACGTGTAGTCCTGCATGATCCGGTTGAACTGGCTCATGTACCCAGGACTAGACAACGGGATGCGATCCGTGCGAATCTTGGCTGGAATTGCCGTAGACGGGAAATGGGCGCTATCTACGTTCGCCTCCTCATTCACGGTTACCACATCTGGTATCTGCGTGATGTACTCTCCGTCGAAAATGTATGGCGTCCGATTGATCATTCCGATCAGCAATGGAATGCCCGTTCCCTGCAAATTGTTACTAGTGAACTCCGTCCAGTTCTGCGTATCCATGTGCATTATTCCAGTGAAACTCGGGGACTCTAGCTGACCGAAATTGGTGTCGGTGTTGTTCTGCTTGTGGATGCTGAGCATGAGGTACCCGCCGCCGATGTCAGAACATGACACCCGGCCGAAGCGCCAAAGGTCTTGCTGATCGACAGCCTCGCCAGCGCATTCCGCAACAAGCGGGCGAGTAATGTTGTCGATGTCCGAATCCACTTGCGTAAACGTTTCGCCGTTGAAGTACATCAATCCATTCTGGCTCATGAAATAGACGCCGTAGTGAGTCTCACATACCGACCACGGATCAACACAGCCAAACTCGAAGGTAAGGTTGCGGACCTGGAACGTACTGGGTGAGTATCCATAGAGAGCCCAAACAGATTTCCGCTTAAAGATGATCAGCGATTGATTCACAACAGCGAGAGCTACACCGAAATCGTTGCGGTCTTCGTCACCTACTACGATCCGGTTCACCAGGCCCGAGATGTTGTCCTTCCAGAAGTCCATCGAGTCATTCACAGGTCCGCCCTGGTCTGAGAAGAAGAGAGTGTTCATCTCAAATTTAGCGTCGGTGAGAATAGTTTTGAAGACGACTCCGGTATTGGTTGCGGTCGCCGGTTTGCTGATGTAAACCCTGCGGTTGCCTTTCGGATCAAGGCCGAAGCTAGTGATTACAGTGCCAGCCTGAATGCCCGTGCCTTTGATTTCCTGGCCGATTTTCCATTCAGCATTTTCGCCCTTGCCGGTCCACGGTACGGGACTAGTGATATAGGAGACCCCGTTGCTAGTGTTACCCGTGAGAGTTTCTTTTTCTTCTTCGAGCGTAGGATCAATTCCACCAAGTACCCACAGTCGGTTCAAGTGCGACTTAACATACTGACCGGACTGAGGGGCATTGTCGTACGCCGTAGGCTCTCCGGCGTCGCCGTCCCAACGGAGTAGGGGGCGTATCCACTGGTATCGTTCATTGTCTAGCTTCGCGCCGATCCCATAGTAAGGGTAGCCATAAGTGTAGTCTAGAATCCTCGCGCCAACGCCAGAAATGACCTTGTGCAAATCGACTTCTTCGTTGACGATTACCGATTCTACCTGACCAGTAGTAGTATTCACCCACACCATTGCCGCGTTGGGCTGAGCCAGCGAACTGCTGGAAATAGATCGCAGGTACGGAGCCTTCCACGGGGGACGGTAAAGCATTCCAGTCACGCTAGGCTGACGATGGAACGACATCATCAGCTTGTCATTGTGATGCCATGCGCCCACTGGGATCATGGTGTCGTCGAACCAAGGCGGATCATGAACCATCGGAGACTCGTTCAGGTGTTTATCGTTGATCGGCCCCCGCATGACAAGTTTGTCCTTGTACTGCGGAAGAAAGTTTCGCACCAACGGACCCTTCCCCTCCGGCGACAGGCCGGGGGCGCTGTTCGTATCCAGGCCCGCGTAGGGCATCTGAACTTTGACCAGTCTTAGCTCAGCCACGGGGAGTCAACGTTGAAGCTGTCATGGAAGCCTGAGTTGGCGACCGTCTTAGGGGTCTGCCGATCACTCATGCCAAATTGTGCCTGCATCTCAGCTAGTAGCTCAGCGTACATTTGCCGTGAGAAGTTATGCCCTTCCCAATCGCGCTCGCGAAACGTAATGCCCATGATCGTTCCCCACACCAGGATGTCAGCATGTGAATCAGGAATCTGTACGTTTTTACCTGATTCAGTAAGCTCGGTGGGGATGTCTACTACGTCCACAAGAATGGAGTACGCCTTATCGGGTTTTGGCCAAATATGGAGTTTGGCCCCGATCTGAACCCAATACTGAGGCGTCCCGTTCTCAGGGAATAGGTTGGTGAAATCACGTACCGTTGCCTGCTCCTGATGCTCTAGATTGATCGCATCCCCGTTGGATGCACGAAGGCGTACAGCGTCGATGCGCTTCGTATCGGCCAGGGTGTCCACAGTGTATTCGCCCACTCCTACCGAGGTAGTCAGCGAAGACTCGACTGATCCGAGAAAGCGCCACCTACGAGTATTGACAATGCGCTTGTGCAGCATGTTCAACGCTTTCAACTGCGGCGCTGAAATATCGGTTCCGTAGCCTAGCGCTTGGACTCGTTCGAGGATTTCTCCGGCCGTGGTAGCCATTACAGCACTTTACCTTTCACTTTAGGAAAGCTCTGGCCGGTGCCGTCAATGAATCCGGTCCTAGCGAATTCACGCCGCATGGGTGCGCCGAGTTTTTCGTAGAGTTCCTCCGACTCTTTCTCACGCCGTTCCTCTTCTTCGCGATCAACCTGCTCCATGATCATCTGGGCGCGATGCTCGAAGGGAACGCGTTTCATGTACTGACACTTCTCAATAATCCTCTGATCAAGCTCCTGGGTCTTGTAAACCAGCCGGTCCATTCCATCCTCGCACCTCTCCATGATCGCGTACGCGCATCCTTTGGCGTCGTTCTCAAGCTGGATGATGAAAAGGCTGGGGTCTACCTCTTTGATTCGCTCGCAAATGTTGTAGACATCTCCCTCTACCATTGCGGCGCTGACGCCCTCAGCGAGGACGAGGTTAGACGGGGCGGAGCTTCCTGGGACAACGATTTTGCTCATACTCGTAAGTATAGCAAAGCCCCCACCCCGAAGGGCAGGGGCTTCACAGGAGCAACTCGATTATCGCGAGTCGTCGGTAATGCCGGTGAGCTTGAAGTGCGCTCCACGGTGGGTCGTACCAAGCTGGCAGTATTTGTACAGCACAGCAATGTAGCGATCCTTCCGCGACTCCCACTTAAGCACCTTGCCGTCCTCGTCCATCCAATCCCAGTCAGACATCTGCGACCAGAACAGACGGTTGAGGGCGAGTCCGTACACAGTACCCACCGGACACTGATCGTCGATGAAAATCGGATTCTCGTCGAACATCAGAGCCGTGTAGCCACCATGCAGCTTCACCGACTGTGCGTCGTTGAAGCGCTTAACCGAAGTCAGGGTGCTGGCGTAGCGACGCCGGATGCCTCGCGTGGTAACGATTGCGAAGTCGAGTCCGTTGTCAACGTCAATACCCTGCTCGAAGCCAACTTCATCCTTGGCTTTGTGCAGGATCGCATCACCGATGGCCCCACCAGTGGCATCCACGTGGGATTTCCACCAGGTGTAGGTGTTCGGGTTGAGACCGTGCAGCGTGCCAGTTGCGGACACGATCGACTCAAGCCCCTGAATCTCCTTGTTGAAGGAGTTGTTGGGGACAGAAGTCGTCGAGTCGGACGAAGCACGAACGGGGAAGGCTTCGGCGGCTTTCACTTCCGCAGCGAGAGCCGGAGAGACCGTGATCGTTTTGTTAGTCCGATCAATGCCGGTGACAGTGTGAGCGGCGCTCACAACCGTACCGTCCGTTTTGACGAAATCAAGAATCTCGCCTCCACGGAAGTTGATGGTGCTAACAAGAGAAATCACCGTCTGGCCAGCCGCCTCGTCGGCGGAAAGCGTTGCCACTTTACCGGAGCCGTCTCCATGTGCAGCCCGGTTGACGTCGAGCTTAGAGGCGAGGGTAGTGTCCTCAACCTCGGCTTTGAACGCCGAACGGAATGCACCTTCGTTTGACTCGGCCGCTTTCAGAAGCTGCCCGGTGATGTTGAACACAGCGTAGGCATAGCGCATAGGCTCCTGCAAGTAGGTGTACTTGCTGGCACCCGGCGCGGGCAGAGTCTCGTTCTCCGAGCGGAAGCCTACAGCGTTGTTACGCTCAGACTTGAGTGGAATACGGAACTCGTTACCTACGAAATCGATCCCCTCAGCCGAGGGCAGGATGCCCTTGAAGTTGGTGGGATTCGAGTCCGCGTCACCGAACAGAAGTACCTTGCCTTTCGGCAGGTGGTCCCGAATAGGACCGATGAACTTGGTCTTCATTGCGGCGCTAAAGGTAGCGGTATCAGCCATAGGTTTTCACCTCCTAACATTGGCTATAGAGTTTTGGCGTGTTATCTCTACAACCTCGACCCTTGGCGATCATCAGTGTCGCTGTGGTACCTGGTCGTCTGCTAGGAAGCGGGCCTTGACTCGGAAGCTGTACCGCACTTTCTAAGCTATGCCGGAAGTATAGCATAAAAACGACCCGCACGAAGGCGGGCCGTCAGTGATGGGTGTGCAATAGGGACTTACGGGGCTTTACAGTAGGTCGTGACGACGACTTTGACTGAGCCGACGTTGCTTCCCGACGCTACCTCTGCCGGGGTCTCGTCGTACAGATGCAGTTTCGTGCCATCGTACTCTGCCGAGACGACATTCACGGTCCCGCCGACGGCAACGGTGGCGCAATCGGCGTAAACGAACTGTGCCTCAGGGCCGAATCCAAGTTCCGTCAGGGAAAGCGGCTCGCCGCCTTCGGCATACGAGCTATCAAAGGTGACTTCTCTAACCGTATACCACAGGTCCCCTGGAACTCCAAGGCCCTTAATCTCTTTGGTAGTGACTGCCATTTCTCACCTCCTTAGGCCGTGCCCACCGTGGGTGGCGGGTTCTTCTGATCTGCGAAGAAGTCGTCGATGGCATCGTCAAGCGAGTCGTACGTCTTCTCGGTGGGCGGAGTGGCCGACGCGTCGCGGGTGGTCGAATCGATCACCGGGGGCGGATCAGTGGACTCTCCCTCAGCGGAGGCGCTCTCGGGCACCTGGATGCCGAACGTCTCTTTCGCTTTGTCCTGCCAACTGGCGTACGCCTCGATGGCCTGATCGAAGTCGCCGTTGGCAGCAACCACGAACGGATGGAAAAGGTCTACGTCGAGGACAACCTCGGCGTCGTCTCCCTCACCCGTCTTGGGCAGCCTGTCGGCGTGCTCCTCTTTCACGCGGTCAATTTCGCTGTAGTACGCTTTCTTCTGCTCCTCCTGCTGCTGAGCAGCGATGGCGTTCTGAACCTCAGGCGGCAAGTCCTCGAACTTGACCTTCTGGCTTTCCTCCTCGCCCTCCTCAGCGGGAGTCTCCTCGGGCGTCTCAACCTCAGCGGTCGGGTCTCCGCCCTGTAGGATGGTGGCGAACGATTCACCGATTTCATCGCCGAACATCTCCTTGACGACCTGAATGGACGTCTCAACGGGGGCGGTCTCAAGCGCCTCCCAAAGGCGAGTTGCATCGCGGTTCGGTTTGGTATTCTGCTCTAGCTGCGTTACGTACGGCTGTATCTCTTTACCAAGGAACTCGCTGACTTTGGCCTGAACCTCAGGGTCGTCAAAGGCCGAAGCCACCTTGTCGTCCCAAGGATTCTTTGGGGTGTCTGACATAGTTTGCTCCTGTGTGCTAGTTTACGATTTTCGTTCGGCGGCCGAAGCCTGCATAGCCTGAGAAGTTTCAGCAGCGGCCTGATCAAACGACTGCGGCTGCGCTCCTTCCTCGCTCTCCGGGGGCTCCTCGTCGCCAGTAGACTCTTGGCCTTTGCCTAGAGCTTTGACGATTTCTTTCGTTACCGCAGCCATCTGCTCGACAGCTTGCACGGTTTCGGGTGATGCCCCTTCTTGAGCAAGGCCGGTGGCGAGTTTCTCAAGGTTGTCATACGCCTCGGTCGCGTACTCGTGTAGGTTTCCGTCTGGCATGCGTATAAGTATAGCAGGTTAGCGAATGCGCTCAAATCTTATACGCTGCAAATCGTCGGCCGTGTTGTATTCATCATCAGCAAACTGGCCGTTTTCAGTCGTTTCGAGATACGCACAACACTCTACATAGTCGCCTGCATTAAGGCGAACAGTGGCGGTGAGAGTTTGCATGTCAGCCGGGCCGACAAAATCTTGCGTAGCAATGCGAAGTTTTTCGTCGCCATTCAGACGGAACCATATCTCTTTCTCTCCAGAAAGTCCAGATGGAAGAATCGTCGTAGTCCATTGAATGCTGTAAAGGCCGCCCTGATTCGCTGGAACGGTGAATCTAGTAGGTTGACCAATTTGCCAACAATCCCCATCATCGTACGTGGTTTCAGACCATGACAGAACCGTGACAACTTCTTTAGTGATCGTTTGATTCACAGTCTTTCGCGCTTGACATCCGACCAGCGAACTCATTACGCCTACCGATGACGTAGTAGCCAATTTAGTGGTGTCCGAAATTCCATGTACGCTAGACGTATCCGCCTCGTGAGTGGAGAGTTCGGTTTTCGAAGCCTTCGCTGCATCGGCCGTTTCACGTTCTGATTTCTCAGTGGAGAGTTCGGTTTTCGAAGCCTTCGCTGCATCGGCCGTTTCACGTTCTGATTTCTCAGTGGAGAGTTCGGCTTTTGAAGCCTTTAGCGCAATCGCATCTTCGAGCAGTTCTTGTATTTCCGTGTCCGCAGCAGTAAGTTCATTGATCGCGTCTACCAATTCTTCTGCGGTAGCAAACGCGGCGATTTCTTCTTTGATCGCCAATTTAGACGTGTCCGGGATGCCGTGGACTTCGGTGGTGTCCGCTTCGTGTTCGGTAAGGGCTATCTCGTCAATAAATTCCGGAAGGTCTTCAATCGCCTGAACGATGACTTTATCCAACAGCGCTTTAAGATCGCCGCGAGCGATCCAAGTGCTATCGGAGTTCCCGCCGACGCCAATAACCCCATCAGTCATGGTTACTCCTTCGGGGCGTAAATGACTTCGACAGAATCTTCGTTGCCAATCACGAATAGCTGGTTGAGATTACCGATGTCCAATTTCAGAAAATCAGTCTCACTAAGAGAAACCCCGTTCAGGACTATGACCTCTTCTTCAACGGTTTCAGAATCTAGATCGCTGCCTCCCAGGGATGCCGTTCCTCGGATCATCGCCCAGAGGCAGGGAGTATTCTCAGCTATCGGATTGGGTTCGTCTTCTCCCTCAGTGGTAATGTTGAGAGCTTTGATTGAACCAGCAGGATTGTCATATGCAGCCATGACAGAAGTATACCTTATTCAGCCGGTGCTGGAGAAGTTTCTTCCTGTGCATTTGGCGCGGGCGGCTGTTCTTCGCCTTCGGCGGGTGCGGCAGCCCCAGGAGAGCCAGCCTGGGGCTGCGCGCCCTGAGCGATGGCCATTCGCATCGCCTGCTTCTGCAACTCTACGTTCCACAATTCCTCATGCATCTCACAGTGGAACTCGAACTTTTTCTTCACCTCGTCAGGAGACTGCTCGTACTCCTGGGTTTTGCGGAAGTTGTTATGCTCGCGCAGGTGGATTTCGTGTGCGTCCCAACTGTTCGGGGTGATGGCGTTACCGGGCTGGCCGTCGATGCCCTCGTCCGCGATCATCAGCATGTTCTCATTCCGGGCAAGCCGTACGTCGAACGCGCGGTTCGGGTTGAGGGTCGCCGTGGGCAGGTCCATGATGTCGGCCATAACCTCCGGGTCTTTGATCACGCCTTCGCGCCAGAGTTCGAGCGCCTGCTGGTGGCGGGCGGCTCGGCTGTCGCTGAGGCCGGTGCCCATGCTGACTCGCACGCGCATGCCCGGTTTCAGTTTCTCGGCGAAGAACTTCCTAACCTCGGGGATGCCCTCGCGGCTGTAGGTCTGGACCACAACCTCTTCGGTGCGGTACTGGCGAGCGAGCATCAGGCATTGCCAGAAGCCCTCGGAAGTGGACTTGCGGATCGAGCGGCGAAGCTCGCTGAGGTGGGTGTCGTCGGAGTTCTTAAGAAGCTCGATTGCCTGCGCGGCCTCTACTCGACCGGGCACGGAGCCTTCCGACACCTCGTGCATACCAGCGACGTCGCGCATCTCTTCGACGATCCAGTCACCATCAGAGTTCTCGGGGAACGTGGTCGGCTGGATGATTTCCGGTTTGAGAGTGCCGCCGTTAGAATTACCCGTAAGAATCTGGTTCGGGCTATCGTCCGGCGGGGACTCTAGCTCAAGCTCAGCAGGGAGCCACCACTTGGGGTTAGAGAACGACTCGCGTACCTTGATCCGCTGAGCGTGGTACTTGTTAAGCTCCATCTGCGGCGAGCGCAGGTACTTGACCGTGCAGGTAGTGTGCGGAGAACCGGGACGAATGATTGGGCCGATCTGAGTGAACGGGAGTCGGCCGTGTTTGTACGGGAAGGGGCTGGGCGGAACCAAGATGTCCTTGCCCGACCAAACAGTGAACAATCCCTCAGGGAAGTTTTTGTCAACGCCAGGTTTCAGCCAAAGCTCATTGACCACCGCTCCCTCTAGTACGGGCGACATCCCCATATCGCGGAGAATGGCCGACTTCTCTAGATCAGCCTTGCTGATGGTAGTGGGCTGCACTTCAACCCCGTACATATCCTTGACCTGCTTGACATCCATGAATTGCTCATGAATGATCCAACGCACGTTACGCCAACGCTTAGCGTACGGGTCGATCAGGATTTCCAACGGCGAGCAACTCATGATGTCGGGACGTTTCTCGTTGGGGTTATACGTCCACTTCATGTACGCCTCGCCACCTGCGAGTGCCCACAGTACGGCATCCGACAGTTCGCCATCGTAGTCGGCCACCTCGGGGTCGGCCAACCATTTCAAGTACGCCAGCGCAACACTGGCCATGCTGATGTCAACCGGATCATCGGACGCTGGAAGCACGTCCGGGGAAGGTCGGTCATTAAGGGCTGCTGCATGCTGCTTGACAACGAAGTGAACGATCTTATTGGCCACAGGTCGTGGACTACGGCGTTCGCGGGGCCTACGCGGGATAGTCCTCAGCGCGTTCGAGTCAGCGGTCCATTCGACATACTGATTGTCGAGATAGAACGCAAGATTGAGAAGAATGTCTTTGTCGAAAGGTAGGCGAGCCTTGTACGCCTTGTCCTTCATCATCTCGAACACGCGGTTCGGATTTTTCCTGAATAGGCCCTGATCCATGCTTAGACCTTCGGGATGCTTTCCTCGTCGATAGCAACCTCTTCAACCTCGGACTCAGGTAGCTCAATCACCTCGTCGGGCTCCTTATAGCCATCGGCCACATCTTCAACCAGCCTCGCAGCACCAAGGGCGCATTTCGCGCAAAGAACAACGTGGGGGCTTGCATTAGAACTGGTTTCGGCGCTGGGGAATATCACGAATGGACCGACACAATCCTCGGTCCGTTCCTCGTTGCAAAGGCAACCCCCGCCACCTACTTCATCGTTGGGGTTCTCAAGTGAAATCGTGTAGTTTTGGCTCATGCGTCACAGTATAGCATGCCCGAGCGCTGCGCCTTCTTTCTTTGCCTGCAAATTCTTCTTGATGTTCTTGTTGACTTCTTCGGCCAAACTCATGGGCCGTTTCTCCGGGTCAGGGCGGTATGGTTTCACCCATCGGGAGGACAAATACTGGGCGCAGTCAACGAGGTGATCGTTTTTCTTGAGCGGCCGCTCGGGAGCATCCACGCCTTTCTGCTTCATCGCGGTAGTCAAGTCCTCCCATTGGTATTCCTTGATTGCCTCGTACGTCATAGGGCAATCAGGGGTTAGGAGAAACCGTTTCATCGCGATCAACTGGCCGAGCATCGGGATGCGGTCTTTATGATCCTTAGGACCAAGCTGGAAGTGATAGCCAAGCCGTGAGTACTGAGTGTCCAGAGCCATGTTGCTACCCCGGTCTTTGGTTTTGACTGAGGGGTCAGCCACACGCCAGCGAACGTTCATGCGCTTCTGCGCTTCGATTTCACGCCACTTCTGCGCGTGCTGATGCGCCGCTTCGTAAGACTGTTGGTACTCGGCAACGCCGATCATCGAACGGGGGTGGCCGCTGATCGAACCGTCCTGGTCGATTACAACCCACAGCCCCGCCGTAGGTGAGCGGGTACCAGGGTCCATGCCCATCCAGTAGGTGTTCATGTTGCCGATCTTGAGCGGTTTCTTGAGTACGTGATCGTCCCAATTCCATGACTCGTAAATCTGACCTGCGAAGTCGTCGAACTGACACAACACATACCTGCGTACCCACTGGGGCGGGTACTGTAGTAGCGACTCAATGTACTCAGGCGGTAGGTACGGATTGTCAAAGCTGGTGGATTTCCAGTAGGCGGTGTTATCGAGTTTCGTGGCGGGATTAACTGCGCGCCTCCAAACCCAGTTGTGACCAGCAGGGTTACTCGCGGCCCAGATACCGCGACGACGAATGATGGTGGCACCGAGCTTCCGTGCCTCAGGTAGAGGCTCCCTCTGGCGGATACGGGACTTCATACCCTCCATCGTCTCTTCATCGAACTCGTCAACCTCGTCTACCGCAAGGAACCCGAGGTTCTGTGACTTCTGTTTTTCCCAGTCGTCAATTGCGCGGAAGATTACACGTGAACCATTGGGGAACGTGAAACTCTCAACGTGTCCTCCCGTTCTGCGTATCTCACCTGCCATGCGAAGATCGTGTGGCAGTATCTCGAAGAAAACGCTCTCAGTCGTGTCGCGAAGCTCCGGCACAGTTCGCCGTGCGATCATACCGTTGATCCCAGGTTGCTCTAGACACCACGCAATTGCCTCAGCGCAAATGGCCCAGGTCTTACCCGATCCGAATGCTCCGAACAGGTACCGCTCGTACGCGGTGGACTGATGGAACTCAGCGTGAACCGGCATCGGCCGGTACTGAAAGGTGATTACATTAGTCATTCTGAGGTGAAGTCTGCTCCAACAGTTCCTGTTCCTTGTCGTGGAATCCCGAGAAGCAGGATTCACACCGGAACGAACCAGCGATGAACTCAGACTCAGGCTTCATTTGGTGACAGGTGTCGCATTCCTTTTGGTCCTCGACAACCTCAGCCTCCTCAATTACCTCAGCCGCGCCCTCTACGGGTGCAGGAGTCTCAGGACGCGGAAGCTCGAAGTGAACAGTAAGAGCTTGTGACTTATCCTCCTCCGGGGGCCGGACGATGGCCTGATGGCCTACCGTGTACTTCATGATCAAAGTGTAAGCGCGCTGCCGGATTACCGGGTCTTCACTATCCAGGTCAGCTTCAATGGCGGCGACTGCCCGGGGGGTGAGACCGACCATTTGGCCAATAGCTGCGAGCGTATCGGCGGTGATTTGCTCTCTGACAACAGGACGAATCTCCTCCTCTATGACTTTATGTGCTACGTCTTTCACTTCACCGCGTACGCGTTCAGTAATCTCCTTCTGATGCTCAGGCATCGTCTTGGCCTCGCCCGCTTCCTTCGCCTGTCGTTTCAGCCTGCGTGACCGTTTGGAACGGCAAGCAGGTGAGCAGGTCTTCGCGGTGGGTCCTTTGCCCGTGAGTGGGTTATCACACTCTGAGCAGATGCGGTAGGCGGTCATGCCTACAAGTATAGCAAAGGCCCGCCATAAGACGGGCCTCGCCAAGATACGCTGACCACCTCCTTAGGTAGCCGGTTTAATCGCACTTTCAGGGACAACGATTTCTACCCCATTGGGTAGAGTGTCCTGAATCCGGGCGTCTGCACGGACAGCCGCAGCTTTCGCCTGCGCTTCCGACCCAGGGAACTTATAGTTCGTCTTGGTCGCAGCGGCGGTATCCGGCGACAGTACAATCGGGACTGACATGTGCGCACCTCCTTCCATGATGGGTTACGTAACCACCTGGAAGTATACCACGTTACATCTCTACATGGAACTCAGTCAGCCCACCCGTGTTGGTTGCGATGATGGTGTCTTGGCCGATGTGATCCGTGGTCACAACGTCGAACTGTAGTAGAGGCTCGTCGCCGGTGAAAGGCTCCCACGCTCGTTCTACACGTTCCCTTTGCGCCGTGTTCAGGATTGGTTGTCGCCCCGTCTCCGGGGCATCACCAGGGTCCGGCTCTGGTTCCTCCCAATCATCGTCGGGCGCATCTCGATCCCGCGCTTCTTCCTCATCACGACGCTGCTGACGCAACTCGTCGGTCTCGCCATAATCGCAAACCGGGCACAACCATACGTTGAAGTTGCCCACGCGTTCTAGGTGTTCACCGCAATGCGGGCACATCAGGCTTTCCCTTCGATTACTAGTTTCTGCTTGAGTAGGACCGCGTTACGGAATTCCGTTCGGCGGGTCGGGTCAGTCGCGCAATGCTTGCAGACCCTAATGTCATTGCATATTAGTACTACCTCGGTCCTGTCACACATAGCGCAGTCGCCTCGCGGCTCGAAATCGCTTGGGATCAGGTCACACTTGCCGCACACTTCTTCGCCACGTTTCAGCGGAGCGAAGCGTTCTTTGCACAAAGCGCACTCAGCCGTCTGATCTTTCAGCCACTTGAGATTCCGGGCCACTCGGCAGAGCAGGCAGTACTTGGTGTTTTTGTTTCTCGTTTTTCGCTCTCTAGAGCAGTCTGAGCAGGTTATGGTCTTCATTTCGGATCGACAGTATAGCATACTACCTATTCCCTTTCAACTAGATTCCCCCAGCTTCCCTTGAGGAAGCTGGGAATGGGTAGTAGCCACTAGGGTCAGATTTGGCTCTGTAGAGCGAAATACGTGCTACGTACTACATTGACTCCGAGCGGCACTCATGTAGAACTCAGCACGGAGAGACAGAGACGCCCTGCGGGCGTCGAAAAGAGAGGCATAGACTCTCGAAATCGGCCTGCCTCCGCCGACTGAGTAGACAATGTGTTACGTGGTACATGAGCTTGCGCTGGCCCCTATGTAGGCCCGCAAACGGCGTCACAGAGCGAAAAATCTGCCCCGTATGTAGAGGGCACGGGACTCCTAACACATGGACACGGCGCAAAAGGTGCCTACCCCCCGTCAATGCGGGCGTGTGTGCGTACGCATGTGTCCGCGTGTACATGTGGTGCATGAATGCGCGTCCGCTCCTACCCCCATACGCACATGGACACAGGGACACGCGACAGGGGTGCAATCGAGGGACAGTGCGCATGTGTTGCGTGTTCAGCCCTGCACATGGACACCGAAGCACGGACATACGCACACGCATACGTACGTGAGGTGAAGACAATGTGTTACTGTGTGACGAAGATCACACACAGCGCCTTGCCGATCCGTCAACGTGTCCCCATCGCAGCGGCAACCCGCCGCAACCCAAACCGAAAGGACGCTCACATGAGCAAGAAAGCCAGCACCAAAGCAACCAGCAAACGCGGCCCGACCACGGCCGAACTCGCGAAGCGCATGGACGGCATGGAGGGACTGATCGGCCAGATTGCGCAGGCGGTCGGCGCAGGCGGCGAGGCCGAGGCCAAACAGGCCGAGGGCACCCCCGCACAGGCAAGCGAGGCGCAGCCCACGCGCACCGTGAAACTGCCGGAGTTGCAGCGGTTCACGGACGCGAAGCGGGCTATGGGCGTGGACGCCACGTACACGAGCAACATCGCCCTGTTCAAGCTGAACAGCGACGGTGTCCCCGTGACGAAGAAAGACGGCAGCTTGCGCAAACCGACGCGCATCCGGGTCGAGGACGCCCGTTTCCTCCTCGCCCACGCGGCCGAGGTCGGCGCGCTCTGCGATCAGATCGAGGCCAACCAGCAGCCCGCCTCCTAACCCGCGTCACCCCAACCCCCGCAGGCGTCACAGCTTGCGGGGGTTTTGTCCAGTGAACCAACCCGAAAGGACACGCAGCATGGACAATCCAACTCACGCGAACTCAGCGCACGTAGGCAGCGCTCAGATCGCGGACCTAAGCCAGTGTCAACTGGTCGATCCTCAGCGCGGCCCGTTCCGCGTCAAGGCGACCCCCGCACGCTCGCCGCGCTTCAAGGGCGGCAGGCGCGTTCACGTTGACGCCTTCGGCCAACTGTTCACGATTCGCGACGGCGGCCAGCCCGCGCAGGTACGGGTCTGAAATGCTCACGGTAACGCTTGCATGCAACGCACAGTCCGGCTGGATCGGCGCATGCAGCGAACCGGGCAGCGGCCAGCCCGCCGCTAGTGGCAGCTTCGCCAACTCGCCCCAACTCGCGGCCACGTCCGCGATTGAGGCATGGTTCAATGAGTCGGCAGAGCGCGCCGAGCGGGCACGCGATTGGGCAGCCCTTCAAGCTCGCATGCCGATTGACGAGCGCGTACGGGAGGGGGTAGCTATTGGATGAACGTGAGGCGCGCATCTAGATGTGGCGTCTAAAGCGCGCCAACGTGAAACGCCCGCACATGTGCGGGCGTTTCTTTTGCTCTGATTGTTGACTATGTTGATCGACTTAAATGCAGCCCGTCTAAGCGCTTGCACCCCCGCGCCGCTACCTACCCCTTGGCCGACCCTT
>Ga0105032_100016_pt1 | contig 49565 bp, 72 predicted proteins | sample RS_126metaG_FD_91481 | JGI IMG/M metagenome (GOLD analysis project Ga0105032, IMG submission 91481) | Switchgrass associated microbial communities from Austin, Texas, USA, to study host-microbe interactions - RS_126 metaG | ecosystem: Host-associated > Plants > Roots > Rhizosphere | place: USA... | reverse complement strand
CCCCTCCAATGGCCCCCCGGTCGCTGACGTGATCAGATTCTTTCGCGGCGCCGGCGGCACCGAGGAAATGGCTCAGGCCTTCTGGAATAAATGGGAAGCCACCGGGTGGATGGACGGATACAGCCGGATAAAGAACTGGACCGCAAAAGCAAATAATTTCATCGCCAACTGGCATAAGAACGAAAAATATGGAAATCATTCATTCAAACCCAAACAAACCCTCGGCGACGGCATTAACGCCAGTAGAGCCGCTTTCGCTGACCTCATACGAGAAGTCGATGAGGCAGAAAGCGGAGGGGCCGAAGATCAGGGAAATGCACCTTAACAGCCTGTTATCTGAACTGGATAAAGCCTTTGCCGAAATCAGCCTTATCACAGGGTTAAGAGTTGATGCGGCATTCGCAAAAGAGTTCGCCAAAAAGGTCAGCAAGTTTGTTCTTGAGCATTATTCCATGCTGACCGTTCGGGAGCTAGTTTTCGCATTCGACTTAAATGCTGTTGGAGAACTGAACGACCAGGAGGCAAAACCAGTGAGTTTCTACGGGCAAATTTTAACGATCGACATCCTGGGCAAGGTCTTGTTCCGGTACATACAGAAACGGGCTGAATTAGCCCGGAAATTAAACGAACAACGCCAGGAAGCAAAGGAACTCCCTCCCCCATCACCCGAACAACAGGAAATGGACGATAAACTGTTTTGCAACGAATACTACCGGAAGTACCTGAATCAGGAATTTAGCCCGGTATCTCAGGAGTACGCCCACATGGTCTACAACATCCTGGACCGGCTTAAAGAAATCCCGTATACGGCGGAAGAAAAGAAAGTCTTCATGGCTGGAGCGCAGGTGATACGGGACAAAGAGATCGCGGCGCCGACAGTGGACCGGTCAGAACGTGCTGAACAGAACCGGCTCGTTGAAGGGTATCTCAACGGAGAAGTACCGGTTGCAGAACACCAGCTGGTAATCAACTACGCCAAGCGTCTCGCACTCCTGGACCTGTTCAAAACCTGGAAGGATCAGAAACGGATAAAAATATTTGAGATATGAAAAAATGTAACAAATGCGGCGCAGATAAAGAACTGCGGGATTTCGTCAAAGACCCGCGCAACACCGATGGACACAAAGGGTATTGCAAGGCCTGCGCCAATGAAAAGAGCAAAGAAGCCGGCAGACGGCGGAGAATGGAGCTTAAACAATGGTCGCCAATATGAACACCAACGAACTTCAGTCAATCTAAAAGAAAATGGAAGTAAAAAAGAAGACTTGTAAAACCTGTGGACGTGAGTTGCCGCTTGTGGAATTCAACCGAAACCCGACCACGAAGGACGGCCGAATGAACAACTGCCGGGCATGCGCCAACCCAATCACAAAGGAACGTGAGAAACAAAAAAGGGAAGAAAGGAAACAATGGTCACCGATATGAATTTAACATCAAAGCAGGTACAGAAGTACAAGGACAAGACGATACCAAAGCTTATAAAGAAAGCCGAAGAGGTGTTTAATGCTTATATCCGGCAGCGGGACAGCCTGGGCGGCTATTTCATCTGCATCAGCTGCGGAATGCCCAAATCGGTGGATCAAATGAACGCCGGGCATTACAAACCGGCCGGGCATAACGGGGCGATTCGGTTCCATGAGGATAACGTGAACGGGCAATGCATTTATTGCAACCTGCACCAGCACGGGAACACGGCACAATACCGATTGGGACTGATCAAAAAAATAGGCTTAGAACGGGTGGAGATACTGGAAAGGACAGCCCGCACGTGTCACAAATGGTCGCGGGAAGGCCTTATATGGGTGATCGAAACGTATAAAGACAAAATCAAATGAGTATTTACATTATCGGTAGTGCAGCGCTGAAGGGGTTATTCCCTGATTTCAAGAGAGAGCCGAAAGACTTAGACATTCTTGTAGATCGCGACTGTGATGCACACTCAGTTAAATGCTTCATGGCAAATTGCTTTGCTACGAGTAACACCAGGATAGAGGTACATCATATTGACCCACTATTTAATTGGGCCTGCACGAAAGCTCTGGGGCCGAACGAATTCTTAACACTGAAGTGCTCTCACATCTTTTGGGATATTAACTGGGAGAAACACATGTTCGATATAGTCTTCTTGTTCGAGCACGGTGCGAAGATTGTTCCGGAACTATTTAGCCTTTTGTACAACCATTGGACAAACGTCCATGGGGTTAATAAGCGGTCCGATTTAAATATGGCTGCTTCAGAGTTCTTCAATAATGCCCTTAAGGGGAAGTATGACCATGACTACCTGCATACAATTATCAATCCGTTACCAACTTATTTGAAGGTACTCAAAGACGGCGCCGAGGTCGATGTATCAGAGGAAAAATTTAACTCACTGTCCCATAGTGAAAAACTTGAACTGGTGCGTGAAGAAGTCTACGTTATGGCTTATGAAAGAATGGGCAGCCGATCTTACAGAGCGGCATACGCCTGGATGTTGAAAAAGTTCATTATGTCTCATGCGCCAATGTGGGAAGCTCTCTTCATCCTGGGGAACTACAGGGAACTACACAAGCCAATTATTAACTACAAAACAATAATCGACAATGCAATCAAAAATGACATTTAACGAATTCTTACTACTCCTGTCAAGGGAGGGGATAACCGCCGAAGACATAGCCCACGAAAAAGTAGAATGGGAAGCTCTACCGGGTGTAGGGATGGTGACTATGGTCCAAGAAAAAGAAAACGCCTTTACTGAGTACGTCTCCGATTGTGATGGGATATCCGGCTACGAAGAGGTGATATTTAAGGTTTACCACGCCGCAGATCACGACTTTTATTTCAAACTGGAAGGCATAGATGATTCTTACGGAGAATCACACTGGAAAAAATTCCCGTATCAGGTGCAGCCAGTAACGAAGGAGATTACCGAATATATAAGCCTTCAGTCTGAAGTGGCTGGTGGCAAATATACCGCAGAACAAATTCTATTGCAGCTCAAGTTGAAGGGTATTTCAAACGAAGACCTTGGCCGCCAAGACGTCGATTGGGAGGAAACCGGTCTGGGTACAGTTGCCCTCGCTGAAGAACACGGCGGTTATGAAGGTCAAGGTGAAGACTGCCACAAAGTGTATTACTTCAAAGACCACGAAGTATATCTCCGTATTGACGGCTTTTACGCCTCATACGAAGGTTCAGAATGGGACAATGACCCCTATGAGGTTAGGCCTCAGCAGAAACAAATAACGGTTTACAACAAGCCGGGCGCCCCACAATAGTGGTCTAGGCGCACCGGTGATGTTTAAAAATGTGCAGTAGTAAGTTACGATGGATTAATTGCAAGATTCTTGAGAATGTCTCTGTCTCTCTCATATAAGACCTGGCTTTCAAATTTCCAGATCGTTTGTGAAGCGTCGATCAGCTTGAAAGAGATTTCTTTCGTGTCATCATGGAACCTGATGTACTTCACAGTATCAAGATTAATCATAGGGAAGTCCTGTGTCGTCGGGGTTCTGTAAAATGTAGCCATAGGTATAAGTTTTCATAAATATAAAAAATTCCGCAGAAATGCACATCAAACACTTAAAAAAAGCAAACGACCAGCTGAAGCGCCTGGAAGCTTTGGACAAAGAGATCAGGGAGATCGAGAGATACGCACTGAAGATAAAAGACAACCCGCTGGAGATAACTCTGCAACTTTCATTTGAAAAGCCGAAAGTAGAAAGCGGGGTCATCGACGCAGACGGAAACCTTATAGAAGATGTTATAAGAGATAGGATGCGGTCCGCTTTTGTTTTCACATTCGGAGGTGATGTAGCGAGGGAAGAGAAGCCGAAAGACACCTGCGAGCTTCAAATCTCCGAGGTTATCGCCCTGCAAGTCCTTGGCGTAATGATCGCCCACAAGGAAGCTGAGCGGATGGCTATCATCGATCAGTTAAACAAAATTGGTTTTGAAGTAAATCTGTAAGCCATGGATAACTCAAAAATAGAATGGACGGACCATACCTTCAACCCCTGGTGGGGTTGCATGAAGGTAAGCGAAGGATGCAAACACTGCTACGCTGAAGCGCTGGACAACCGATGGAAGGGTAGTCATTGGGGGCCGAATGGCAACCGCAAGCCAATGAGTGCAGAGTACTGGCGGAAACCTCTCAAATGGAACGATGCGGCGGCGAAGGCCGGTAAGCCGGCAAAAGTATTCTGCGCCAGCATGGCGGACGTATTCGAAGGGCATCCTGATACCCTGCTGCACCTGGTGCGGCTGTTTACCATCATCCACAGTACCTCGAACCTCATATGGCAGCTGCTGACCAAACGGCCGGAGAACATCATGCGGCTGGTGCCAGAGCCATGGAAAACCAGCTGGCCGTCAAATGTATGGATCGGGACCAGCGTAGAGAACCAGGCGGCAGCGGATGAGCGGATCATTCACCTGCTCAGCGTACCGGCGCCCGTACGGTTTCTGAGTTGTGAGCCTATCCTGGGGCGTGTTGATTTGTGGTATCCTAAATCCATTTGGCCAGAAGGACCTAAGACATGCTGTTCCGGTAAAGATTGTGGGTGCATGGGCCTGCCTGTCGACCCTCCGTTGATCTCTGGTATAGATTGGGTGATCGCCGGCGGAGAATCGGGCCACCATGCCAGGCCAATGCATCCCGATTGGGTGCGGAGTCTGCGGGATCAATGTGCGGCGGCGGATGTGCCATTCTTCTTCAAGCAGTGGGGGCAATATATCCCAACTTATCACGCCGGGGAACGTTGCTACGAAAAATCCAGATATGGCAATTCAATTGGCGAGTGCTGGGTAAAATGGGATCACCGCTTTGATGACGGAACTGGTATGATCAAAGTCGGTAAGAAAGCCGCCGGCCGCCTCCTGGATGGAAAAGAGTACAGTCAATTCCCTCAAACCTTAAACGCAAGGTTATGAAAGAATCCGCTTTCACCGCCCTTTATAAAGAATTCTACGTCCGGTTATACCTGGATGCTTGGTTCTTCCTCCATGACGAGGAAGTATGTAAAGATATTGTACACGATGTTTTTGCTCAGTTATGGGTTAAATGGGAAACCATCGACATGGACCACCCGAAAACCTACCTGAAGACAGCAGTAAAGAATGCCTGTATCAACCGGGTGCGGCATAACAAATATGTCATCCAGCACCAGCGTGACAGCATGCTCCTACCGGAACCGGCAGCATATGGTGATACTTTGGAGCACAAGGAATTGGGCGCCAGGTTGCGTAAAGCGATACTTTCTCTGCCCCTCGGTCAACAAAGGGTATTCATTCTTCGATATGTAGCGGGCCTTAGCCAGAAGGAGGCAGCGCGGGTGATAGGAAGAAATGCGCAGACGGTGAAGATTCAATTGAGTAGGGCGATTAAGGTATTACGGGGACAATTGAAAACAGCATAGACTATGGCAGGCAATATGTGGACCAAAACCGAGGATAAGATAGTGAAGAAGCTGTATCCAACAACTTCAGCTACCGAAATTGCTGAGAAAATGGGTAGATCTATCCTTGCAGTTTACCAGCGCGCTCGAATTCTTGGCCTGAAGAAGTCCGCTGAATACTTGAGTACGGAGGCGTCAGGTCGCTATCAAAGAGGCCAGAAACCAAGCCACACAGTATTTAAAAAAGGGCGCACGCCTTGGAACCAAGGGATGAAAGGTCTTCAAATCGGTGGAAAGGAAACACAGTTCAAAAAGGGCCATTTACCCCACAACACGAAAGAGAATTTTGTCATCAGCATCCGAAAAGATCGCCGCGGGGTGCCTTACAAATTCATAAGGGTTGCCCTGGCTCAATGGATGCCGCTTCAGCGGTACAATTGGGAACAGGTTCATGGAAAAATACCTCCCAAAATGAAATTGATATTCAAAGACCGGGATACATTGAACTGCGCAGTGGACAACCTGGAATTGGTTTCCTGCGGGCAGCTCATGAAGCGCAACAGTGTTCACAACTACCCTGTGGAAGTTGCCTGTACTATTCAGCTCAGGGGCGCACTTAACAGACAAATCCGAAAACATATAAAAAAGTTCAAAGATGAAGAATAAAATCAGCGATCTCCGTGATCATATGTTCGCTGCCCTGGAAAGGTTGGGCAACGAGAACCTGACAGATGAGGAACTAAAAAAGGAAATAGACCGATCTCAGGCTATTTCGGAAGTAGGTAAAGTGATAGTGGAATCCGCCAAAACGGAGGTGCTGTACGCCAAGCTCACGGGCAAGCGCAACGAAGAACCCACAAAGTTCCTGGAAACGGAGGAGCTGCCCGCAAAACAGATTGAAAGGCCCAAGGCTGTATATAGCAACAGTACGCCATTGGGAATAGCCAAGGAGGAAACAGCATAACCACCGCCCAGCGGTAAAACGAACGTATATGGGAAGATCATACGTAGAAAAATCAAAAGTTAACTGGTGCAGCGCTGGATTAACTGAGCATGAAACAAACTACCAGGAAGTCCAGACCGGCGCCCTACAGCGGATCGCCGCCGCTACTGAAGCCATGGCAAAGAACTACGTACAGCTTCAGAATGATAATGAGTGGCTGAAGAGAAGCCGGCAGAGCTACATGGACCGGGTGGACAGTCTCGAACGCAGCAACGCCGCCCTGCGTGGGGTTATTACCAAACTGAAAAAACGCCAACCGGGGAGCGATACCGGGAAGAAATGAAAGGACTAATAGTGACCTGCGTGGTCTTTGTTTTGGCCGCGCTCTATCTGGGGGAAACGAAGATTTCACTTTCCCCGCCCTACGCAAAAATGCGGCGCCCCTTCCTGGCAACTGGATTTCTGCTGTTCGGCATTGGGTTATCCCTGATGATGTACAGTACATACGGCTCCGGCAGATTACAGGGTCGGGAGGATGTTCTAAAGCTGCTGGAAGAGCAGGAAAAGGAACGGAAGGAGGCCGGCAACCAATGAGCACAGAAGAAACAAAAGTCCTCTATACTGATGAGGCAGCGGCAAAGAAAGTCACTGTTGAAGGCTGGCTTAGCAGAAATGGCCGCTTTTACCCCGGTACTTCCAAAGATCATGAGCACATGGCTCGTTATGACGGCTGCACGCATATTATTTGCGACTGCGGGCAGGAAGCAAAAAAGGGCTGGACCAAATGCGACGAATGCCGCCAGAAGACAACCGTAGAGCGGTACAATAATATGCCGTTCAAGGAATGGGATGGGGCGCAGGCTATTTGCCTGATGGACGCTGACGAAGACGAGTACTTCTTTTCTGAAGAAGACCTTATGGAATATTGCGACGATCTTGAAATCGACCCATCGGACCTCATGCTGGTCATTTGTAAAGAAAACCGCCCACATCAGATTGATCCTGACTACTGGTCTGATGAAATGCCACCCTATCGTGAACTGGATGATGTGTTTTCTACCGAAGCCCTCCAAAAAATAAAGGAACTGAACGAGATACTTTCAAAGCACGGGCCTATCAGCTATTCCCCAGGAAAATACAGAACCTCTTACCAAGCACCTAAAGAGCCATACCGATGAGCAACACAGACAAACAGCTATTCGACTACCTCACCGACTTCCTGGCAAACTACGACCAGGATATAAAAGACCGGGATGATGTGGTGCGGAAGTGGACCAGGGAGTATATTGAAACGCATGTCGCGGGCCACCCTGACCCCTCCACCCTCTATAATACAGTAGACGGTTTTCGCTCCGTTGCCGAATTCGCCCTTTCAAAGGTCGGCGAAATGTGGGAGGCGATGGAGAAGGAATTGCAGCAGGTGACACAGGAGCGGGACGAGCTGAAAGGAGAGCTGTCCCATAATCAGGGCACACTGGAGACGCAGAAGCTGATATTATCCAAGGCAATGCAAGAGCGGGGCCGCGCGATTGAAACCCTACGGCATATCATCCCTTTTCTAAGGGACAGGTCGCATGCAAAAAATAAAGTACAGGAATTTCTCACCGCTTTAAACCAGCAAAAGCCATGATAACGAAAGAAATGATTGAGCAAGCCGCCAAGGATATATACGGGCGCAGAAGTGGACGCGTATTTGCTGAAAACAGCCGACCCGATCTTGTAATCGCTTTTATCGCCGGCGCAGAATGGGCCATCGATCAACAGCAGTGGATCAGCGTTAGAGACCGGTTGCCGGATCCTGGTACTGATTGCCTCTTTATCGTTGATTCTGCTAATCCAGAATACCATGGCAGAATTCTTGGCGGCAGATATATCGGTGGGTATGGGAAATGGGAATTTGCCACCCCTGGCATCGGCTTCTTTGCCTCTCACTGGCAGCTTAGTCCACAACCACCCAAAACCGAACAGCCATGAGAGCAAAAATCAAAGCCATTTTTGAACATCAGTGGGGTAACCTCCTGGGGATAGGCAAATCCGCCAAAGAAATCGAGATTCTCATGTGTTACCGGGAGATACGCGCCGTAGGGGAATTTGTCGGCCGGAACTACCTGATTCCTGGGTACGAGGACGACCTTTTCGAGCAGTTAAGAGAGGACTACCCGGAGACGGTAGTTACAAAAGCTATTGAGAAATACAAAAACCAAAAGAAATGACCAAGTACGAGCAGAACGTAAGGGAGATAGCCCAAAAAATGCAACAAATGGCTACCCCTGAGAATCCAGTAAGCTATGGGGACTATATGCAATCAAAAATTGCATTAAGGCGATGTGCAGACGTAGTACGCAAAGTACTCGCTAACATCTATCATGAGGATGAGGATATGATTACGAGCATCCTAATAGGAATGGGTCTCATTCCCGAACCGCCTAAAACGAATGGGCAATGAACATAAAAAAATATATACACCTGTATTATGGCCAGGAATGCAGATATGATGTCAATCCCTGCTTCCCCGAACACGGGGATGTTGATTCCGGATTTCTGCGCGGTGTAGAAGAGGGGCACATTACGCATGCGTGGCCTGTCCTGCGACCGCTCTCGGATATGACATTGCAAGAAACAAAAGAACTGGTAGGCATACAGGAAATGTTTTTATCCAATGTTCATATTCAGGACAGAATGCAACGTATGGCCGCGGCAGAAACAGCCTACCTCCTTTCCCGCGGATTTGACCTATTCGGCCTGATCGACGCAGAGCTGGCTATTGATAAAACGAAAACGGGGAAACAATGATCGAGCTCACCCTCCCCTACGAAGACATTACCGCCGCGCTGTGGGCGTGGGCTGGGAGTTTTTAACCTGTAAACAAAAATTAATATGACTGAGGAACAAAAACAACGCTTACGTGAAGCCGGTCGCGAAGACCTGATAGAGATTTACGAAATCAATCAGTCCGGTTACGCCGGCATTCTCCCTAACGGCAATATAGTTGACAGGCGACAGCATCCTGAAGCCATCCCTGTGCAGAAAAACACTATGATGGGCATTCCCGAACCCAAACCATTAGATGCGGCCGGGGAGCAATACCGGGAAAGAATGACAGAATTCGACAAAATACGGTTTTCTCATGGTATTCAAAGACGGATGATAGCGAAGGAACTATCTATCAGGCAGGCGGCGGCACAAATAGGCATCTCAGCTTCCACGCTGCATAGATTAATCAATGCCGCATTTCTCCCGGAAGTATACACATACTTTTTGGTATGCAAGTGGATGGGGTATAGTATGGAATTCTTCTTTAACGACAAAACGCGGCAGGAAGCGATACCGGTAAACAATGAGGAAACTACTCAAAGTCACACTGGAATTTGACGACCAAATAACCATGGTAGAAGGCGAAGAGGCGGAAAAGTGGAACCGGCATAATACGCACGTTTGCATATTCGCCCACAACCACGGTTGCAATCCATTCGATTCTGACCCCATCAACTGGAAAATATTTAAACCCGCGCCGGCGGCTCCCGGCAATGAAGCATGAACAAGATCAAAGCGTTAATTGGCCTGCTGTTCTCTTCCTCCTACTGCGTATTCATCAGGAAGAGCCCAACCAAATTACGGATTTGGAATGATCACTTTACGGTGAATGAGGCACGATCAGCGGCTGAGTGGCTGGACAGGCGAGCGGATGACACGATAGACGAACACCAGGCGGTCGAGACGGTGAACAAAATAATTTCTGAACCAAAACAGCCGTAAGGAGCGGCGGAGAGTATGAGAATAATCGTATTGATATTTCTGGCCGGCATGGCATGCAACAATCCCAGGGCGGTCAATAATGGCCCCGAACCTAAAGCCGATGGTTTATTCAGGGTAATTGGCCTGGACGGTTTTAATGCCGCCTACATTGTAACCGTTGATTCCATCGAATACCTGTATATCGATGCGGCACATGGAGCCGGGTTGACGAAGCATCGCGATTTAAGAAAACAAAAAAATTAAACCGCCCGCAGGGCATGAAAATATGAACAACAAACCATTAGGACGAAAATCATACGGCAGCATTCCCCATCTACCCGGTAGCCGCCTTGGCCCAGGGGATTACCACGCCCATGAAGGACAGGCAAGGATTGCCACGGAGAAAGCCAGGGATAAGCATGATAAAATCTACGTACAGGAGAAGCTGGACGGCTCCAACGTCTGAGTATGCAAAGTCAACGGGGAAATCCTGGCGATTACCCGGTCCGGATACTTGGCGACCACTTCCCCTTACCTGCAACACCATTACTTCGCCACCTGGGTAGAACAGAATGAAACCCGTTTTGCCGCCTTGCTCGCTGAAGGGGAACGCGTCTGCGGGGAATGGCTTGCGCAGGCCCACGGAACCAAGTACCGCCTGTGGCATGAACCATTCGTTCCGTTCGACATCATGCGCGGTAGTGACAGGGCGACGTTTGAAGAATGCCACTACCGGTTACACTATTCATATTTCGTGATGCCACGCGCCCTCGGAGCTGGGCCAATGTCCATAGAGGCGGCTATGACCAAATTGGGCGAAGACGGCTTTCACGGTGCCATAGACCCCGTGGAAGGAGCTATCTGGCGGGTAGAACGGAAAGGCAAGGTAGATTTCCTGGTGAAGTATGTCAGGCACGATAAAGTAGACGGCAAGTATCTACCGGAAAATAACGGAACCGGCAAGCCGGTTTGGAACATCAATCTGGATTACTTGACGCCGGCTGGTTCATCCAAGTAAGTTAACCGTGATAGGGTTTATTGATTAATTTTGTAAAAATCGTTCTCAATGTCATATAAGAAAGTGATAAGAGCAATCATAGGTGTTATCGTGCTGCCTTTTTTGATTTTTGGATTCTTCGCATTCCCTGGCAGCATATCACTGATCATGGGCTTTTTTACACTGATCGGCGTGCTTTTGAAAGATTCGACGAACAAAGATGATGTACAGGATGCGCTCTTGATGATGTTTGCTTTTATTCTACTACCCGTTCACGCCGTAAGGCACTTTATCCAGACAGGAAACATAACTGAGGACTGATTAATTTTGTAGAGAGATGCAGAAAACAGAGATAAAGCAGTTGGGGCGGGCGCTGTGGGATGAATTTCAGGCGATGGCCGGCACGGTGAAGTGCGAGTGGATCAGCGAATCCAAGGCGCTGGAGGAGTTCCCATTTAGCAAGGATAAGCTGAAAGAACTGCGCGCAACCTGCAAACTGGAATACCGGTATCACTGGAAACATATAGAGGCCCGGAAATCAGGCGTAGGACAAGGCCGGAGCAGCTCCATTATTTACCACCGGCAACGAATGATAAATTTCGTAGATAGTCTTTAACTGTGCATTTTCATCATCCAGTTATCGGCGTTTTTGTCCGATATATGGTAATAGACAGCCGTTGTCTTTGTGCTGGTGTGCCCCATCAGCTTTGCGGTCACTTCGATAGGCACATTGGCCTCCGCACAACTGTAACCGAATGTATGCCGGGCGCAGTGAAAGGTTAAGGACTTTCTTATCTTGGCCCCTTTGGCGATGACCTTAACCGCCCGGTTGCATTCCTGGTTCGTTGGCATCTTTCCAATATACGGCTCGATCAGTTTTAAGGCCTGCCGGATTTTCGGTGTAATTATCATCGTCACATCCTCATCTGTCTTTACCATGCTCAGCAGGATGCGCTTGTTTTCGATAATATGCTGCGCGGGGTTAAACTGCTCACAATCCGAATACCGGAGCCCCGTATAACAGGAAAACACAAAGAACCAGCCGGCAATAACGTCTGCTGGTGACAACGCGCCCTCCTGTAGCCTTTCCACAAACTTTTGTAGCTCCAGGGCCGTTAAATGCCCTCGGCGGGGCGCTTTATAGGACGGCCCTGGATGCTGTTTGAATGGATAGTAGGTAATATCACCGGCGTTGATAGCTGCATTAAAGAAAGATTTGATGTATTTGAAGGATTTCCATATAGTGTTCGGGACGTTCCCCAGGGTCTCTTGCTGATATTGTTCATACTTTGCCAGCCATTCGGGTGTTACATCGGAAAACTGAAGCCGAGGGGCATACTTTCGAAGCTTTGACAGTTCATGCGTGTACTTTTCCAATGTACTGGCCTTTTTCTTTCCTTTCCATGCTAAAATCAAGTTTTCACAGTACTTAAAGAAATCCCGTTGCACCCTGACCGGGTCTTTCAGCTGCCTTTTGACTACCTCCGGGGTAATAACCCGGTCCTGAAGTTCCTCCTTTAATAGTTTTCCCTTAATTTCGGACACCAGTTTGTCCAGCTTGGCGTTTATTAACCTGGCGTTAGGATGCTTGGATGTAACTACCTGGTCCTGATCGTCCCACCACCCAGGGAATACCCGCTCCCCAGTTTGGTGATAGATTGGCTTACGGTCGGCGGTTACTCGGATCAGAATAGGCGCCTCTCCTTTCGTGTTGACACGATCTTTCCGGATTACCTTCTTTATCGTAGGCATATAAGCGGTTAAGGCTGGTAAAACTATGGTAAAACATTTACACCACAAAACCGCTTTTTTACCCTCTTTTACACTTTAGTAAAATCGTTGAAAAACCGCTATAGAAAAGAGAAAGTCGCTAACATAGCGACTTTCTTGGTTAAACATTCGAGGTACCGAGCGGATTCTATATATCTCAGATTTCCTGTCATAATTTATTATGTATGAATAATATACAATAAATTGTAATGCATTGGTGAAACATTGGTAAAACATCGATTTATAAGACAGTCCCCCGCCGCCACTCATACGGATGCTCCTTATACCTCGCCGGGTCTTTCCAGCCGATGTACTCTACCGCCTTATTCAGTACCAGGTAAAGAAACATGTGCTGCCAGCGGAACAGATCAGGCGCACACCATTCCCCTTCACCGGCGATAAAGTCAGGAGAATAATTCATTTCAGGAGGCCCGTATCTACTGTGTCCGAGGCTCAGGCAGTGGCAGGCATACCAGTATCTATCCCGGTCCCGGGGTGCATAATGGATCAGCTTAAAGGAAAGATCGCGCCATGGCTCCTTTACCGTCGGGGTTTCGTGCTCTGTTGCCAAAGAAGTTATTTCGACAATAAAGTAAAACGGGCCCAGCTCATCTTCGAAGCGCTGAGCAATATTTGAGCGTACGCGAAATTGCTGGCCTATTTTGAGGTCCATAAAGCCGGGGGTTACTGAGTGCTTAATATTTCTTTCACCTTCAGCAGCCGGTCCCGAAATGCTGAAAAAGCAGGATTATCGCCATTGGCTTTTAAGGTATCCAGGTGGCTTGTCACAAACGCTTTTACATCGGTGATACGGCTGGCCTGATCCAGCTGCAGGGTTTGGGGTAGCGTCACCCCTTTGAAGTAGTTTTCGAGTTCCGTTATATCCATGGTTGCGTATTGTCCTGGGGCAAGATACTAAAAAAATTAGTATTACGGATTCAGCTTAATGAGATCGTCTATTTTACATTCCAGGGCCAGTGCGATAGCTACTACCACCGATAAGCGCGGATCTTGTTTTCCGTTTTCAATTCTGTTTATTGTCCTGGGATCAACGCCGGCTTCAAAAGCGACGTCAACCTGTGACATATCCTTTTTTAGTCGCAGTTCTTTAAGTCTTTCTCCAAACGTTTGTAATATAAATTCGTCTCTTTCCAACCAGTTATAAATTATCCCACGAACATATAAATTATATGACTTATTAGTTATGATATATTCGTCCGGATATATTGATCATTATTTATAAAATGCTTATATTCATGCTTCCAAAAGCCTAATTATGGTACAAATTATTCCTGACTTACTAAATTTACCGGGACTACCGAGATAGTGACGAGAGAAAACCCGGTCTTTTTAGGCTGGGCCCTTTAAATAACCGCAAATTCAATGTATGGAACAACTGCAATACGGAGTAACGAGAATCGGGCACATTATAACTGATCGGTGGCGAGAAACACCTCAGATTGCATTTGACGAAGGTGGACAAGAGAGATGGGTGTTGCCCATAGCAGAGCATGTACGAGCCGCCAAAATGAACATTGGCAGGGATGTCATGTTCACCCTTACGGAGCCGGAGCATAAAGATTTGAAAGGGTACGGGTTCGCAAAGCTCCACTTGCCAGGATTATAACTCTATCTACATACAAAGTTTCAATTCGTCAGATTAACGCCCCGCTTCTTCAGGCGGGGTTCGCTCTATCCAACCGGCAAGAATGTCCCCGCCAGTTTATAATTTTGGATGATCCGGACTACCTGCGCCTCTGTTTGGCACATGCCAAGATTTATTGATTGCCCTATAAATTTTTCAATATCGGCTATCTTCCGCAGTTCTTCAGCAGTAGCTGTATCGCGGATACCTTTTTCGTGGCGCCCGAACACACGGAGATTGATTTCACGGGCATACAGAGGGTAATTAGGCTCCTGGATGATTTTGCTTATTGATTCGTTCATCGGGCGGTATTCCGTCCCCGCCAGTACTCTGTCGAAAATCAGGCTATCGGTAAGCCAGATAACGACCTTTGCGTAAATCATCGGGTTGAACTCCATCGCCAGCAGTACCCAAATGTACGGATCACAGTATACAGACTTGTTTTCGCCGCGACCTTTGGTCTTCCAAACGCCCAGGCCTTTGAGCACATTTACAATTCCTTCTTTATCAATCATTTCGATAAAAGCGTGAATTTCCGCTTTTATGAAACCACGCTCGTGAAGTATATAATACATTCGTTCCTGAGTGCCTCTCGACGACAATATATCGTTCAGGCGGCGATCGCTCCATCCATGAATATATCGAGCGCGTTCATATGCTCGTAAAAGATCAGTAATACTTAAAGATTGTCCCTCTTTGGTATTTTGTTTGATGGTCACGCCGAACAGTACACGATCGGCGCTTTTCATGACTACGTTTGTCTTCATGATGGCATTAAAAATTAAACGAGAATTTTGCGCCCAAGTTCTGGGCGGATAATTGAAGAATTTAAGCCTTAATAGGCCGATGACAACCGCATTTGTAAGACGGACGAGAGGAAACAGCCTGCCGTGAATGGCAAGCTGTAAAATCAGCTAATAGTAGTGTACAGACTTTCGTTGTGAAAACAGAAAGCAAAAATATAAAATTCTCTTACTCCGAAAAATTAACTTATCAACAGCGGGGGAATACAAACAAAAAGCCCGGCAGGAATGCCAGGCAATCAAATCCCAAAAAGAAATTATTTACCTCCTGAAGGTACAGCATTGATTTGAGGAATCTGTTAAGCCGCAGTTAATGCCACCTTCGCCAGCTCCCAATACCTTACCCGTTCTTCCCAGCCATTCAAACCGCCGTTGATCTTCTTCGTAATCCTGCGGAAATCTCCAGCGTCGGCCAGCTCGTTTAGACCCCGATCCTCCCAAAACCAGCATGCTGATTGTACCGCGTACATAGGAGTGCTGAGCAGGTCCGGGTGATTTAAGAACGTCCCCGGATCTCTGGTAAGCGCCAGGCTGCAGGCGGCGTAATTGGCCCGGCCGGTTACCTGGATCAGTCCGCGCCCCATAAAACGCTTCCCATCGCCTGGGTAGACATTGCCCAGGTCTTTCCTTCCCTCATAACCTTTCTGCGCGGCAGTCGGCCCCCAAATCTCCCGTGTGTACCGGAGCTCGCCGGATTCGTGGGCTATTTGGGCAACGAACGCTTCCTGCCGGGCTGGGGTGTTGATTTGGTACGCCGGCATAAATTCATTCAAGTACGGGGTGAATACTTCCAGGGCCGTTTTCTTGGCCAGGGGCATGATATGCCGTAGTTGTTCCACAGTCATACAATCACCCTTTTAATCAGCCCCACAATAGGTTTCCTGAAGGTCCAGCCCAGCAGGCCAACGATAATAACGCCGTCGATGAGAATGCGCCGGGTCTTCTGCAGGTTCTTTTCGCCCCATTCAAGGGCCTTGGCTTCCGCCGCCTGTGCCCGGAGCTCCGCCGCCCTGGTCTTTGCCGTGTTTTCTTTTGTTACCGTGATGGTGTCTATCCGGAATTCCCGGATAGTTACCGCCGGCGGGCAGACCTTCTGCTTGTACACTGGTACGGTTATGATCTGGCGGGCGCTGTCGCACTCGGCGCGGATGGTGTCGATAAATACAAGCGTATCCCCTGCCCGGTAGACGGTATCGTACACCGTGGCGCCGGGTATGTACTCAGTGGAGGACCGCACGGGGAACCTGTCGGCGCACAATTGCGCCAGTTTCTTTTCGCTCATACAGCCAAATAACACTGTCCAGCTTAATAGCAATGCTATCAAGCCCCTGGAATATCTTTTCATACGAATATTCTATTTGTTTGAATATGAATTTCTTCTCGACAGCCTTTTGTGCCTCGCTTTCCGTCTGGAAAGGCAATAGCAGCAGGAGCGCCGGAAGCATGTTTTTAATTTTCGCCATAATTGTTGCGTGTTATTATGGTATCAGTTTTTTGGACGATCTCTGAAGTCTTATCCATCAGCTTGTCCGTTTTATTCATTACCTCGCGGAATACGTTGATCTGGTCCTGTTTGCTCTTTTCCTTTTCCAGTAGTACCTGCTCGGTAAGCTGCTTATTGTCGCCGTGCTGGACGTACACAATGTAACAGAGGGCTATGATCACCATTTCCTTGAACCTGGTTTGCAGCAAGTCGCTGAATTCCTTCAACAATTTTATTATCGCCTCCATGCCTTTCTAAATCGTTATCAATCTTGCCTGCCCGGCTTCGTTAATAATGCCCACTCTGAAGTCTTTCCCGCTGGTGACAGTAAAGGAGTGGTTTGTACTGAAAATGTTATCGCGGTTAGAAACAGTGGATGCGCTCTCTTGGCCTCCTGTGGTAACTTCAAAAAGCACAGCTTTCGTAGGTACGTTCGTTGTGACCGTCAACGTCGTGCCTGAGACGTTACCCGATCCGGTAGGCTGAGCCAAAGACAGGTAATCCCCGGCTCCAGACTCCAGGCTGATCACCATAAACGTCTCTTCCTTACGGACAAAGGGGATTTCGATCAGATATTGATCACTACCCAGGCTGACGGGCTTGCCGAAGTTGGATTTGATGTTCTGACCGGCGAGGGGTGTGCCGGTGAGGTCAATCCACACCGTAAGGGGCGTATTGATATCTGGTAACGGCAGGTCGTTGGCGATACCGCTGGTATTCGACCCCTTGAACCCATCCACGACATCCACAAGGACCACTACCTTCCCGGCGACGGTTACCGTGTTTATTCTTTTGGCGATGCTGCGTAGGAAAAGATATTCCAGGGCCTCCCCATTGCTGCAGGTGTGTACGAAATCTCCACCGAATGCGGTGCGGCACATCGACAGGTATTCGTCAAGGTCAGTTAATACACCAGCGGCGGCCAGGTTGTGCCAGTGAAAGAACGAGCGATACCAGCCAAAGGTCGCTCTTGCTTTGGCTATCTCTCCCTGCACATAGGCGGTTGCCTGGGCCTTAGTCGCCCCCATACTGGTATAGAAATCATACCACCTGTCGGACGAAGGATAGTTCGCCAGGGTGATCCGGTCGAACACGGAGGTATTGGGCAGGCCCAGCACGACGCCGGTTTGTTTATTCAGACCGTAGAACGTATTGGCATCCGCCGCCGCGTTGAACGATCCAGGTGAAGAGTTCCTGCACCCCAACCAGAAAGGAAGCAGCTGCCCGGCGCTGGCGGTCTGACCGTTCCTGTAACTCCCTCCTGCTGGGCGGCGGCCAACCAGATTAAATAACCAATCGTTTTGAGTATTCAAAAGGTTTATGAGCTCTTCCTGATTACTCAAACCGGGGGTTCCTGTGGTGAAGTCGTACCCATATTGGCCGTTGCTGATGTTGAAAAGCTGCTGGCCATGATTCGGGTAACGGGTGGCTTTGGCGGTGTTTACCACAGCTCCTGAAAACACGGCGGCGCCGGCGGCAGACCATGTAGCATTGTTATAGTCCGGGATCACCTCGATCACCCCTGTATTAGGGTTGTACCACCTATCGGTAGCGTAATACACATCGTGTCGGATCAGTCCAGAAAGATCGCGGTCTTTAATCCCTACCTGGGAGCCGCTGTAGTTGCTTGCAAACACCCCCAGCCGGCAGTTATTCTTGAAACCGTAGAGCTCCGCAGCATAAATACTGTTAGTCTCGATCGTATCGCTTTGGTGTGAGAAGGTCATTACCGCGTCGAATCGGTGGTTGCAGATACGTGTTTGTACCCCGCTGGGTGCCGGCCATAGTTTTACTCTCATTCTGCTACTTTTATAACTCTTCCATTGCTGGTATCACACCATAAATCACCAGGTTCCGCTGTTGGCGGCTGGGCGCCAGCGCCGGTTTGCATGTTGAGTACGTTCATTGCCGCCACTATTATGGCGGAGAAATCGCCATCCGTAGCCGTCACTGAGTTGAAAACCGGGTCTGTAGGGAGCTGTCCCCCGCCGTCACCTGTGCCGTTAATCCGGTAGCCTCTGATCGTTTCTATCAGATTGCCATAGGGCTCGTAAGGATCCAACGGAACAGTCCCAATAACCACCTGGGCAAAAGCGTAAACGCTGGTGGCATCCGCCGGCCGCTTAATATCGATGTACAGATAAGCAGCACCAGCAGGCGCGGTGTAAGTTTTAGGCTGGCTTATATTGGTGAAAGACCCATTATACTGGAGCATGCTCGTTTTGTTCGAGGCGTAATACGCAGAATATCCACCACCAGTAAGCAGTATGTCCTTGAACGTGTGCTTATCTCCTGGAGTAACGGGGATTTCGATCATCTGCCAACCCGCTCCGGAAGCCTTTGCACCGGTGGAGGAAATGAACATGTCGCTGATGATCCAATCTGTATTGAACAGATTTTTACCAGGAACCAGCCCTAAATCCACATCCCGCACCGCGTGCAGGTCGAAATAGTTTTTGTTCACTGCGTTAGGCCCGGTCACCGGGTCGGGGGTGCTATTTCCGGGCAGGATGAACTTCGCGGCAAAGGGGTTGCCGGAGATGTCCTTTGTTACCGTTGGATACGGCGGCTCATACGCTGTTGCCGGACCGGCCCCTAACTCCCATTGTAAGCTATCTGTGTTGTCGGCTGCTCCTGCTGTCGTAACTTTCACAGTAAAGTTTACCTTCGTAGTGCCGGTGGGAATAGTGATTGTTGTGCCGCCAGGATATCCGGCATTGATGTTGAGCACTCCACCAACTTTTGTATTGGAATCATCAAAAGGCTGGCAGCTTATTGTGCCTGATGCCTGAAAGCCACTTACAGTCCATTGTCCCGGTGTTACGGGCATGCCGATACATGCTTTTGCGTTAACGTTGTTCGCAAGGTCACCCACGCTGTTAACGAACTGGCCACTCACCACCAGGTCGGGTCTGAACTTGTTCTTCCCTGTCACTCCTGAAGGCGCAGTTTCTATGGCTGCTTTGGTCTGATAGGCGCTGAGGTCAATGGGATAGGGTTGTCTGGTCCAATATTCTCCATTAAATACCAAGTCCCCAGCTTCATTTGCGGGCACTACAATAGGGTTGCCCCCTGAGTCAAGGAAATGCGTATATGTCCCAGGCGTATTGTAGGAATAATACACAGCCGTTGTTGGGGGTGTTGGGTCGTTAGGATTTGTTGTGGCATCTGCGGGGCCACGAAACCCCGTTCCAACGCTGGCCATTGCCTCCGCTGCCGGCACTTTATACATTTTCTTACTCACCGGATCCACCGACGGCAAAAGCCGCTGCCCATTAAATCCCGGATCAGTGTCCAATGTTGGCAATTCTACTGCAATAAACTTTTCCATCATCGTACTTTTAAAAGTCTGTTTCTTTGTGTTGAAAGCGCCTCACCCTCATTCGCTCGCAACACCCGTGTTATTCTGCTTCGATAACTGTAACTGATTTCTGTTTCGCGGATATCTACCGACCATCCCCGCATGGGATAGTATTCCGCCTGGTTGGGTTCAAACTTCGCCCCGTCGGCTTTCGTGTATTCAATACCGTTCAGATATTTTGTAGTACATGAAAATACCCGGTTGATCTTGTCGATCACCCAATCCGGAACACCGTATGAACCGCCTATTTTGAGTTTGAATTGCCTGTAAGGCTTTGAAGAAAGAACCCGGAGGTTAAGGATCTGATCTTCCCATAGCGTATCTTTAGAAAGCGGGTCCAGCTGAGTGATGATCGCTTCACACCGGAACCTGAAAGACACACCCGTGTCGAAAATCACATCAAAGTCGTTGATGTCGTTCCAGTACTCAAACACAACAGTTTCTGTCTCACTTTCCAGGATCGTCTGGGGTTCGGAAATACGTTGTAGCTGTTCCTCCCCTGTCCCTACTGTGATGAGGATGTAAAACACTTCATCTACCTCACGGTCGAGCAGGGAAATGTCAACCTCATAAACCGAGAAGTCTACGCCTATCAGGTTGGTGTCCTTTTTTGCTGGCGGCCAGGTGCTCAATACTTTCCCTTGGCAGTTGACCAGCTGAACGACAGGGTTATCAAAATCAGTCAGGAACTGAAGCGTTATCACATCGTCGGTTACCCACTTTTGGAAGTAGTTTATCTGCTGCTCCCAGGAAAATATCTGCTCGCTGAACCATGAGTTATCAAAGTTCTTGTAGCCTGGATCGTCTACTGCGGGGAACGCCACCGGGTTCACTTTCGGTATGTCGAGAAATGAGTTCATGCGATCAGTTTTGTTAAGTCGTTATCAACAGCCGCCAACAACCTGAACGTTTGTTGTTCCATTGTCGCGGGCTTTATTCCTCCCTCCATCAGGCAGCCTTTGAATGACTGTCCCCTGTATGTAAACCGGAACATTCCAGTTTTAGAAATAGAAATCATCTGCGTAAATGTCATCGGGACCTGCGTCGTGAACTCCATATAAAAAGGCTTGAAAAACGGGCCGTTCAATATCCCTACAGGAACATCTGCCCTCTCAGAAACTACCTCCCCGCTGAGCGCTATGGTAAGCAGATATGGGTTCTTATCTGTGGACTGAAATACGATCTCTTTACTTTCTTGACCATACAGGAAAGACCGCAGGGAATCGCCATGCACGTAAAGCAGACGCTTGGGGGAAATGCTTATATTGTACACATAATTACCCTCAAACACGCCCTGTACTTCGACAAAAATTTGTCTGAACGCTGTCCAATACGGATTACCAGATGGATCTATCTCCCGGATTGAATCAACAATAAACACATCGTTGTCCCCTTTATTATCCGTAGTATTTTTCCCGTCCAGGTTGATTCGGATGAACTCAATTCCGAACGTATCACCCCTGTAAGGAGAGACTAAATTCAATTCCTTAACTACGCGGCTAATAGGTAAATTCCACAAGAATGTCGTATTGTATTCAGTCCGCCCGTTAAGATCATCGTAAGTTTGGTTAGGGTATCCGATCTTCAGTGTGTTATATATGTAATCGGTCGCCACCGACACTTTCACATCCTTTACTTCTCCCAGATCAATGATTTCGGCACCCGTAAAGAACGCATTTCGGGCTTCTATTGAGAGCGTATTCCCATTGACTCCCATGGCGACATTCTTCTGCACATGGGCTGACTGAAAGAAGTCCTTAAAACTTGTTTTTATAACAGCGCCGGATAAGCCACGAATAGCATCGCCGCAGGTGATCATCAAGGTGCGCGCTTGTGGCGTTGAAGTGTCCGGCGCAAGTATCTGGCTCACTGCGTTATACTGAGGGCCAAATACCTTTTTTACGAGCTTTTCGAAAAGACGATCAATACGGTATGCGTAAACGTTAGTTTTCTTATGTTGAATGCCAAATCCTATATTTATAGTGCCTTGCTGGAAGGTGATATCATCAGGATCTGTATAGTAGTATATAATCCACTCACTGCCTCCTAAAGACGTTCCGGTGCTCACCACCGAGCCGTAGACAAATAGATAAACTTCATCGTTTTCGTCTACATTAATGGTTTCAGCTCCCTTGATTTCATGCAATTTTTTTACTACTCGCTCAGGGGGGCCGATCCTAACTCCTAAATCATTCCCAGACTGATAAATATTGATGGCACTCTTTAATGTTCCGCCATTAAAAATGCGTATATCAACCTTCATTATCAGGTTAGGATCAGCGAGCGGTGGCCCCGACATTGCATCGTATGCCGTTTTTATTTTCAAATCATATTCAATACTAATACTGGCCGTGCTCCCTGCTTTAAAAATTGGATCATTTGTTGCGCCAATTGCACCATTGTTATTTGCGTCCCCCCCGATAAGATGATAGGCAGTATCACGCATTAATGTTCCTACTTGATCACCCTCAGAGCTTAATATAAAGCTTGCAGGAAGGTGGTTGTCACGCTTCCAAATATTATCGGTAAATCCGTTCACAACAGATGTTGTCGATTGCCGTAGCTTCATTCCATCCAATTGCAACAACTCCGCATCAGGCAGCATCAAGGCAGTCCCAACGTTTACCGCTGCTTCAACATAAACACTGTTATTATCTGCTGGACGTTTCAGGTCCAGCATGAGGTAAGCGGCATTATTCGGTGCTGTCACAGTAACCGTTTCCCCGGCGATATAGTCCCCATTGAAAAGCTCCATCGTTGCCCCGTCGATCTGGTAAAAAGCTGAATAACCGCCTACGGAAAGGTTGATCCTGCCGAAAGTGTAGGTTGTGCCAGGCTCAACCCGAATTACTGCCATTACCCAGCCCTCCCCACTACTGATAGCGCCCGTATTATCAATGAACTCGTCAATAACAATGGTTTCTTCGGTGATCAGGTTTTCCCCGGAGATCATCGGTATTTCATAAACGGTATTCTCGTTAGCCTTTAATATCTTAGGAATTCCCCCCTCTGCTACGTTCACGTCCAGAAAATCAATGCTGTCCTTTACCTGGGACAGATCAATTTCCCCTTCGTACCAGGATTCGTATTGATAAGTGCTTCTGTTGAGTTTTTTGATACGGAGGTTGATCACCGCTTCCATACCTTTCGTGTAGAAAAGACTACGGATAATCGTTGCTCCCTGACGGATAAACCTCAATGGGATTGTGAAATCACGAAACAGACCCTGGTAGGTCGCATTGCGCATAAACTTGACAGTCACTTCCTGCCAACCGTCCGGGGTGTATGGTAGTGGTTCCGGAGTGTCGGTAGTAATGAGCATGTCTTCCTCATCAATGGCGTATGTTTTGCCAGTGATAGGATCGATTAGTTCATATTGAAAGTCATCCGGAAGCATTACTTCATATAAAGATTTAAGTAGTCATTCCATTCGTTGCCATCATGCCACTGTTGTTTAAGCCCTTCCCGTGTTATAATGGTGCGCGTATCGGGTTTTAACGCGATCGCTTTGGCAACTTTTCCTAAGTCCTGTCCCACGCCTTTGACGATCATTTCCGCCAGCTGTCTGTCGCCAACTGCTGTATCTTCCACGTTCGGCAGCGGCCGGAATGCGGTCCATTTAGCCGTTTCCAGGTAATCGTCGATAGAAGGGTGAACTTTATAGTTTTCGGGCAGGTAAGTAAGGGTAGCGCGATCAGGAGTAACCCAGGCCCGCCCATCAGGTGCAGAAATAACTTCATGCACACCGCCATCGCCCGTATAGGCCACTTCTGCGGGGCCTCGCTCTCTCCCCATCCAATACCTTGGTATGGGTTTGGCGGCGACCGCTGCAGCTTGCAAAGCACCAGTAGCAATTACGATAGGGATTTGAGCATAGGCCATTGCAGCCAAGGCGGCGGTAAAAGGGTTTGAAGAAAGTATTGCCGCCTGCATGTTTATTTTGGCTATTGCTTCAGCGGTAGCGATGCCTATCTGAAGAATCGCCATAAACTTCTGGAATATGGCGGCCTTTGCGTCCACATCCCGCTGGCGCTTCTCTAACGCTTCTCTTTGCGCCTGGGCGCTCGCGTTAATGATGGCTATCTGATCGGCCTTTTCCTGCTCTGTTGCGACAGATTGCTCTACCGCCTTGATATCGGCGTTCTTCTTTTCCTCTACCGCATCTATCTGACCCTGTATGTTATTTTTCTCATACTCAAACAAGGAGTTGCCGATCTCCACGGCGAAGTCAAACGCTTCCTTCCGAAGCTCTTTAAGACGGTCGTTGTACTTTTTTTCAAGACCCAGCTTCAGATCGTCGTACTTCTTTTTATTTTCGTACTCAGTTTTCAGCCGATCTTCCTCATATTTCAGGTTTTCGTCGCGGATTTTGTTCTGCAGGTCGGCCAGTTTCTTTTCTTCCTCGGAAACACTCTGCCCCTTGTCCTTTGCTTGCTGAATGGATTGCTGTATAAATGAGATATCTGACTGAAGGGATTCATTGGCGTACTTATTCTGAATCTGGAGCTTGGCGGCCTCATACTGCTCACGGGTTAGAATGCCCTGGGTGTATTTCTCTTGTAAGGCGGAGAGCTCTTTGTCCTCGGCTTCCTGGATTGCTCTTTGCTGCGCCTCGGACTTGGCGATGATGGCCTTTGTTTCCTCATCGGCAGAGCTTTTGGCAATCTCTTTTAAAGTGTTGGCATGTTCTATCGCATTCTGGGTACTGGCCTTTTTGTAGGTTTCTTCTGCTTCCAGTTTCTTATTGGTCACCTTGCCGGCGTCAGCAATGTCGATTTCCCGCTGCTTCTTGGCAATGGCATCCTGGGTGAGCGCGAACATATTGGTGGCGGCAATGCGCTCATCGTATGACCTCGTTTCATCCTCGAAAATGGCCTTTTGATTAATGGCAGCAGTTTCCAAGGCGGTTTTCTGCGATTCCAGAACAGCTTTTAGCTGATCCTGCGCCAGCTTATTCGGGTCGCCTTTTTCATCAAATTCTTTACCGAAGAAGTCGAACTTGTACTTTTTGGAGATCGCGGCTGCGTCCTGCTGGAACTGGCGGGCGATATCTTCAAAGGTTTTTTTGGCGTCCTCTTTCTCCTTTACAAACTGTTTCTGCCTCGCGGCTCCTTTCTCTTTCCTGATTTTCTCAGCGTCAGCCAAATCAAGGCCCCCGCCCTGTTCTCCTGCGGCACCAACAGCGGCGCCGGCAAACGTTTTATCCAGGCTGGTAGCAAACTCCTCAGCCTCTTTTCTGCGGGCCTGCTCGGCCTCAAATGCTTTTTTAGCTGCTTCTTCCAGTGCAAGGTTTGCCGCTGCCTTCAGAAGCATCATTTGGATATAAGCGTCGCCGTTCTTAACCAGTTCGCGCTCCGCCTCGTCCAGCGTCTTAACCTCGCCGGTGGTTTCCCCAATGGATTCGTTATACTGTTTGATAACCTTCTCCTTGCTGATAAACCCTGCTTTGGCCAGGTCAATATTTATTTTCAGCTCATTGACCAGCTTAACGGCAGTCTGATATTCTCCGCTTCCTTCAGAAAGGGACGAATTAAGCAATTCCTGACTTTTCTTAACCCGGTCGATGACCTCCTTTCCTTTGAAAAGCTCAGTCGCCCATTCGCCTATTTGCTTGCCAAAAACAGTAACCAGCGTTACACCAATAGTGAGAATGTTCGTCCAGCTGAATAGTGACCGGGTAAGCTGCCCCAAAGCTCCCATTGCTCCAATCTGTTTACCAGTGCTTTCATCGATGGCTTTGCTTAATTTCGTGAACTCATCAAAGAGAATAGGCAGGTTGTTTGACAAGGCCAGCAACCCTGTTTGCAGGTTTAGGGCAAATGCCGGGGCCTCTCGGAGGATCTGAGAAAGGGCAAACGTTGCGCTGGCATAGTTCCCGACATTCCGCTGATATTGACCTACGCTGGCATCGATGGCCTTTAACTGTTTTCCGAGATCATTTGCCCGTGCTGCCGCCTCCTTTGCCGCTGTGCTATTTACACCATAGATAACAGCGAGATTTTTAGCAAGGCGAGCACTTGAATTGTACTGGTCAGAAAGAGTCTTATACGCATCTGCTAACCCCAATGTAAGGGCCGCGGCTTCTTTATTTGCCTTATTCTGCTGCTGAAGGGCGAGCTTGGCCTCGGCCAGGTGTCGGCCGTACTCAGATTCAGCAAAAGCTAATTTCTGTTTCGTCCGGGCTAACTCATCATGGGCTTGCGTGGCTTGTTTTACGACTTTTATGCTTTCGGAAAGGCCGGCGCTGGGGTTGATATTCTTTGCTGTGTCATGAACAGCGAGGATCGACTGCCGGTATTTGTCCAGCAGGGCGTAAAGCTTGTCGAACTCCGCACGTATGCGGGGCTCATCAAATACACTATCGATCCTTTTGTCTGCCATTTGATTTTTTTTCTAACTGTTCTATATGCTGATAGTACATGTTGGCGACGGTAGCGTACCTTGCGACGGTGGTCCTCTCTTCATCAATATGGTAACCGATAAATTTGGAGAGGATGACGAGCATTTGATTGAAGTACTGATGGTCGACCTTCTTTCCCGTACCACCTCCTTTCAACCGTTCGTATTGCTGCTTCTTATCCTGTATATCAACCAGATGGCGTTTGGACCTGGCTAATACCCGGTTAAGGTCGTTGTGGTATTCTTCTGGGTTGCTGGGGTTAAATGGGAATCGATAACCTTGCTCGTGAAGAACTTTAACCAGGTCATCAAACCGGCACATTCTGAGCGCGTCAACGGCACAGACGGTTACTTCCTGACTGAAAGACATACGCTCTATCTCCAATGCCAATACCAGTAAGTAGTTATTCTGCTTATTCCCGCACAAGTCCATCCACTCCTGGTTTATCGCCTGCCAAGCATTGGTCAAAGTCTGCATATCAGCATCCCCTTCAATAACCAAAGCCGTAAGATCCTCATCCACCAGGCAGCGTATAAACAGGCTCAATGGAAGTGTATTACAGGTCATATGGAGTTTTGCGGTCATAACAGCTGGTAGATAAAAAGCGAAAGGTTCAACAATGCGGAAAGTGCGGCAACGATGATCGCGATCTTTGCTTTCCGCTTTCTTGACCGTATCTCCTCAAAAAGCCGTTTCATTTCCTGGGTATCGTCCTGTATTTGTTGAAAAACTGACCTCATACGAATGTTAATCCTGTTTTGTCCTCAATCTTCTTTTCCCACACCGGCCGCACATCGCTGATATATCCAATTTTGAAAATCCCGCCGAGGCCGAATATGCTTTCGCCGTATCTGTTGACCAGGAAGGGTGTTTTTCGATCTGCGCTGTCGATTATGAATGTTGTTTGCCGCACGTCAACAAATACAGCGTTGTAAAAAGGGCCCTTGTCGCGGAGCGTTACCCTATCGGTCGGCTGCCCCTTCTTCTTTTTCTCCTTTATGGTTGCTGGCCGGTAGAACGGCTTTATACTTCCCCCAGTTTCTTTTTTCCCGGCGAAGAGCTGCTCCTTCTGCCACTCCACCATATCGCTTTTGGTATCCTCGATGCTTTCCGCAGCCAGCTCCATCACGTCTACCGCTTCCAATCGCTTCATCATATCGTAGATGGTAGTCATAACCTGGTATTAAAAAGGGCGGGCTACTTTCTGCCGCGCCCCTTCGGTTTTTCACGGGATGAAGCTTTTCTTCTTTTCAGCCCCAAAAGCTCGTCCAGACCTGAATCCTCCAGCGCATCGGCAACATCTTCCGGAACAGCGATCACACGATCATCGGAAAGGATGACCGGCGCTTCCTCGTCAGTCGCAGCCGGCTCCTTTACTAACCCTAAACTTTTAGCATATGCTGGAAGATCAGCATCCGGGTAGATGGGGGTGAAATGCTGGATAAACCGCTCGTAACTCCATTTCCGCACCCCGGGGCCAAAGTCGATATTTGTTTGCTTCAGCCTCATACTCCACGTACTACTTCAACCGGAACACCTTCAAAGCCGCTGATATCTGCAGCGTCCAGCGCGACAGGTGTGGTCAGGTCGATCTTCACCTTACCAGTAGCAGTAAGCGCCGTGTAAATCGGGTCAGCCGTATCAGCGGTAACCGTAAACCCTTTGATTGCGGCATTGGGCGCCACGCTGGTGAGCTCTATCTCCTGATTTACAGACGCTCCAGAAGCGGCATACATCTTCCACAGATTGGTTACCCCCAGCTGAATGCCGTACAGGTCGAAAATGTTGGCACCGTCGCAGCCGGTGGTAGCGATTACCTGGAACACGCCGCCAGTAGGAGTACCCTGAACTTTCAGGTTGATGTTTTGCAGACCAACCACCTGGTTCAACATGAAGTTGGCTATGAAGAACTTGATATCTTCGTTGATGTAGTTCGGCTTGAACGAAAACTGAAAGCGGTAAATATTCGGGTTAGCGAAGTCTTTTATCTTCCAGGGGTACGGATAAAGTACCTCCTGGGGAATTCCGCCCATCCCTTCTGCTCCGGTGCTATCCAGCCTCTTGGTTCCGATAAGCGTATTGCCGGCCACGAAGAGGACTCTGAAATTCAGCTTGTTTCGGAAGAAACGGAGCCTGTTGGACAGGCAAAGACCGCCATCGAAATATTGCCAGATCCAGTTATAGTTTCCTTCCCTGATCGGAACAGGGCGACCGCTTGCGAGTGTAGCAAACGTGGGATCCTCGGTATTGTCGGTCAGTGCCTCAAATCCGTGGAAGGGGTAAATACGCTGCCCCTTAGGCGCTAAGGTCAGCGCCTGTAGTGTGGCCAGCGGGTCTTCCATCTGGGCTTCAGTGAGAACCAGGTTCTGGGGGACGAAGAACGAACCGGTCATTTGATCCGGATCGAACGGACATCCGCCGACCCCGGTATTTTTCACGTCCCCTTCACACTTAGTCTGATTGAATGCTGCCATTGTTATAGCTTTAAAAAATTGTTAGCAATGTTTAATGTCATATTGTAGCGAGAAGTCAAACCGGAAGCAGTGAAACGGGTGCATGTCCCGGAACTTCAAACCGTCAGGCGTGGACTGCGAGGTCATCCCCCGGTATTCCTGGAGAACCCGATCAATCCCCAACCTTAACCCCGACAGAGTAAACCCGAACAGCTTATCCTTAGCGATCACCTGTACATCCTTTCTGACTTCCTCATCACCCCTGTGCGCCAGCTGCTTCAGCCGCTCGACGTTCACCCAGAAAATCAGATGCACATCCGCGCGATTGACGATGTTGTAATCAACATCTCCTGTCAACCCGAAAAACGAAAGCGCCGCCAGCCGGTCATCCAGGTATACTTCCCGGTATTCGTTCAACCCCGTATAGACTTCAGCCACATAGCCGGCGTCCTTTTGATTCCGGTAGCATCGGCCGTAAGCGTGGTACAGGGAGGTATCTATCCCCCAAACTCCGAGCAGCTTGTCATGCAGATGTGTCTGCAGCTTCTGGATCGGTATGTCCACGCCTACCGGCGATACTTTGGTGAATAGCATTGATAGTCGGGTATTGAATTTGAAACTGCTTTCTGTCCAGGGAAGAAATTGTTGTGCAGGCGCTTCAGTTCACGTTCAAGCTGGTTCTTTAATCCGGTGCTGTAAGGCATTTCATCTGTAGCCATCTGCAGGTTCAGGTCGTTATACAAGCGGGCGGCACCTTGCTCCCCCAATCGCTGCATATAGTTTGACCTGGTGGAGTGAATCACCTTTTCGACAACCTTAGCCGCCATTTGCAGACCTATGGCCTTATCGAAGGCCTGAGGGTTCTGCAGGATGATCTCTGTGTAGTCTTTAACTGTGCTGTACTCAATGTTCAGGCCATACGTCCGGCTGCTCAATGTTGGGTTGTATCGGGTAAAATCAGGCTGTCCCGGTACTCTGTCTGCCTCCATAGCCTGGGAACCGTAACAAAGCCCAGCGTTCCACAACACCGGCTGCTCGTCATAAGCTTTAACCGTTCCGAGATCATCCTGGAAGTAGCCGATGTAGAACACCCCGGACTTTACCGTGGCGTCCATATAGTTCAACTGCCAATCTGCCGGCCTGATAACCACCTGATCGTTTGCTGCCGTTGTAACCTCTACAGTCTTCAAAGCAGCCTTTTTCGTGCTGTTGAACAGGTAGAGGCTGAACGTTACGGCGCCGTCAAAAAACAGCGTTATCGCGTTGATACGTACTCCCTTCCGGGGATCGCGGGCCATTTTAATCTGTCTTCCAACAAACCGTCCATTGTTCGGTATTACCGCAGGCTGCTCATCGCACCTGTCAAACTCCAACCTTTGCTCGATGATTTCGGGCTTATTAAATATCCCATCCAGCACAGAGCAGATACAGTCCTCCTGCAGCTCCTTGAGTGACGTATTGAAGGCGGCATTGCTTATAGCCACGTCATTGTTAACTATCTCCTTGATATTAGGGATAGTCACCATCGCGTGAAAGCCATCGAAATACCTGCCCGAACGACTTTCCTTGTTTGATGAATCAAGTACGCCGGAATACTCAGCCTGGGTAGGTTCTCTGAAACCCACCCGGCCAAATAATGCTGGTATGACTTCTGCTCGCCTGTACATCGTAAATGATATTAGGCGGCAGCCTGCCCGATCAGGTGAACAACAGAATCACCAGTTACAGACAGCGGCGGCAGTGCATAGGCCACAATGAGAGATACCTCCCACTGATCGACGATATCCTGCGGGTTACCGCCGGTTGTATTGGCCGAAGTGTCCGCGCGCTTGGTGTACAGTGAGATGTCACCCACACCGCCGGAACCGAAGGGGTCCAACTGGGTACCCATCGTACCTACCTCGTTTTCACCAGCGTTTACACCGCTTTTGTTGAGGGGGTCGTTCCAATACATCCCGGCGAAAGATCGCGCAGGCATAAAGAGGGCGGAACCGGCAGTGTAAGCGGGGAATACGACGTCCTGCGTAGTGCCGATATTGGAACCAGCAAACTGGAAGGACATGTTGGCGTTATTTGCCTGGCCCTGCTGCATCTGGAATTCAAATTCTGCGGCGGTCTGGAGATCAGCCACAACGTCGTAGCCACCGGTAAAGTAACGAGCGGCCATGTACGTTTTGGCACGTTGCATAAAGCGCGCCTTATCAGCGGCGGCAATTTCCAGTGCAAAATTCGTTTCGTTGTAAGTGCCCGGATTGGCTGAGGCGATCTGCGGGTTTACTACGGCAGCAGCCAGCTGCATGCGGTTAGCAACCAGGAACGCAAGCGCGCTCGTATCGTGCCTGTTACGTAAGTTGCGCCAAGCCTCTTCATAAAGGTGGTTGAACATGGTCTGATAGGTCAGAATGTTGTTCTGGGCGATCTTACGGGGCAGGGAAAAGGGTTCTACGTGAGTAACATATACCAGTTCCACTTTGCCGCTGTCGCCATGCGTGCCAGTGTGAAGGGCTGCTTTTGAAGTGGCCGCACCTTGGGCTCTTTTTGTTTGGTAGTAGATTTCTACAGGGCGAAGGTCAGATTTACGGAGTTCAGGCGCATTGGGTATGCTATACTCCTGGTTTTTCAGCGCCAACTCCATGACGGTGGGTAGCTTGCGTCTCAGCTCAGGAGCTTGGTTACGTGCAGTAACAACAGCTTGCCCCTTTGCTAATACGCTCAGCGCGTAATTAGGCATTGCTAATTAGATTAAATGTGAAAGAATGTTGTGAGATTTTGGGGTACCACCCCGGAGTTGTTGGCTACCAGCCGAAGAAACCAGGTACCACCTGGTGAAGTGATGGAGAATCACCTCGAAACAAAGATATAGATAAAATCTATTTAAACAAAAAAAGTTATAAAGAGAGGAGTATTATTTTCCTGGGGTTCATTTCTGAAGCTGCAATTCGTCGCCGGTCAGAGCGAAGTAAAGATTCTGGAGCTGGTGGATGTATTGAAGGTCAATTTCTTTCCCATGCATGGTCCACTTCAGTGTACTGTCAAAGCTCGCGCAGGTCGCAGTTAATGGCCCCTTTCTGTAGATGTAAACTTCATACTCCCGGTTGTCAAAACTTTCTGAATCATCAAATCCGAAGTCGTCGAGCCACGCCTCCGTAATAGGGACGGGGTTAATATTCCTGCATAGATCATCGGTTACGTTGGTTGACTTCGCAACCTCTACTGTCTCGACATACTCCATGTATTCATCGTCGTAGTCCATGGAAATAAGACAGACTTGTCGAACGGTTTGATTATAGGGGCCGCCCCCCACTTCCCGCATTTTCCCCGCTAAGACAAGATTCCCTATTCGTAGTTCGTTTGCTTCGATCATGTGCGTTGCTCTTTGATCGCGACATTAATATACCCCTCCTTATCCCCCCCTAGTACCGTTATAGACTACGGCTGTGATGTCTGCCAGGGTCGTTCTCTCCTGATGAATAATCTGAACCTGAACATCAATATCTTTCCCCTCCCGTTCAAGGTCTTGCAAATATTTTATACGCTTTGATACCTTCATAAATAAGATTTCTCCAAAAATAAGGAAAGCCCCGCATTACGCAGGGCTCTTGATCAGTTATAATAATCGAAATCCGGGACATCCTTCGCCGCTTTGTCAAGATAGGCCTGAAACTCCGGTGAAACAGGGTTCCCCTGCGGGTTTTCTTTCAACCACTGCTCCTGCACCTGCGTCCTGGTCTTCAGCCCAGCTGTACCGTCAGGGAGATTGTCCCCGCCACCGCGACCGCCTACGGGCGCCTTACCAAGCCAACTACGTTCAGTGAAATACTCGGAAATGGCCTGTTTTACAGGGATGGGGGCGTGAGTATCCTTGTTCTTCAGCACTTCGCCGTTCCGCTTCACAATCACCTTCCCGTCCGTTTCTTCAAACTGCAAATTTGCCTTGATGATCATCAAACGCTCTGCATCCGTCATGCTTTCGCTGCGCCCGGGCGGGAAGTCAGTTATCAGCTGGTTGTCGAACAAAACGGCCTGGGTCTTGCTCTTTTCCTGCTGCAGGTCGGCCTCCAACCGTTCTTTATCTTTCAATAATGCCGCATTTTGCTCCCGTAGTCCGGTGTCACCGGTAGCAACCTTGGTGTTTACCAGGTCCACTACCTTGTCGAGCTCTTTACTGTCATCTTCGATGCCGAATTTCTTTTTCAGCGCCTTGGCGGCAAGTTCCTTACCCTGCTTCTCCCCTTCTTTCATACCGGCGGTTTTCCCCTCTGCCACTTTGTTGGCGTCGCGCGTGTCCAGATCTTCCTGTTTGAAGGCAACCACATCCGGCACTTCAAAATCCGTCTCCGCCTCGGCCGTAACAGCGGCGATCAGCTTGTCTACATCAAAGCCCAAAGCCTTGATTTTTGTTTTTGCATCTGCTTTTAATGCCATAAACTATTGTTGGGTTAGTAATTACTGTTTCAGGAGATAAATACGGCGGCTGTTGGCCAGCTGGGCATTTAGCTCCTTCGCTGTTTTTATATCGATCCTGGTTGTGTGGATCGGCGTATCGTTGGTGATCCTGATGCCTACCATATCCCTGGGGCTATCAGGCAGGCCGGGGTAACGCTCCTGCACAACCGGTTCCGCCTTGAAGACCTGGAAGTCCTGAAGGCCAAACAGCGGGAGCGCGTCAACATGCGCCTTGTACTGCTTGTAGGCTTCGCCAGTGAGCCCCTTATAGTTGAATTTCGGGCCGGTAGTTGCGGCAGGCGGCTCACTTTCTGCAATAGATTCTTCCTGGTCTTCCGGGGCCTTGTCTTCATTCGGCGCCTCGGGCTGTTCCTGATAAGCCTCGATGATAAACTGGTCTGTATCAGCCACAGAAACGCCTTCGTTCAGCATTTCCTCCTTCAACTCTTCGGCTGTCATGCCGGCATTTTTCATGCCCTGGTATTTCTCTTTCTTTTTGTGATGAATTGCCATATTATATTTTTGTGGTTAGTAATTAGTTTTGAATAACGGGTTCCGGTGCAGGGATACCTTTGGCCTTTACAAATGCCCGTAAATTCTCCCGCAGCTTTTCCACCGGCATAGACAACACCAACATATCCGGCGTCGTACTGTACCACTCCCCGAAATACAGCTTACAGTTCAGGTCCAACTGATCGGTGACAATGTTCTTAGCCTCAGAAACCTTTAGGTGCGGGAACGGTTCGACGTATAGCAATTTCAGCCTTATGGCCAGCTCAATCGGGTTGGCTTGGTAGGACGAATGGTAGTATTTCTCCAAGGATTCGAACAGGCTTGCTTCCGGCGCTCCTTTGGTCCGCATTTCCTGGTATTTAACCATCAGCTCGTCCGGGGTTTCGAGAATATAATACCGGCCATAAGCGATAGAGGCCTTTCTATAGGCTGTATCAAACCAGAACTCACCGATGAAATCGGCTATCAGCATTTCTGTTTTTTCTGACCAATCCGCTGTCATGTTCAGCCTGGCATACCGTGGCTGGCGGTTTTCCAGTGTCTTTGTAGCTGATTCTGCCTGGCTTTCCCCTGCCTTGGTAGTTGGCCCCTGAGCCCGCTGCGGCGCCCCTGTCCCCCAATAGGTCCAATGTATCATGTTCTCCAGATCCCCCAGGCTTGTGTCCTGCTTCTCCCATCCCTGAACGTCAGGGGTAGCGTAACCGAAGAACTTGCGCCAATCAAACGAGGTATCAGCAAGAGACATCGGGAACCGGGCTACATCGCTGACCTTTGTCCGCATCTTATAGCCTGTCCCCTTCTCAGCGCCAGTATAAGGCGAACACTCCGGGCACGCTCCGGCCTGGACATATCCAGTACCTGCGCACGTCCCGCAGTCTAACAGGGGCTCAATAGCCTTGCTGAAGCCGTGGTAGTGCTTCTGCAAATCACGGATGGAGCGATCGCGCAGGAAACAGTCTGCAAGCTCTGTGGTAAGTTCAACAGGGGAATAAAAACAGGATGGGTCGTCGAATTTCATCAGGTCCGAAACGATGAATGCCGGCGTCCGCCCCCAGCGGTTAGGTATCGCTTTGCCGATCTGCTGCGCCTGGTCCTGATCGTACTTAACGATAATATCCTGGGCGTCGTCTACAAACCGGTAATAGTCCGTAGGTTGGGTTTTATTGAACTCTTTCAGCTGAGGGTCTTCCACTCCGTATACTATTGCGTCCCCTGCAGACAACCGAAAACAAACATAGTCCAGCCGGCGGCCGTTGGGCTGATAATCGAAGATGCTGTATACGCTTTTGTAGGTAGGATAAGCTTTAGGAGCGTTCACCACCTGCCCATCCACTTCGATGAGCCGGTCCACTTCGATAAAGATTATACCCATGGGGTCGGCGCGATAGGCCCGTAACGCAAAAACATGCATCCACTTCCGAAGGCTTAGGCCATAGCGCACATCGCTCAAAAGGGCACTCATTCTCTTCTCATTGTCCTCGCCCATGTTGAAGTACGAGGACCCTCCTTTGGCGGTAAAAACCATGTCTTCCTGCTGCAAGAGCCGGCCGAACATGTCTTTGTTGGATACAGAATACTTCTTGCGCACCCCAAAGATGTCCTTGTTCTCAAAGTACTCACATTGAACAATTGCGCTGTCCATTCCTACCCCGTGTAGGTGCAACATGAGCTTATCAGCCATTTCCCGGCCTTTCCTTACCAAAGCCTTATTCGGGTTGGTTTTGATGATGTTCGCAATCTGTGGTAATGAATATCTTCCCATGTGAATATTATTAAACCCCAAAATATTTTTTGCGCCTGGCCTTATACTGGTTAAACTCTGTTTCCAGGACTTTTATAATGAAATATCGCTTCTGATCGGAATAATGCCCGTGTGGCTCGTACGTAACGCCGGTCTGTTTGTCCTTTTCTTTTACTTTCAGCATTGTGCCGTCCTTATCCTCCTGAACCGTGCAATAGTCGTCTATGCTGATTTTACAATGATCACCGATTACAATAGTGTAACCAGGGATCAGTCCTTCGTAGATGTCATTTATGAAAGCACCACTAAGCGCGACTTCCGGCGCACTCTTTGCCACCCGGTTTACTACCTTGAACCCAGCTTTGGTAAGTACTTCGATGAACTTATCATAAAAAGAACTACTATTCTCATCCACGGTTGATTTTCTCCTTGCTGAGGGATCGCCGTAGATAAACAAGATATCGTCATATCCAATGCTTGATAGCCATTTAATGAGCTGGCCCGCAGCTTTTGGTGCATTATTATCAGGCGTCCTGCATGGTATCTCATGAACCTGGCGAACTTCACGGCCCGCAATAACGCTTGCAAACTGCCAAACACCGACTGTTACATACGGATTTACGTTCTCATCCAGGGAAATATGAAGCGCCCCCTGTTCTACTTTCAGCGGCCGCACGTGTTTCATCTCATCGAACTGCTTCCAGAACTCCCCGCCGGTACGCATAATTCCTCGCTCCCCGTTGGCATAAACCCTGTACAGGTTGGGTTTGTTGATGCGGTCCCGCTCAAAATCTTCCAGGGTATGAACGTCAACATACCCGCCCTTACCCGAAGGATGCCCCACTACCCAAAAGTTATCCCTGTAGGTTACCTTCATCCAAACGGAATCACCTTTTCGGTTGATCCGCTTAAAGGCAAAATCCGGGTTCAAAGAACTGTATTTTGTTGGCGCTGGTACTGTCAGCGGCAGATCTATCCATTCGTCCTTATCCAGCCAGTTTTCATACAACCATAGTTTCGCGCTCACTGGGTTCCAATCGCAGATGAACTTTTGATTCGGCCGGCCCCTGAGCCTTTTGCGCTGCTGGTCCCACTGGTTTTCTGTAAACTGGTTCCACTCGTTGTTATACACCACGTTGAAATCCTCTATCCCTTTCACGTTTTCCTCATCATCCAGGCCCCGAAAACGTACCCGTGCATCATTTACCAGGGATTTGAACAGATCTTCCTGCGGCTTATACAGCTTCCCCAGCTCCAGGCGGTTCATCGCTAATTTGAAAGAACTATATACGCTGTCCTTTATGTGGACGTGAAAGCGCCGAAATACCATTGTCGAGTAACAGTGGCCCAGCTGGTCAATCAGCAACGCGTTACACACCTCCCCTGTCTTCCCCGCGCTCGATCCCCCTTCGATGTAGATGTACCTGATCTTCGGATCCCGCAGCAATGGCATTATATGCCAATGAAGTGGGTTAAAAAGCCGAGGATTGAAGATCAGCCGCATGCTCACTCGTCTTTACCATAACCGATTTCCAGCGTGCCGGAATGCTCAATGTCCAGTTTGTTTTTTATCCGCTGCTTCAATGCGTTGTACTCCTTAATCGCCGCCACCTTACTGCCGAAATCCGCATTCTGCTTGATCACAAACGCCAGTTCGTTATCCACCACCGTGTCGTTGAGGTCCGCCTGCTCGTACAATTCCCGGATATATGACAAAATGTAATCATTGGTCAACAGGCGCCATGCCCCACTCTTTGCAGAAGCGTATCCACCTTTATCGGAAAGGTCAACATCGTAGGCCTCCGCATAACAAAGAACCCCATTCCCGCGGTTCGGACCGTAGGCATAGAGCTCAGCGAACTGTCTTTGCTGTTCGTTCATCTTTACCGCCTCTCCTGTTATGGTCTTCTTTCGCTTACCCATGACTATAAATAGAAAAGCCCGGCGCGTAAGACGCCAGGCGTAAAGAATTTACCCCAAATGAGCACACGGGCTTGTTAGCCCCAATTGTATTGTTCCATCCCTTCATAAAGTGCAGCCGGCGAGTTATGCCGGAATGCTTCGGAACAAAGATATATAGAATATTTTATTGCTGAACAAAAAAATATAGACAAAATCTATTGAAAAACTATAGGAAAAATTGCAGAATGAGAGATAAAATAGAAATTGCCAGCGCCGCGATAGCGAGCCAAAGATTCCACATGTTTGCCCGAATGCTACTTTCCTTTTCCTGTCGGTCCAGGGCTTTTCCCTCTCTTTGGGCCTGATATTTTGCCGTATACCCTCCAGCGGCCCTGAACAATCGCGCATAAGGGAGCTGTTCTTGCAGGATGACAATTGCGGCATAGCCATCTTGGCCTCCCCACCTAGTAACGATATCCGGGCTTTGTTTTATCATTTGGTACATAGTGTCATTAACTACATCCCACGGCTCATTAATGCGAACCGACACCTCAAAGCAGGCACCTGTAGTATATTCATCCAGGAGATGATTGAGGATTTTATCTGCCACTTCTGGATTAATCATAGAGTACACGGGGTTGATTAGCTCCTGTTAATTTACTACTACTGCCCACCACTTAGACACTGGGACATCGTATAAAAGCCGGCAATTTTGATTGTTTTTCGATATTTTTTTACCATTAGAAAAATTCTTCAGTATCCGTCAGTGTTCCATCCGAGGTGCCATTTTCAAATAGGAACTCTATGCCGCCTCCACTACGATTAAATGCTGGTTGCACAGTGCCTTGGCGGTACTGGTCTCCTTTTTTTGGAGCTATTACAAAAATCCACTTAATCGGGCTCGAATTTGGCAACGCATATCGCTCGATAGGGTCAACTACCGCGCCAGGGCTGGGAATATTTTGCTGAAGCATGGTCCTATTGGTTGTCATAGTAAGGAAGTCACTGTAGTTTGTGGTATATGACCCGGGGAGCAAACGTGCGTTTGATTTATCGACCCTTAAATCGTCAAAATAGGCAGAAAGCCTAAAATGCCTATTGGATGAATTGCCGGGAGCCTTAATCAATGGCCCATCGATGGCTCCACTTTTATTCAGGGTTAACGAATCTGGATCAAAATCTATCAAAGGAACGCCGATAGCATCTTTTAGTATGAGATCTGGGCGCAACATCTTATCCTTATAGGCGACTAAAAACTGTGCGTTAACGGCAATCCATTTATCGGTTTTCCCATGGGGGGTTACTACCTGGTATCCCATTCCAGATTCAGGGAGGGATAGTAATTTTTCGGTAAGATTGCTACTGGCTTTATATATCATGATGCAATTCTTTCATAGAAAAGTACTGAGCGCCGTAAGATCCCCGTTTTTCAACAGGTCGTGGATTTCTTCAGAGGTATCTTCTGTGAAGTCCTTAACATCAATCTTGGGCATGCCGATCGGGGTCAGGGGGTCCGGGGTTATCGTAATCATGCCGCCCTCTTCGATGATTCTGGCCTCCAGGCTCCGAAGCGCCCACTTGATACGATAGCTCAAAAGCTCGTAATACATGGCCATCATTTTATCCATCAGTTCATCCCCGTATACAGGGGCAGTAAAGTATACCCTCATCGATTCAAAGATATTGTTTTTACCATTTTACGCGCTCAAGGCCGGTCATCTGTTTGATATCGGTGCCATCGACCATAGCATCCCATTTATATGCGTCAATAGTTGAGTCGGGCACCTGTCCAGACTCATAACGTATATACCTCGTGACAGCCCCTCCACCTGTTCTATAATGGACCAATAGGTATGTAGCCTTAGGCCGGGTTCCTCCCTTATAAATTACCAGGGCATAGTCCGGGTTTTCTTTGGCGGCCTGAGCGTAAGTCGCCAAGGAGCCGCCACACCCTTGCCATGAAAGAACCTCTTCCACACCTCCATCGGATCGAGGGGAAAGATCGAATAGCACTCCGCACTCCTCATCCACCTTATCCTTCTTACAGGCAAACAACAATAGGGCAAACACGAACAATAGTAACTGCTTCATAGATATACGTTTTGGTGGTTATTCGTAAACTTGTTTCCTGTGATCCACATCAATGACCAGCACCACTAACATTTTGTCTTCAATATCATAGATTACCCTGTAGTCTCCGATTCTAATGCGGTATTGGCCCCGGTTCGTCAGCTTTTTACATCCGGGCGGCCGGGGATCATTTGCCAGCTCATCGATCTTGTCCGCGATCCGGTGCTGCTCCCTGGAGGGAAGCTTGTCCAGTTTTTTCCGCGCTGTTTTGGTGAAAACAATCTTATGCATGCTTTCTTTTCTTCAGGCCTTTCTTTACCTCTTCCCAAGGAATGAACTCTTCCTTCCCGGCTTTGATTTTCTTCATGGCCTTGTCAGCAGCTTTAATGTCTTCCAGCTCCTCCAGCTTAGCCATGATCTTTTTGAAATCTTCTTCCGGCATGCTTACGCGGCCGGCGCGGCGTGTTATATGTAAAGTCATCGTACTTTATTTTTGCTTAAATTAGCTATTCCTCTACCGTTCATCCACTTTATTGTTGGTTGCAGGCAACAAATATTCCTGAGAGGTTTAAAAGTTGTAAAAATAATTTTGTCAAGTTCAGATATTTTCCCACTTTAGCGGTTACCTATGGCCAACATGCCATGCTCATTTAACCATTTTTTTTATTACAAAGCCCAACTTTTTTGATCCTATTAACATCCCAGTAACCGTTTACTCGATTTTATTTAGGATCATTGTAACTGCGCAGAAAAAATGCGTAGCAACATATTAAGATTGTATCCTATCATTAACCTTTAAAAACAAACAACCGTCATGCGAACACCGTCCTAATTTTTTCCCGTTACCAACTCTTATTAGTTTCATCTTGTCACTTTTCCAGTTCAGCACCCGGTAAAAACATGCCCCTCGCGGCGTGCTGGAACCTTATTATTTCCTTTATAACTTTTCACTACATGAAATCCAAGAACAAAAAGGGCAAAAAAAACACCAATACAAAGAAGCAGAAAGCTGTTAACCCTGCTGAATCGTATTTCACCGAGTACCAAGGACTTGATCTCTCAATTCTTGAAAGCGTGCTTCTACGGCCGCTTTTGCCTCCGTCTGCAATCTCAACTTCTCCGACTCGGACTTTGCGCCCCGGGAAGCATCCCGATAAAGGATCTCGAGCAAAAGGGCCTCATTCCTGAGTAGCTGCCCAACAACCGTTTCCCGCCAATGATTAATTAACTGCTTCTGCGCGTCCACCAAGTCGCGCAGAGCTTCTTTCTCCGTGTCAACACTTCGTTCAATTGAACTATTTTTTTCATCAAACAATTCATTCACAGTAACCCCTAACACATTGGCAGCGTTTTCTTTCACGTCATAGTCAATTCGCTCTTTTGCAAGCCAATAATTAAGTGAAGTCCTGCTGGTGTAGCCCATCTCCTTGGCAAAAGCCTCTACCGTATATTTTGCCTTTCTGATAGCCAGTTTCAATAATTCGCCTTCGTTTTTAGACATTATTCAAAAAATTGTACTAAAATTTTGATGGAAAAATTTGTTCTTTTGAATCAAGTTTTCGTACATTTGTATCATCAATCGCAACAACAATGACAGATACAAATATAGTCAAAATGAGCAATCCGTTATCAATTAGCGAAACATTAACAAAGACTGAACAAGACAAGTTGCGCAAGGTGGTAACGGGTTACGGTAAAATGACATGGGCCTCCAAGGAATCAAAAGTGGACAGGATGACATTGTACAAGGCGATGGCCGGAATGAACGTTCGCGCAACAACTGCCGCCCGTATCCGCGAATTTCTCAAAAGACATTAACCACAAACCTCCCCCACCATGAAACTCATTTATCTCCTTACTCTCCTGATCGGCTTTGTAGCCTGCTCAAAGGAACAACCAGTTGAACCTTCAATGGTTCCGGTATCGCTCTACGAATACATTTCCAAGGGATACACCCTGCAGGAAGGCCAGAGGGTGGACAACACCGCAGACAAGGCCCCCTCCTACGTGATAGACCGCCTGCAGGCAGCTTTCCTGACAGACCTGGCCCAGGCTGGTGATAAAGACTACGTGGTGTACGTACGTGACCTCGAAAAGATCAAATCTGCGAAGAATGCCCCTGCGAGGAAACCGATCGACACTGTTCATAACGCTATAATCCTTGCCCAATGACAAAGGAACTTATTATGCCGTGTGACGGCTTCGTATTCAAAATACTGAACCGGACATCCTGGAGAAAAAAGGATGATGCATACAGGGTTCAAATTAATGTGGAAGTGGCTTTCGACAAAATGCAGATGGTTGGCACCCTGATATATGAACGCGAACGGTGGACGTTCATGAAGCTCGGCTATGACCGGGAATACAGCCCAATGACACAAGTCACTTTCCTCATGCGGCTGAACAATGTTCCTGACGTGGCTTTTGAAAGGATGGTGAACCATTTCGAAGAGGAACAAGCCGCTCAATCAACACAGGCTGTTACAATGCAGCATATAATGTAAGCATAGGTTTGGTTTTACCCGGCCGCTGCTCTCGGTGGCCGGTTTTATCTCGACACTTTATTTACTCACTATAAAACCTCAAATGATGAACGATCAATACATATTCAAAGGAACGCCAGGGCCATGGACGCTGCAACCGTCCGAGACCAAAGCTGAAAGGAAATTCTATTACATCTTAGCGAATACGTCTGGCAACCCTGGTGCGGAATGGGGCCAATGGGTAGCAGAATCAAAATACGCCTCTCTATTTAAAGGAACCATTGAAGAGGCGCTGGCCAACGCTCACCTCATCGCCGCAGCACCCGATCTGCTAGAAGCGCTCGTTTTTTGCCAATCTGTGATAAAGGCTCAGGGGATGTTTGACAGGTCGGAACAGATGGCCTACGATAAAGCGGAATCCGCCATACAAAAAGCACTCAACATTAGTATTTCATAGGTATAAGGATAATTCTCGAAACCCACTGCTACTCTTAGCGGCGGGGGATTTTAAAACAGCAAAAACGATTCAAAGATGCAAAACGAACAATTACCAGCATATCCAGTAACAGGGGTCGATGGCCGCCTGCTTGAATTTGAAGACAAGGTAACCCAGGGGTGGGTAGCAGCTCAAAAGGTAGCCGTTGGGCTTACAAAGCTGGAACACTTCGCAGGGATGGCCATGCAGGGATTACTGACAGATGGCGATTTTATAGCTTATCTGAAAAGCGGCCATTCTGACTCCAAAAAAGCCAGCGAGGTAATCGCCTTTGAAGCTGTACGGATTGCTAAAGACCTTCTTTCAGAGCTTCAAAAACACACATAACATGGAACAAATTTACCTATACATCATCAGCGGCCTTTCGGCTTTGGCAGTGCCTGCCGGTGTGGTGACCGCATTCATTAACGCTAAATCCTTCATCAGATGGAACCGTATTATACACCGGCTCTACAGCTCTCAGCCATGTCAGTTGTTGTTGGCGTATGCATTCTTAGCCTGGTTGGTGTGCTCTTTTTTCTTAAACGCAGCCAGGGTATCGATCCTACGGAAATACCGCCGCGTAAAAGCATTCATTGGTACAGGCAGGTTATTCAGCTTACGCCGGAACAAAGAAACTGAGGAAACGTATGAGTGGGCGTAAGCATAGGCGGCCGGCATTCCGGCCCGAGCATATCCCTGAATGGAAAGTGTTTGTGTGGGCCTGGTTTTGGGCGATTGTAGGGCTGACGCTGTTTGCGCTGTGGTGCTGGAAGACATTTAACTGATCATTTTGGGGTTAAACATGTAGTAGTATTCCCCGGCCGGTATCCACCCGCTGGGTTCTTAAAAGAGATTATTCGAGTTGTTTTTCATAACGTGATAGGCTCCGGCCTGTATCTACAGGCTGGCTTTTAAATCGCTCTTTATTTCTTGGTTATAACTATAACTGGCCGCAGAAGAGGCGCGTGGGTTTACTAACATTTTCCCCGTTTTCACCGGGTAGCAGGTGCGCGCTGAAGGCTACGGCGGCCAAAATTATTGCGGGACAATGGTTCGGTGAGGCGAAAGAACCTCATAATAGAGTAAGCAAGGCCGTTAAGCGGCACACCATACCCGCAGCTTTTTGTAACAGATTGTCAGTGACCAATTATGGTGCATTACAAGCCGAGGTTTCATAGTGGGGGTTTGACCAAAGGAATCCCGTCGGGCGGCTTGGGCGGGGTTCTTCAGGGGCCGTGGTGTAGTGGTCAAGCACGCCGAAGTACAAGGTAATCGTAGGTTCGAATCCTACCGGCTCCACGACAAACCCAACGTCTTAAGGGACGCCTACAGGCGCGATGGTTGACAGCCGGGAAAGTACCGGCATCTTTAAACCTTTAAACTCATTCAAATGAATACACCATTAACGCGGGAGCAGGTGAAACGCCTTCCCAAAGGCTTCACCCCCACGGGAGCGTCAAGCCTCTCTATAAACAACCTACTTGCCAATGAGGGTTTATCGTTAAACCGAGCTGCGCGGCGGGCCGATATAGGGCGCCGAATGAACTGCCGCAGCCTGACGCCGGGCAGAAAACACTACAGGGGGCTGAAGTATGGCAGGCTATTGCCGCAGCTGCCGGTGAAGGAGAAAACTGAGAAAGATGAGAAAGCTACTGAAGCGGCTTGAGGTAATGTTGAGATCTGAAGATGTTGGGCGGCATGTCCTTGGCTGGTTGATCGTGTGTATTGTCGCCTCAGCAGTTGCCAGTATCGCAATCCTGCTGATTGACCTCGCCAGACGCATATTTTTCTAACCAAAACAAATAGGTAATGCAAAAGTACACATGGGAACCGGCGGAAGAGGAAATCGACGAAGAGGAAGGCGGCTTTGCCCTGATCGGCGATCCGGTTGAAAGTGACTAAATCATTCTGAAAAGCCACATTATTCATAAAAACAAAGCATATGTAACAGTTCACGGGGCTACAAGAAACAGATAATCCGCAGGTGGTAAGGTAGCCCACCATCGTAAGACGGAATTTTTTTTAACAGCTTTTTTTAGTAGTTGTGTCAGAAGTTTTTCTGTAAATGTAACAGAGCCGGGCGGTAACGTCTTCGCGGGTGTGCCGCCTGGTTTTAACCCCCTCAAATTCTTAACAACATGAACAAAATACTTTCTTATATAATCTCTCTGGTTGTCTTTGCAGCGCTCATTTTCCTGGTAGACGCTTGGCTGGTGAACCTAATCATTGACGCCTTCCCCGCCTCCGCAAAAGATTGGCTGACGCTAATCCGTATCGCAACTTGGATCGTAGTCCTTTGGGCAACGTTTGGAGTGGCGGCATTCATCAGCGCACTTGTCGGAATGATCGTTTCTGGATTCTTACAGTGGCGGTCAAACAAACGGAAGCTCGATCACATGATGGATCGAAAACCTCGCTCACCGTGGGAAGAACGGCTGGAAGAGAAGTGGCGCCATCAATCGCGCAAAATATAAAAAGGGCCCGAGATCGAGCCCCTGTAAAAAATGTTTGTGTTAAATCAAAACCAAAGATATGGGAATTTTAAATATTAGACCAGCAAAAAGAGGCGGCAGCAAAGCGATCATAGGAATCGCCGGCGTCTCTGGATCTGGGAAAACTTATACCGCCCTACAAATAGCCCGCGGAATGGTCTCCAAGGCTTCGGAAATAGGCTTTCTGGACACCGAGAACAAAAGAGGCTCTCTTTATGCGGATATCCTGGATGCGCCCTTTCAAATCGGCGACCTGTATCCCCCCTTCTCCCCCAGGAGGTACAGTGAGGCAATCAAAGAATTCCAGGGGGCAGGCGTTAAAGTCCTTGTTATTGACAGCGTATCCCACGAATGGGAAGGAGAAGGCGGCTGCGACGACATTGCGCAAGCATCTCTATTAAGCGGAAAGAAGATGCCTAACTGGATAGGTGCCAAGCGTGAGCATAAGTCCTTCATGAATACCCTATTGCAGTGTAACATGAACGTGCTCTGCTGTCTGCGTGCCAGAGAAAAGACGGACTTCAAAGACCCTAACAAACCTGTGTCCCTGGGCATTCAACCCGTGTGTGAGAAGAACTTCATGTTCGAAATGACGGCCTCTCTCCTGATGGAGAATGAAGGGAAGACCCAACGCTTCTTAAAAATACCCTACTTCCTGAAAGAGGCATTTGGCAGCGGCACCGGGTATTTGGGCCAGGAAACAGGGAGGAAGCTCATAGAATGGATCAATACCGGGGAGCAGGAAGATCCGGCAATTACGAAGATAAAATCCGAAATGCTGATGGCCTGCGAATTCGGGCTCGCCGGTGTAATAGCCATCTGGAACAGCCTAACCCCGGCACAGAAAAAGAAGCTGGAAGCGCATAAAAACATCTGCAAGGAAGCTGCTGAAGAGTATGAGCGCCAGGCCAAAGAAGCCGAGGAAACGCCGCAGGAAACACTGAAAAGGCAAACCGACGGACAACAGCCATCTTTAAATCTGCCCTGATGGAAAGCATATACAAAGGATACACGCCGGAAGAGTATCAGGAGTTATTTAGCAACTTCCTGATTGACAGCTGGAGCTATTCCAAGATATCAAGCTTCGCCCGGAATGAAAAGGCATTTGAGATGCAGTACATCTTTGGCCTGTACTCCCGCAGCAGTGCGACAACCGTAGCCGGTACAGCCTACCACAATGCCCTTCAGTTCTATTTTGAACAATCAAAGGCGGGTAAGCCCATTAGCCTGGTAGACCTTGAAGCCGTCGCGTTTGCTCACATAGACGGGATAGGAGCCAATAAGTGGAAGATACAGAAAACCACCCCGACGGTGGAAGCTTGCCAGAAAAAGGCCTACACAACGGTATCCGCCCTGCTCAAAAACTTCATGGCAGAAAGGGGGATATATGAAGATGATATCGATGAGATCCTGGAATCTGAACACCGGTATGATGAGTTTGTAACGGTGAACGGTGTTGACATTCCCCTTCCCTGTCATGCTGTTATAGATCTCCGCGTAAGGACAAAGCGTAACACCATAGCAGTAGTAGACCACAAATCAAAAAGTGCCTTTACTCCGGACGATGAAATTGCCTTATCGATAGGCGAGCAGGCTATTACCTATGTACTGTGCCATGAAGCCAAAACCGGGGAGCAGGTTGATGAGGTATGGTTTGTGGAGAATAAGTTTTCTCAGAACAAAGACAAGAGCCCCCAGCTTAGCAAATTCCCTGTTGAGATTACAGACAGCACACGCCGACTTTACGAAGCCCTCGTTTATGAGCCGCTGAAACGAATGCTGGAAGCCGTCAGCAATCCAGACTACGTCTATCTGATCAACCAGGCTGACAACTATGTGGACAGGGCAGAATTGTATGACTTCTGGGCTCGGACGATGATTTGTGAAGTGGAAGACTTCAACGTGGAAGCTGCGAAAAAGAACCTAGTAGCAAAAAGACTAAAGAAAATCAGGGATGCTTCAATACAGGTTATCCCGCCATCAGTGATCCGGCGGTTCAAGGACGATGCAGAAAAATTTATTCAATACGATTTAAGCGATAAAAACATGACACAGGAAGAAAAGATTGAGCACGTATTGCGGAGTTTCGGGGTTATCGCCCGCTGCGCTCACACTTTTGAAGGGTATTCCAGTAATACTTACCTCCTGGAAGTTTCAGCTGGTGTAAAGGTGGCTTCCATATACTCCTATAAACTGGACATTGCCAACGCCCTGAACGTGCCTACGGTTCGATTTTCCCGAGAAATGGTGATCTATGACGGGAAGTCTTACCTCTCAGTTGAGTTCGCCAAAAAACGCGACAAAGACCTGCTATTTAACCCTGCTGATCTGGAAGGTTATAAAATTCCCATCGGGAAGGACAACTACAACAACACAATAGTGTGGGACCTGGAAAATCACTCTACACCGCATGCTCTTATTTGTGGCGCAACCGGTAGCGGTAAGTCTGTTTGCGTTCGGTCAATACTCGAATATGCCCAGCTGGCCGGCGTTGACCGTGTTGTTATCCTCGATCCAAAATACGAATTCATGGATTACGCCCACAACGGCTACGAGGTTCACAACGAAATCTCGGCCATCGAGGAAACAATGAAAGAGCTGGTTAAGTACATGGAAGACCTGGTAAGGAACGGAAGGCGCCAAACAACCCTAATCGTCTTTGATGAATTCGCAGACGCCGTAATGAACGCCAGATCAGGGAAAGAGCTATACACTTACGAGAACTCCGTCACAATCACCGCCCGCGGGAAAATCAAAACTGAACGGGTTCATACCGGCACAGAGAAATCCCTCGAAGAAAACATGCGCATTTTGCTGCAAAAGGGGCGTGCCTGCGGCATCCGCATCGTTGCCGCCACTCAGCGCGCTTCTGTAAAGGTGATAACTGGCGACGCGAAAGTGAACTTCCCTGTGCAGATATGCTTCAGAGTTCCCAAGGCAACCGATTCTCAGGTGGTGCTTGACGAACCCGGAGCCGAGGGGCTGGCTGGAATGGGCGACGGGCTTATAAAATCCCCTCAGTACAATGACATTATTCGTTTCCAAGCTTATTACAAACCCTGATAAAACATTCAGACATGAACCATTCCGTTGTCGGGAAAATATTCAGCATTCATGATAAAGCGGGCGCCCACCAAAGGAAGGTGACGGCGGAGGTAGCTCAGTACGGCGCTCGATATTATGAGCTGATCGACATAGCAACCGGGAAGTGCCATACGGCATACGCGGACACCTTCGATAAAATGTTCCTGGCTCCCAAAGGCAAGGTAACACCCGGTAAGCACTATAAGGGCAAATCAATTAGGCATTCACAGTTAAAGGGAGTTATCTGATGCAAACCGAAATGGACTTCACCACGGGCTCAAAGCTGAACAGGAAACACCTTACCGGACAGAATAAGCTGGTATATGACATCCTTTCTGCCGGAAAGACCCTCACCACTTTGGACGCAATACGCCGGCTGAACATCACGGCTTTGCACAGCAGAATTTCAGATTTGCGTAATAAGGTAGGCGTTGTGATCTACGACCGTTATGTGACAGTTCGCAGAAGAGACGGAGGGCCTTTGAAGGTAAAAGAGTACAGCATGTATCCATTCTCAAATAAGATAGCATGAGCGATTTGTTCGGGAACGATTCATTGCCGCCTGCCGATAAGCAGAAGGGGAAACGACTTGCTGAGCTTCAGCATGCCCAGTTGGTTCAAATATACGGGAAGTCCGAAGGTCAGATTTGTAAGAACTGTCGCCATTTCATCGTGAAGGAATTTGGCAATCGGTATTTCAAGTGTGGGAAGGCAACAGAAAGCAGCAGCCCGGCTACAGATTGGCGGGCACGGTGGCAGGCCTGCGGGAAGTTTGAGCCTGGGTAACGGCGACCTCCCCTACAACGGTTCTACTACTATTTACTTACTAACTATTCGTGGAAAGCATGGCAAGGATACGGACGATCAAACCGGATTTCTTTAAGAATGAGCAGATAGCCGACCTGCCGGCCATGACCAGGTTATTTTTCATTGGATTGTGGACGCAGGCAGACAGGGACGGTAGGTTACTTGACCGCCCAAAACGATTAAAAGCAGAGATCTTTCCTTACGACAACTACGATTCAGATAAAGGGCTGAATGAATTGCAGAATGCGGGGTTCATCCTCCGGTACAAGGCTAATGTAAATGTCTCCGACAGGGTATTAGTCCCAGAGCAGCCGGTAACAGAATTGGCATTAATTCAGATCATCACTTTTTCACTACATCAGCGGTTTACAGGGAAAGAAGCTACCGAAGAAAGCAAATACCCGCCACCATATTGCGGGGAAGAAGTGGGGAAACATCAGGGAAGTATCGGGGAAGCTACTGAGAACCCAGGAAAGGAAGGGAAAGGAAAGGAAAGGAAGGGAGATACGCGCGCACGTTCGCCTGATGGTGATCCGTTAGAAACTGAAAATCCCCCTCCCCCGGTTGCGCCGCCCCCCTCCAAT
>Ga0105032_100015_pt1 | contig 54103 bp, 55 predicted proteins | sample RS_126metaG_FD_91481 | JGI IMG/M metagenome (GOLD analysis project Ga0105032, IMG submission 91481) | Switchgrass associated microbial communities from Austin, Texas, USA, to study host-microbe interactions - RS_126 metaG | ecosystem: Host-associated > Plants > Roots > Rhizosphere | place: USA... | reverse complement strand
GAGACCGCTTCTTAACTTGTGTTCGCGCTTTTGTCATACTTTCCCAAAGCCAATTTTCGCGCCGAGAATTTCACGAATTAGCGATGTAAATCTCTCGGGCTACAATAAGCCTTCGGGAAAGTACGGCAAAAGCGCTCGACACTGACTACGACATTTTAATCTGTTACAATAAGAAAGAACTATGACCAAGAAACATCTTTACATTACTACCGCTATTCCCTACGTTAACGGCACGCCGCATATTGGCAACGCGCTTGATTATCTGCTGGCCGATATTTGGACGCGCTACCAAAAACAGCATGGCCGCGAAGTGCGGTTCCAGGCGGGCACCGACGAACATGGCAACAAAATCGCTGCCAAAGCCGCCGAGCAAAATCTTACGCCACAAGCCTACACCGACAAAATGTACGTGAACTTTGAAAATCTCATGAAAAAGGTGGGTGCGAGCTATACTGATTTTATTCGCACCACCGACCCGCATCATATTGGCGCGGTGCAATACATTTGGCAAAAGCTGCAGCCATATATTTACAAAGGCACCTACGAAGGCTGGTACTGCATGGGCCACGAAGCGTTTTTTACAGATAAAGAAGTGGAAGAAACGAGTGGCGTATGCCCCGACCACCAAACGCCGTACGAACGAGTGAGCGAAGAAAATTATTACCTGAAAACAAGTGCTTTTACCGAAAAAATCCGCGAAGCGATCGAAACGAACCGTATGCAGATTGTGCCGGAATTTCGCAAAAAAGAATTCCTGGAAATGATAAAAGACGGCGTGAAAGACGTGAGTATTTCGCGGCCGCGCAAAAACCTTACGTGGGGTGTGCCGGTGCCGGGTGACCCAGAACAAATCATGTATGTGTGGCTGGACGCGCTGGCAAACTACATTACCGTGATTGGTTACCCGGATCATATCGAATGGCAAGACTACTGGCCAGCCGATGTGCAGGTGATCGGCAAAGACATCTTGCGGTTTCATGCCGGGATTTGGCCGGCAATGCTGCTGGGGCTTGATCTGCCACTGCCCAAAAAACTCCTCGTTCACGGGTTTGTGAACGTTGGCGGGGCAAAAATGAGCAAAACCGTTGGCAATGTGGTAGATCCGAACGATATCATCGACCAATACGGGCTCGACGCTTTCCGTTATTTCTTCTCAAGCCATATTCCCACACAAGATGACGGCGACTTTACCTGGGAAAAGTTTGAAAACGCATACAACAACGAACTCGGCAACGATCTTGGCAATTTAGTACAGCGGGTAGCCAGTATGGTGAGCCATTACCAAAGCGGTGTGATCGGTGATGCGCCACTTGGCGACCACGATCTCAAGCCCTACTACGAAGCCATGAACAATCTGGCCTTTGATAAAGCTATGGACGAGGTGTGGGAAACAGTGCGCGCGCTCAATAAATACATCGAGATGGTAAAGCCGTGGGAGATCGCCAAGCAGCGCGAAAAGGACCCCGACGCCGAAGCGCACTTGGCCGAAGTGCTTGGCCATGCCGTGGGAACACTTTTGCAAATTGCCGAGCAGCTCACGCCGTTTCTGCCAGACACAGCAGCCGCAATTAAAGGAATTTTCGGTACCGGCGTGATTGTGCCACTCGAAAAAGAAGGCGGTCTTTTCCCGAAAATTTACCAACACACCCCTGATCCTCGAGCCAAAAAGGAGCAATAATGATTGCAGAAATACCGGACATAAATCGCGATCAAAAACAGCTTTGGGATCGCAAGCACAGCAAGAACGATCACGAAAAATATCGAGATGCGCCGATGCCGTTTGCTAAAAAAGTACTTGAATACTTTCCAAAACAAGCGACCATTCTTGAACTAGGATGCGGTGTTGGGTCGGATGCGTCTTTCCTGGCAAAGCAAGGCTGCGACGTATTAGCGACGGATTTTTCTAAGGTAGTGATCGATCAAAACAAAGAATACTACGATCAGGCCGGTCTAGAGTTTGGGGAACTTGATATTTCGGACCTCCCCTTTCCTTTTCCCGATCAACAGTTCGATGGGGTGTATTCGCATCTTGGTCTCCATTACTCCCCTGATAAATTAACACGAGCCACTTTCACCGAGCTTCATCGAGTTCTAAAAGACGATGGGATCTTGGCGTTTGCATGCAAATCAACGAAAGACTCAAGCTATGGTGTTGGAGATGAAATCGAAAAAGACGTGTATAGTATCGAGGGGCATCAGCGGCACTTTTTCACCACTGATTATGCTCAAGAGTTACTGCAGGATACGTTTGATATATTGCTTTTGCAAGATAAACAAGAAGAGTACGGCGACACGCGCTCGGCTTTCGTGTGGTGTGTTGCCAAAAAGCGAACGGAACAATAATGCTGGTTGATACGCATGCTCATGTCCACGAACCGTCGTACTCGCTGGGCGGCGACGAAGTGCTGCAGCGCGGCCGGGCAGCTGGCGTAGAAAAAGTGATTTGCGTCGGAACCAACGAACTGAGTTCACGTCAGGCGGTGGAATTTGCTGCTGGGCGCGACGGTGTATTTGCTTCGATTGGTGTGCACCCGCACGATACGAAAGAGGGGTGGGCGGAGATAGCGAACATTGCAATGGACGTGTTAAGTTCGCCGACCCCATCCGCCCTTTCTCAGGGCCACTCTACGGGCGGCCAGCTGGCCGGCCCGTGGCGTTCGGCTCGCCCTGATGGGGACATCCCATCGAATGAGCGGACGGGGTCGGCTCGACAAAACCTTGTTGCAATCGGTGAAATCGGTCTCGATTATTTTTATACCCATAGTCCGCGTGAAATGCAGATTAAAGCGCTAGAAGAGCAACTCGATATCGCCACGAAGCATAGTTTACCGGTAATTTTTCATGTTCGTGAGGCTTTTGATGATTTCTGGCCGATTTTTGACAATTTCCACGGGTTGCGTGGTGTTTTACATAGCTTCACCGATACCGAGAAGAATATGGAAGAAGGTACGAAACGCGGGCTCTACGTAGGAGTGAACGGTATTAGTACCTTTACGAAAGATCAGCTGCAGCAGCAAATGTTTGAGCGTATTCCTCTCGAGAGAATGCTGCTTGAAACCGACGCTCCCTTCTTGACTCCAAAGCCATTTCGTGGTACAATCAATGAGCCAGCGTATATAAGGCGTATAGCCGAATATCACGCTGAGGGGCGCGGCCTCTCACTAGAAGAAGTCGCAGCAGCTACAACCAGTAATGCAACCGCATTATTTGGTATATAAAACAAACAGCTTTTTCCGAAAAACATCAACTTTAGCTGGAGTTTTAGTATGATTGCCGAAAATCAACCTCTTTCCCCTCAATCTTTTGAACAACAACAAACCCCCGAGGCTGAACCAACAGCTCCCGAGCTCCTTGCTATTCATGGCTTAAATTTAGTCGCCCTGCGAAAACACGCGCAGGAACAGGGTATAGAAGCATAATATGGCCAATATCCTCAAAAAAGTTGTTTCGCTCGTAGTGGCCGACAATCAAGAGTTGGCTCAACTTCGTATGCCCAAAAATCGCAAACGTCCACTGAAAAAACTGAGCGAACGCGAACTGTTGCAACTAGAAAGCGAAATTGGCGCCAAACTATTTGGTGAAGTACCAAAAGGTGGTCGACGCGAATTTTTCTGTTTAGATGAAAAAACCTGGATCTGGCACGAAGAGTGGCTTGACGAAACTGGCAAGCGCCATCAGCGTACCATTCGATACGAAGTGCATGAAAAAGGTGTGCTAAAAGTGCAAGAAGGCGCGCGCTATTCGTTTGTTGAGGGCGATGAACTGCAAAATCTTGTCACTGCCGCTACTATGTACTACGAGCAAGTCGCTCGCCAGGTGTACAAGCGCGACCCATACACCGGCCAGAAACTTGCCGAACTGGTATAATAAGTATTAATGACTCCCGAGATCATTTATTTAGATCACGCCGCAGCCACTCCACTTAATGAGCGGGTGCTTGCTGCTATGCAGCCGTATTTTACTGATCTTTTTTACAATCCTTCCAGCCCGTATTTGCCAGCGCTGAGCGTACGCCGCGACTACGAAGCGGCCAAAGACACAATTGCACGGGCAATTGGAGGCCGAGCCGACGAGCTGATTATGACTGCCGGAGCCACCGAATCGGTCAATCTCGCCTTTGCGAGTGTGGGCGGCCACGTTGTCACGGCAAATATCGAACACCACGCCGTGCTGGCTGCGGCGCGGCAATACGACCATGAGTTTGCTAAAGCAGACGAGCGCGGGATTGTGTCTGCTGAAGTTGTTAAAAAAGCGATTCGTCCCACCACGCAACTGGTGAGTGTCGCGCTCGCCAACAACGAACTCGGCACCGTGCAGCCACTTCGCGATATTGCCGAAGTCGTTAAACAAGAGCGCCAGCGTCGCTTAGAGAACGGCGATACGACGCCCATTTATTTGCACAGTGATGCTTCGCAGGGCGTTGGGCAATTAGACATTCACGTTGCACGACTAGGGGTAGATATGCTCACCCTCAACGCCGGCAAAATCTACGGCCCTAAGCAAGTTGGTGCTTTATGGACAGCCCCGCATGTGCGCCTAACACCGCAAATTGTTGGTGGCGGGCAAGAACGGGGCCTACGTAGCGGTACCGAAAATGTGGCTGGAACAATCGGTTTTGCGGCAGCGATCGATATGGCGGTGGGCAAGCGAAAAAGTGAAGCCGAACGCCTACGGAAACTTCGCGATGATTTGCAACAGCAACTCGTAGCTACATTTCCTGAAGCTGTTCTTTCTGGCCACCAAAAGCGTCGACTGCCTGGGCATTTGCATATTTCTTTCCCGGGTGTCGATGCCGAGCGGTTGGTATTTGCGCTGGAAGCTCGTGGTGTGTTGGTGGCAACTGGCAGCGCCTGCGCGGCCAATAAGGGTACGCGCTCACATGTGCTTACAGCGATTGGTTTAGCGCCTGAGGTAGCCGACGGCAGCTTGCGCCTCACGCTTGGTCGACTCTCTACCGAGGAAAACACCAAAAAAGCCGCAGCAATCATCTCTGAAGAAATAACCCGCGAAATACAAAGGGCAAACGCATGAAAACACTGATTGCCGTTGTTGTTGCATTGGTGGTAATTGTGATTGGCCTTAGTATTTATCTTTCGCCCGACGATCTTTCGGGGTGCGATAAACAGCCGAGTGAGAAACAAAACTGCCAGGCAGCCGATGCAATCGTAGCGGTGAGCGGAGGTGATACACCCGCCCGTACCGCCGAAGCAATCGAACTCTACAAAAACGGTTGGGCGCCAAAACTGATCTTTTCGGGCGCTGCCCTCGACAAATCCGGCCCGAGCAATGCTGAAGTCATGCGCAGCCAAGCACTTGGTTCGGGTGTGCCGCAAGAGGACATTCTGATTGAAGAATACGGCGAAACGACCCGCGAAAATGCCGAAAACACGCAGGATATTTTGGCAGACAACAGCATCGCGTCGGTTATTTTGGTTACGAGCGGCTATCATCAGCGCCGTGCAGGGCTAGAATTCAGTAAACGTGCACAAAATGTTGAAGTACGCAATCACCCTGCGGCTAGCGACAAGCAATGGTCGGCTTGGTGGTGGCTCACTCCGAGCGGTTGGTTTTTGGCAGTCAGCGAATTCATCAAGATCATTGCGTTCTATATTGGAGGTACCCGCTAATGAAAGTGTATGTCGGTATGAGCGGCGGTGTTGACAGTAGTTTGACCGCCGCGCTATTGAAAGAACAAGGCTACGATGTAACTGGCGTGTACATGAAAAACTGGACCCAAGACTTGCCCGGCATGCGCTGCCCGTGGGCGGACGATTTGGCCGATGCAAAGCGAGTAGCCGTGCAGCTGGGTATTGATTTTAAAGTATTTGATTTTGAAAAAGAATACAAACAAAAGGTTGTCGACTACATGATTGAAGAATACCGCCTTGGCCGTACGCCCAACCCCGATATTATGTGCAACCAAGAGGTAAAATTTCGCCTGTTCTTAGACGCCGCGCTGGAAGACGGTGCCGATATGATTGCAACTGGTCACTATGCCCAAGTAGAAAATGGCGAATTGAAGCGTGCGGTTGACGACAACAAAGATCAGACCTATTTCCTCTACCGTGTGACGCACGCTGCACTTGAGAAAACGCTTTTTCCACTAGGCGGCTATACCAAGCCTGAAGTTCGTGAAATGGCGCGTGCCCGCGGCCTGTTTACTGCCGGCAAAAAAGACAGCCAGGGAATTTGTTTTGTCGGGCAAATCGGCATTCGTGAGTTTTTGAGCCAATATGTCCAAACCAAACCAGGTGCAATTGTCGAAAAAGAAACCGGCAAAGTGCTAGGCCATCATGACGGCGCGATTTTTTATACGCTGGGGCAGCGTCATGGCTTGGACGTGGGCGGCGGCCTGCCATACTATGTGGTAGGTAAAGATATGGACAAAAACGAAGTCTATGTCACCACCGACCTCAACGACGACGCCCTTTGGCGTCAGGAAATACCACTCAGTTCGCTGCATTGGATAAGCGGCCAGCCGTATGAAGGTGCTTGCGAAGTACGAATCCGTCACCGTGCGCCGTTGGTACGCGCGGAAATAAAACTGCAAGGAAACGAAGCCGTGCTGCATCTTGCCGAACCCCAGCGCGCCGTGACAGCTGGCCAATCGGCGGTACTGTATAATGGAAACACATGCCTTGGCGGAGGGATCGTCGGCATTTAAAGGTAACGAAGGAGAATAGTATGGGATTTTTTGATTCAATTAGCGAAGCAGTGTCAAACATTACTGGCGGTGGCGTGAGTGACCAGATCAATGGTGCGGTCGAAGATGTAGCGAGCCAGATTCCAGGGGCGGACCAGGTACAGGAAGTTACCGACCAGGCTCAGCAAATAGCTGAGGATGCTTTACCTGGTGATCAGTCAAACGAAGAATAAAATAATCTCAAATTGATAGCGCGCACCATCTCAGCTAATGTCTGAGTGCTGCGCGCTTGTGATCTCTAGCCGTTTTGTGCGAGACTGTTCAGAAAGTCACACATTTTGGGTAGGATATTCTCGATATGATTGTCAAGCCTGGGACTTCCGACACTTAGGCAGGCACCCACCATACCACCCTCTAGACCGCAGCTTCGCCGACCTCTCGTCATAAGATCATCGGTGGGCTGGCCTACATTACCCCAGTGTGGGCAGCGAATTGTATGTACGGGCAAGCCCGATTGATAGATTACTGTCTCCAGGATATCGTTGGAGCTTTCTTCTGGGCATATTCTACTGCTGGTTCTTGGTGCGCGCAGAATCAGCATAAGGCTATTGCCAGCGTCACTATATTCGTCGACCCTGAATACAACACCCAGCAAGCCAAACTCTCCATAGGGTGTAAAGGCTGGCTCTCTTAGCGGCTGAGCAGCCGATGGATTAAGGGCGACAAATTCCAAATTATAGGAAGATGACGGCTTTGTTATTGGATCCATGTAGTACATGTGGTTCGGATACTTTTCACCAAAAGCGGCAACGGCTTCGGCCATCGGTTGCATCCACTTGGCGAATCTATCGCCGTTGCGAGGCCCCGGATAAGCTGCAAAGCTTCTGAATCTGCTCATGACTTGCAGCCACTCGGCGGCTTCAGCGCCCATAGGACTTCCAATCTACGAGTAATGAAAAGGTACTTTACGCCAGTTGAGGATAAAGCTTGTGTAACTATACTGTTTTTAATCAATAATGTCAATGGACATGAACTAAACACTACCTCGCATTGAAGGTAGTGTTTAGTTTTATTTCGTCCCAACAAGGACTCGCTAGTATTCTATGAATGAAAGTAGGTGGATGATATGGCGCAAGAGCCACACCATCCACCCGTGACCGCTTCAGCTGAGCTGGGCGGAACGTCAACGTTCTTCTACTATCTCATTTGATCAATCCTCAACACCTCTGTTATAATTGAACTATGAACGCCCAAGATATTCGTAATGCCTACATAAAATTCTTCAACGATCGCCAGCATACTACTATTGCGCGGGCAGCGTTGCAACTGAAAGACGACCCAACCACACTATTTACCGGGAGTGGCATGCAGCCATTGATGCCATACCTCTTGGGCGAGGCGCATCCGAACGGGACGCGGCTGGTCAATAGTCAAACATGTTTGCGTGCGCAGGATATCGAAGATGTGGGCGACAACCGTCACACGACGTTCTTTGAAATGCTGGGCAACTGGAGCATGGGCGACTACTTTAAAGAGCAGCAAATCCGTTGGTTCTTTGAATTTCTGACCGACGTTGTGGGGCTTGATCCGAATAAAATTTACGTCACAGCATTTATTGGTGACGAAAAACACGGCATCCCACGCGACGACGAGGCGGCGAATATCTGGCAGAAAGTCTTTGAAGAAAAGGGAATCGAGGCAAAAATTGTTGAGGTTGGTAGTCAAGAAGACGGCGACAAACGCGGTATCAACCCAGGCGAGCGAATTTTCTTCTACGACGACGGTGAAAACTGGTGGTCGCGTGCCGGTGGCCTGGATAAAACGCCAATTGGCGACCCATGTGGCCCGGACAGCGAGGTCTTTTATGATTTTGGACCACAAAACCACGATGCCAGTTACGGCAAAGCTCATCCGGCCAGTGATAGTGGTCAATTTATGGAGATCGGCAACCAAGTGTTTATGCAGTACCGCCGCTCGCCAGATGGTAGCTTTGAGCCGTTAGCTAAAAAGAATGTTGATTTTGGTGGTGGGCTTGAGCGAATCGCTGCTGCGCAGATTGATAGTCCAGATGTCTTTAAAATCAGTCTGATGTGGCCGATTATCGAAAAACTCGAAGAGCTCAGTGGTAAAAAATACGCCAGCCATACCGAAAGCATGCGGGTGATTGCTGATCATCTGCGTGCTGCCACATTCTTGGCGGTAGATGATGTGAAGCCGGCCAACAAAGAGCAAGGCTATGTGATGCGCCGCTTGCTGCGCCGGGCCATCCGTTTTGCGTTCGACCTGGGGATTGAACAAAACTTCTTTGAACAAGTGGTTCCGGTGATTGCTGATATGTATCACGCCGACTATCCAGAGGTAGCTGAAAAACGTGAAGAAGTGATTGCAACGCTGGTAAAAGAAGAAAAGGTCTTCCGTCAGACGCTACGAAAAGGCCTGAAGCAAATGGAAAAATTTTCCGAAGAGGGCTTAACTGGTACCGAGCTCTTTATGCTATACGACACCTATGGTTTCCCTGTTGAGCTTTCTACCGAAGAAGCGTTCAAGCAAAATATTCAGTTATCTGACAATTGGCGCCAAGAATTTGACGAAAAGATGGCCGAACAGCGATCTCGTAGCCAAACAGCGGCCAAAGGAGTATTCAAGGGTGGTTTGGGCGGCCAAAGCTTGATCCACAAAAAATACCACACTGCCACCCATCTTATGTACCAAGCACTTCGCGACGTTCTGGGTGACCACGTGGTGCAGCACGGCAGCAATATTACCGAAGAACGTCTGCGGTTTGATTTTTCTCACCCAGAAAAGGTGACCCGCGAACAGCTAGACGAAGTGGAACGCATCGTCAACGAACAAATTGCCAAAGATTTGAAGGTGAGTTTTGCGGAATATCCAACGCAAGTTGCTCGTGAAGAAAAGGGCGCTTTAGGTCAGTTTGGTGACCGTTACGGCGACACTGTGAAAGTGTACAAAATGATTGCGGATGGCGAAGAAAAGCCATTTAGTTTTGAAATTTGTGGTGGTCCTCATGTCGATCATACTTTGCAGCTGTTTGAAGATGGCAAAAAGTTCAAGATTATAAAAGAAGAATCCTCGAGTGCCGGGATTCGTCGTATTAAAGCCGTATTGGTTTAGAATCTGGGTATGATAGAGGGCGGATACGTAAAAATGTATCCGCCCTTTTGTGGGTTTAGGCGCACTTGGCTGGAATGCCACCCGCAGAGTGAACGATGATTTTGCCATCGTTTTCCTCGTAGGTGAGTACGAAAGTGCCGGCAGAGCAGCTGTGAGTAGAACTCTCTAGTGTGCACGGTTGAGGATTTTCACCTTCAGCGCCTTGCCAGGTATACTCCTTAAAGAGATACCCCATTTCGTCGAGGCAAAGCGCAAACAATCCGTCAACGGAAATGTGTACTTCCGTTAGTTTTCCGTTAACAACATCCCACGCGGCATCGATTGCATCATGTTGGTCTTGGGTGGCTGTATCTGTTGAGATATGACACCCTCCCGCGATTTGTGGCATATGTATCCACCGATCGAATACCTCGACCGAGAGCTGACCAATTCGCAGGTGCGGTGCTGTGCTGTCCACGAATTTTCCTTTCGATTTGAGGGAGATATGTGGCGTAGTGGCTTTGGGCTACTACGCCACATACTGGTACTTCAGTCGGCGAGACCTGTAAAAAAGTCGGCAAACCCCTCGCCAATGTTGAGAAGTCCTCCGGCAAGTTTGCCGACGAGGTCGCTGGCAGAGTCCGGCCGAAATGCAATGAAGAAAACCAAGAAGGCGAGGCCGCCCCATATGAGAAACTTCTTGAGCATTGCTCTGGTCCTTTCGATCGAAGGTATGTTGATTATGTCACAAAATTTCAAAAAAAGCCAGCCTTTGCTCTTGGCTATACCTGTGGTGTATAATGAATAGTAATTATGGTTTTTAACAAGCTACGCTCTAAAGCACAAGATAAGTTAGATAAAGATTACATCGTCGCGCTCGACATCGGGACCGAATTTGTAAAGGCGCTGATTGCCAAGCAAAAAGACGATACGCTTGATATTGTTGGTGTTGGCCGGGCGCGCCAAGGTTTGAGTGATATGCACTCAGGAGCGATCTCTGATATTACGGGGGTGGTACATAACTGCGAAGAGGCTTTGGCCGAGGCTGAAGATCAAGCGGGCTTGCAGGCCAAGCGCGTAGTGATTGGTATTGCCGGCGAACTGGTAAAAGGTGTTACAAATACAATCCGCTACCGAAGGCCGCAGCCAGACAAGCCGCTCGATACGAGCGAGATGGAATTTATCATCGAAAAAGTGCAGGAACGTGCTGCCGAAAAGGCACAAAAACAGATTGCTCTTGAAACAGGCAACGAAGAAGTCGAAGTGAAACTCGTTAACAGTGCATTGGTGAGCTTGCATATCGACGGCTACAAAGTATCCAACCCTATCGGGTTTCAGGGGCGCGACGTTGCCGTGCAAATTTATACCGCTTTTGCACCAATGGTACATATTGGTGCGCTCGAGCGTGTGGCCGACGAACTTGCGCTGGAGCTTATTGCTGTGGCGGCCGAACCATTTGCGGTGAGTCGTTCGGTACTGGGTGTAGATGCCAGCAGTAACTTTACGGCGATTTTGGCCGATGTTGGTGGTGGTACAACTGATATTGCCGTGGTGAACGACGGCGGTGTGGAAGGTACTAAAATGTTCGGGATTGGTGGGCGCAGTTTTACACACACCATTGCTAGTAGCATGGACCTCGACTACAAAGATGCCGAAAAACTGAAGGTAAATATCGACAGTCCTCAAATTAAGGCGAGTGTTAAAAAGCACGTTGAAGAAGCGATCGACAAAACGCTTGAGGTCTGGCTGGACGGTGTGGAACTAGCATTGAGCGAATTTGACGCAATCGATCACTTGCCAAATCGCCTCCTGCTTTGTGGTGGTGGTGCCAGCTTGCATCAGCTTGTGGCGGCACTCAAAGAGGAGGATTGGTATAAAGATTTGCCGTTTACACGCCGCCCAACCGTTCAGCTTATTCGCCCTGAAGATGTGGTAGGTATTACCGACAACACCGGCAAGGCGAGCGACCATGCCTTTATCACGGCTATGGGGTTACTGCGGGTTGGCTATGATACAATAGAAGGGACAAGCGATAACGATTCTATTAAGGATAAACTCAACCGGATTCTGCGAATTTAGATGAACAAAGACGTTATTTATATCGATGTTGAAGACGATATTACCGCAATTATCAGCAAGGTAAAAGCGGCCAAGGAAAAAATCGTCGCTCTTGTGCCTCCAAAAAGGGTAGGTGTGTTACAGAGTGCGGTTAATTTGCGGCTCTTACAGCGTGCGGCCGATCAGTCAGATAAACGACTTGTGCTAATTAGTAATAACACCGCGCTTCGAGCACTGGCGGCAAGCGCTCAGCTGCCTGTAGCCAAAAATCTGCAGTCTAAGCCCGAAGTGCCACAAATGATAGATGTAGATGCCGATAGCGAAGATATTATCGACGGCTCGCAGTTACCTGTGGGCGAACTTGCTCGTACGGCACCAACGACTCTTGGTAGCATGGCCATCGACAAAGCAGTGCGCGAAAATGCCGCCGAAGAGATTCCAAAAGCCGCACCGCCAATTGCAGGGCAACCGCCTAAAAAACCGCGTTCGAAAAGTGGTATTAAGGTACCAAATTTCAATTCTTTCCGTAAAAAACTCATCATCGGTATTGCTGCCGGCGTACTGCTGATTGGATTTTTTGTCTGGGCAGCATTTTTTGCTCCGCGGGCCACGGTGGTGATTAGTGCTCGAGCAACCGAATCTTCGGCGAATGCTCGAGTCACGATGGGTGAAAAGGCTACCACGAGCTTTTCAGGCAGCACCTTGAAGACTTCATCGCAGCAACAAAAGAAGGACGTATCAATCGAATTCGACGCAACGGGTAAAAAAGAGGTTGGAGAAAAAGCTACCGGCACCATGACACTCACCCGTACCTCTACCTCAAGTACGCCAATCAATGTGCCCGCTGGTACAAGCTTTACCGCGAGTGGCTTAACGTTCAAAAGCACCGAGGCCGCAACCCTTCCGGGTTCGTCAATCGGGCCAGGAGGTATTGAACAGCCAACCGTGACAGTGAATGTTGAGGCGGCCGAACTTGGTGACCAGTATAACCTAGCGACTCGCAATTACCAGTCAAATGTGGGCGGATTCAGTGCTAAAGGTAGCAATATGACCGGTGGTACGAGTGAAGAAGTAACAGTAGTGAGCGAAACCGACATTCAGGCTGCAACCGACCAGTTGGCAAAACAAGACAGCGACGAAGTAAAAGCGCAGCTTACAGGCGAATTTAACGACACGTTTATTGTGCTTGATCAAACCTTCAAGATCGATAACGGCACGCCGCAATCCTCTCCAGCAGTTGGTCAAGAAGCAAGCGGTAAGGCAAAGCTCACCACCACTATTACTTACACGCTCTCTGCGGTGGCACGGGCTGATGTCGATACATTCCTCAACGATTACTTTGCCAAGCAAATCGAAGGCCAAAGCGATCGCCGTGTATACGATAACGGTAGTGGCGGTGTCACCTTTACGAATATTGCAGCAACAGCCGACGGCTTTACGGGAAACATTGTAGCTACTGCTAAAATTGGGCCAAAAGTTGAAGACCAGCAGGTGAAAGATCTCGCAAAGGGCAAGCGCTTTGGTGAAATTCAGTCCAGTCTTGAATCTATTCAGGGTATCGACAGTGTCGATGTAAAATTCTGGCCATTCTGGGTGTCGAGCGCACCGAACGATACCAATAAAATCACCGTAGAGTTTAATCTCCAAGAGGAGTAAGAGTGCCGGTTTCTAAAACATATTTGGCACTAGATGTGGGTGAAAAACGAATCGGGGTAGCGGTGGCGCATGGTGATGTGCGTATAGCTGTACCGCTAGAAACGGTGGAGGTGAACGGCTCAGAAGTAGAACGAATCGGGCGAATAATTGATATTGAGGGCGTGAGCACTGTCGTGGTGGGGTATCCTCGCAATCAGTCTGGCGAGGCAACTGCTCAAACCAAATATGTAGAAGATTTTGCAGAAAAACTAAAAAATAGTGCCCCTGAAATCGTTTTTCAAGACGAATCTTTAACGAGTGTGCTTGCCGAGCAGCACTTAAGTGCTTCCAAAAAGTCATACGTTAAAGGTGATATCGACGCTAAAGCGGCGGCTTTAATTCTACAAGATTATTTGGAGCAGCACGCATGAACGACATCCTTCCTCCTAAGCGGCCGCTCAATAGTCAAGCAGCCAGGCAACAGCCCCGACCAGTTATGGGCCAGCAGCAAATGTCACCTCGTCAAATACACGGCACGGCATCTGTATCGCCTGAGCCCGTAAACTCGGCACCATCGAAACCTCCGGCTGCCGTGCGTCCGGTTGGAAAACCAGCACAAAAGCCACGGCCGCGAAAAAAGTGGCTGTGGTGGTTACTTGGCGGCCTTCTGGCTCTGCTGGTACTTGCGGTAGGAGCTGCGGTTATATGGTATCAAACTGCGCTGCAACCAGTGGCAGCAGGTGAGGTTGAAAAAACCTCGATACAGATTGTTGAAGGTAGCTCGCCAAACGACATTGGTCGGTTGCTTCAAGATGAAGGTGTCATACGAAGTGGGCTTGCCTTTGAAATTTACGTGCGGTTGCATGGGGTACGCGGTCAGTTGCAAGCCGGTACGTATCAACTAGCCGCATCGTCTTCTACACCCGAGATTGTCGACCATCTTACCTCTGGGAAGGTTGATTCGCTCACCGTTACTTTTTTGCCAGGTGCAACACTGGCACAGAACAAGCAGGTGTTATTTGCCGCTGGTTTTAGCGAGGCAGAGGTTGACGAAGCTTTTGCGAAAACCTATGAATCACCTCTGTTTGCCGACAAGCCCGAGGAAAGTGATTTAGAGGGCTATATTTACGGTGAAACGTATACTTTTGACACAGATGCGACCGTAGAAGAAATCTTGGAGCGCACATTTGCCGAATATTGGCAGGTAATCGAGCAAAACAATATTGTTGCCGGTTTTCAGGCGCAGGGGCTGAACTTATTTGAAGGCATTACACTCGCCTCGATTGTTCAAAGAGAAGACGGCAATCCAACTAACCAAACAAATGTTGCTCGGGTATTTCTTAACCGGTTAGCGATTGATATGCCACTCGGGTCTGATGTAACCTACTACTATGGCGCGGAAAAATTAGGGGTCGAACCGTCATCGGATCTTGATTCCCCTTATAATACCAGAATTCACGCTGGGTTACCACCAGGGCCAATATCAAGTCCCGGCCTAAGTGCACTGCAAGCGGTTGCTCAGCCGGCTGAGCACGACTATCTCTATTTCATCAGTGGTGACGATGATGTGCTTTATATGGCTAGGACCAATGAAGAACACGAGGCGAACGTGCAGCAGCACTGTGCGGTGAAGTGTCAATTACCATAGTAGTAAAGACAATTGACACATATACCAATAAATGTTAATTTTATTAAAGCCAGTGTATCAACTAGTGTTGGTTCATGGTGCACCAATCCATCTTCAACGAGAAAGGCCTTAAAATGGCTCATATCGAGAGTAAGTCGGAGATTCGCGTTAGTATCACTGCTACTGACGGCCAGGGTGGTCCGCGCCTGTACGTTTCAACCAACCGGTCGCTGACCAATCAGGTTAACGAGAATAGCTCCGATCTGAGGTTCTATAGCGCTGATGACGTCGATAAGGCGGTTGCCGATAGCAACCTCCATAAGATCGTTGCGATGCTCTTCAGTCCGGAGTGCGACCATCTTGGTGTGACCAGCGTCGTTGCGGGTCGCCGAAGCATGGGTATCTACGTCACTCGCGCTGCTGACCGTGTGGCGATTGCAGATGCTGTTTGCTCCGTTCTTGGTGAACGGTATGTCGTCATCAGGGTCGATCAGGATGGGAAGCTCATCTCTACGAAGTCGGACAGTAGGGGTGAGTAGCTCTTCATGAGCGTGGACGGCAGTTGTGAGTATTAGCCTCACCTGCCGTCTACAGTCTCTCGTACTGAGGTGGATTGGTAACTTACTCCATGACTGTGTGGTTATGCTGACGAGTCCAAAAGGACGAAAGTAAGTGATTTGACATAATTAACATTTCATAAAATATATTGACTTTTTTGGCAAGTATTGCTACTATAGTATAAGCACATCCGTGACTTCGTCTACTAGTGTTACCGAAGAGGCTACACATGCGAGTGGGGAGCGAAAACACGAGATGCGCCTACCAGAACTGTCGCTACGGGTATTGAACTAGTTTTACCAATATCATTAATGAAATAGGTCGACATATACCCTGTTCTATTGCGAGAAGAAAGACAAAGTAAGGTAGACGCCCTTGTAGTAATGCAAGCGGCAGGAGAACGATTATTCGTAGGTCTCAAACTGTTGCGGGGGCAACTCAAGCAACGACCATTGCCGAACTAAAACAGCAAGTTTTTGCTCGGCATCAGAAGGCTCATAAACATAAAGGGGGTGGGCCTAAGACAACGACAATTGCGGCATATGCTGGTGTTTTCCTGCTTATTGTTTCAATGGTAGCTATTGGTTACCAACCGCCACAGCGTACCGAAACAGTTGCCAATGCGGTCAATACACCGCAAAATACCACCCAGCCATCGGTTGACGACCTTGTTGCTACCAATGTGGCTGCTGGTATCGCTGAACGTGCCGAACTGCCAATTGCAACCAACGTTGCCACGCTTTCACTTTCACTCGCTGCCGAAAGTCAGCTAGCCGGAAGTAACAGCGACGTTATTAGCAAGCCGCAGATCATTCAACCTTCGGCCGACACGCGCGAAATGCGCCAATATACTGCTCAGGCAGGCGATACGGTAGAAAAAATCGCCGCTGAGTTTGGGGTATCAAGCGATACAATTAAATGGGCGAACGACCTTACCTCAGACGCCGTAGAAGCAGGAAAGACTCTTAAGATTCCTCCTGTTGACGGTATTGTCTATGTGGTAAAGGCGGGCGACACCGTACAGAGTATTGCTGAAAAATACCAATCAAACGCAGATCGTATTACAACCTTTAACGACCTCGAGTTGAGTGGTGTCTCTGCCGGTATGACGATTGTTGTGCCTGGTGGTGTACTGCCCGAAGCTGAACGTCCAGGCTATGTTGCACCACAATCTGCAACAAGTCAGGGTGCTTACAACGGTGGATTCTCGACTGTCAATGCTCAGGTGGCAAGCGCTTCAGCCGGTAACCGCTATGCGTATGGTTACTGTACATGGTACGCCTATGAGCGACGTGCGCAGTTAGGCCGTCCTGTTGGAAGCTTCTGGGGTAACGCGGCAACTTGGGCTTCATATGCTCGGGCTGCTGGCTACCTTGTGAACACGACTCCTGCGCCTGGTGCCGTGATCCAAAACGGTGGTGGCTACGGCCACGTGGGTGTGGTAGAAAGTGTGAACCCTGGTGAAAGTATTACGATTACAGATATGAACTATGCAGGTAACTGGAACCGTGTAACCAGCCGAACCATGAGCTGGGGCGAGGCGATCAGTGGTGCATACAACTACATTCACTAAGATAAATTAGCAAATGCAAGTCGCCCTCTGTCAAATAGGGGGCGACTTTGCTATACTAGAACAATATGTTTGTAGATACAGCGAAAGTGTTCATTACGGCGGGCAAAGGTGGCGATGGCTGCGTGAGTTTTCGACGCGAAATTTATATCGACAAAGGTGGCCCAGACGGCGGTGACGGCGGTAAGGGCGGCGATGTCGTGTTTGAGGCGACCGAAAACCTTAACACGCTGATTGATTTTCGCTTTAAACCAGAGCTGAAGGCGCAAAATGGCCAGGCGGGTGCCAAACGCAATATGCGCGGTAGGTCTGGCGAAGACTTTATTGTAAAAGTGCCGATGGGAACGCTTGTTAAGCGCGACGGCAAAGTGATTGCCGACTTAACCGAAAACGGCCAGCGAGCCGTGATTGCCAAAGGTGGCGACGGTGGGTTTGGCAACGCACACTTTAAATCTTCTGTCCGCCAAACGCCGCGCATGGCCGAGCTGGGCGAAAGAGGTGATGTTTTTGAAGCTGAGCTTGAGCTAAAACTTTTGGCAGATGTTGGGTTGGTTGGATTCCCGAATGCGGGCAAATCGACCTTCCTTTCGGTGGTAAGTAATGCACGGCCTGAAATAGCCGATTACGAATTTACCACTCTTACTCCTAATCTTGGGGTGGCTGATATTGACGACGGCAGCATATTGATTGCTGATATTCCAGGGTTGATTGAAGGTGCCAGTGAAGGTAAGGGGTTGGGTGATGCGTTTTTGCGCCACGTGGAGCGCACGGCAGTATTGCTCCATTTGATCGACGCATACCGCGATGATATTGCCGGTGCGTATCGTACAATTAGGAACGAACTAGCGACGTATAGTCCAGAACTTGCGCTTCGACCAGAGGTAATTGCCCTTACGAAAACTGAAGGCCTTGATGATGATATTATTGCAATGCAAGTAGATGCGCTACGTAAAGAAGCCGGTGAGGCGGCCGAGATTTATACTGTTTCGGCGCAGGCTCACAAAGGCGTGAAAGAGGTGCTGCGAGCATTGCGGGCCAAAGTGGTAGAGGCACGGCAGATTGAACATGAAATTGAAGATGACGAGGATGAGATTCCAGTCATCGGCCTTAGTGGAGTGCAAACTGCCGCAGCATGGCATGTGGAAAAGGACGAAGAGACCGGACACTTTATTGTCACGGGCGAAAAGATTGAAAAGTTTGCTCGTCGGACGAATTTTGACAATTACGAAGGCGTGAACCGTCTGCGCGACATTATGAAAAAGCTTGGGATACTGCATGAACTTGCTCGAGCAGGGGCGGTTGGCGATAGTGTTATAGAGATTGCTGGCAACGAAATGACCCTTTTAGAACAATAAATTTAAAAAACTAACAAAAGTAGTTGACAAATACCATAAGCTGTGATATTATAGAAAAAGTTGCCTCGCGAAGAAACGTAACCGGGCAGCACCTGAACAAGTTGGATATGTTCCATCGTGGCTTTTTGCTCATAAAACTCTGAGTGAAAAGCTGCGATGGAGTGATTTGAGTTATTTCACTTCCTAGAGATATCGCAAGCTGATAATAGACCGAACGTCCGTACTACGGTTTTAAGGAAAGGAGCGCCCCTGCGCGACCCGACCTAACGAGAAGTTTATTTTAAAGCTTTCAAAGCTCTAACCTGGTGTATTTGGCGAAAGTCGATGTTGTGTGATTTTCGTGATCGGCTTCGCCGCCTTTTACTAGCTTTTACTAATTGAGGCGCGGAGGTCGCCCATAATGCGAAAGCGACATACGTAGCGACGCATACTGATCGAGGTTTACGGACCCCAGTAGATCGAGTACCATCGGGTGCCGAATGCTGGCTGTATGCGTCGCTCTAGGGACCCTTTCGAGTGGATAGTGTTCTTTAATTCGAAAAACTGAATAACTTGAAACATACTACAATGGGTGGGGGCGAGGCTCTAGCTTCGCTACCCACCCCCCTTACATATCCAACTTGTTATTTCCTTGATTCTAACCCTTACACGCCAATTGGCGTGTTTTTTGATATGATAGAGACAATGAAGCAGACTTTCTTTTTTTACGACCTTGAAACGAGTGGCCTGAGCGCACGTGATGCGCGGATTATGCAGTTTGCTGGAATTCGAACCGATTTAGACCTGAATCAGATTGGTGAGCCCTATAATATTTTGGTGAAATTGAACGAAGACACCTTGCCAAGCCCTGAGGCGTTGATGGTCACCGGTATTACACCGCAGCAAACGCATGCTGACGGTATTACAGAAGCAGCATTTGCTCGGCTTTTAACTGAAGAGGTTTTTACGCCCGGTACGATAGTGGTTGGATTTAATAATATTCGGTTTGACGACGAGTTTATTCGACATCATTTATGGCGGAATTTTCACGATCCGTATGAATGGAGCTGGAAAGACGGTCGTTCACGCTGGGATCTGCTAGATGTCGTGCGGATGACACGGGCGCTCCGACCGGATGGTATTGTGTGGCCGGTGCAGGACGGCAAGGCAACGAACCGCCTGGAGCTGCTGACGAAAGAAAACGGCATTGATCACTTTAAGGCACACGATGCACTGAGCGATGTGGAAGCGCTCATTGCCGTAACGCGGCTTATTCGTGATAAACAACCGCAACTTTATCAGTATTTGCTAGACATGCGCGACAAGAAAAAAGTGCAGCAACTGGTAAATATGAATGATAAGCAGCCGTTCGTATACACGAGTGGGCGATACAGTGGTGATTATCATAAAACAACAGTGGCGATGCCGCTGACAACTAGCAAAAACGGCAACATGGCCGTGTACGATTTGCGCCATGATCCAACACCGTTTGTTGATTTAAGTCCAGATGAGCTGAAAAAGAAATTTTATGCTAGCTGGGAAGATCGTAAGAAAGAGGATTTTGTGCCGCTTCCCGTAAAAGAACTGCAGTATAACCGCGTACCAGCAGTGGCGCCGCTGGGTGTTTTAGAGCAAGCTGGCGGTTGGGATCGAGTGGGGCTTGATGCAGCGACAATCGATAAACACAGAGGTATTTTACTTAAAGCCCCGCATTTTGCGGAAAATATGCGCTGGCTGTACGAGAACCGGCCTGAATATAAAAAGGCTATACATCCAGAAGCGCAGTTATATGATGGTTTCGTGAATGATCGTGATCGCTTGCGAATCGAGACGGTACGCAATGCCTTGGCGCACGAACTGGCTGATTTTCGACCAGAATTTAGCGACGAACGGCTACCTGATTTGCTGCTGCGCTACAAAGCACGTAGCTTCCCAGCTGCTTTAACCGAAGACGAGGCACGAGCATGGGAGCAGTGGCGGGCCGACTATGTAAAGGCACAGCTGCCCGGGTTTATGAAATCGTTGCAGCGCTTGGCAACGACCGAGAAGGATGAGCAAAAGCAGTTTATTTTGCAGGAACTGCAATTGTGGGCTGAGAGCATTGTGCCTTTGGACGCTTGATGATATAGGTATTGATTTTTACACGTATTTATGCTATAATAGAAAGACAATTCGATAATTACGTTTGAATTGCAGCTTTACAACTTAATTTCATTGTCCAATCAAGTGAAAGGATGGTTTCGTGAACGTTACCCCCGATTCTTCGGAGCACTCTCTCACCCTCCCGTGGGTCAAGCAGGCTACGGCTAGCTTTGTCCAGGCGGACGAGATGCGCAAGGCGTTCTCGCTGGCCATCACGGCCGGCCTGAACATGATCTTCAGTGGCCCTGGTGGCCACGGCAAGTCGGAGTTTCTGATGAGCGCCATTGGTGCGATCAGTGACAGGAAGCCGTACGTCAAGTCCTTCGGTCAGGGTACCTCTACGGAGGAACTCTACGGCGGACTCGACTTCGATGCCCTCAATCGGGCGACCGGGGCGACCATTCAGTTCAATCCTGAACTGAGTTTTTTGCCTCACGAGATCGCCGTGTTCGAAGAGCTGTTCGACGCACCCGCCCGGGTGCTGACCAGCCTCAAGGATACGCTGACCGCGCGCCAACTGCGCAATGGTCACCAGTGCCACGAGATGACTACCAAGATGATTGTCGCGGCGACCAACCATTCGCCGCAGGAAATCGCCGAGGGTGGACCGGAGATTGCGGCGCTTATCGAGCGCTTTCCGATCCAGCTGGAGGTCAAGTGGTCGACCTACGAAGAGAAAGACTTCGCGCTGCTTTTTGCGAGTGTCATCGACACTGACTGGGCGGAGCCCGAGACGGTGACGTGGCAGCAGGTCGCGGACATGCAGCAGCGAGCCCGCGAAGTTTCGATCAGTCCGCTGATGCAGCGCTTTCTGGCGCGTGTCGTCGTTGAGCTGCGACAGGAAGGGGTGATGGTCTCGCCTCGTACTGCCATCTTGGCGACGCAGCTCGTCAGGGCTGCTGCGGCTATCAATAACCGTACCACAGCGATCCCGCAGGACGCTGCGGCCATGGTGTTCCTTCCCGGAGCGCGCAAGGCCGAGAGTGCTCTCATGCAGGTGATCGAAGAGTGTGCGGTCGAGTTGAAGGCCGAGCAGCAGCTAGAAGAGCTCGAAAACGAGTTGAAAGATCTGAATCTGCTCACTTCGCCTTCGGAAAACCCCGAAGACAACGAGGAAATCCTCAACATGCTTGCGGATTTCCACGAGCAGGCCCGAGGTCTGCGTGTGACGGCTCGTCTGAGCCCGAGACTCTACGGACTCAAGAACGACATAACTCGCACGATGCAACTCTATCGTGAGAAGAACGTGAGAATCGAACAAGACAAGACCTGCGAAACGCAGCGGGAAAGATTGAAGGAGATCCTGCAGAAAACCCAGAAACTTCACGCTGCCCTGTTGTCCTACGACCCGGATCACTCCCCTGAGAAGACGAGGCGTCAACTGAGGGAACTGAGCGGTGAGGTTGGCGACATGTATTACAACCTTCACCCGGACCTCGCGGACTTGTACGAAGAAGTCGTGGAGATGATCTACGGCGACATCCGAACCCAGAGAGGTATCTGATGCGTTACACGGAAGATCCGTCCTACTTGATCTTGCCTACCAAGGCAACGATCGAGCGTATTGCCAAGCGTGAGGGGCTGAATGAGCTGTCCGAAGCTGAATGGGACTTTGTGTGGGACCTCCAGGCCAAGGCCGCTGGTGCCAAAGTGGCAGAGTTCGATGAAGCGGCGGCACAGCTTGAGGCTGCGACGTATGCCATGTTGGAAGCAGACGCTTTCATGCAGCGGCATCCGGACGCGAATCAGTACTACGTTACCTCGAGTTTCGAGCACGAGTACCATCACTGGCAGCATCAGTTGCACCATGCGTTGGAGCAAGTGGATCTCAACGAGATCCCGGGATACAACCACCCCACCAAGGCGGTGCGTATCGTCAAGCTACTTCGCCGGGTGCAGCAGCGTTGGGTGTTGCGGCAGATCGCAATTGGTCTCGATTACGACGACAATTTCGTTGCTGTCGTGGCGCAGATGATCATAGGTGCGATCGAGCGCGTTGAGAATCTGACAGAGTCGGATCTGGCGATGTTCAAAACGTTTGCACCTGCGACGGGCGACAACCCCGACGACGATGCCAAGTTCCTTGCGCTTGACCTGCAATTGGGAGGCATGGATATCGGCGAGTTGATGCGTATTGCGCGTCACCTCGACGAACTCAGTGAATTCCAGCGAGGGAAGTCGCGGCCCATCTCTGACCCCGAGGGCGAAGAGGTACGGCTGCGAGACATCAAAGAACTTGGTGAGCTGGGGCGAGTGTCTCAGCAAGCCTATGCTCTTCCTGACCGCCTTCGTATGAAGAAGGCGGTGACCGGTGAGCTTGGCGTGCGTGAAACCCAGACTCGTCGCAATAAGAAACAGTTGTTGTATCTTGTTGTTGACGGTTCTGGTTCCATGGTCTGGGGTGGTGCAGTATCTGCTAGCCGAGCGGCTGGTGTGGTGTTGAATCGCCTTCAGGCGGTTATCGACGGTGATGCAGAAGTGTATGTGCGTTTCTTCAACGATGACCTACGCGCTGAGGAATACCATGCCAAGGATGTCGCGTCGGCTCGTGAGCTCATGCGTATCGTGACCGATCCGACCCAGTATGCTGGCGGGACTCGATTCGATGCCGCGCTGGCGAAAGCGAGCCGACGAATCCAGGAACTTGTTGCTTCGCAGAATCTGCGCGAGCCGGAGCTTGTCTTCATTACCGATGGTGATGCGACTGTGCCCGACGTTTCGATTCTGAATGGCATCAAGATGCACTCTGTGCAGGTGGGACCCACGGAAGTCGAAAGACTCTCCGAGCTCGCCCACGCCTCCGGCGGGATTAACATCTACGCTGGTCTTTCCTTCGGATGATGAGATGGAGTTAAGCAAAGGGGGTGCGTCGCCATGGCGCACCCCCAATTACTATTTTATGAAGCCTCGTGGGGCTTCTTTTTTATATCGCTGAGATTTTGTGAGGGAAGGTATGCTCGTTAGATTTGGCTAAATCGTCGCTTCGGTAAGCGTTTTTTACGCTGCGTATTGCGGCGAAGATGGCGAAATTTGGCAATGATATCGGCAACGACAAAGCGGAAGAAAACGAGCCAAGCAATCCCGATAAAAACGAGGAGCATGACGCCATACGGGATGCTAATGTCGGTACCCGGAACAATGCCCGCCAAGAGAAAAAGTGCAAGAGCCTCGAATACGCCCGATTCGATCATCAGGGCAAAAACAATCAATCCTAGTAAGGTGAAAATAACCGCTTTTCGCACAATTTTGTCTCTTTTAAGTAAACTATTCAATACCAATGTAGCATCGCTGTCAAAAGCATGCAATTATAAGCGGAATAGACTGGAAAAAAGAGGATATTTCGTGGTATAATAAGGCGATATGCCAGAGGTTATTCATGTTCGTGGCGCTCGTGAACACAACTTGAAGAACGTAGAGGTGGAAATTCCTCGCGATAAATTGGTGGTGATTACGGGTTTAAGTGGTTCGGGAAAGTCGAGCCTTGCTTTTGATACTATTTATGCGGAAGGCCAGCGCCGTTATGTAGAAAGCCTTTCGAGTTACGCCCGGCAATTTTTGGGAATTATGGATAAGCCTGATGTTGATTCGATTGAGGGCTTGAGTCCGGCGATTTCGATCGACCAAAAATCAACCAGCCGTAACCCGCGCTCTACGGTGGCGACGGTGACGGAAATTTATGACTATCTGCGCTTGCTTTATGCGCGAATTGGTGTGCCGCACTGTCCAATTGACGGCAACGAGGTCTCGCGCCGTACCCCCCAGGCGATTATTGATGAAATTATGAAAACGCCAGATGGTACGCGGCTACTTATTTTGGCACCGATTGTGAAAGGCAAAAAAGGTGAATTTGCCCATGTGCCGGAACAATATCGCCGGGCTGGGTTTGCCAGGGCGCGCGTCGACGGCGTAGTGTATGCGCTGGACGAATTTCCTGACCTACAAAAAAGCTACAAGCACGACATCGAAATCGTGGTTGACCGAATTGCGATGAGCGGCGACATGCAAGGTCGTATTACGCAGTCTGTAGAGCAGGCGTTGGAGCTAAGCGAAGGGACGGTGGAGCTGCTTAATGCTGATACGGACGAAGTAGAGATATACAGTCAGCGCTATGCCTGTATCGACCACCCGCACGAAGAAATCCCTGAGCTTGAACCTCGATTGTTTAGCTTTAACTCGCCGCAGGGGGCTTGCCCGGTATGTACGGGCCTCGGTAGCCGACTGGAAGTTGATCCAAGTTTGGTGTTTAATCCGAATCTTACTATTGCTGAGGGCGCGATTCGGCCGTTTAACCGCGTGAATAGTGATGCGTGGTATATGAAACGCTTGGCGCAGGTGGCCGACGAACATGGCTTTAGCGTGCATGTGCCGGTAAAGCAACTGAGTGATGAAGACTTGCAAAAAGTATTGTACGGAACAGGTAAGCAAAAATACCGCGTGGAAATTGGCGGTGGCCGGCAGTATGATTCTGTGTACGAAGGGGTAATCCCTAACCTTGAGCGCCGACACAAAGAGACCGAGAGCGAATTTATGCGCAAAGACATTGAGCGGTTTATGCGTGAGCGCAAATGTCATGCGTGTGGCGGTGCGCGTTTGAAGCCAGTGGTTTTGGCAGTGACCGTGCACGGCATGAATATTATGGATATTTGTAACTTGGGTGTGGACGACGCGTTAGAGCTTTTCCAGGGGTTGAAACTCGATGAAAAAGAACAGTTTATTGCCCACCAAATCATGAAAGAAATAACTGAACGCCTGGGCTTTATGAGCAACGTCGGTTTGAATTATCTGGAACTGGCGCGTGCAGCGAATACGCTTTCGGGTGGTGAAGCGCAGCGAATCCGGCTGGCAACTCAGATTGGTTCTGGTTTGCAGGGCGTACTGTATGTGCTGGACGAGCCGTCGATTGGCTTGCATCAGCGCGACAACGACCGGTTGATCGCGACGCTCAAACGTCTGCGAGATTTAGGCAACACAGTGCTGGTGGTCGAGCACGACGAAGATACGATTCGTGAAGCCGATTACTTGCTGGATATTGGCCCGGGTGCTGGCGTGCACGGTGGTGAAGTGATTGCTGCCGGAACACCGAGCGAAGTTGCGGCCAACGATAAGAGTATTACTGGTAGGTATCTTTCGGGCAAAGAAAAAATTGCCGTACCGACCAAGCGTCGGGCGGTTATGAAAGACCGAAAACTGACGATTCGTGGTGCAAGTGAAAACAACCTTCGCAAGATTGACGTCAGCTTCCCGCTGGGTGTGATGACTGTGGTAAGCGGCGTGAGCGGCAGTGGTAAATCGACACTGGTGAACGATATTCTAGCCAAAGAACTTTCTGCCAGGTTGCACCGAGCACAAACCGTACCGGGCGCTCACGAAGATATTGAAGGAATCGGTCAGTTAGATAAAGCAATTGTGATTGACCAATCAGCAATTGGCCGGACGCCACGATCGAACCCAGCCACCTACACCGGTGTATTTACACCAATTCGTGAACTTTTTGCTGGCACGCCAGAAGCCAACGTGCGCGGCTACAAAGCTGGTCGCTTTAGCTTCAACGTGAAGGGCGGTCGCTGTGAGAACTGTCAGGGTGACGGTGTGATTAAAATCGAAATGCACTTCTTGCCAGACGTATATGTAACCTGTGATGTCTGTAAAGGCAAGCGTTACAACCGCGAAGCACTAGAGATTAAATTCAAAGACAAAACGATCAGCGATGTACTGGAAATGACGGTTGAACAAGCGGCAAAATTCTTTGAAAATGTGCCGTCGATTGCGCGCAAACTCGACACGTTAGTAGAAGTTGGTCTTGGTTATATTCGCCTCGGCCAGCCTGCAACGACATTTAGCGGCGGTGAGGCGCAGCGTATAAAGCTTGCAACCGAACTTTCGCGCCGAAGCACTGGTAAAACGATGTATATCCTCGACGAACCAACAACAGGGTTGCATAGTGCCGACGTAAATCGCTTGTTAGGAATCCTACAGAAGTTGATTGAGGGTGGCAACAGCATGGTGATCATTGAGCACAACCTGGATGTTGTGAAGTCTGCCGATCATGTGATTGATATGGGCCCTGAAGGCGGTGCTGGTGGTGGTATGGTTGTAGCGCAGGGGACGCCAGAAGAAGTGGCGAAAGTAGAAGCTTCGTTTACGGGCAAATATCTAAAGAATCTTTTATAGAAGCGTTTTTGGCTTGGTAAGTTGACGGTGTTTCGACTGCCAATAAGTGTCGATGGTAATAACGATGGCAAGCGCGATAAGTGCGAGGCCAACCGATGCAATGAGGTCGGTCAGCCAGTGGTAGCCTAAGTAAAGTCGGGTAATGCCGGCAATAGCAGTAAAAATGACAGCCGCGCTGAACCATAGCCAAAAACCTTTTCGCTGCCGCGAATACAATAAATAGCCGAGAATTAACACGAACATTGCCGCACCAAATGTATGAATTGATGGTAACGAGTAACCGGTTTCGAGGGGCGGTAACATAGTATCGGGTAGTGGTCGTAGGCGCGTGACGAATAGTTTTATGCACCATGCAACGGCAATAGAACCGGCAAATGAGGTTACAAAAAGCAGCGGTCGCCACTTTTCACGCGTACGCCAATACCAAATACCAGTAACAATCGCCGCAACAACCAAAAGCAACTCTGCACTTACAAGTGTGGTGAGTACATGCATTGTGGTGGTGAGCCAGTCGCTACGATGAGCAGAGAACCAGTCGAGAGTTGGTTGGTCGAGTGTGGCGAGACCAATATTGTCGTGAATATCAACCGAAACAAATAGCATCAGGGCTAAACCAATCGCCACTAAGCTACTGGTGATAACGAAGCGTTTGTTGATGTGTGTTTTTTGCTGTTGTTGCATATTATTTTTTCTTTAAAAGAATACGAATTTGGCGTTTTGTGCCTTCCCACATAATAGTGCGGCGCTTTGGATCTTTGAGAATGTGAATAAGTGGTGGCAGCACGGAGATAAGGACGATAACCGCAATAATTGGCAAAAGAATTGTATCAACATGAACGCCAAGACTTTCGAGGCCGGCACCAATATAGTAGCCACCATAGGTAATGCCGACTGCCCACAGTAGAGCGCCAATGATATTGAACAGTACGAACGTTTTGTACTTCATGCTACCTACACCTGCAACGATAGGCGCGAAGGTGCGCACCACAGGGATAAAGCGGGCAATCACAATGGTTTTACTGCCGTGTTTTTTGTAAAAAGCTTCGGCGTGCTGAATGTTTTCTTGCTTAAATAGGCGAGAATTTGGCCGGTTGAAGATTTTGCGGCCAACGCGTTTACCGAACAAATACCCAACGCTGTCGCCCAAAACGGCGGCAATAAAAAGCAACACAACAAGCAAATGAATATTGAAATTAAGAACACCGGCATGGACCAAAAAGCCAGCGGTAAACAAAATGCTGTCGCCTGGCAAAAAGAATCCAATAAGTAGGCCCGATTCCGCAAAAATAATCGACATTAAGACAATAACTGCCGCCCACGGGCCGGCATTTTGAGCAAATTCACTGAGTTCAAATCCTGGTAGCATATGTATTATTTTAGCATGCGGGCCGGCCAAATGGTATAATAGAGGAGTAATAGGAGGTGACACGTGCAAGAGATTTCATTGAAACTGACTGAACGAACCGCGGTGGGTAAAAAGGCAGCAAAACTACGCAAAGAAGGAATGGTTCCAAGCGTGGTATATGGTGGCAAGTCGAAAGCAATTGCTACCCAGTCGCCAAGCATCGAAACGACCAAGGGGGCTCGCAGTGCCGGCAAGCACACGCCAGTCCATTTGACTATTGACGGTAAAAAGAAACTCGCAATTATTAAGAATATTGATGTTGATCCGGTAAAGCACGCCGTTCGTCATGTGGAGTTCCACACGATCAAGCAGAACGAGGCGATCGTGACCGAGGTTCCGATTGTCCTTATTGGAATGGGCGAAAGTGCGGCTGAAAAAACTGGCCTGGTGATTTTGCAGGCAATTGAAAAAGTAGAGGTAAAGGCGAAACCAGCTGATTTACCCGAGGCACTTGAGATTTCGGTAGTTGATCTGACGACCGACGAAGATAAGTTAACTGTTGCTGACCTACAGCTTCCGGACGATGTTGCGTTTGCGGACGCCGAACAAGATATGGACTTGGTGATTGCCAACGTGTACGAACCGAGTGCATTGCAGGCTGCTAACGAAGCCGCAGCAGGTGAAGCAGAAAGCGAAGCTGAAGTAGAGGTAGAAAACGGCGAACAGGCTGAGGCTGAAGAAGGCGAAGCAAAGCCCGAAGCTGAAGAAAAAGTATGATCGAAGTAGAGAAGAAATTTTTGTTAAGTAGTGACGAAGAAGCTCGTTTAACCCAGGGTGCTCAACTTATTGGCGAAAAAGTGATCGACGATAGCTACTACGACAATAGCGATTACGATATCACGCTGGCGAACATGTGGTTGCGCCAGCGTGACAACGCATTTGAGCTAAAGGTTCCTCTGCGTGTGAGCGATGATCGAACGGTTGATCAGTTTCGTGAAATAACTGATCAACTACAGATTGCTACAACGCTGGGGCTACCTGTCGATGAGCCGAATTTCGCTAGGGTTTTGCAAAAAGCTGACTATGCGCCATTTATGAATTTGCATACGACAAGACGCACGTACCGAAAAGACGGTTTTACGATCGATCTCGACACGGTAACGTATCAGAACTCTGACTTTCGCTATGCAATTGCTGAGATTGAGAAGCTCGTTGAAGACGAGGCGGACATGCCGGCAGCGGTTAATGATATTATTGCATTTGCGCTCGAGCGCGGATTAACGACCGATCAGTTCATTTTAGGTAAGGTGGGGGCGTTCTTGCAGAGTGAAAAACCGAGCCATTACGAAGCCTTAGTAGCGGTTGGGATACTCTAAGTCTATACTTTTTCGTTATTTTGTGGTATAATAAAGAGACTATAATTACATAGTTATAGCATCGTACCTACAAAGGATAAGGGATAAATATGTTTGGGATCGACGAAAAGCGATTGGAGGATCTCCGAGGGGTCTTGCTGACGTGGCGACTTCGCCTGCGTCAGGCCGATGAAGAGATTGAGCAAGCTCAGAAAGACCACAAACAGACGAGCCCTTACTGCACTGATGCGATAGGGTACCTCAGAGAGCAACTGAAACATGACCGACGTCGTCAAGATGTGGCATGCGAAACGTTCTTCAATCTTGCCTTGCCTATAGAGCAGCGTGTGGCTGCGGCCGCTGAGTTTACGCGGCTTCAAGAGGGTATTCGGCAGGCTGAAGCGGATATTAAGACGCTTGAAGCCGAGGTGGCGACGAGCCTGAAAAAGGTTCGCCAGGCTGGTCTTGCACGCGCGACAGCGAAGAGAGAGCATGGGCGGGCACTTCGGAACCTTATTCGAGCTCTGTTGGAGCTATCGACTGATCCGGACGTGCGTGAGTTTCTCAGTGCTTTCAAAAAAGGCGTTGCTGAGTATCAGCTAAAAACAGAAGATGGCTTGACGGGTGAGATACACATCTATTTTAAAAAGCCTGGTGATTTGCACTATCAGCAAGGCCACCTTGTACTTAAACTGGATGGAAAGGTGCATTTTATGCGCAAACCGTATGAAGCGCGGCCTGAAGAGGTTCGCGCTAGGCGTGAGTATGAGACTCTGTTAGGGTGCGATGGGCGTAGATCTATTGAATCTGGATCTACGCCTTTTTCTTTTCTACGAATTATTCTTCAATAAATCCGCCGCTTTGATGCTGCCATAAGTCTGCGTAAATGCCTTTTTTGCGGAGCAGCTGTGCGTGAGTACCCTGTTCGGCAATTCTGCCTTTGTCGAGCACAATAATTCGATCGAGCTTGGCAATGGTAGAAAGTCGGTGGGCGATTACAATACTGGTGCGACCTTGCATTAATTTTTCAAGCGCGTCTTGAATAAGCTTTTCGCTGGCGCTGTCGAGCGCACTGGTTGCTTCGTCGAGCAGCAAAATTGGTGCGTCTTTTAGAATTGCCCTGGCAATTGCCACGCGTTGTCTTTGGCCACCCGAAAGTTTGATGCCATGTTCGCCAACGGTTGTATCGAGCCGATCTGGTAGTTTATCGATGAACTCTAGGGCATTAGCCTGCTGGATAGCTGCTTCAATTTGTGCATCGGTTGCTTCAATGTCGTAAGCAATGTTGTCGCGCAGGCTGCGATGGAACAGTTTTGGCTCTTGTGGTACAAAAGCAATTTGGCGTCGCAACGATTCTTGCGTTACATCGCGGATGTCGTGGCTGTCGATCAAAATCGAGCCGCTGGTGACGTCACTAAAACGGAGCAGTAAATGCACGAGTGTGGTTTTGCCGGCACCGGAATGACCTACGAGGCCAATTTTCTCGCCCGGCTTAATGTCGAGCGACACACCCTGTAGTAGTTCGGTGTCGCCGTCGTCATATTTGTAACGAACGTCCTGCAGCTGAATACTTGGAGTAATATTGGCAAGTTCTGTGGCATCTTTTTTGTTGGTGACATGGTTTGGTTGCAGCAAGATCTCGGTCATTGGCGCAGCCTCAAGCAAAGCACGATCGTAACCGTTGAGCATTTCGCCCAGCGTAAATAGCTGCGATGCCATGCGCTGCAAATACGTGACGGTAAAGATAGCGATTGCTAGGCTTAGTTGACCATTGAGCACCAAAACTGCACAAATTGAAAGTGCGACAATCTGCGTGATTGTCATGACCAAATGCCGAAGTGAACCTTCGGTCGAAAGAAATTTGAAATCTTTGAGCGTTACTTCGCGAAAACGTTTGTTTGCTTTTTTGAGGCGTTTGTATTCGTATGCTTCGCCGGCGAATGTTTTTACAATTAAATTGTTGGTGAGTGCGTCGGCAACTTGGCCGTGAATTTCGCCGGTCATTTTTTTGCGTTCGTGACGGTAAGGCGCACGTTTTTTAATACTCCAACGAACTTGCAATAGAATGCCAATAATGAGTACCAGAATAATTCCGGCTAGTAGCAATGATTGCGTTGCTACAATGACTAATCCAATCACAATAGAAACGCCAAAACTGAGCGTGCGAATAATTAAAAGGTCCTGCAGGGTAATGTAGCTGCGGATGAAGTCGATATAGCGACTCGTGAGGGCGCCCACTTTTTCGTTGACAAAAAAGCGCATGTCTCGGCCGAGGAGCTTTTTGAACAGCCAATTACTCAGGCGAGTATGAACGCCAATTTCGTGGTGAATAAGTGCCTGAAAGCCAACATAGTTTGCGACGAAACCAAGAATACCAACAATGCTCGCAGCAATAATTGCGTACATAACACCTTCGGTGTTGGCGCTAGTAAGGCCGCCAATTGCAAGGCTGAAAAAGAGTGGCAGTAGCGTATCAATCAGTAGGGCCGACGCCGGAATCGCGAAAAATGCGACAAAAAAGAGGAGTTTCGTTTTCTTTGCTTGCCTCCAGTAAAACCGGAGCGTGGTACGGTTGATGCTCATGATGAGGTCCCTTAAAGAAGTTAGTTTTGATGAAAACAAGAGGATCATCATACGCAGGAGCTGAAGCGGATGATCATAGTCTTTCTAGTATATCATCTGGTGTGTAGCGAAAGCAAGTTTGATTGAAAAAGCCGCCCCCTGTGAGGGGACGGCTGAGCGGTGAACTGTCTAGTAGAAGACGTTCGTCTGAGATGAGCCGTCACCGATGACGACACCGGTGGCACCTGCCAGGTTGGTGATCTTGTTCTTGGTGAACGGTGCCGGAGCGTACGTGAAGGTGGCTTCGGTGATGGCGGGGTCGATCGTGATGATCGTCATCTCGCTGCTCGACGATGTTCCGGGCTTGATGAAGCTGGGGCTGTCCTGTTCGACGATCCACCAGGGGGCATCGGAGTTCTCATAGGTGAGAGTGCAGACGGGGCCTTTCGTGAAGGTGATGTCGATATCGTGATCGCCGCAGTTCTCGTAGTGAACCGGAGGCTCCGTGGAGTGCACCTGCACTGGCAGGCCGCTCTCGCGGGTAAAGTTCAGCACGTAAAGCATGGATGCTCCAATCTCAGGTACGCTTCAAGCTTGTCTTGAAGACACTTCATCATAATATAACATTTTTGTTAAAAAAGCAATCTGTTCTTGAAAAAACAGAGGTAGTATGGTAAAATTGAGCCAATGCAAAAGATCTTGCTTTACTACAAATTTACGCCCATCAAAGACACCGAAGCCATGAAATTATGGCAAAAAACGCTGTGTGAAGGGTTGAATTTGCGTGGGCGGATTCTTATTTCTGAACATGGGCTCAATGGTACTGTTGGCGGTGACTTGGAAGATTTGAAAAAGTATGTGAAAGCGACAAAAAGCTACCCTGGATTTAAAGGTACGGTATTCAAGTGGAGCGAGGGTGCGCGTGAAGATTTTCCACGCTTAAGCGTAAAAGTGAAGTCTGAGATTGTAGCGTTTGATGCGGCTGATGAGTTGAAAGTGAATGAGCAAGGCGTGGTCAACGGCGGCAAGCATTTAAAGCCCGAGCAAGTTCACGAACTCGTAGAGGAGCGGGGTGACGACGTGGTGTTTTTTGATGGCCGCAACGCATATGAGGCCAAAATTGGCAAGTTTAAAAATGCCGTTGTACCCGATACTCGTACCAGTCGTGATTTTATTCGCGAGCTGGAAAGCGGCAAATACGACGACTTAAAAGATAAACCGGTTGTGACGTATTGTACAGGTGGTATTCGCTGCGAAATCCTCTCGAGCCTTATGAAAAATCGTGGATTTAAAGAGGTGTATCAAATTGACGGCGGGATTGTAAAATACGGCGAAAAATACGGAGACGATGGCCTATGGGAAGGCAGTTTGCATGTATTCGACGACCGCATGAAAGTAGATTTTAGTGATCACGCTAAAACTGTGGGCGAATGTATTCACTGCAAAGGCCCCACGAACAACTACGAAAACTGTGCGCTGGCAAGTTGTAATGACTTGGTGTTGATTTGTCTTTTTTGTAAACAAAAACCCGATTTGCTGTACCATAGCGACGCTTGCCGCGAAGAAGTTTTAGCTTAAAGCGTTGAAGATAGTCAGGGCAAGCCAGCCAACAATAATGAGGCCTGCAAGTGCTACGAGGGTAATTGCTAAGAGACGTTTTGCTGTATGTTTTGGCTTGTGAGCACCAGCGGCGAGCTCTGGTAAAAGGTTGTGTTTGGTTGGCGGCGCGAGGGAAAGCGGCTGGATTTTGTGAAGATTTACCGGATTAGTCTCCGCTGGGCTGATTATTTCTTGTGATGTCTGTTCAGCTTGCTTATCTGGCGTATCATTTATCGGCGAAGCGTCATGGAGAAATTCAGGCGAAGTAGCTTTTAGCTTCGCAAATTTATTAGCTTGCTGACGGAACTCAAACCGGTAATCAAGCCCTTTGGCGTGCGATTTTAATATTTTAACCAGGCCTTCTTTGTCAATATGGCCGGCCTCGAATTCGCGTCGCAAATATTGACCTTGACCTAGCGAAACCGTTTCGGCCATGGCGAGCAGTTGTGGCAGTGGCATATGTTCGATTTTGCGCTGAGCAGTGGGTGCTTGCTCGATTATTGGCGCCGCATGCTCCGATCGGGTGAGTTCTGGTGTAGGTTTGGTTAGCGGGTGAGAGGGGTGATGTGTTTCTGCTGACGAAAACGCTCGGGGTGTTTCGTTGCTACCGCGCGAAGCAATAACACTTGTGGCAATGGCTGCAGTAGCAAGATTTGGCGAACCACGGCGCGGTGGAATAACAACATGTTCGTTCCGGGTTGGAGGCGTTGTATATTCTGGGCGAGACAACGTGGTTATTGGTTGCTCGGCGGAGCGAGTGGCAGTTTGAGGTGGCGACTGAAGTGTTGGCGAAGAGGCTGAATCAGCTGCTGAGATGCTGCTTTCACTTTGTGGGTTTTCAACTGATTGCAGCTTAGGTTTTTTACGACGGCCAAGATGAACTACGGCGTAAATGAGCGCAGCGGCCGTGGCAACGGCGGGTAGTGTTTCGCGGGCGGCTTTTTTGCGGCGGTCAAATTCTTGCTCGGCCCAATTTTGAGCTGCATTTTGATTTTTTGGTGCCGTGTTGAATGGCGGATGCGATTCCTCCGGACTGACATCGCTTTGTTCCTGCGTAAGATCGTTCATGACGGCTTCGAGATTTGGCGTATCTTCAAGAGTCGCCTCGGCAAGTTCGATAATTTCCTGGTATGATTGCTCGATTTCAGGTTCAAGCTCGATTGTTGGATCTTGGAACTTCGCATCCAGCTTTGCAATGTAGTCAAGAGTTGCTTCAATTGCTTCGTTGCTGAGATCATCAGTTTGTTCGGGATGTTCGAGCTGACTATGGAGGTGAATGACCTGATGCGCGATCATTAACCGCGCAAGTGTCGTAGCGTCGCGTGGAATCGGCTCTTCCTCGTACTGTGCAACGAGAGCCAATGACTGCTCGATCAACGTTGAGCGGCGTTCGTGTTTGTTTTCTTGAGTACTTGGCTTTTGTTCAGGCTGCTCTTCTTTTTTTGGCTCAGCTTTCTTTTCATCTTTGGGTTCGGCTTTTTTCTTGAGACCTTCTTCTTTGTCAGATTTCCTTTTGATTTCTTGTTCTTCGGGCGCTTTTTCCCAAGGCCACGCAGGTTTTTCGCGGCTTTCTGGTTCGCCTGATTGTCGCTCTGGGCGCGGGAAAGGGCCCATTTATTCCTCGCGGCGTTCAACAACAATCGTACACTTAGTAACGAGTGCAGCGATAGCACCAACGGCAGCCAAAATTGGTGCGAGCACGGCGCCAATCACACCGATAGTGAGTGGAAATTCAACCAGCGTTTTGCCTTCGACATCTTTGATGATAATACGACGAATATTACCTTCGTTAATAAGTGCTTTCACTTTCGCCACCAGCTCTTCGCCGTTAACGGTAAATTCTTCGGTTGCTTTCTTGTTTGTCATACCCCTAGTATAATAGAAAAGTGAACAAAAAATTAGCCGAAAAACTCAAAGACTTGCCGCGTAGCCCGGGTGTGTATTTTCACAAATCTGCCAGCGGTGAGATTATTTATGTTGGGAAAGCGGCCGTGCTCAAAAACCGTGTTCGGCAGTATTTTCAAAAAACCCGTGATCTTGATATAAAAACGCAGGCGCTGGTGGCCGAAATTGCCGATACCGACTGGATTGAAACGGAAAGTGAAATCGACGCGCTGTTTTTTGAAAGCGAAATGGTCAAACGCTACATGCCGCGTTACAACATACTACTGCGCGACGACAAAAGCCAGTTGTTTGTGCGGATCGATATGAAAAGTGAATGGCCACATGTAAACTTTACGCGGAACCCGGCCGATGATGGGGCAGATTACTTCGGCCCGTATTATAATGGCTACGCGATTCGAAAAGCGCTGCGTTACCTGCGTAAAACCTTTCCGTACTATACGAAACCGCCTAAAGACGGCGGCCGGCCGGATTTGGATGCGCATCTGGGTTTGAGTCCAGTTCCGGGTACAACCAGTGAACAATACAAGGTGAACCTGCGCAAATTGATCCGCTACATTAAAGGCGAGCGGCAAAAACTGGTGCGCGAACTGGAACGCGATATGCAGGCGGCAGCTAAACGTCAGGATTTTGAAGAGGCGGCCAAGCTGCGTAACCGCATGAACAATCTGCGCGAGCTGCAGCGGCGGATTATGTTTGGTGACAAAGAATTTCTGAATATTAGTAAAGACCGTGCACTGAGCGATCTGCGTGATTTGCTGGGACTTGCTAAAATCCCGGCACGGATCGAGGGCTACGATATTTCGCACATGAGTGGTGCCAATGTGGTGGCGAGCATGGTAGTGTTTACTAACGGCGTGAGTGATAGGGCGAATTACCGCAAATTTAAAACGCGGATTGAACACAATGACGACACGTACAATATGCACGAAACGCTGAGTCGGCGTTTTAGCGAGAAAAATGTAACGTCATGGGGTATGCCAGATTTGTTGTTGATCGACGGCGGCAAAGGTCAGCTGGATGCGGCGCTGCGGGCGCAGGAAGAGCGCGGCGTAAAGGTGCCAGCGATTAGCATTGCCAAGCGTGAAGAAGAGATGATTATTCATAAAACGCGCTCGAACATTGATGCTCAAAGAATCGAAGAACTTATGAGAAATCCGATTCCAGGAGTTATGGTAGTGAACTCGGGCGAGTATTATATTGTGAACCTCCATGCCGGCCAAGCAAACGCTTCGGCGCATTCTAAAAACCTGCGCGGTGGGTCGGTGCATAACACCTATTCGGATGTAACAAAGCTATTCCAGCGTATCCGCGACGAATCACATCGGTTTGCGGTGAGTTATCATACGGTGCTCAAACGTGCCAAGCAGACTGCCAGCAGCCTGGAAGAAATCCCGGGCATTGGTCCGACGACACGTAAAAAACTCATTCGCAGCCTTGGGAGCTTGCGGGCAGTACGGTCTGCTACGCCTGAGCAGCTCGAAGCGGCAGTGGGCAAAGCGAAGGCAGCGATCATCATGAAATACCTACCAAAAACAGAGAAGAATAATGCCGATTTACAATAAATTAGTCCGGGACAACATTCCTGAAGTAATTGCTAAAAACGGTCAGCAGGCTAAACTTCGAGTGCTTGATGACGATGAGTTTACCAAAGAATTAGAGAAAAAGTTGCAAGAAGAAGTGGCCGAATATCTGCAAGATAAAAACGCCGATGAACTGGCGGATATCTTAGAGGTAGTGTACGCTTTAGGTGAACGGCTTGGCTGTACACCTGGTTCGCTCGAAGAATTAAGAAAGCAAAAAGCTTTAAAGCGCGGTGGATTTAAGAAAAAACTATTTCTTGTTCGAGTTGACGAATAAGTACGGCCTGCACGTGCTATTATAAAAGCATGAACGCTATGAAAGCCAAAGGGTTTACAATAGTTGAACTGATTATCATTATTGTTGTAATCGGGATTTTAGTAGGGATTGTAGCGCTAGTATGGCCTAATTATTTAAAGCAAACGCACGACGGAGAGCGAAGAAGCGACTTGCAGCAGCTGGCTTCGGCACTCGATGTCTATGCGCTGCAAAAAAATAGTTTGCTAACGACGGGTAGCAACTGCGGCAAGAATGGCCAAGGCAATGGCTGGGTGAGCGCAGCGGGAACGGTCGGTACGGATACCTACCCGAATTCAATCATATCGTGTTTGCAGGCAATTGAGGCGCTGCCAGGAGAGCCATTTACCGACCCTTCTGGATGTGTGAGCGTGGGTGCCGGAGATTGTACCGTGCCCGTGCGGGCTTATATGAAAGCAACGTGTACGAAAAGCAGTCAAACAGTTACCTATGTATTTGGGCATTTGGAAACGGAACCTCGTATAGATACAGAGGTAGATGCGCTCTGCGATGCCGGAAGTGTTCTTGGTTTTGACGCAACAACGCAAAAGTGGGGATCGCTCTACGGCATGAACTACTATGTCAAAGTAAATTGATGTATCATTAATATATGCAGAATCTCTTTGTGACCAACCGCCAGCGGTTTATGGCGGAGCTAAAAGGCGGTGTGGCGGTGATAGGTGCGTATGCGGGGATGCAGCGCGGCAACGACATGGCGTTTGGGTTTGAGCAAGAGGCGAACTTTTGGTGGCTCACGGGCATTGAAGCAGCTGATTGGTGGGTGATTATTGATGCAAAGCGGGCAAAAACTTGGCTGGTTGCGCCAACGATAAGTGATACGCATCAGATTTTTGATGGGAGTTTATCAGAAAAAGAGGCTATCAAAATAAGTGGTGCCAATGAGGTGATTGCTCGCGACGACGCCAAAAGTATGCTGCGCGATATAGCGAAGAGCCATAGTATGGTGTATGCTTTGGGCGAGCAGCCTCACGCTGAGCATTTTGATTTCGTGGTGAACCCGGCGCCGAAAAAACTCTACGACCAACTGGCGCGAACATTCAATTCGGTGCAAGATTGCCGCAAAATACTTGCCAAACTGCGGGCAATAAAACAACCGGCCGAAATCGCACGCATGAAAAAAGCAATCAAACTCACGATGGATGCTTTTGCGCACATAAAGCCGCTTGTTGCAGCGGCAAAATACGAATATGAAATTGAGGCCGAATTTAGCTATTATTTTCGTCGAAACGGCGCAACCGGCCATGCCTACGACCCAATTGTGGCTGGCGGCAAAAATGCCTGTACGCTGCATTATGTGCAAAATAACGACAAACTAAAACCGCGTGAACTGTTGCTGCTCGATATTGGGGCGCGGGTGGACGGCTACACGGCTGATATTACGCGTACTTATGCCGTAGGTGAGCCGACCAAGCGACAAATTGAAGTTCACGGCGCAGTTGAGGCGGCGCAAAAGGAGATTATTAGTTTGTTGCAGCCTAACTTTTCGGTTGAGCAATATCAAAAAGATGTCGATAGAATTATGAGTAAAGCTCTACAAAGTTTGGGGTTGATGCACGGTGCAGAAGATGAGAAAAATTACCGCAAATACTTTCCTCATGCCGTGAGTCATGGGCTAGGAGTCGATGTGCACGACAGCTTAGGTGGGCCTCGCATGCTGGTGCCGGGGATGGTGCTGACGGTTGAGCCGGGAATTTATATACCGGAAGAAAAAATTGGCGTACGTATTGAAGACAATATTTTGATTACCGAAAAAGGTCATATCAATCTAAGCGCTAGACTTTCTTCCAGCTTGTAGTAAAATGAAAGAAGTATATGAAAAAACAATTTCTTGTGTTTGTTCTTAGGTGGGTGTTGAATTCGTTTGGACTTTGGATTGCCGTGCGAATTTTGGGTACCGGCTATAGCGATAGCCAACTCAATGAGAGTATCTGGATATTCCTCTTGGCCGGGCTCATCTTCTCGCTTATTAACTCAGTACTGCGGCCGATTGCAATTATATTGTCACTGCCCGCTATTTTGCTCACATTAGGTCTGTTCACCATTATCGTGAACGGTTTTATGGTGTGGCTTGCGCTCCTCTTAACTCCAGGCCTAGAAATGTCATTTTGGCATTCAGTGTTGACGGGTATCCTATTGAGTCTGATAAACTATATAGTAAGCAGCGTGCTTGAAATGCAATATGCAAGGCGTGCAGGAAGGACCCGAATATGAACATTGATGCTATTTTACAGATTATTATGGTTGGATCGGCAGTATTGCTAGTTGCAGCGATTTTGCTACAGCAGCGCGGTGCTTCGTTGGGCGCGGGGTTTGGTGGTTCTGGCGAACTTTACACAACTCGCCGTGGCCTCGACAAGAACTTATTTGAAGCGACTATCGTTTTAGCAGTTATTTTCGTTCTATCTATTCTGACGAGCCTGTTGCTCCCATCATTAAACCTTTAGGAGGCGAAAGACAAAACGGTGGAGGAAGAAAGACAAGGCTGGCGCAAATTACGCGAACTGAAGATCGACAAAAAGAAACTCTCGAAGCGTATGAAAAAAGCCGAGGTTTCAACAACGCGTCATGCTCACCGTTTTATTATTAAGCGTCTCGATAACATTCGCAGCGTGCGGCGGCATATTATTAGTTGGCTGCTGCTTGTTGGAGTGATGATTTTGGCGGTTGGAGCACAATTTATTTGGTTTCAACGGAGCTATCAAACCACGGCGGCCGCGCATGGCGGCACCTATGCCGAGGCTTCTTTGGGGCCGGTTGAAACATTAAACCCGCTTTATGCAAGCAGCAGTGCTGAAATGGCGGCAGCGCGACTGATGTTTTCTTCGCTGTATAATTACGACGAAACAGGGCATTTGCGGGGTGACTTAGCTCGTACGATTACCACCGACGAATCGGGCAAAGTGTATACGGTGGTGCTGCGACCGGACGCCCGGTGGCACGATGGCACGCAGCTGACGGCTCAAGATGTTGCATTTACGGTAAATCTTATTAAAGATCCCGAAACCCGTTCACCGCTTAGAATTAACTGGCAAGACGTAAAAGCAGAAGCGGTTGACGATACGACGGTGCGATTTACCTTGCCTGCAGTGTATGCGGCGTTTCCTCATGCGTTAACGTTCCCCATTGTGCCAAAACACCTTTTAGAGGATGTTGCGCCGGGTGCAGTGCGCGAGAATACATTTAGCCAAGCGCCCGTGGGGAGTGGCCCGTTTAGTTTGCGCTTGTTGCAAAATGCTTCGAGTATCGATAATACGTATAAAATTGTGCACATGATCGCCAATACGGAATACTATGGCGGTGCGCCAATGTTGAGTCGCCTTGAGGTGCACGCTTTTCAGTCCACCGACGACATTCTTCGTGCCCTGCGTACAGGTCAGGTAACTGCTGCGGCTGATCTTTCCGGGGCAGATATTGCGCAGGTTGACACGAATGTCTATACGGTGACCGACCAGCCAATCGATAGCGGCGTGTTTGCCTTGTTTAATACTGATTCTCCAGCAGTACAAGATAAAGCAGTTCGTGAAGCACTGCGATATGGTACCGACACAGCAGCAATTCGTAGTTCGATCTCGGAAAAAGCCCCTGCACTTGACTTGCCATTTATTCAAGGTCAACTTACTGGCGAGGGCGTGCCTAAAGCGCCAGCGCCCGATAGTAAAAAAGCGGCACAACTGCTTGATGGTGCTGGCTGGAAATTAACCGACGGCGTGCGCACCAAAGACGGCCGCAAGTTAGAGATTACCATCGCAACAACGAAAAGTAGTCAGTACGAAGAAACACTCGAGGTTTTGGCCGGTCAGTGGCGCAAGTTGGGCGTTTCGGTAGTAACGAACGTGGTAGACACGAGCGACCCATCAACTAACTTTGTGCAAAACGTTTTACAGCCCCGCAACTACGATGTGCTACTGTACGAGCTTTCGATTGGTGCTGACCCCGATGTGTACGCATATTGGCATTCTTCGCAAATTAGCGCCCGTGGTTATAACTTTTCGAACTATGCGAACGGTATTGCCGATGATGCTTTGGCGAGTGCTCGATCACGGTTAGAGCCTGACCTCCGTAATGCAAAATACAAGGCGTTTGCCGAGCAGTGGTTGGCTGACGTGCCGGCTATCGGTTTGTACCAGGCGACGGCTGAATATGTGCATAATAAAAACGTTCGTTCAATCAACCCTGATGCGCATTTAGTCACACCATATGGTCGTTTTGAAAATGTGTTGTGGTGGAGCGTCAATCAGCGATCAGTTTACAAAACCCCCTAATAGGAGTATAATAGAACTAGTAACCCCTATGCGCGAATGGCGGAATTGGTAGACGCGTCAGCTTGAGGGGCTGGTGGCCTTCGGGCCGTGGAGGTTCAAGTCCTCTTTCGCGCACCATTGTATGAATCGGCTTTTTTGGCCGGTTTTTGCATTTTAATGACTTCTTGAGATGCTTTTTACTCATTTTTATTGACAGATCGCTATCCTTTGGTTAATAGTATGTATTTAAGGTGTGACTCAAGTGAAATACTTGAGAAATTCCTCGTTCATATCAGCTCCAAAAAAGGAGACTTGCCATGTTGCTGCAAGTAGCACGCAGACCACTGAACTGGCTGAAAGCTATGCTGGTGGTGGCTGCGCTTTTCGTCAGTACGGCCCTTACAGTGATTGTTGTGGCGTCGCCGGCTCAGGCTGTTGGCAGCTATGACAACGCGGACATTGCTGACTATGCGCTGGAATTTGTTGGCCAGCAGAAGGGTCAGTGCCGTGCGTTTGTCAACGAGGTGGTTGCTCATGTGAGTGGCGGTACTCAAAACGTCAGTGCCTCTTCTGGTGGCGGTTACTTTAACGCTTTCCTGAGTGCTGGCGGGCAGGAGATCAGGAACTATGGTGATCTCGTTAAAGGAGATATCGTTCAGTACGTCAGTGAAACGAATCTTCATACCTGGATTATCGTCTCAAGAAATGCTGACGGTACCTACTGGGTGGTGGATTCGAATCACACAGACGACAATGGGATGGTCGACAAGTATATTCGTACGCAGTTCACTGAGCTTAGCTCAACAACTCGTGCGTTCCGAATGGGAACGGTGCTGGCTTCTCAGCCGAATGGAAGTATGGATGCTAACCCGTCCATCACGCTTTCAAGTAGCACGACACTGCTGGTTCAGCACACGTCGCGCGATGGTCGGGCGACGACTCGTTTCAAGACGCTGAATGGCCCTAGCTATTCTACGGTTCAGACGGGCTCGTCAACATCGTGGTCAACGCGCGGAACGTCGGATATTGCTATGGATCCGTCGCAGAACGGGGTGGCGTGGACGGCGCTTGTGAAAGATGCTGGCGACTACGGAGAGCTGTATCTCTTCAAGGTGACGACCAGTGGCTCGACGAATATTGCACGGCTGGATGTCGGTTCTGAGACCGATCAGTGGAGCTTGGATGCTCCGCCGTCAATCGTTGTTGATTCGGAGGGCAATGTGTACGTGGCTGCCGTGCAGGCAGACGGTGACATGAGTGTCTTCAAGCGTAATGGTGAGACCGGAAATATCGGACGAACTTCGATCGGCAATGCGTCGGCGTGGTCAACGAATGGTACGGTTTCGCTGGCGATTGGTCCGGACGACGCTATTTGGCTGGCTGCTGTTACCAAGCAGTCTGTGAACGAAGTTCGAACGTACCGCGGCGTTCCGCACTCCCTGACCTTCAACTATTACGGTAAGGTTGGGGTTGACAACTGGACGGCGAAAGCTGCTCCCGCGATCATCGTTGATGATGACGGTGACGTGACGGTGGTGGCTGTTAAGACCACCGGCGCCATGTGGAGTTACCACAACGTCGACGGCCAGAACGACAACTGGGTGAAGATCAACGACAATGTTGGTGCTTCGGAAACGTGGTCTGTTGAGGGCACGATGAACCTGGCAGTTAACGGCGACGATACGATCTACGTTGCTGGTGTTCGGAACGGTAACTCGGACGGTGGTGAGCTTCAGGTGTTTAGAATGATGCCGGAAGCCACTTTTGCCGATTCGGTCTGGGTGCACGACGACCAGATCGGCGTGGCGAGCAATTGGAGTCAGTATTCAGCGCCGGATATCATCTCGACGAGTGTTGGGACGGTATTCTTGGTGGCAATGCAGGCCAATGGCGAGCTGCACAGCTTCGTGCGCAATCACTCTACCGGAATTTGGTCGAATTACGGCCAGATCGGCGGTAGTGGTTGGGCTGGAGCGTAGTCTCGATAGCCAGTAAGCAGAAGTTGGAAAGTTCTTCGAGGCTTTCTACTTCTGCTTTTTAATTTGCTTGCCACTGGTTGCAAGATCTATTTATTTGTTATACTTAAGCTTATGAAAGCATTACGAACTTTAGGAAGTACATTAAGCATAATAATTTTGACAATCGTCTTGTTTGTGATGGCAATTGTGTGGGGGGCTGCTTCGATTCTCTCTTCGTTTGCACCTATGAAACAGGCGATGATTGAAAACAACGTCTATTCGGCTGCAGTTCGAGACGCTATACGAGAGTCGGACACGGCGTTGGATCAATTAACGCGAACCAATAAAGAATATGCGAACGAGGTAGTAGGGGTCCTAACACCCTATGCAGAAGAGAGCCTGAATAAAGGGTTTGATGGAATATTTGTATGGCTGGGTGGCGGTAGCGATGACTTTACATTTACGGTAGATTTTACTCCAGCTCGCCAAGAGATAATCGAAATTACGGGCAACTATAACTTTCAGCCAGCATTGACGCAGCAGCTACAATCTGATACGGTCTGGACGAAATTAGCGGCTGGATTTGAATCAACGGTTGGCGGCAGTGATGATGCTAAATCGCAATTTCAGCCTATCAAGCCATTTTATCCAATGATGATGGTCTTGGTGTGGGTATTGCCACTGGTGGCTCTAGGGCTGATCGCATTAATTATTTGGCTGGCACCAGCACTTCGAAATGGCATCCGTCGTTCGGGTATTGTTTTGATTGTGGCTGGCGCACTCTCATTGGCTCTTTCTATTTTTGGTACATGGGCTATCGGTAATGCATCTATTTCGCCATTTGCTACTGCAGGACGGGCTGCTTTCTTGAGGACGATGTTCGACCTTGGCGCGAGTGCTTTGAGTGTGGTTCTCTGGACGGGGATTATTATGACAGTGATTGGTATAGCGGCTGTCGTGGTGCCCGCCTTTATGAAAAGACTTCCTAGAAAGTAAGCAATAAAAAATAGGACAGGCGGGTATGCTTGTCCTATTTAATTAGCGAACTTGCTGGGGGTCGAGCCCCGCATCTGCAAACGTCTGGAGGATGCGGGAGCTTACCTCGTAAGGTTGAAGATCTTCAGCTTCCTCCGTACTGACGTTGTCGGGGTCCTCGGGAAGGCCACTTGAGAAAAACGACCGGGTTGCAATGGTGAGGCCGGTGACCTGCACCCAGAGGTAATTGTCCGGTGTGATTGATACGGCGTAATTGAGCTGTCTGCCCGGCATCGCTTGGTCGATGAGACCTCCTACGTACGGTCGAAGATCAGCCGCCCAGATCTCGGGGAGTTTTGATGTAAGAATGAGCGCGTCATCATGTACTGCTCGAGCCACGTCACTCTCCTTTCTACAGTCGTTACGCATACTATGCGCATACCCGCCTGTCTAGGATTTATATTAACATAAAAATAGTAAAACACAAGTTCTTTCCTGGTGTGGTAAGCTATATACGACTGAACAAATTGTTCAGCGTTGTTTGAAGGGTGAGATTGTGGAAGACGGCTCAAGAGAGATCGAGGCTTTGCCGTTTGTAACAACGAGTTCCTATGACTTCGTTGTACTCAAGAAAGCGCGATTGCTCCCTGTTGTGTCAAGTATGACGGGGCGGCCATATGGAATCGTTGTTGATACCAGTACGGCAAAAGACGGACGAATATGCGGTGTTATTTCTATCGTCAATGGACGCCATCGTCTTAAGAAATCCGAGTGGGTTGAGGTACTACTGGGGCCGTCGGATGACGGACGGCGGCTGGTTGTTTCTGCCCTTACCTAAGGACGAGGGGTGTCTGATTCTCATCGTGACACCTCTCTATTACTTCGAAATAGTGGTTTCATCTGTTATAATACAGCTATGGCGCGTTGGCGGAGCGGTGACGCAGAGGTCTGCAAAACCTTTTAGACGGGTTCGACTCCCGTACGTGCCTCCATATGCGCGGATGGCGGAATTGGTAGACGCGAGGGACTTAAAATCCCTTGACTTTACGGTCGTGCGGGTTCGATTCCCGCTCTGCGCACCAGAAATTATTTTAGGGGTATAGTATGCAAAATATGCGGCGTCTCGCTCAATTGTTTCAAGATTTCTTGTGGGAACTACAGGCGCGAGTATTGCATATTCCTGAGGTTGTGGTTCGCAAAGATGTGCCGTATATAAGCCAATTTGCTCGGCGTGAGGACGTTGAGGCAATTATACGAAAAGAACTGACAACAGAGGACGACCCGCACTGGGAGCGAAGTGGCGCTGCATCTTCCAGCGAATATGCTGAATGGTCGTGGGCGATGTGTGGAATGGCCTGTATGGCCATGGTGTTGGGTGCTCTTGAGAGTCGAGAGAGAAAATTACTCGATCTTGCAAAAGATGCGTTGCAACATGGTGTTTATACTCGCGCCAAAAACGGTGAGTTAAGCGATATGAAGTACCGTGAATTTACAAAATGGGCACGGCGACATGGGTTGGAGGCACGTGTGCGTGCGCGTTTGAGTGTTGCGGGAGTGAAGCTAGCGCTCGCCCAAGGGAAGTTTCCTATAGTTTCAGTGAATCCAAATATTCGTGGGTATAAGACAGCTCCATCAAGCAAGAAAGGTGGACATCTAGTACTGATTACTGGCTACGACCAAGCGAACGGAGTTTTGTTTTTACATAATCCGTCTGGTTTTATGAGTAAAAATACGCAGAAACACAAAATACTCGAAAAGGATTTTTTGAAATACCACGCCGGCAGAGGTGTGATTGTTAATTCGGTCATATAACTTCTGTGGAATCTCGATTTTTTACTATAAAAATGCTATAATAAAAGGGTAGTAACACGCTAAATTTTAAGGGGAATATAAGAATGTTAGCACTGTGGATCATTCTCGGTATCGTTGTTGTGATTGCGCTATTTTTGTGGATCACTTACAACTCGTTAGTAAAGCTAAAAATTCGCGTCGACGAAGCATGGAGCGACATTACGGTTCAGTTGAAGCGTCGTTTTGACTTGATTCCAAACTTGGTAGAAAGCGTAAAGGGTTATGCGAAACACGAAAGTGGCGTGTTTGAAAAAGTCACTGAAGCCCGTGCGAATGCTCTCAACGCACAAGGTGTCAAAGAAACTGCTCAGGCTGAGAACATGCTAGAAGGTGCACTAAAAAGCCTGTTTGCGGTCGCCGAAGCGTACCCAGATCTCAAAGCGAGCCAAAACTTCGTTGAACTACAACAAGAATTGGTCGACACTGAAGATAAAATTCAAGCATCTCGCCGTTTCTATAACGGTGGCGTACGCGACCTTAACACGAAAATCAAAATCTTCCCAAACAATGTCTTTGCTGGCATGCTAGGGTTTAAAGAACGCGAATTCTTCGAAGTAGAAGACATGGCGACTGTTGAAAAGCCAGTTGACGTTAAGTTTTAGTTCCCAAGGAGTCTGATGTATAAAGCAATTGCTGCAAACAAACGCAACACGGTCATTGTTATGGCCGTGTTTGTGGGCCTAGTAGGGGCTATTGGGTGGGCGATTAGCTATATTTATGGAAACGGCGATCAGTCGATTGCGCTTTGGGTAATCGGGATTGCACTTGTGTACGCACTAGTCCAATATTTTGCTGCGAGTAAACTAGCCGTGGCAATGACTGGTGCGCACGAAATTGAAAAGCGCGACAATCCGCGGCTGTACCGGGTTGTTGAAAACCTCACAATTGCTACAGGTATGCCAATGCCCAAGGTATATGTGATCGACGACCCGGCGCCGAACGCCTTTGCGACTGGCCGTGATCCTCGGCATGCAATTGTTGCTGCAACGACCGGCCTTATGGATATTATGAGCGACCGCGAACTCGAAGCGGTGATGGCACACGAAATCAGCCATGTACGTAATTACGACATTCGGGTGAGTATGATTGCGTTTGGGCTGGTGGCGGCAATCGGGATTCTTTCCGATATTGCACTCAGGATGCTCTTTTTTAGCGACCGCCGCGAAGGTACCAATCCGGTTGTTTTGATCGTGGGAATTGTGCTGATTATTTTGGCGCCGATTATTGCGTTTTTGGTGCAAATGGCGGTAAGTCGGCAACGTGAATATTTGGCCGATGCTAGTGGCGCTTTAACCACCCGCGACAGCGAAGGTTTGGCAGCGGCGCTTGAAAAACTTAAAAATCACTCGCGGCCTATGAAGCGACAAAATACCTCAACGGCGCATCTTTTTTTCAATAATCCCCTGAAGGCGGGCGGTATCAGCAAGCTTTTTAGCACGCATCCGCCGCTTGACGAGCGAATTGCACGTCTGCGTAAAAATGCAGATAAATTTTAGGAAGTAATCATGCCAAAGTCAAAAACGCAAAAAACAACTACAAAGAAAGAAGCGAAGCCTAAGATAGGGCGATCGTCTGTGAAGCCTACAAAGACCAGAAAAACAAAGTCTAAATCGTGGTTTGGTAAACTTCACAGCCGCGTTCAAGGTTTGTTGGCGCGTCGTCCACATCGTAGTTTTCATCGTAGTCGCCGGCGAGACTATGCCCGTTCGTTGAAATTACCAGGTTTTTGGGCATTTACGAATATCGTTCGCCAAACACTCTGGAAGCAAAAGCGCACATTTGGCTTATTGGCCTTGGTGTATGCGCTCTTGACGGTAGTATTAGTAGGTATTGCTTCGCAGGATACGTATGATCAGCTGCGAGCGGTACTTGAAGATTCTGGTGGTGATATTTTTAGTGGAAACTGGGGCGAAGTCGGCAAAGCCGGTTTGCTTCTCTGGGCGGGTGTGACTGGATCGCTCACAAATACCGCATCAGAATCACAGCAAATTTATGGTGCTATTCTACTTCTTTTTGCATGGCTGACCACCGTTTGGTTGCTGCGTGCCATTTTGGCGGGCCGTCAACCTCGCCTGCGCGACGGCCTATACAACGCCGGAGCACCGGTTCTTGCAATGTTTTTGGTCGGCTTGGTTATGGTTGTACAACTACTACCGCTTGCCTTGGCGATTATTGGCTATAGTGCGGCGACAACCAGTGGTTTGTTAAGCGGGGGTGGCGTTGAAGTGATGCTATTTTGGGTGGTCGCTGGTCTGCTCGCACTCTTGTCACTTTACTGGGCAACGAGCACGTTTATTGCTTTGGTGGTGGTGACGCTACCGGGTATGTATCCTATGCAGGCACTTCGCACAGCGGGCGATTTAGTGATTGGTCGACGGATTCGCATATTATTAAGACTGCTTTGGATGTTGCTTCTTATTGCCATTATTTGGGTACTTGTTGTGGTGCCGGTTATTCTATTCGACGCGTGGCTGAAGAGCTTACTGCCGGCAGTTGCTTGGCTGCCTATCGTTCCGATTGTTCTGCTTGTTATGACTACCCTCACGGTCATTTGGTCGGGAGGCTATGTATATTTGCTGTACAGGAGAATCGTTGATGATGACGCCAGCCCAGCCTAAACAGCGTGCCCGTGAACTTCGTGAACTGCTTGCAAAATATAGCTACGAATATCATGTTTTAGACAAACCGTCGGTTGACGATGCTGTATATGACAGTTTATTCGGTGAGCTAAAAAAGATCGAAGCCGAACATCCTGATTTAATAACGCCAGACAGCCCTACGCAGCGCGTGGGCAACGAACTACTGGGCGGATTTCAAAAGCAAGAGCATTCCCACCGCATGCTAAGTTTGAACGATGTTTTTGATCGCAGCGAAGTAGAGGCCTGGGTGCAGCGCATGGATAAAGTGTTGCCTGGGCAGACGCATGAATTTTTCGCTGATGTGAAGATGGACGGTCTAGCTTGTGCGTTGATTTACCAAGATGGTTTATTTGTTCAGGCTATCACCCGTGGCGATAGTTTTGTTGGTGAAGACGTGACGGCAAATGTGAAAACCATTGCCAATGTGCCGCTGCGTTTACGCGAGGCAAAAGGCTTTGAAAGTTTCTTGAAAGGCCGCACCGAAATTCGCGGTGAAATTGTGATGCTAAAAGATGATTTTGCCGCGCTCAACAAAAAACGCGAGGCTGCGGGCGAACCGGTATACGCTAACCCGCGAAACCTGGCAGCGGGGACGATTCGTCAGCTTGACCCGAAATTGGTGGCTGCGAGGCCACTGCATTTTCGGGCATACGATATGCTGCGTGAAGATCCAAGTGAGATTCCTACGCACATGTTTGCATACGAATCAATCACGGCACTTGGATTGAATCGCAATATGGAAGCATCGGTGTTTACAAACGTGGACGACGTGATGCGCTACGTGCAAAAATGGGACGAAAAGCGTCACGACCTACCGTTTATTACCGACGGTTTGGTGATAAAAGTGAATGATCGCCGATTGTACAGCGAGCTGGGTGTTGTGGGAAAACAACCCCGCGGAGCGGTTGCCTACAAATACGCCGCTGAACAAGCTACGACGATCGTGAAAGACATTGTGGTGAGTATTGGTCGAACTGGTGCCGCGACACCAGTAGCAGTATTTGATCCTGTGGTGGTGGCTGGTACGACCGTGCAGCATGCCAGTTTACATAATGCTGACGAAATTGCCCGGTTGGATGTACGAATTGGTGATACGGTAGTGATTTTTAAAGCTGGTGACATTATTCCGCAGGTGAAAAGCGTGGTGGTGGAGTTGCGACCCAAAGGTGCAAAAAAAATCGACTACGAAAAAATGCTTCAGCAGCAATATCCAGAATTAGAATTTGTTCGGCCAGAAGGCGAGGCGGTGTATCGGGTAAAGGGTGCAACTGGCCCACTATTGCTCAAACGTGCGCTGGCGCATTTTGCAAGCAAAGGCGCGCTCGATATTGATACGCTGGGTGAGAAAAATGTCATAGCGCTGGTAGACGCTGGGCTTGTAAAAGACTTAGCAGATATTTATATGCTCACGAAAGAGCAGGTTTTGGAGTTAGAACGATTTGCAGAACTTTCTGCTGCAAAACTTATCGACGCGATTCAGGCCAAAAAACAGCCGCCGCTGGAAAAGTTTATTTATGGTTTGGGTATTCGGCATGTCGGTGCGCAAACCGCGATTGATTTGGCCGATAGATTCCATTCGCTCGAAGCTCTGCGAGTGGCGACAATTGATGATTTGCAAGCGGTGGAGGGGATTGGCGATGTTGTGGCCGAGAGCGTGATTGCGTGGTTTGCCGACCCGGACAACGAAGACTTGCTCGATAAATTTACCCAGCTGAACGTGTGGCCAAAATACGAAAAGAAATCAGGCAAGCTGAATGGTGTGAACTTTGTGATTACTGGTTCGCTCGAAGGAATGAGTCGCGATGAAGCGGCGGATAGAATTCGTGCGTTGGGTGGTGGGTTTCAAACAGCTGTTGCTAAAGATACAACATACCTTGTAGCTGGAGGTAAAGTTGGAGCTAGCAAGCTCAAAAAGGCGCAAGAATATGGCACGCAGATCATTAGCGGCGAGGAATTTCTTAAACTGATTGCTGATTAGGCACATACATATTGTTGCGCTCGTCTAACCAGTCGAGGATTTTGTCGTAATAGGGTGCTACATGATCTGAGACTTTAATCGTGACTTTGTTTTTGCGCATCATGTCGAGCGTGATTTTGTGGCGATTCCAAAATTCGCTGCCCTCGCCTTGGTCGATGATAATGAGCGGAATGAATTTATCGACAGCTTTAACAAACTTTGCTTCTTCGTCGATTTTGTCGTCGTAGCCTTTGGTAGCGTCGACCATTTCTATAAAATCTGGCCAGTCTTTATAGAGTTGTTTGATGGCGGCGGCTTCGCGGTCAGCCTTATTGTCGATCTCCTTGCTATCGGCAAAAACGAATGTATCTCCGGCTTGGATCTCAACGAGGTCATGAGCAATTGCATACTTAAAGATTTTTTCTAAACTAAGTTCAGGAGCAATTTTGGGTGCCAAATACCAGCAGATAAGCGCAAGGCCATAACTATGGTCGACATCGTTTTCTTTGCGCCCGGTATCGCCAAATTGCATGACGCGCTCGACTTTGCTGAGGTTGATAATCAATTGCTGTAAATCGGCCAGTCGGTCGATCGAAGGGTGTGAATTGTCCATATGTTTATTGTGCTACAATCAAGACATGATCGCAATGGGTATTGAAGCGAAAGGGCTGCGTGTAGAAAAGGCTGGGAAACCCGTGCTTGATGATGTGACGTTCATGGTAATGTCGGGTGTAGTAACTGGCTTGATTGGCCCGAGCGGTGCTGGTAAAACAACGCTTATGCGGGCAATTGTTGGCGTGCAGATGTATCAGGGTGAGTTACAAGTATTGGGCGAAATGGCAGGATCAGCGAGCTTGCGGCCAAAAATTGGCTATGTCACCCAAAGTCCTTCGGTGTATGATGATTTGACGGTGCGACAAAATCTTGCGTATTTTGCAACACTACTGCGCGCATCAAAAACCAAAATAGATGAGATTATCACAACCGTACAGCTGCAAAAACAGGCAAAACAAGTCGTTGGCTCGCTTTCTGGCGGGCAGCGAGCTCGTGTGAGCTTGGCAGTTGCGCTTTTGGGCGATCCAGAATTGCTGGTGCTGGATGAGCCAACCGTTGGACTTGACCCATTGTTGCGTCAAGAACTATGGGCTTTGTTTGCAGAGCTAGCAGCGCGCGGCAAGACGTTGCTTATTTCGAGCCATGTGATGGACGAAGCGGAAAGATGCGACCAGCTGTTGCTTGTTCGTGACGGATCGCTGCTGTGGGATAAATCGCGTCAGGAATTGCTGGCAAAAACGGATACCCAAACGGTAGAAGACGCGTTTCTTGCGATGGTGACGGGAGGGGGAAAGTAATGTATCACGTGCGGGCAATCCAGGCGACGGCACGGCGCATTTTGCGTCAGCTTTCGCACGACCATCGTACGCTGGCGTTGATTTTTATCGTGCCATTGGTGCTTTTGTCGCTGCTGCGCTGGATGTTTCATGATTCGATCGACGCTTTTAATGCAGTGGGGCCTGCACTTTTGGGCGTGTTTCCATTTGCGCTGATGTTTATTGTCACCTCTATCACCACGCTGCGCGAACGGGTGAGTGGCACAATGGAGCGTTTGATGACAATGCCGATTGGCAAGTTCGATTTTGTGTTTGGCTATACGCTGGCATTTGGTCTTTTGGCGGTGATTCAGGCGCTCCTTGCGAGTGTTTTGCTGCTGTATGTGTTTGGTATGCCGGTTGCTGGTCCGGACTGGTTTTTGATTATGATGGCGCTTGCCAATGCACTACTGGGCACATCGCTGGGAATATTCGTGAGTGCGTTTGCTCGTACAGAATTTCAGGCGGTGCAGTTTATGCCAGCGATTGTGATGCCGCAGCTGCTGATAGGTGGTTTGTTCATGCCGCTTGATGCCATGCCAAATTTGCTGGCGGCGATTGCGCATTTTATGCCGCTCACCTATGCAATCGAGGCGCTCAACGAAATAGCGAATCACGCCGATATTACGGCGACCGCCTGGCGAGATTTTTGGATAGTGGTGGCTTGTGGCGTAGCGGCGGTGGCGCTGGGCGCATTGACACTACGACGTAAGAGTAAATAACTGATATAATAAAGTTATGCAACGCACAAAACGCCAAGCGCGTCGAATTGGTATTGGGATTATCGGTGGGACTATCTTGGTCGCCGGTATTATTATGGTGCCGTATCCCGGGCCGGGCTGGCTAACGGTCTTTGCAGGCCTAGCAATTTTAGCTACGGAATTTGCCTGGGCACAAAGTATCCTGGATCGAGCGCAAAAATACTACAACGCCTGGCGAGCTTGGCTAAAACGCCAGCACTTTTTGGTGCAGTGGCTTTTTATTGCACTCACCGGTCTGGTGGTTGTGTTGACTCTTTGGCTGCTGAACGTCTACGGGCTTTTGGCTGACTTTTTCAATGTGCCATGGCTATGGGTGCATTCGCCGCTATTCTAAATGAAAAAGCCACCTCGTAAGGTGGCTGCCTACCTGATGGGTAGGCTTATGGAGTTATATCTTGGTCCGTTTTCTGCGTTTCGTATTTGGTGGTGTGATGCCATGCGGCGATAGCGGTAATGGCCAGAAGGATGGCAATGGTCTCCATGATGATCAGGATGATACCTACGTGCGGTATGTAATGAGCAATCCTGATAATCGAACCTATGACGGCAGGCAGGGCGACCGCAAGTACACCAAGACGTTCACGCATGATGGCATCTTTGGAGATATGAAGAACGAATACGCAAATAAGTATCAACCATCCAAGCCATCCGATCCAGTCGGCCACAGTTTGTACCGCTGCATCTTGAGCTGTGTCGTTATTAACAACAATAGCATAGGTATCTTGGAGGTGGTAAGCGAAGCTGAGCCCCGCTAGAACCGTGAGAAGAACCCAACTGAGCGTAGAGAGCTTGTTGGGCGGTTGATGCGAAGATTGAGTCACAGTGTTCTCCTTCGTGAGG
>Ga0105032_100014_pt1 | contig 54370 bp, 74 predicted proteins | sample RS_126metaG_FD_91481 | JGI IMG/M metagenome (GOLD analysis project Ga0105032, IMG submission 91481) | Switchgrass associated microbial communities from Austin, Texas, USA, to study host-microbe interactions - RS_126 metaG | ecosystem: Host-associated > Plants > Roots > Rhizosphere | place: USA... | reverse complement strand
GGCTGAAACTCCATTTACTTAGCCTCCTCCAGCATCGCCTCAAGCACAGCCTCCATGTAGACCGCGTCAGCAGCCGTACCGTACTCCAGCGGGTACTCATCCATGAGCTTGCGGATGTCCTCAGGCATGTCCTTCTCAGGCTCGTGGACGATCATAGCGTCAAGCTCTTCGAACGGCAGGCCAGGGTTCTCCTCAGCGACCTTGTCGAACTTGCTGACGAACAGCTTGTAGTCCTCTCGCAGAGCCTCAAGCAGCGTGTTGTAGACCTCAGTGTTCATTGGGTTGCCTCCCCTTTGTCGGTTAGTGTTCTTTCATCGCTTCGGTGAACCTTACCAGGTCTTCGCCACTGGCGTCAACGGATACATCCGTATGCACCACGAAGATGTCGAACTCCTCACCGAATCTTTCTCTTACTTCAGCTCGTCTGTCAAGTACCGCTTCTCCATCAGCGTAGTCCACCACATACGGGTAGGTCAAGACGTTGCGAGCAGCTTCCTCTGGATTGCGAGCGATGACCAAATGTGTGCCTGACTTCTTGAACGCCATGGCACCTCCTAGATCAAATCAATTGCGTGATGGGAACCGTGCTTCCTAGGTTCACAGGGACAGTGACTCCATTAGTGCGACGCTTCTTCATTCCCGTAACGTTCTCCACCACCGTATAGGTGAAACTTGCTGGTGTCAACTCGTCCTGTGACGTGGCTGGCACCTTGATCGACAGCTTACCGTACGCGTCTACGCGTGAACGATAAATAGTTCTTGTGTAAATTGTCTCATCAGCGGAGTCCTCAAAGATTTGGGTCTCCGGAATGAATTCCACATAACCGTAACCGGCACGCCCATTCATGTCTGAATACGTACCGGTTACGGTTACAAATGTGTCTAGTGCTGTTGGCATTTGGACTCCTGATAGCTAGGGTTTACACTCCCTAGCTTACAGTCATCCGTTCTTTACTTTGTCCAGCACCAGCTTACGGATTTCGTCCTGAATGTCAAGGTCTTCACGGATGCCTTGCACCATACCGTCACGTCCCTGCCACTGGTGCTCTCCGAAGCGGTAGTACGCTCCTGCACGCGTGATGAACTTGAACATGACACCCATGGTAATCATGTCCTTGACAGCGTCGTGCTCTCCAGGATTGAAGCCCTTCTGAGAGTACTCAAAGTAGAAGTCGGTAGCCGCAGTCTTCTGCGGAGCACCAGCCTTGTTCTTCTCCACCTTGAACTTGATGGACTGGCCTACGATGACCTCTCCCTGACCCTCAATCTTCTCCTTGATCCAGTCGTCTCGGGAGACTACAACTCTCTGGTAGAACGCAAAATCCTTAGCCTTTCCTCCGGGGAGAGTCTTTGGAGTTCCGTATGGAGAGAATCCCCCAATCTTTTCACGGAACTGATTAACCCAGAAACCAAGGTACGGACGCTCTTCATTGAATGTGCCACCAACCTTTCGGAAGAACTTGCCTACGTTACGTGCTCCCGCAGCCACGACAACGTCACCCATGCCCTTCTCGTCCTCCTGGTCTGCGATGAGAGCAGGGTACGAGTCAATGACGTGACAGTCAAACTGCTTGGACATGGTAGCGTCCAGAACCGCCTGCATTCCAGCTTCCATGTGCTGTGTCTCCATGATGGTGACACGGGAGTTGTCCACACCGTTCTTCTCCGCCCACTCAGCATCGTAAGGCTCGGAAGCCAGCCAGAACGTCTGGAAGTCAGGGTTCAAGCGCTGGTTGGTTGCGATGGTGTGGAGGATACCAGAAGTCTTACCGCTTGACGACTCACCGTAAACCTCCACCCAGGAGTTACCCATCCAACCGCCACCAAGGGCAGTGTCAAGGGAGAGGATACCTGAGGTGACACGGGGGGCAATGAACTTCTCCGAAGCCTTGATCAGCCTTGGAAGTCCTGCCTTGTCCAGAGCCTTGTTCTGCTCTGCCATGAACGTTTCAATACCTGCCATGCTTCTCCTTCTGTAAACGACGTAGGGTCGACTAGATGATTCTAGTCGACCCTACTGACATTGTCTAGTCGAATGGGTTAAAGTCCCACCCGCCTGAGTCACCATCACTGGTGACCACGATAATCACGCCTCCCATGGCGATCAGCACAAGGCACAACCACACGGGCCAACCCAGTGCAAAACCAATCAGGCCAAGCGCGATGAACAGCAATTCGAACACCCAAGAATAGTCAGGGGTATCTCTGCGGTACCTGCTCATGTCACCTTCCGGAGTAGACCTTGATAGAACCGCCCTGCTGAACGGTTGTTGTAAGGCTATAGCGACCACCCTTGACTGTCAAGCCAGGGTGCCTGCGCTGCTGACGGTTGCGATGAACAGCATGGATCTCCTCCAACTCCTCATCCAAGCCGTCCCACCATTCCTTCAGTTCCTTGAGCTTATTGATCAAGAGGGGCACCCACAAGCAGCCTTGGTGCACCCGTGAGTACGGCACCACATGGAAGGCTTCTCCTTGATAGGCTTAACGGGCACGGGCTTCTTGGGATCGAACTTTTCCTTCTTGTTCTTACCGAATGCCACTACATCTCCTACTTGTGATAGTCCTTACAGGCACTTGCTGGGCAGTGATGCTTACGGCACCAGCCCTTTTCTCCTGCTGGTCTGTCTTTGTCTTTAGCCATTATGACCCACATACTCCCGAGACACAAGCCTGGGAATTACCCAGCTCCTCGTATTCGATTCCTTCAGATGCACTTGCTTCCGCGTAGCTTACCACAGTCAGTGGCTGTCCGCCACGTGCTCCGTCAGGGTACACCGTGACACCACGAAGGGCAGGCAGGTGTTCCATCAGAATCTCTCCGAAGTCCTCAGGAGTATACATCTGCGAGTCGTAGCTTGGCAAGTTCAGCGTGGAGCTGATGCCGTGGTCCACATACTGCTGCACCCAGCCCTGGAATGCAAGTCTTCTGCCAGGGTCAAGGGACAGTGTGTAGGCAGTCTCCAGGCTGTCAGGATCAATTCCCTGGTCAGCCAGGCGCTTGGCGATAGGCTCCACCACGTACTGGAAGTGCCACGTAGTTCCCTTGAGGTAACGACGCTTGTAGGCTACCGCAAACAGAGGTTCAATGCCAGTGGTGGTCTCAGCAACGATGCCCAGAGTACCAGTAGGTGCGACTGCACGCGTCTTGATGGGCACGGAGACCCCTAGAAGCTCCGCTGCGGCCTTCGCATACACGTCACTTCGGGAATACTCCTCCAGCCACTCCCCAAGCTCTGAGTCGGGCGCGTACGGCTTTCCTCGTACAGCCAGCCACTCGTAGACACCCATGATTCCCAAGCCCAGACGACGGTTCTTCTCACGCGTCTTGGCTACACCTTCGTACGGTACCTTGGAGTACAGAGTTCCGCAAAGAAGGAAACGTGTCGCAAGCTCTGTCAGCTCTGCCATCTCCTCCTTGGACTCGATACGAGCAAGGTTCAGAGATCCCAGGTTACAGATGTCATTGTCGTCACGAGAGGTGACCTCAGTGCAGGCATTACGAAGGTGCTCACCAGCATTCTCACCGATGTCCACGGAGAATCCTGGCTCTCCGGTCTTCAGCATTCCTTCAACGGCAGTCCAGTACACACGCTGAGCCCAGTCGTGCATAGTGTCGTGCTCATTCTCGAATGCATAAAAGAATTCGTCGTCCAGAATAATGGAAATGTTAGTCATATCCATTGGTGCTGCCGCATTGAAATCCTTTTCCTTCATTGCGACAATTTCTGGAGACCAATCCTTGATCTTCATAAAGTCGAATACATCAGCATGGTTCCAGTGAAGCCCTGCCCAGATAGCAGAACGACGTGAACCACCCTGCATAATGTTGCGGCCAATTTCGTTAATGGCCTGCATGAATGCAATAGGACCGGTAGAGGTCCCACCCATTCCACGTACAGCAGCCCCGTTAGGACGGAGCTTGGACCATACGATACCGATACCGGCTCCGGTCATGAGACCAGAAGCCACACGGTTCATGAGGTCAGCAATACTCTCACGGCTGTCCTCAACTGTCAAGAGCAGACAGTTCTGTGTCTGGTGGAACGGCTTTCCTGTAGCGTACAGGTATCTTCCGCCCGGCATGAACTTGCGTTCGGTTACAGCTTGAGTAAGTCTCTCTACATCCTCAGGGAAATACGGAGCCATGACGGTAGAGATTACCCTGCGAGCCGTATCACCCCAATTCTCCCCTTCTTGTGCATACTTTTGGCGGTAGATCGTCTCCGCAAATGGGCTCATCTCAGTACTCAATGTCATGACTCCGTATTTCTAGATGCGCTCTCCGCCACCCGTGTTAAGAGTGGCAATCGCTGCCTGCATTGTTTGTCCACCCGCTACCTGTCTAGCAGCGGCTACCTTCTCACCCTTCTGAGTAGGTAGTGATCTCTCTCCGTATCCGCTCTGCTCAAAGCGCGGATTGTACCCACACTGCGCACAGATAGGCATAGCACTGGGCTGTGAACGGAAGTACGTGTCACTTCCACAGCCCGGACACATCTCTCCCTGCTTCAGGCGAACGGAAGGAGTATATTCCTGTGCCTGTGGAGTCTGTCCTTGAGGTACTGCCATCTGCTCGGAGGGTACTGCCCCTTGTGCCACCGCTGGGGCGGTATATAGGGGGAATAGCTCGTTACTGCGCTGAAAAGAAGGGGCCGCAGCCGGGGCCGTTGCCAGCCCCAACTTACGTGCCCAGAAGTTATCGCTCATTTAGTGTGCTCCGTAGTGAATCAATCCCTTGGACAGCATCTGTCCAATTACCGCTTTGGTAACCATTGTGGATACCTGCATGTGTTCCTCTGTGAGCTTTTCCAGGTCATCGTCAGAGATGCCGGAAAGCTCGGGGCTACGCACCGACAGCGCCTTTACAGCGGCTGTCGTTGCGAGGTGACACGCCATGTCGATGTTGGGTCCGAAGGGCTCCAGGGCACGGTTACGAAGCACCATATCCCTGTACTCCAGCTCCAGCACGTCATCACTTGCTGGATTCTGGCCGAAGTCTTCCGGACTCTTGATCATGGCTTCTCCCACCATGTCCCACATGAAGGAACGGCTGAGTGCCAAGGGAAGAAGAACCATACCCTCAGCAGGGTCTAGTGGTTCTACCTTCGCTTTGAACGGATCGTATTTTGCCAATTCTCTTCTCCTTAGTCCTTTGCGTCAGACCATCTGTCGACCACAGCCACATCACCTACGTCTAGTGGTACGTGAATGAGGTCCTGAATTTCGCTGCCCAGCATTGCTTCCCGAAGAAGAGCACTACCTACACTAACACGATCTTCTGGGCAAGTAAGAACGAGTTCGTCGTGTACGGAAAGGATGAGTTCAATCTCCTTTCCAGGGTTCTGCTCAGCGTCCTCCTTCAGGAGCTTGTGCAGCCTCACCATGGCAAGCTTGATGATGTCACCGAGCGAGCCCTGAATCAGGCTGTTGAAGAGCTGACGTTCGGCACGCCATACCCTCCACTGCAATTCCGGGTTGTCCACGCGAAGATCCCAGACACGTCGAACACGACCCATGATCGTCTTGATGTGAGGAATGTCACGCTTCTTTGCCGCCCGGATAACCGCAGCCTTGAACTTGTAGATTTCGGGGAATGCCTTACGGTGGTTCGCAAGCAGTTCCTTTGCCTCGTCAAGCGTCATACCCAGCATGTTGGCAACCTTGTCAGGACCAGCACCGTAGACGATAGCGAAGTTCAGGGTCTTAGCAGCACTACGCATCCACTTCTCCACCTTCTCAACGGGTACGTTGAAGACGAGGGAAGCAGTCTGTGTGTGAGCGTCAATGCCTGCCTGGAAACCGTCGAACAGACCTCCATAACCGATGTAGCTAGCCAGGATACGCAGCTCCATCTGGCCGTAGTCAGCCACCAGAAGCTTGTACCCAGTGGGAGCGATGAACAGACCACGGACCTTCTTACCCAGCTCCGAACGAGGGGCAGGGATGTTCTGAAGGTTCGGCTCTCGCGAGGAGAAACGTCCACTCACTGTTCCGTACTGTACCAGGTCCGTATGGATACGTCCATTGAAGATCAGACACGGCTTCTTTACCGGGTCATCAGGATCACCAAGATATCCCCGTACATATGTACTGCGTAGCTTAGTGTATTCCTGATACTCAAGAAGCAATTTGACCAGAGGATTTGATTCAAACTCCTCAAGTGCTTCCTTATCAGTCGAGAAATCACGGACTCCAGGCTTGAAATTCCTGTCCTTCTTTTTCTTTTCCTTGGCTCCCTTTGTGAGCTTCTTTCCCTTGAGACCTTGTCCACCATCTTTCTTCAGTCCGAAAAGGATGTCCTGCTTCTGCTGTGTGGAGTTGATGTTGAACTGCTTGCCAGCAGCCTGGTAGATCAGTCCCTCCACCCGAACCATTTCCTTGGTCAGGTAACGGTCCAGTTCCTGAATCGCCTGTACGTCCACAGGAGCGCCTGCCAGACCCATGTCGCAGCAGACTGGCGTGACTGCCTCCTCAAGCGCTCTGATGCCGTCTAGACCCTCTGCACGGCACATCTCATCGAACATGGTCCAGAGCAGCCACGTGTACTTGGCGTCAAGGAGGGCGTACCGAGCCACCACGTTGAACGGGTGCTTCTCAATGCACTTACCAACCTCCTCCTTGTCGTAGTCCACGGAGTAGTACCACTTGGTCAGAGTCTTGAGACCCTTGTCCCTTGGCGCGTTCCGTCCCAGGTTCTCAGTCGTACCAATATTCTCGTCCAACAGCCACTGAAGAACAATGGAGTCAGACATAGGTCCGTAAGGAATAGCACCGAAATGCTTTTCCACTGAGATGAAATCAAATGTGGCATTGTGGGCAATCTTTACCCTGTCGGAAAAGAAAAGGGGACGGAGGATATCGAATACCTCAGACGGCTTGAGCTGAGCAGGAGGCTCATCAAACGTCGGAGGGAAGAGATCCATCTTCCCGGTTTCCTTGTTCTTCTTACGATACTCCCTCTTGAGCAAGACGTTGCCGTTCGGATGTCCCATGGGGATGACGATAGCCCTGCCATACGTAGCCATGGACAGCCACACCACACGGTTCTGTGTGGGGATGCCACGAGTACCTGGACCAGCGGGACCAGGCATAGTCTCCGTGTCCCATGCGAACACGTCGAACTGGGAGAAGTACTTGACCTCCTCCCGGAGCTGTTCGATGCTCGTTACAAGTCCTTCCATAACCTTCCCTTCTCTACGACGAAGCCCCCTGCATGTAGAAAGAATCTATCATGCAGGGGGCTTGTCTGTCTAGCTAGTTGCCCTTCTCACGGGCGCGCTTCTCGTCAGCCTTGCGCTTGATCTCAGCGACGATAGGAGCGAACTCCACCATCTTGTTCAGAGGCCAGTAGAACATGACCTCCTCACCGTACTTCTTCTCCTGGAACTCCTCAACCTGATCCTCAGTCAGAGGCTCCAGGTCGTAGTCGTCACGAAGGTCATCCGCCTTGAGCGGGTGAACCGTGGACTGCCAGGCACCGTTGACCTTGGTCTGGTGGACTCGGAAGTACAGCGGACGGTACTTGCCATTCTCATCCGTCTCACGGTTCAGAGGAGACGTGCGAGACTCCTCAGCCAGAGACTCAAGGATGTTCTTGAAGTTGTTACCGAACGTCCACTTACGGACAGTGTCTCCGTCAGTAGACATGTCCACGACGTTCAGCATGTAGCCGTAGGAAGCGCTACCCGGAGCCTCAGTGCAGATCGGGCAGTCACCGTGACCCGCAGCCTTGGATTCAGCCATCTTCTCCTGAGCGATAGTCAGGGCAGGGTTGACCTTGCCGGAAGCGTAGCACATGACCGGAGCCTTACCCGGACCCATGAAGTGCTGAAGGTAGTACAGGTCAGGCATCTCACTGAGGATCTTGATGACCTTGGCCTCCTTCACGTCAAGGTACGGAGCGGACACGGTCTCACGACGAGGAGACTTGGGAGCGCCCCAGCCACCTCCACCGGAGTAGGACGGACGAGGAGCGGAAGCCGACTTCGGCTCGTCTCGGACAGCCTCATCCTGAACGTTCTCGTCAGCAGGGGCAGCGACCTTGGTACGACGAACAGCCATTTGTTTCTCCTTTTGCCAGCGGCAGATAATTACGAGGTGTTACATTTACAGGTACTACTCTACACTATCGGACTGACATCAGCCAAGCTTGCGGACGAAGCTCTCCTTGATGGACAGCGGAAGCGCTGCCTCAAGCTGCGGATTCATCAGACTGAAGACCTTCTCGTCAAGGTTAGCAGCCAACGCGTCAATGTCAACGTCGGAAGCATACGTGCCCTTGACTGCGGCGAAGACGTGGTGTGCCTCGTAGTCACCGTAGTTAATCTTCATCATGGATGTTACCGTGTACTCCAGCTTGCCGTCAACTGGCTTGATGTCGTGAGAATTCTCCGTGCTGTCAACTACCGGCTCGGGAGTCTCAGGTACTGTGGTCCTCTTTGCAGCCATGCCTCTCCTATGTCTTGTTGCACTGCTTGAACAGTTCTACAGCCTTCTCAGTGAAGACTGTATCAGACAGCTTCTTGCCCTTGTCAGGCCAGAAGATGCCTTCTTCCTTGGCGATCCTTACCAACCCCTCAACCATAGCACGGGTGTACATCCTGCGTCTACCCCGTGGGTCCTTGGAGGGCTTCACGAACACAGACTTGGGTAGGATACCCTCCTTCTCCCAAGCGCGCAAGGTGTTAGGACTTCTGCCACCCAACGCAAGCGCGAGAGCGCCAATGGGGAAGAACTCTGTCTCCTTACCTTTCACGGTAAAGATGAAAGGCTTCAAATCCCATTGGTCGCTCTCGTGCTGTTGTGCTCTTTGCTTTTCCTCTATGTCGAGAGGCGTGTTGGAACCAGGAAAGAACTTACTCAGTAGCTCGTTCGATTCCATACAGATCCATCAGCCTTTCCATGTACTTTCTCGTTGTTTCGTTGTCGCTTTCACGCGACTTGTTGTAGGCAGCCTCTACGATACCGCAGAGGAAACCCCACTCAGGACTCCCCGAGTCCCGCAGGGACGCCAAGTCGGCTGGCAACGTCTCTGATGGCCCCATAGACGTACTCAAATGCTTCCTCCGATGCTGCTTGGACGTGCCACACCTCTACGTCCTCTGGAGCCTCGTGAGGATCGTGGTAATCGTAGACCTCAGCCCAGCCCTTAGGGGTGATTACATCCCATTGAGCCATAGTCTTGTCAGGATCTCCCTGACCAGGCTTTCCCAAAGCCTCTACCAAGACCTCATAGGACGTAGTGATGTGGTCAATTCTGTTACGCGCCACGAGTCTCCCCGGCATCAGAGACGAAGTAATCGTCCGCAATCTGATCCATGATGTCATCGTGAGCCTTGGCCAGGAATAGCTCCCACGCGTGATCGTATTCCGTGTACATCTGAGCTTCCTCGTAGAACTGAATGTCGTTCCACAGGGACTGTAGCTCAGGCGTCAACCGAATATGAATAGTGGGAACGTCCAGGCGTAGCCAAACCTTGTTCTCTGCCATTTTTCCTCTCCTGGAAGTACTTGTCAAGGAAGAAGTGATCCACGATCTCCACCTCTCCTTCGTAGTACCAGCCATGCTGGTACCGAGGGGACTCAGTGCACTTGATGATGTAGTACAGCACGTGGTCATCCGGATCGGTCCACGTATTCATGACCTCTACCACCCAAGGGTGCTTAGGATCAGAGCATTCGCTTGCATTGTCCAGAGTTGTGCCAACCGCAAAGTAGTCCATTGAGTCCCCTCAATTCGTCAGTCGTGTGAGTACTCGAATTGTACAACACGATGAGGAGTAACTACAACCTGTGTGTGGTCACCGAACTTGGTGCGCAGAGCATCCTCAAACTCCAGCTTGTGGATCGGAATGTCTACGTCCTTGATGCCGTCAGGGTGACCAGAGCCAGGGATGTAGTCGTACGTTCCCTCCTCATAGCGCTTGAAGTACTTCCCGTCAATCTCCTCGTAAGGGAAGTAACGGTAGCTGCTGTTACGTGTGTACTCCAGCTCCCTATCGTAGTCCTCCTTGGAGACTTCCACAAGTCTGTCCTCGTAGAACTCCCCATCAAGCCAGTGCTCCGCTACTTCCTCGTTGGAGGTGACGCAGAGATCATACACGCTGAACTCACACGGCTCACCATCGTTGAAGTACGGAGTGTACTGGTGCCACGTAGCAGCCTTGACGCCGTTGTAGAACGCCTCCTTGAAGTACGGGTAGAGTTCTTCAATGTCCTTGGGCACGTAGCTTCTACGAGAGTGATGGGCAGGCTCATCCCCTTCAATGGGGATGTCCATGAACTCTCTTACGTCCTTATTCAGCCTCGTCAACCTTGCCTCCAAATAGCTTTTCGAAATTGCCTAGTTCCTTACGCATTCCACCAGACATCCAATCGTTCTGGAGAATGTCAACGCGCTTGATGTAGTCCGCGAAGCTGGGAAGGAATCCCAGATCCTCAAAGATATGCCTTTCGGCAATGAGGCGGACAGGAACCTGTACAGATCCATGTCCGTTCTTCTTGGCTACCGTGATGGTCTTACCGAAGATTTCCTGGCACAACCAAGTACCTTCGGTGTGGTGATACAGGGCACGATGACGTACGTCACCGATGCTCTTCTTAGAGGAGTCGATGAACTCCTCAATGGGCAGGTAGTCCTCTGGAGTACCGCCCCACTTCCTTGCTGCTGACACTGCGTGATGCCAGGAGTTCACCAGCCAAACCTCTCCTCTGTTTCGTCAGGCACACGCTCTTCCAGCTCTACAAGGCTCAGGGAAACGTAACGAGTGCCCACCTCGTAGCAGTCACTGTCTTGCAGCTCTGCAATGAGGTAGGGCTTCCCGTCCAGAATCACCCAGCCGCGTGGTGTGGTGTTCATACCTCTCCTCTACGGGACATGGCAATGTACTCCCGCCACGTCACAGGACAGCCAGGGTACGCCTGACAGTCGTCAGAGTCTCCCACGTAGTCATGCGTGTGCTCGGGCGTACGGATGATAGCTAGCTGGTGCATCTGCTCTTCGTAGTAGTCAGCCACCAGCTCTGTGAAATCCCAGTCGCCAACCGTGATGTCAAGCTCCTTGATGACCTCAAGCATTTCCTCCTGTGTCAGAGACATAAGAGAATGCACAACATCAGCCGTGTCAACGTCAGCCTCAAAATAGACCCTACTCATCAGCTTCCACCCACACTTCCTTTACGACGGACTTCTTGACGACCTTGGTCAGCTTCAGTGGCTCAGGCTCTACGCCCCAGCCTCCTCTGAAACTGCTGTAGTCCTGGTGTTCTGTGGCTCCTGTGGACCAATTGACGCGCCAAAAGGCATCATCGTACTCCACAATGGACTCGTAAACGATATCCCATCGTGTAGTGTCGATGATTCTCTCTTCTACGCTGTCGTAAACCAGCTCCTCTACCTCTTCAGCAGGAAGCGTAATGGTAACAGCCATCAGATGTCGTCCTCCGTGATCTCTCCATTGTAGAGTTGACAGGCAGTCTCATAGCCCTCCCAATTGTCCACTCCCGCAGCTTCAAGAGCGCTGAGGAACTTGTCAGAGTCGACAAGCATCTTCCATTCGGACTTGTCCACGACAATCTGTGTGTCGTCTACAGGTACTCCTGCCATACTGCCTCCTTCTAGTAGTCCATAACCGTACCCATCCGCAATATGAATGGGTACGATTAAAGGCAACTAGCAGCCCTTGTGGTTGTACTTCATCTTCTTGACCTTGAAGCCCTCAGCCTTGTCAGCCAGAGAGTTCCAGGTCTCCATGGAGACGTTGAACCACACGTCGTTCTCACCGTTCACCTTGTCCAGCTCCACGCAGTACTTAGCGGGCTTGGCAGGCTTGTACGGCCTGTCAATAACCTTCTCCGTGTACGTCTCAGGCTTGGTGGTCGTGACGGAACTCTTGCAGATACCCTTGACGCGACGCGTACACGTAGTAGTCGTCTTGTTGCGCGTCTTGGTGACCATGTGGCTCTTCTCCTGCACAGCAGGCTTGCCCGCCTTGTACTTGGTCTCATCGAACACACCCGAGACCTCCTTGGGCTCACCGCAAGCAGTAAGCGCCAGACCAAGAATAGCAACGCCCGCAACAGCAGAACGAACCTTCATTTTCTCCCCTTTATTCAGCGATTGGATTGAAAGCCCAGGTCACTGTCTCTGTGTAGCCCTTCTCAAAGGTCTCATCGTCAATAAGATCCTGAACGAAGAGATTCCACCAGGCATCCTGGTCAACGACTTCCACCATCTTGATTACCTCAAGGTGGTGCTCTGTGAAGTCCTCGTCAGATACGCCCTTGATGTACTCCTTGATGAAGTCTTCATTGAGACGCTTACTGGACTTGCGTGTGTACTGAAGTGCCTGGAAGTTATCCTCCCCCATCTTCACGGGGTTGTCAAGCTCCAGCACCTTTGAGCCAGCCGCATTCTCTCGTCCCTGGGACTTGATGTACGGTACCAACTCGTCTCGTGTATCCTCCAGCTCTCTCTTGAGCTGCTTCATCTCCTCTCGGAGAGTCAGATACTTGGCTAGCTTAGTACGAACGACGATGTCAGTCAAGGTAGTCCTCCAAGAACTTAGTAAGGCTTCGCGCTGTAGATTCCAGCTTACCACCCGGCACTGACATTCGTCCACCCACGATGGCACCTGCAACCTTGTTCTTGAAGTCCAGCTTGGCTCCCTGGTACTCCTCCACACTATCAGCTACGATCAGGTTGTCAATGTAGACATTCCGGAACGTACTGGACGCTCTGACGTGCCTTCCGTTGCGCTGCTTGAGTGCTCCGGAAGACAGAGGTCTGTCGTAGTTGATCAGATGAGAAGCCATGAAGAGGTCTACACCATACCCTCCCGCGTCCGAGGACAGGAAGAGTCGTGTGTCAGGATCTTCACCGAACTGTGCAATAGCTTCGGCTCGTTCCTTGCCGTTCATTCCCCCATGAAACAGGACTGGACCATACTTGTCAAGCCTGTCTGCCAGCAGGGGTAGGATGCCCTTGAAGCGGCAGAACACGATCACCTTATGAAGGAGATCCTGTTCCATGTACTCTTCCACGATCTCTACGCACGCGTCAAGTTTCGCGCCATGCGAGCCTTCCGGAAGAAGTCGTCCATCAGCACGTAGTTGCGACGCGTACTTAGAGCCATGGTTCGAATCGGGATCGTCGTAGGCTTCAGCCGAGGCTCGAAGAAGCTGCGGGTCATCGAGAAGTAGGTGTAGCGCAAGTAGTCGAGACGTGATCCTTCCTGTTGATGAATCTCCTTCGGATGCATCACCACCCTCATAGTATCGAGAGAGGTCCAGGGAGACTGTGGGTCCCGCCATACGAAGTTCGGCCAAGAGGTCTCGTGCGATGTAGTCATACAGCTCCTTAGTGTGGGGGTCCATGTCGACGTGCACGTTGTATTCTTCCACAGTGGGCATGAAGTCCGCAACCTCAGGATCATCCTTGCGCTTATTGACACAAGCTGTCATCAATCGGGCATGGAGTTTGTCCACGTTGCGGTATCCCGTAATGATATTGGTGTAGACATTACGCTCAATGTAGGCGTCTTCAAAGTCACGCCAATTACCGAATACGGAATCATCAATCCATTCCATAATCGAAAAGACTTCTTCTGCTTTCCCATTCTCAATAGGTTCAGCAGTCAATCCAATTCGATATGGAGTTCTCACGCTTTTCTTTATGGTTTTTGTCTGTTGAGGTCTGAAATTCTTAATGGAAGTAACCTCATCCACAAGCGCTAGCTCGGGCTTCAGAGCCTCTATGAACCAGGTGTCGGAGACTACCTGCCTCAGACCCATGACAACGTACGAGGGACGCTCCTGGAGGGCTTCCTGGTACGCCTTCTTCCTCTTGGCAGGAGTCAGTGAGCCGTCGATGACCACACAGTCCTGGTCCGTGAACTCCCTGATCCTGTTAGCCCACTGTACCGTGAGACTTGAGGACATAATCAGCAGTGCGCAGTCTACCTCTCCCTTGTCTCGTAGTTCCTCAATGGCGTGCAGGGACACCACTGTCTTTCCTGTACCCAAGTCCAACGCAAGAAGCGCCCGACCCCTTGATGTAATCAGGGCGGACGCTTCAAGCTGGTAAGGTCTTAGCTCACCTTTGAATGTCATATCCTAGCCAGCGGCAGAGCCACGGAGGTTAGTACCGCTTTTCGAATTTGGTTGTCGGTAACCTCTGGCTCTCCGATGTCCTTCCCTTCTATTCCGGAGTAATTCAGAAACTTGATGCTCTTACCGGAACGAAGGTACTTCTGCCTAAGCTTTCGGGCTTGCTCTCTTCCGGCGTCATCATTGTCTAGAGCAACAACAATAACATTTACCCGGTCGAATAGCAAATCCATTTGTGCCTCAGTCACTTTCGCCCCGTACGAGGCGACTCCTCCCGTGATTCCTGCCGTATACAGTCGTAGGCAGTCAAGGGGTGACTCCAGGAGTACGGCCATCGGACCTTCAAGTACGTCAATACCGAAGAGAGTCTGGCCTTTAGGGATTCGCGCTGGCTTGTTGTCAAAGTAGCCGTCTCCCTTCTCTTGATATCCCCACAATTCATAGGTGTCAGGGTCCCGGACAGGGAGAATCCAGTGCTCACTCTCCCTGTCCCACAAGACACCGTAGTGACTTACACTTCCCTCAGAAAGCCTTCGTCGTTCTCGGGCTCCTGCGGGAGGTGGACCGAAAAGAGCCAGTCGTGACTCATTCCACTCCCGACGTGGCACGAACTGTTCACGGTCAGCGGGAGCCTGAAGATATCTGCGGACTCGTTCGATTCCACCACGACTACGGACCCACGCTGCTGCGTCTGCACGAGAGACATTCAAAACCTCCTGGACTAGAAAGACGAATGAACCTTCGAAACCACAACTGAAGCAACTGTGCTGCCCTGTGGTCAAATTGACCGACCACTTATCAGGTTTGCTTTCCTGCCGCCCCAGATTTTCCAGGTGGCCTGGACAGAACGCCCAGGCTTCCCCGTCCTTCAACTTTACCGCTTGGATTCCCAGTTCGTCAAGGGCTCCGAGAACGTCACCCGGAACCGGGATACCGCCTGCGCCCCAACCACTAGAAGTCCGTGTTGTACTCCTCATCATCGTCGTCCATCAGCTCCGTGTCAAGGTCGTCATCCATGGCTTCCAGCTCCGTGAATGTGCCAGTGTTGAAGTCCATCTTAACCAGACACTCGGTAGGAGTGCCACGCCTGGTCATGATGATCTTCAGCTTACGGACATGTACATCCTCTGTACGCTCCACACCGATCACCACGTTGGAGTACTGTGCGAAGGCACGGGAACCCATCATGGAGTCGTTGTTCAGCGTCTCGCCCTTAGTACGGGCAGGAGTCGACTGAGTGACGTCAACGATACAGATTTCACGGTTCATCGCCATGAACTTCAGGCTGGACACGATGTTGGCCAGAGCCTGAGGAGAGCCCTTGTCGAACCCTTCCTCGTCTTCCATCATGTACACACCATCAACCACGACGATGTCTGGCTTGAGTAGGTCGATCTTAGCACCGATTGCTGTGACTGTCATGCAGTCCTCAGAGAAGATCAGCGGAGGCAGGTTCTCTGTGATGTGAACCGCTCTCTCCAGAGCGCTCCACTCCTCGTCGCTGATGTTACCACTGAGAAGCTTCATGTCATTGATGCCCGCACGGTACGCGTCAAGACGCTGCTCCTGCTCTTCACACGTCATCTCGAACGTGATGTAGAGTACCCGCTTACCGTACTCCTGCGCAAACTTCGCCATGAGCAGGGCGATCACCGACTTGGAAGCCTTGGGCAGACCCGTCAGGGTGATGAGCTGACCCGGTTGAAAGCCCTGTGTGGCCTTGTCAATCGTCTCAAAGCCTGAGGGGATACCAACGATGGCTCCAGGGTTGTTCTTGCGCTCACGGTACCGCGCAAGACGTTCCTCACCGTTCTGAGTGATATCGACATCCCGAGACTTCGGGACATCGTTGTGGATCTTACCCACGAGTGCACCCAGACGATTGACTGCCATGTCAATGTCAGGGATCTTGGACTCACCATTCAGATCCACCTCGTCCATGTACCCGACAACTTCACTGAGGTGAGCGTCGATGATACTGCGGACGTGCTGCTTCTGCATACGCTGAATGATATCGCCCCACGGCTCGTCAACCTCAACAAGCTTTACCTTGGGACAGTCGTTGACCATGACTCGCAGAGACGGTACCTCACCATGGTCACGGTAGTACTCCGTGATGTAGGTGTACGCATCTCTCCAGTCCTTATGGGTGAAGAAGCGAGGCTGGATATCTCCTGCCTCCGCAATGGAGCCCTCCTGGATAATCTTGGATACCAGAAGCTTTTCCGGATCAAGAACTCCCGCCATGCCCTCCCCTTTCTATGTGATAAGTCCCATCAAGTTCAATTGGTCAGGGGTGCAGTACTTCCCCTTGCCGCCCCACCTTAGCATCCTCTCCGCTGCGGGATCAAGGACTGCCAGGATGGAACGGTCGTACACAAGCTCGTGCATAAGCTCCTGCTCATCGTAGGCGACAACATCACCAAAGAGCAAGTTCTTCTGATCAAGCTTGTTCCGTACAGCGTCTGCAAAGTCTGCACCATAGAACGTCAGGATGTCAACCCTGAAGTTGTAACGGAAGTACACGTCACGCATGCCCTGTTTGGTGGGCTCGTTCAATACATACTGGTTTACCGCTTTGTCCCATTGTTTACGCTTACGCGCCAACGCCTCAAGGGCCTTGCTTTTAGTATCCGGAAGGATACCAACAAGACCCTCAAAGACGATATAAACGCGAGGGAGAACGGTGTTACTCAGTTCACCCTTCATCATGTGGCGACGCTCCAGAAGGTGCGCTCTCAAGACGTGCGCGGAATCGAGCTACCTCCATTTCGATCACGTCCGGATTCAGAAACTCCACCTCACGGGAGTTGCCATCCTCGTCCAGGAACGTACCGAACGATGTGAACGCCTCATCAACAGCCTTGAACAGCTCCTGGTTGTTCTCGTTCGGGTCAGGGCAAGGTGCAGTGCTCATTACTCTCCTTAGAAGTCTTCTTCCTTACCACAGCGGCAGAAGGAGCCACAGTGGCCGTTGTCGTCATCAATCCAGTGGTAGATATGCTGGTGCTTTCCCCAGCCCCCACCAGATCCGTTGGAGACAGGCAAGTCCTCTTCCCACAGATCCTTCTCGTCATCGCGGCAGCAGCCATCACAGCCGTGAATCCAGATGGACTGACCGTACCCGTTCTTCGCCATAAAGCTAGCAGAGTCAGGGTCAGGATGTCCAATCCCGTGGTCACAGATACGTTCGATCAGGAATCCTCTGTCTTCTCGCATGAATTGCTTTGCGTCAGACAGCGGATGATACGACGGATTGTGAATTGCGCAACCGTTGATGTCGCAATCAACAGTCCGCTTATGTACATAGAACTTACGTCCCGTGCAGTCTTCCCAAGTGTCATGGAGTTGTCCATAGTGCTCTAGGGTCTTCTCTTCGGCAAGCTTTTGCTCGTGGAATTCCTGCATGAATTTGAGAGAAGCATCAGTAAAAGCCTCCCTGAATTCAGGGTCCGCAAGGTCTTCCACGAGGTCCGCCCAGAACTGACCATAGTCAAACTCCGGACGGAAACCTCGTCTCTTCATTCTCAGAAGCCTCCACTGTCACACGAGCTGCTGGAGCTGGAAGAACTCGTGTCGCAGGACGACCCACTACCGTAGTCGTTGTCAACGGACACTGTGTTGCCACTGTAGCTGTCCACCCACACGACCTGCTGACGGTACTTGCTGTAGTTGCAGGACATCTTGTGAGCCCTGCCCTTTCCTACCTTACAGATACGGCAAATCGTTGCCATGATTACCTCACTTCTGCGTATACGGCATTCTTGGTGACATTCCAAACCCGGTAAGGTTTTCCTGTCTTATTGGCAGAAGCGCGGGCAGTGTTAGCACCACCCGCCTTCCGTACCTTACGGTCCTCTACCCAGCGACCGTTGATGAACACCTGAAGCTCGTAGTCGTCACTTGCTTCGTGACGAACAGCCACCTAGAAGTCTCCCTCCGCAACCTGAAGAACGTTGATACCGAGCTTGCGGATACGACGAACCACACGGTCGCGGTCGTCCAACCACACACGAACAGCGTAGTTGTCACGGACGTAGGTGTCAAACAGGAACTGCTTGACATCAGCGTCGTTGACAGTCTGCTGGTCAGCAGGACGCATGAACAGGTGGTCAAACTCCACGTCGTTGTCCCTGAGCCACTTCTCCGTGTCCGCACGGACGTTGTTGATGTCCGGACGACCAGAGAGGACGATGATCTCGTACCCCGCAGCGTAGTACATGTCCACGAGATTGGCAATGTGGACGTGCAGTCCATCGGTGTAGACCTGAGAGTAGTCGTACGGAGACCTGTGGTCATGCCGTGCGAGCGTACCGTCGATATCCACAACGATAGCAGGGCGCGCACCCACCTTCGGGAAGTAACGAGGCGACAGCACCACGTCGTTCATGAACTCGTCCGTGAGCCTCCAAGGCTTCTGAAGCTGACGAGCCATGCCACGAATGACGGAGGCTCCCACAGGGTTCTCACGCTGTGCGTCACGCTCAATGCACACATCCACGGGAACGTCCGTGAAGTCAGCAACATGGAATTCCACGTCACCATCGAACAGCTTCTTGATGCGGGTGGGAGACTTCTTGTTCAGGTTCGTGTCGTGCACGATGATGCTCTTCCCTTCCTTGACAGCACGGGTGATAATCCCGTCCTGAATCTTGGAAACGAAGTTCTCCTGATCCTTGGTACCCACGGCACCGAAGCCCAGCATCTGACGAATGTCATCCCGAGAAGTCAGGACCATCTCGCCATCGAACTGCTCAGCGTGCTGCCGAGCCCACGTGCTCTTGCCCGATCCCGGAAGTCCGGTCGTCAGGATTACCGCCACTGTCTCCTCCTTCGAATATGGGAGCTAGAAAGTCCCATTGCTTTTGTTGATCGAACGTCAGCCTACCATGTTCCTGCTGGACTCGCCAGAGGTAATTGTAGAGACGTTCCCACTGCTTCATGATGTCGCTACCGACGTACGGCACTACGACCAATCCCTTCTGATCTCGATGAGAAGAGCGTTAGCCGCATCCGTGTTCGGTTCGTATCGTACATGAGGCTTTCGCTCGTTGAACAGCCTCTCGTAGTCTGCCATAACTTCACGAGCCACGTCAAGGTCTCCGTTACCGACACGGTGTCCGAAGTTTCTGACCTGTGCGGCCTCCAACTCGTCCAACTCTACCGAAAGCTCACCCGTTCTGTAAAGACCGTAACCCTGGATAAGGAGACGGTACAGATGACGTGCATGCTTTTCGGTACGCTTCTTCATGTCGGAACCGAAGTCCCCACGACGTTCCAGAAGCTTGAACTGCTGAGTAGCGTAGCCGAAGTACGCGTTCCTGACAAGCTCCGCACTGGCGAACCAGTGGCGTGAGTCAAGCAGGTACTCACCAGGGGTAGAAATCTCCTCGTAAGCCCAGTCAGGAAGCCACAGAAGCTCCAGGATGGACGGGTTGGACTTCAGGGCCAGACGCATGAACTTACCGATCTCATGGTACGTCTCGTCACGTGTGGCGCTGGTGGTGTGCTTGGTGAGATCCTTGTCCTGAACGAGCGAGAGCCCCAAGAACAAGTCTTGAGGCTCTGCGTAGATACCCATAATGTCAACGTCCGACTCAGGGGTAGCCAGCCCGTAGGCACAAGATCCCACAATCCCTCGCAGGATTGTGTTCATGCCTTATCCCTTCTTCATGTTTTCGACGTTCTCGATAATGCCGTCGCCAATGTATGGCGTGAAAATACTGGAAAGCGGATTGGGGTCAGGGAATTCCAGCTCAATCATGTTGATGACATCCTGGAGAGCCTGGTTGTACCCAGTCTTGTAGCCGTCCTGCGCACCCGCGTGGTAGTCACTTTCCATTCTTCACCCTCCGGGCAATACGGTTGGCCATTACGCGGACACTGACAGGCTTCCGTGCCTCCTTCAGCACAGCCTCAATCTCGTCCCGCAAAGTCTTGTCTCCCACTTTTTTCCTTTCCTAGTAGTCGACGCCGTGAGCCTTGACCGCAGCCCAGAACTCACCCTCAAGGGTCTCGAACTCCGAGAAGAAGTCGACAAGCTCATCCCACTTCTCTGCCACGTCATCAGGCAGCTCATAATCAGTGCTGCGAAGTCCGTATTCAAGAGCGGAAGGAATGCCACCTTCCCAGTCAATCTTGCCGACAAAGTCTTCAAGGTCATTGCTCGGCTTGAATTCAGTCATGTGTTTCTCCTAGTCCTCATAATTCTTTCGTGAATCGGACCCTGCCATCTGAACAGTTTCGAATGCTTCCTTACGGAAAGAATCGAAAGAGGGTCCATACACACTGTACATGTCGTCAGGGTCAACGTTCGTCGTGACGATGGTAGGACGGCTGTCCTCCACCCTACGACGGATCAGCTCGTGCAGGATGCTCTCCGTGAACCCGGAGGTTGTACGGTGCTCCTGCCCAATGTCGTCCAGAACAAGCAGAGTGGCCTTCTCAGCCCTTCGCAGGACTCTCCTGGCCTCTTCCTTCTCCTCGCTCTCCTCCTTGGCGTACGTGGCTGTCAGAGCGTTCTTGTAGTCCGCAAAACGGATCATGAAGACGGAGTAGTTAACGGACAGCCACTGAATCTCAGTGGCAATAGCAGCCGCAAGGGTCGTCTTACGGGTACCGTTCTTACCCCAGAGCATCAAGCCCCGACCGATGTCCTCACGACGTGCCGGATACTGACCACGCTCACGACGACCAGGACTCACGAAGTGGTTCTTGAAGTTCTCCACGAAAGCGTACGCAATGTCCTTGGCATCCTCACCAGTAGGATCGTTGGGCACGTAGTCGTACAGTCCCAGGTCACGGAAGCGGACCGGAATACCGGCCTTCTCCCACTTGACATGATAGTTGAAACCCTCAACCTTGCCCATGTTCCTCCTTGTACTTGTCGTAGTGCTGCTTGGCCATCGTAGCAGACCTGAAAGCATCCCGGAAGGCTTCCCAGGTCCCAATGGATCTGGCCTTCTCCAAAGGAGTCATCTCCTTCTCAGGTACTTCCTTCACTTCCTCCTGCTGTGGCTGTAGCTTAGCACTGTTCTGCTCAGCACGGTAGAGGAAGTCTCTCCAGCCGGGATTAGGTCCCCTGGCCAAGGGCTCCTTGACATAGAAGTCAATGAGTTCCTTCACTTCTTCCTCAGTTTTACCAGCAGTGCGCCACTTTTTCAACTGTGACGCTAGCGCAGTGATGTGAGTCAAGGTGTAACCGTTGCTCCACGGAGCGGAGCGTACTTCACGGTCAAAGTACTGCGCAACCTTTACAGCATTCCACTGAACGACAGAGGGGGACCCCTCATCGGAGTCCCCCCACAAGTCGCTCAGGACATCGTCGTATCCCAAGGCTTCCTCTCAAATAGATCCATGACCTGCTCCACGTGAAGCCAGTCACTCACTCCGTCACCATAGACCACGTAAACCATGCCCTCGTCGTCCACGTCCTCCACAACCGCGTCACGCTCTACAGCGTCCATAGGCAGGTCATTGGAAGGATCACCGGTGATAGTGTCGATGTACAGAAGCCGATCGCCCACCTCATAGATGGTGTTGTAGTCCTCGTCAGTCACTGTACTGCCTCTCCAGTAGAAGTTCAAGGTAGTGAATGGCCTTCTGGATATCTTCACGGCCATTCTTCTTTCGGTGTCTTGCCAGATACTTTAGGGCACTGCCCTCGTAGAAGTCAAGCCCCCACGCGTCAATGACGTCAATGGGCTGAAGGTCACCCTTGTAGTGGGTACCTCCTACTTGCTTCTCACTGGCTGAGACCTCTTCCCCACGGGTCTCTGTCTTGGGAATAGCCTGCACTACAGGCTTCTCCTCTGTCAAGACCACACGAGGCTTCTCGTCACTTGGACGCCACACGTAACCATCTCCTCGGTGCACATAGTGAGGACCCTTCAACGCGCAGCTAGCAACTACGGCGTTGAAGGGACTCGCGTACTGAGAAGGACATACCTTCTCGTCACTCATGCATCGTCCAGGCGCTTGTAGAGATCATAGGCCATGTCCCGCACCTCCGCAAGGGTGTTACGGTGGTTGTGGACCTCCGTCTCCAGCTCGTCCACGTACTCTGTGTCCTGCCCGTTAACGAGCTGATCATATTCCTCTTCGCTGAGGAATACACCATCAGTCCCGTTCCAGGACATAGGAATTCCAATATCCACTACTTGTGATCTCCCATCCACTTGTCCATGGCCGAATGTCTGGCCATGCTTGCCTGCCTGTATTCCCACTTCTCCACAGCCTTCTCAGCCGCAGCTCTGATAACTACCTCAGGACTAGAACTTCCGTGGTCATCTACATGGAAGATACAGTAACTGATCTCTGCACTACCGAATCGACGCTTCTTTCGAATAGCCACCTTGTGGTACCCGAAACCAGCCATACCGATTCGATAGAAGTACCCGCTCGGGAGCGCAGGGGCTCCCAGAGCGAGCATTTCCGTCATCGTCACTTGCCCTCCCGCAGCATGTCCGTGAGAGCGTCAATCGTCTTGGCGTACGCCTGAGACATCTCCTTGATACCTTCCCCGAGCTGAGCCATGGACTCCTTGGAGACCACCAGCTTACCATCAGGGACCGACACGGCAGCCTGAGCGCGAGACACGTCCTTCCACAGGTCGGGAACCTCCTCAGGAGAAGGCAGATCCTCAGGCACAAGGGCACCAGAGGCCACGAGAGCCTTGTACTCCTCAACGGTGGGCTTCGGCTGAGGACGCACGGGCTCCAGACCCTCGGGAAGCTCAGAGTGCTTTACGAACGGGCTACCGCCAACCTCAACGACATCCCCAACCTTGTACTCCTTCTCCTCCTTCGGCTCCTCCACCACAGGCTTGGGAGCCGTAGCCTTACGGGGAGCTGCTGCCTTCTTCGCAGCAGGCTTGTCCGTAAGAGGCTTCTCGGCAGGAGCCTTTGCAGCAGCGCGCTTACGCGGAGCCGCAGCCTTCTTGGCAGGCGCAGCGGCAGCCTTGGCAAGCTTCTCCTGCTCCTTCTCCGCAGCAATACGGATAGCCTCCTTGGTCTCGAACTCCTCACGCTCCCGCTCTTCCTTCAGGATCTCGTCCGTCGTCTTGAAACCGGGGAACGAGTCGATCATCCCGTCAAGGTTCAGGACGGGAATGGACTGGTAGTTCTTCAGCTCACCCACCAGCTTGACATCTTCGTCCTCGTTGTAGACCACCACGACAACAACCTCATTGCCCGCCTTCTGGCGCTCAACAAGATCAGACATGGCAGTCTCCAGAGCGCCAGAAGACATGGTGACTCCGCGCTCCTCCGCCATGGAGGAGGTGACTGCCTTGGCCACAGACTTGTGCCCAGCGTCAGGCTCCACGTAGGCGTGAAGAGGGTAGTTCGGCTCATCACCATCACCGATGGCCCACTCGTTCAGGACACGGCTGAGAGAGTTGGAGAGGTTCTTCGTGTACGGCATCAGGATAGAAGCTTCACGCTCATCCCGGTCACCGAAGATGTAGTCCTCCACGTTGTCCACGAAGTTCTTGATCGTGGTGGTACCCGTTCCCGTGAGAACGATGTACAGATCCTTGTCGTAGTCCTGGCCCATTCCTGTTTCCTCCTGTTTCGTTGGGGTGTGTGAGCTAAGTTCTATCAGACCAGCAGAGTGGTGTCAATCCGCATGGTCATGCGGTCGTTACCCTCACCCTTGAAGAATCTCCAGAGCCGACCCATGGCGTCCAGCTTGTCTCGCTCTTCAATGGGTACGTACTCGTTGTCCGGGCACTTCCAGCCTCGCATGTACTGGTTCGCCTTGTCAATCGACATGGCCACAGCTTCTACGTCATCCCACCGGTTCTCGTCAATGCCTTCCTTCCAGTGGTAACGCATGATTACGTACATCTTGTCGTCCATTGCGACTATCCTCCTGTATTCGAGAGTGTTGTGTCAACTATGGAAGCGGAGGGAGTCCTGACCTGCGAGGATTGATGATCACGGGCGGACCACTCCTACGCACAAGGCCGTGTACGAACCCCGCTGCGCTTGCAACAGCGAGCACACTCAACCACATCAGTGGCAGGAAGTAAACCCCTAGCGCGATCAAAGCAAGCAGAGGTAGCGTAGCCCACACAGGAACACGCGGCAACGCATCGTACAGGTACTCGTACGTACCTGAGGTTGCTACAACAGACAGTACAATTTCCAAAATCATGGCTCTCCTTCGTTGGTTAGGGCACCACTGTAGCACACTTGACAAGAGCTGCACAGGGGTGTAAACTGCATCTTGATAAAGCAAAAAAGAAAAGGACTATAGGAGTTTAATTCCTATAGTCCTTTTCTCTATTTATGTAGGAGGTTGTGCATATAGAATTGTGTAATTTGCTCCTACTGGTACATTATCTGCTACAACTTGCTCTACGCGCGAACGCTTGTGAGTCAAGTCCTGGTAGTAATGTGTTCTGGACATGTTTCTCGTGGATTCCCACAGATAATTAGCACTTCCGAAATCACCATTGAAGTGATCAAGAGGCTTGTCTGTCTCGGTAACCATTACTGAGTCAACCCAGTAACTGAATGGAGGAGGACTTCCAAGAACATCATCTCCGTATACCCACACCCAGATATGGAACTCTGGCAATGCCTGCGTAGGCAATGTGTACGTAGCTTCCAGTCGTACCCAGTCTCCGTCAATGTTCTGAGGTCTGGTTCCATTGGTTGCCTGGCTGTACATCATTCCGTTGTCCACAGAAGTGGAGCCGAATTTCCCTGTGCCGTTGGCATCGTAGAAACTCATTCCGATGTCAGGACAGTTAGGACCCTTACGTACCCATACGGAGAAGTTGTACGTGTGCCCTGCCTTGAGTCCCTGAATCTGTGGCAGAAGTCCTGCCCAGACACGAGTAGACCCTAGGCCGATCTTTGCCCCTGGTGACAGAGTGGTTCCTGTACCTGAGTAGTCGAACACGTCGATACGCGCAGAGCCTAGGCTCTTGTATCCCACACCGCTGTCCCAGTTGGCTGTGAAGACATCTCCGAAGTTACCTACCAAGCCTGCGGCGAATGATCCCCAGCCCGTGATATTGGCATTGAAACCAGAATTCATGGCGTAATTGATTTCGTCCGCCTTTACCTTGATACGCAATTCACGAGGATTTGTGTAAGCAGTAGGCGCATTCGATGTGCTTGGAGATGTACCCGTAATGAAGTGGTTATCCATGTAAGCGGTCTCATCTTCAGGAGCACCCGATACGACAATCACAGGAACAACGGCTGCCTTTGTGGCTGTGCCGGAAACTGTGACGGAATGTGTGCCCTGCTGCCAGTCACCATTACCAGGATGCGTATTCATATTGGTGATCGTACCGTTGTTGTACGTTGCCGCAACGATAGTGCCTGCGTCATTGTACTGACAGATAGCTGTGAACCACTGGGCTCCAGGTCTGTCGAGAGATACCCACACAGACGCACGGATAACCTCACCTGGTGTCACCTTGCAGAATGCCTTCTCCGTTGGGAGAGGGAAGTACACCTGAAGACCCGAAGGGATCGTCTTAGGAGACTGTGTAGCGCCTCGGAAGACCATACCCCCACCGTACTGCCCGGAGAACGGTCTAGCGCTTGTACGGGCCACTGTGCCGCTTCCTCCCTGCCCCAGAGAGTACTGAGGAGCGTAGCAACACAGGGTCTGGTACGAAGCAGCGTCCAAGGACAGACGGTTACCGTAGTTGTTGTTCTCCTCAAACTGCACATTCGTAACGTACTGTGTGTTGCCATCAGGAATGTTGTTCCATACCGCGCCTACTCCCGCATAAGCAGCACGAGGCCAGTAAGAACCATCACGATAAACACCTGGAGCCGTTGCCGAAATCCATGGTCGTCCGGTAGTGGAGTTGTTGATGTTCGGAGACGAACTTCCCAGTACACGGGAATTGGCAGCGTCAGCCTGAGTGGAATCCCAGATACCGAAGTCGGTAATACCTCCACGGATTACCTGAAGCTGAGGAATACCCACACCACCAGAGGAACCAGAACCTAGCGTCCCGATTTCCAGAGGATTGGTGTCATCAGGATAGCCGTCACCACCGGAAAGACCCTCACCAGTAGCCGACAGGACTAGCTGAGCAGGTCTCTGGTTGACGTTGGAGAAGTAGGCATTGAACGGTCCATCAGTCTCTTCCTGAGTAGCCCCGGCAAACAGCATGACGCTTACTGCATGAGAGTCCCAGGCATAACCAATAGATCCGATTTCAGTCCAGGTACTTCCGTCAGGAGAAGTCTCGAAGAAGAAGGTCTTTCCCTCTTCGTCACGAATTCTCCAGAATGCGTGGTCAACAGGATTGTAAACAGGGAAGGTCTCCGCTGTAAGGAAGACCTCCTTGTCCACAGATACGAACCCACGGAACTGTCCTGTAGGACCGAATCCCATTTGTACGTAGTTGTTATTGTTGGCCTGGATAACTACAGCCGTCTGCTGGAACTCTCCTCCCGCAGGGACAACCTTGACACTGAAGGAGGAGTCAGCAGCGTTGTACAACGCAGCACCCAGGTAGCTGGGAACAGGAGCGGAACGAAGGAAAGTCGACTCAGTATCTGTGTCAAAACCGTACGTTCCGCTTGCCATTGTCCAAACAGGATTCAGTGTCTGACCCAAAAAGGGATCAGACAAAGTCTCTAGCAAAGGATAAGACATGAATGCTCCTTATGTTCCGAGTGCGTAGCGCTGAATAAGTCCATGACGAGTTTCCGTCTGGAGATTGGTATTCGTGATAGAAGCCAGGGTAGTCAGGTTTCCTGTACCGTCACGGTTGTACTTCTTTACGATGATGCTGCTTCCATTGAGTGTAATAGTGATTCTCTCATAGTCACCCAGACGAGTCCAGGTAGCCAGAGTGGATTCGATACCACCCAATAGCAGTACCAATCTGGTTCTTGTGCAGAACCACTTGTTGCTTCCAGTAGTGCTTCTGAATACCACACCGTTGTCGTAATTCGTCTTGTCCTCATAGTCGACACCGAATGTGTATCCGATAGTTCCGTTAGCACGTCCGTCATTCACCAGTAGATAGGTGTACTTGGGCTTTGTTCCCAGTGCAGCAAAGGCAGTAGGGTTGACGCGTGCCTGTCCGAATGTGCTTTCCCAGTACGTTGCTCCTGTAGGCGTTACCGCCCAAGCCACGTTTGTGGTATTGTCCGTGTTCCCGTCCAGGTTCGTGTAGTCCGTATCGAAACGAGCAAACATCGTCGCGTTGGTAGGAGCGGTAGCGGTGAACAGTGTGTTACCGTCATCGTCATACCAGAGGATGTGCGAGCGAGCCTGTACGTTGGTTGCGGATACTGTTCTGGTCGTGTAGTGTGACGCCGTGAACGCTTGCTCCGCAGGACTGATGTACTGCCAGTAGACGTTCGATGCGTAGCGTCCTGTAGGACTCTGCCCTGTGTTTGACTCAAGGCAGGTGTACAGGATACCGTTGTGCTGCACCGTATCGCCCACCTGGAAAGGAAGCACAGCATCCCAGGAAGGATAACGAGGAATCGGAATTCCATCACGCACGAACTGACCACGTCCGACACCTACGTTGGAAGCCTGTAGCTCCCAGTACAAGTCATTTGTACCTGGTGTCACAGCTCCGATAGAGGAAGCTGGACCTGAATTACGCAATGCCTTGTAGTAGAAGGTATTGTGCAGAACGTAGTTATTCGGTACGTAATTCGTAGCGTTTGACCACGCTGGTGTGCTTAGCGTAGCAATGGACTGCACTCCTGTAATTCCTGACACAGGAGAGTTTGTCACCGCAAAGTGCAAAGCGTTCCAAGCATTGTTGCTGGCAATAGTAGGATGCACCGTACCTACGGCAACTCCAAGGGTAGACGACACGCCTGAATTCAGGTATCTGCCCCACGTAGAGAAGCCCTTTGTAGAAGGGTTCAGAAGAGTAGTCTGGTCCAGTGAGTTCACCTGGACCTGCCACCACGTGTTGGAGGAGTTGGTCCCTGTAGGTGCCTGCGCTGCTCCCTTTGCCGCAACAATGTTCTTGTAGTTGAATCCATTGTAGGAAACAAACTGATTTACGAAGTAATTCGTGTCAGCATTCCACAAGTCATACGAAGGATGCGCAAAAGCTGACTGATCAGAATTCAGCATCATGTTCGGACCGATTTCCAGTTCGGAATCCCATCCGGTAATCGCGGCAATTTCGTTGTGAATTCCATTCCAAGTTCCCTTGAGACGGTAGTTAACAGACGCGTTCTTGATACGGGTACGGCGCAGACGTGGTGATGAGATGTAGTCTGTGCTGACTCCGAACTGCTTGCCTAGCCATTCCAGATTCTCTGCGGACACAAGGTCCACGTCATTGAGGTTGAGAAGCTGGTCGTACTCTGTCTTCATGTAATCGAACTGGTATCCGAATAGAGACAGGTAACGTGCAAGCGATGGGTTGTCAATCGTGGTGTTGGAAAAGAGATCCGATTTCACGATCTTGTACGGCTGTGGAGTACGGTCGTACAGACGTGTGGAGTATCCCTGGTTCTTCACCGTGAGAGACGCCACGCTTCCCGCTGGATACCAGGTAGGGAAGTACGTGGTAGGAGCCCACCAAGTAGACCCGATAGCAGGAGTGTGATTGGTGTTGTTCGCCTGGAGCGACAGCCAGTATGTGCCGTTGTAGAAGACTACAGCACTCTGGATATAGGTAGTTCCCGCATTGTACGCAGCCGCATCCTGACTCATGAAAATGGAGTAGTAGTAGATAACTCCCTGAGTCAGGGCAGCGTCATCGTAGGACGTACGGATAGAGCCCACACGGGCCTCTAGAAGGACCGTACCGTCGCTCGGGGTAGAAGGGTACCCATCGGTGCTTCTGACGAGTCTCAGCTTGTTCCAGGAGTTGTCATTGGGTGAAGCCCAGGACAGTGTCAGTCTCCCGTAGTCAGTCTGAGTGGCAATGAATGGCTCAACACTCAGGCTCTTAGGCTGAGAGTAGCCATAGAGCACAGTCCCATAGATGTCTACTCCATAGCCAGTGCTGCCAGGAAGTGTTGGTGTCGTCATGCCTTTCCTTTCTACATGTTGTTCGCGGTAGGAGCGTCACGGTGATAAGCGGCAGTCAGCCAAGCCGTGGCCCACATACGCTCTCGTCTCAGTACCGCCTGATAGACGTTAAGACGAATTGCGCTTCCCTTCGTCCAGTAAATGAATGCATTGGTGTCAGCTCTGGTCAGATCCTGCCATCCCTTTGGGTAGTAGGAAGTCTGTCCGCAGAGGAATACCGTGTCAGTGGACTTGCAAATACCGATCTGGGACTTTCCAGAGCGGTCGTATTCCTGTGTCTGCGCAGCTAGGTTAGCTCCGTCCTTGTGCCATCTGATGTATCCGGAGATGTGATACCAGCCGGTACGAGGACACACGAGGTTAGAACCTCCCTGCCACATTCCGTGAGTATCCACCTGCTTTGACGTGAACACAGGGAACGTGTCGTCATTGAATGGAACTCGGAAGTTCGTAGCAGTCACACGACAGATCGGGTGTGTCAGACCACGACGTGCTGAGGCAATGCTGCTCTTGACATTCGGCCAAGTCTTCAACTGACCATCAAGAGAATCCTGGTGAGGCATTGCTCCCAGGACGGTTTGCAGTGAGGTAATCTCGTCGTACGCCTGGTTGACATCTCCTGCGTCAACAATCATCGTGTAGTTCTGACGAGCCTTGAAGCTCTTCACTGCTGTGGGAAATACGGCAGCCATTCTTTCTCCTTATGAAGCGGTAGCGGTTACTACGATATTACCTGCCTTGGGAATTTCCCACGCACGGCAAATGACATCAGCAGTTCCGGACTGGACAGCATCGCTTCTGGCCATAAGAGGAATGACCACATAGGACACACCTGGAATGGCGTTAATCGCTGCGTATACGCTGCTGACAGATAGTCTCTGACCAAAGGTCACGTTAGCAGGATCGAACAATCCCTGAATAGCCTGAGTAGCCTTTGTCTGCATAGCACTCGGGTTGTAGCGAGGGTCACAGCCCACGACTACTGGCGAACCAGTGGAGCCCACGTTCACAGAGACGAAGGAAGCAGCCTGTGCGGTCACTGTAGCCCCTGCCATGGCTCTGTCCTGTAGGTAGGTCGTCACCACGTCCAGAAGGCCCTGAGTGGGCACTGTATTGCCTACAGCAGTGATGTACACCGTGACATTCGTGTAGGTGTTGGCTACTGCATTGGCCTGAGACACAGAGGATACTCCGAGTGCCAGATTACCGAAGTCCTTCAGCGTGACAGCACGATCCTGTGTGCGGTAAGCACGAGGAGCGTTGACACGGATCTGGTCAATGGATTCCGCATTCGCTCCACCTGTCATAGCAGTGGAGGAAGACACGGAAACTCCGATAAGAGGTGTGGCGATATCCACAATCTGATTCGATGCCAAGTTTCCGACAGTTCCTCCACCCACACGGTACGCCGCGTAGATGTTCAAACCTGACGGAGGTACTGCACCATTGATGTCATCACCAAATGAAATGGTGACCACACCGTTCTCATCCGTTGTCTGAGACCAGGCTGTGTCAGTACCCACGGCGTCCATCAGTGTGGATACCTCAAACCATGGCACAAGAGGCTCTACGTCATTGACAAGAGCTGCCGGATTGTAAGCAGGATTGTCAAGGTATACCGCTACAGATCCACCGATAACCGGATTGTTTGCCAGAGTGTATTCCTGAAGAATAGCTCCACTGGAAGTCCCCAGAGGCTCTACAAGGAGCGTGTAGTCATTCCCGGTAGGCTTTCCCATGGTGAACGCTACAGAGCCCTGTGTCTCTCCTTGGATGACCTGTACAGATGCTGTTCCTCCTGAGGCTGGAACGCTTACGTCGTCCACGGTCTCAAAGATGATAGGCGCATTCAGAGACGCCACGTACTGTGTCGTCACCTGCGTACCCATAGGCACAACTACCGCAGTACTCTGTGTCTCGTCAGTCTCAAAGGTCACAGTACCAGTAGCCGCGATAGGCTGTCCAGGTGTGTAGCCAAGTAGCTGAGCCAAACGGATTACAGAAGCAAGCTGAGTAGCAGTACCAATGTAAGCCTCAGCAGCAGCGCGGTCGCCATAATAGGAGAGCACGTCCATCTCACGAGAGAAGGACTCAAGGAGCATCATCTCAAGGGAGCCAGGATTCTGGTTGGTCCATTCAGGGAATGCCACTGTAGCGTATTCCAGCATGGAATCCAGGAAGCCCTGATAGTCCTTGGAAGTGTAGTCAATACTGATTCCTGGTGTAACACTAGCCATTTGCAGGAACCTCCACTACTGTTCCACCCGTCTTGATAACCGCAGCATCCGAAACTCTACGCACAGGAGAAGCCTGGAGAGTAGGAGCGAAGTCGATTTCCAACGAAGCAATCCCGTCATTAGTCTGATTGGTAACTGGGGTAATAGACGTGACTTCTGTACCTGGCTCATAAGCAGCCATTTGTGTAGTCACGCGCTGTCTTAGTTCAGCGTCCACCAGGTTCTCATCCACACCGAACAGCAGACGGGACAAAGGGATTCCCATGTCAGCGCGCATAGCACGCTGTCCAGGCTCTGTACCCACCAGTGCACGGATACGGTGTGAGGTCTGTACATCGACATTCGTCTCGGTGGACACCGCACCGGTTTCCATTACGGTGAATGGAATAGTCATTTGTGTTCCCACGAACATCTCCTAAACCGTGTAGCGGACATTGTTAAGGCTGACCCAAAGGGTTTCCACAGAAGCAGACCCGACCAGTACACAGCTTCCATCATTGTTGAAGTCAATCTTGATAGAAGGTGTCGTACCTCCGAAGTAGTTCTGTGCTGTTGATACCACTCTCTTTGCTGGTGGAATCAAATCATCATTCGTAAAGGTTTCGAATTCCCCACCATTAGGCATGACGTATGAGCCTGCCGAACCAGATTGGTTGACGTTCATACCGCCACGCCATTCTACCCAGCGCTGACCTCCCACAGTGTAGGTAGTCCACTGGACGTTTCCCTGGCTGTTTCCATTGTGTGTGAAGCCAGTAGCCAGGGAAGCTGTGGTCCACGTGATCTGCTCATCCTTTGAAGAAGGAATGTACAGAGGCTTGTTGATGTATCCGCCATTGAACATGACCCACACAACACTGCTCACAGTAGGAACGGGGAGCGCAGAATTGACAGATTCAGCCCAGTCCAATTCTGCGTTCCCCGCAACCTGTGGAACCTTGATACGGACCCTTTTTCTATTGGAAGGGTCCTTTGTGTTTGTCACAATAGCGCGATAAACCCCATAAAGGTCATCTTGCATTTGACTGCGCTCCCAGATTGGTAGACTTCCACACACCATTGATCAGCTTGGCTCCCACTTGCTGTGTCGATGGTGACAAAGCATTCGGGGATGAGAAGTTGATGGTGTAAGACTGATTGCGCAGTACCTTCATTTCGATATGGTACTTACCACTGGCGACGTTACCTGACTTGGGTGGCATGTACAGCTTGTGTGTAGCTGACTTCACCAACCACAGTCCCGCATTGTCTTCAGGAACTCCCTGCCCTACGAATTCCACCAGCGAATTCGGCTTGACCCGTGAGTCTCCCCATACACACGCTTCGGCCGTAGTCCAGAACTGGTTTCTCTGCGAAGCAGAGTCTAGTCTCTGAACCGCCTCAGCGTATGAGTCCACTGGATAACGACGCTCGTACTTGGACAGGATAGGAGCCTTGGGAATCGACGTGAACGCCTCGTACAAGGCATACTGCTGGTTGGCGTCGATAACTCTGCCTGTCAGAGGATTGATACCCGTAACAGACCTCTTAGCCACCAGCGTCTCCGCAGTTGTCGTACCCACACTGGGCTTGAACTCTTCCAGCGTGTCCTTGATGCCCGGAGTATTCAGTGCCCAGAATTGCGGAATGTTTCGCAACGTATTCTGTGACATCAGAATGTTGGGATCAACGAAGTACAGGTCTGTGTTCTCAACGTAAAAACGATATCCAATTTCACGAGCCAGTTCACGAAGGAACTGGAAGTCACTGGAGTTCTGTAGTCGATAGTTGTACACAGAGTTGTACGGATGGATGATTCCTCTCAGGCCATTCTTTACTGCAATAGCAGAAGCAATAGCCGAAGGGCTTCTGTTCTTCCATGCGGTATTAACAGTGGACTGCATTGGCAGGCTTGTACCTACGATGGTGTACTGCACTCTGGTATTAAGCATACCCGAATACAGCTTGTCAGTGGTAGTCTTCAGGATCTTGTATGACGCTACATACCCCAGAAAGTCTGTGGTGTAGCTAGGGTACATCCCGTACGTAATACGCACTGGGGTGTTCTCACGTAGGTAGGTCCATCTATTGGTGGCTTTCGTATTTCGAATAGCAGCACCTCGTCCCAGATACTGTACATCTAGTAGTGCAATCGTGTGCTTGTCCGTCTCCTGAATGATTTGGAGGTCAGAAGCATAGTAGCCAAGAGCCTTGCCATTGACCTCCACACCGAAGAACGGACTAGCCTTGATCTTGCTAGACACTAGGAACCCTCACCTTCGTACCTCTCGGCAAGTCGTTCCAGAACATGATCTCTGGATTCGCGTCAGCAATAACCCACCACGCCTGCTCATCTCCATAGGCAGACCATGCCAGATATTCGATCTGGTCTCCGTCCTGCCAGACGTATGTGCTGTAGTTGATACGCTGCTCGTCAGGAGGGGTGATGACAATGGTAGGACGTACCTTACCGTCGATGTCTACCGCCACGATCTTGTTGGATGCGTAGCGGCTATTCGTGTCGATAGCCATTAGCCCTCACTTCCCTTACGGTCTGCGAATACGGTGAAGCCGATATCAATAGCACAGCGCACAGGCACCATCTGCTGAGAGAAGTGCGTGTACGTCACACCTAGGGACGTGATGATCCCGAAGTAGTGAAGACCACCAGGAGATCCGTAACCGAAGTACAGGTCCATAGGCACGGCAGCCATAGGACCCTGCACAACCATATTGGAACTCTTTCCTCCACGGACTCCGGGCACTTCCTGCTTGGTGTTGATTCCGCACAGGTTAAAGAATGCATTGGTGTCCACGGAGCATCCAAAGGTACCCACGTCTGTGGTCTGGTACTTGGAGTCCCACATCTCAAACGTTCTGTCGAACAGCAGAGCAAACCCTACCGTCGTATTCAGAGCCGTCTGATAGTCTCCTGTGTCTCCAGGTACGCGTGCGTAGTCTGGGAAGACCTGGTTGTTCAGGTCAATGGAGCGGGACTCCGTAATGGTGGAAGGGTTGTACAGGAAGTTCACCTTGTACTTGAAGTTGTCCCTCTCAGTTCTCGCCACCATTGCTCCACGATAGAGCGTAGAGTCCCTTGTCCCACCGTAGCCCTGCGATACCTGACGCATAGGAATGTTGAGAATACGTGGATCGAACTTAGGATTCTCAACAATGTTGTAGCCAGGCTGTGCCTTCAAAGACCATTCTTGCCCGGCAATTGGAAGTGTTGTTCCCATTTAGTGTCCCTTCTGCATTTCCTTGATACGAGCATCGTCTAGTACAGCGTCCACAATCATCTTTCCTGTGAAGCGGGCTTCCATAGGAGTCATGCCCGGAGCTGGATTGATAACGATAGAACCCTGCTGGAACACAATACCCTGTCCGCCACCGCTGTTGGAGCCGGTAGTCATCGTGTTCACAATGGCATTACGCACTGACTCAGCCTGCTTGGCAGGAAGAATCATCTCTCCCTTGTGAACACGTGCCGTGGCATCCTGGTCAAGGTTCCATGCTCCCTCGTCATACCAGTGAGGGTTCTTGGAATTCCAGAAGCTCCATGCCTTAGCAGGAGTTCCATAGCGTCCCTTGATGTACTTCAGTCCCCACTCAATCTGCTTGGCAGGACTATTACGCCATGCTTCTGTAGCAGTCTCCTTGTGAATGTTGGACATAGCCTGAGGAATTCCGTAGGCATCTGAAGTAGGGTTGTCTGCCCAGTGACGCCAACCAGACTCACCCATCCACAGCTTGTACAGAGCATCCCACTGTGAACCTGTCCATCCCATCTTGGCTGCCATCTTCTTACCAAGAGCGACGTTGGCCTTTACGTTCTTAGGAGCGTTCTTGTCGGAACCATCACTGACTCCGTTGTCTTCTCCCGAAGAACCTCCCGATGTGCTTGTAGCAGATGCGGACAGAGGCATAGCCCCTCCCGCAGATCCTCCGCCTAGCGCTGCCATGATAGCGGCTAGCTCAGAAGTTCCCCCGTAAGCGCCACCAGTGTTTCCACCGATTGTGCTTCCCTGTTCATTCAGTCCGCCCTCAGCAGTCGGGTCAGAGGATACGGAATCCATATTGCCAACGCTTCCAAGAATTCTCTTGGCGTTGGTGAACTCTCCTGGCTTGAAGGAACGGATACGAACCTTCAGTCCTGTACGCGGAGCCTCAATGATCTTTCCGCCACCGATAGCCATTACGACGTGGTGAGCGGGAGAACCATTGAACAGAAGGTCTCCTGGCTGTACCTTGTCAGTGGCTACAGACTTTCCGATCTTCTGCTGTTCCTGAGACGTACGAGGAATCTTTACACCAGCCTGGCGATACGCCCATTGAATAAGACCTGAACAGTCCCAGCCGTCTGGACCTACTCCACCCCAGACATACGGATCTCCTAGCTGCTCACGTGCAGAAGAGATGACCTCTGCGGCAGTAGCTCCACCAGCACCCGGAGCGGCTTCACCCTTCTTGCTCTTCTTCTTTGTCTTGGAAGAACTGCTTTCGCCACCAGCTCCACCGAAGATTCCGTCAGAGCCCAGAAGGCGCTTTGCAGCAGGCCACATAGAACCTGCGGAACCTACGAGAGAGGAAAGCATTCCCATAGAACCAGGCTGCATGATTCCGCCAAGGTGTGGAGCACCTGACCATACACCCGCCATTCTGGAAAGGAATGGGTGTTCCTTCTGATTCTTTGGATCACCAGCATATGCTCCAGCGTCGAATACGCTCTTGAAGAATGAGTATCCCGCTCCTGCAATTCCGGCACGGCCTAGCAGTGGGCTAAGACGACTCATCATTCCACCAGCTCCACCCGCAGTAGAACCAAGGGAAGTGATGTTGTAAACACCGTTGGCCCCACGAGTAGCGTTAAGCATTCCGCCTAGACCACGTGCAGCACCTCCTGCGGCTCCACCTCCGCCACCTCCTCCGAAGAGTCCTCCTAGACGCCCGAACAAACCGCCTAGGCCGCCTCCTCCGCCCCTCATAAGGAGCGCGGCAAGTCCACCACCCAGAAGCCCTCCTCCGAGCCCTGAGAAGCCTCCTAGGGCGTTAGAGAACGGTGTGGCCCAACCGGAGGCAGTACCGATTGCATTGTCCAGTCCTGTAGACTCCAGGAAGTCAGTCAGCGCCTGGCTGAACTTGTTCACCATGTCCGTAGCCTTCTCAAAGGCAGGAGCCAAGTGCTCAAGGATTCTTTCCTGACGGGTAAGGCGAGTAGCGTTGAGGTCACGCTGTCTCTCGAACATGGAAGCTCCGAGACCCGTGGTCTCCTTCAGCTTGTCAAGAGCATTCTTCTTTGCGTCACCAGTTCCCGTGGCAGCAATCTGAGTAAGGCGGTCATATTCCTTACGGTCCATTCCCTTATTGGCTGCCGCATTCATTCCACGGATGTAGTTCTCGTAGGACTGAATGGTGGTCTGGTTCCATCCCATGGACTGACCATAGAACTGAAGGTTGGTGGAAAGAGATCCACCCTGACGAAGCGATGCGTCCAGTTCCTTCTGAGTAACGTTGTTACGTCCCTGGAACGTACGGCGCACCATGGACTCCGCGATGTTACCCATGGAGTTCTGTCGTCCACCATTCGTGATGGTAGGAGCCAGTCCCATAGCCTGTGACATGTAGAAGGCACGGGAGGTGTATGTCTGCTGGGCAGCAGTCATTGCTCCCGCATAACCAATGGTTGGGGAGGCAAAGGCAAAACCAGCAGCCTGACGTGTTCCGGATACGTAAGCCTGATTAGCTCTTCCGCCAAACTGCGGAGCACCGAATACGTAGGAAGCAGTGTAACCACCCTTGGCCGCGTCATTGGCGTCAAGGGCAATACGGTTGTAATTGAAGGTCGTACGCATAGCTGCATTGTTGGCAGACTGATATCCGCCATTAGGAATTCCACCAGCAAGAGCAGCGTAGTTTCCGAACATGTCCATCTGCATATTGGATGACATGTTTCGGTTTCCGTAGTTGACAAGTCCTCTGGCAACTCCACCGACAACTGCACCAGCCACACCAAGACGACCCATAGCGGCTGTGACTCCAGCGCCACCACCGTTGCCGTTACCGCGTCCCTGTCCCATCATCGTGACAGCCGCACCACGCCAACCTCCACCGTTAGGTGTCTGTCCATTCAGTGTGCCGTTGTTGGAGAACTGTGCGCCTCCACCAGCTTGGCGTCCGCCATTGTTTCCAGGGAAGTTGGAATTCATATTCCAGTTGGAACCACCACCGGATCTGTTAGCACGGTTGGTCCCATTTGCCAATGACTGAAACGCCCTTGCCGCATTAGCGACAGAGCGTTCCAGGTTTTGAACTTGTCTCGTCAAAGAATCAACCGCCCGCTGGGCATCATCAGTGCCCAGCAGACGGCTGCTTCCAACGTTATTGTTGGGTGGCGGGGTTGTCATGTGCGTCTCCTTGTGGTATGCCTAAGTACATTTTACCTTAGGCTTCTACCCATGAAGGATACCGCACCACCCATCGCATTCCCAATGATTGTTTGTGCTGAATTGTTTTGCTGGTGCTGTCTCTGATATTGCTGCTCTAGCTGATACAGGTAACGCTTAACCCAGTGTCTTCTTTCTCGAATAGTCATCTTTTTCATTTCTGAAAGAGACCATCCATAAGCGTCTACCAGTTGTTCGTATTCCTGATAAGCCAGTTCATAATCAGAGTTCCTGAAACAGGATGCCCACGTTCAGTGGGACTTCTACCTCGCTCTCGCACGCGTGGCATGCGGCCTTTACCTCGTCATAGCGAGGACCAGGCTGGTTCTCGTAGATGTATACGTTGACCTTGTCACGGTCAACCTTTCCCATCTTCTTTACGTCGGTAGCTCCATTGGATGGACGGTAACTTCCGTCCTTCTCGTAGAAGCCCAGTACGCAGTGAGAAAGCAAAAGCGTCACCAGTTCAGGATCAGTCAGTGCTCCAGCGTTCTTGAAGATTTCGTTCTGCACTTCCCCAGTAGGGAAAGTCACCTTTGCCTTGCGTCCGAAACGGAGTTCCACGTCAACTTCACGCTCATTAGGATCATCAAGTTCCTTCATCGGAATGTCATTGAGATTCATCTTGAGGTCATTGACTTCTCCGCAATTCGGACAGCGTACTTGCTCAAGCTCAAACTCACTTCCGAAAGTAGCCTTGCGGATACCCAGAAGAAGTGCGTCGATGTCTCCCTGTAGCAGGGTGTTCCAAGTCTTGTTGTCAGGCTTGTCGTCCCCAAGGGACACAACGCCAGAGGACAGAAGGACTTGCACAAAGCGTCCCGGATTGTTGTTGGCTCGTGCCTTGGCAAGAGCTTCCTCGTGCTCTCCTGTCAGCTCCTGTACCTCTGCCTCACGGACGATCCCGCCCTCTGTCACCAAGCCCGCAGGGAGCTTTACGAAGGTGTCAGGGGCGGGACCAATCTCAGGAGCAGGGGCAGCAGAACTGAGAACCTTCTGAGTCAGGGAGTTCAGGGCTTCTGGGGAAGCATCGCTTCCCTTGGTTACCTGACCTTCATCATCGTCAAAAGTCATTGTGTATTGTGGTGCTTCGTATTCCACGATTCATTCTCCAGATCATTGCCGCCTATGTGTTACTTAGAAGGATACACCATTCAGACCGATAGAGGTAGCTAGCTTGTGGTCGAATCCTTCGTGAGCCAATGTGACCTGCTGCATAAGAACAGCGTTGGCTCCAGCGTCCAGGTCAGAGAATGCAATAGCCGTTGGCCATGCATTGTAGACGCGGTAGATAGCCTTTACCGGAACCTTTGGTCCTGTAACCGGGTGGTCGAGAACCATGATGTCCACGGTGGCACGGAAGTCCTTTCCAGGAGTTCCGGAACCTGTTCCCTGCATAACGGTGAACAGTTGCTTCATCCACTGCCACAAAGGACCCTTACCGACAGCAACCCCCTGAGATAGGGTGATAGGTGCGAAATCGGACTGTCCGGGCATTTTCTGCGTAGTGGTGTTCATTCCGCCCTCACGGTACGGAATAACCTCAGTTGTGATGTTCAGACCGGAAACGGTCATAAAGCCCAGTGTCGCGAACCCGGAAAGGTTCGGGTGCATGATGTTGACATTGAACTTGAAATTACGTAGAGGGTCCGTAGCAAGGTGCGCAATGGACGGAGTAGCAGTAGCGATAGGTGCTGCGTTAGTAGTAGCCATGTCTTATCTTCCTTACGCTGTCGTCGTAGTAGAGCTGGACATCTGGTTGATGTCGATAACAACGAACTCGGCAGGGCTGTTCAGCGCAAGACCGACTCTGACGTGTACTTCACCGGCCGCAATTGTTGTAGGGGAGTTGTTCGTGTCGTCACACTGTACGAAGAACGCTTCCTCTGCTGTGGTTCCGGTAAGCATTCCCTGCTGCCAGATTCCCTGTAGGTACTGGGAAACAACAGCGCTGATGCGTGACCATAGAGACGGGTTGTTGTCTTCGAATACCGCGAAGATGGTGTTCTCCTTGAGGCTCTGGCGAATGTTCATCAGAGTTCTCTGGATAGGCACATATCTGTTTGGCATGTCAGGAAGCAACGTACGCGCACCCATAATGCAGTATCCATAACCAGGAACGGTACGGATAATGTTGATCTGGTTCGTGTTCAGTGTGTCCAGGTTGGTGTTCTGGAACTGAAGCTCAGTACCCACAACCTTCTGTAGAGGAAGGTCTACTCCCGCAGGAGCCTTCTGTACACCGCTCGTAGCGTCTGTCTGGCTGAAGCGTCCGAGAACAGCACCACCAGGTGGTAGCAGGCGCGTCGCACCTGGAATAGAAGACAGCGGGTCAGAGACTTGAAGCCAAGGACCGTACACAGCACATGCGGCTGTTGTAGTCAGTCTTCCGTTACCAGTAACCATAGCGAGGTACTGCGATACCGTAGCGGACTCAGAAGGTGTAGCACCATCCGCGCCGATAACCGCAGGCGGAACGTCTACCACCACGAAGAAGTTATCGCGAGGCATTGTCCAGCTCAGAATTGGATTCAGAACTCCTGTGTCGTAAATACCAGGAAGGTTCAGGTCAATGTTGGACTCGACGTTAGACATTCTCTGCACAGCGGTAAGCAGGCTAGGAGTAGCCACACCATCGGACCCACCTGTAAGAGCTACAGCGCTCTGAGACTGAGGAGTCTTGTTCACGTCCCAGTTGGTCCATGTACCCAGAGCCTGTGCTCTGACGTACTTGGAACCTAGCTGAGAAGAGTTCAGCATGGAAATCGCGTAACGGTTGTCAGCAGGATTCATGGTGATATCCACGAAGCGCTCAACAATGTCAGCGTCTCCAGTTCCTCCATAGCGAACTGTAAGGTCGAAACGTCCAGCACCTGTAACGGCATCTGTAATGTCAACGTAGATGCTGTTACCCCATACACCTACAGCCGCACAAGTCAGCTTCAGGATCGGGTTAGGAGTTCCTGTGGTGTTGAAGGTTGGCAGGTCTCCCATAGGAGTGTAGGAACCGTCATCGGTGAATGTCGCTGTGGACTGTCCTGTCACTGTGGTAAGCAGCAGGGAGTCTTCCAGGGCTCCACCATAAGTTCCTCCACCGTAGCTTCCGTCACCGTATCCGTTAGGAAGGTTACGACGGTAGATGCGGTATCCTGTCGCTCCTGTTACTGGAGTCCAGGTTACGATAACCGCGTCCGTTGGAGTAAGTGTTGCCTCTGCGGTTACAACAGCCTCTTCGCTTCCAGTGGTCTCACCCTGAGCGTTGATAGCTGTGACGATGTAACCGTACTCAGAGGTGGTACCGGATACGGCACCAGAAGGAGCGGCAGCCACGTTCTGTGGCTCTCCAATAGCTCCGGAACCTAGGTCACGGTCGTTCATTGTCTGAGTCGCTGCAACAGCGTCAGAAGCGGAAGCACGTACAACGTAGCACTGGTTTCCGTTGTTAGCGAAGTACTGGTGCACTGCGAAAGGCAGGTAGTTCTTCGTGTTTCCGAAGCCACCGAATAGCTTCGTGAATTCAGTCCAACTCGTTACTAGAGTTGGCTCTGTAGGCCCTTGAGTGTGAACACCTACGAATGCTGCCGTTGACTGACCTGGTGTTGAAGCTCCAGGAGTCAGCGGAGTTAGAGACGTATTGATGTAGACACCTGGTCTCTGATAGGTCATTGATATCTCCTAGCTGAAATTTGTGTCATGAGCTGCCTTTAGCTATCCGAATTCATACCCCGGATCAGGTGTCTGTGCGATGTCGTATCGAATCTCAGTCGCAACACTCTGGACCTTGTGGTATGCCTCAATCTGCTGAGGCAGTAGCTCTGTGGATACTCTCACAGCGTATGCCGCATGGAATAGTCTCTTACCGTCTGAATCACGAGTATCCACCTCGGTAGGACCGGCGTTCAGGTCCAGGCGACGTACTGTCCCATCTTCTGGAATTTCCAGATATCCGAAACGTGCTGGAAGGTAATCCGGACCAGCCAGAATCGCACGAAGATAAGTTGCGTGTACATTCGTGCGCGCCAAGACTTCAATCTGATAGTCAACATTATACGGGATTGGAGCCTGTGACCAGTAAGGCGAATCTGGTACCTCAAGGTAATTGTCCCACTTCTTAAACCCTTCAGGGGCGTAAGGAAGCTGAACCCATCCGCGTGACTCTCTTTCAGGATCTCTGGCGATTCCCTTATTCGAAATTACGATGGATGGAAAGGTCAAGTTATTCAATTCGATATCGTTGTTTAGCCACAGAATAGAAACTGGAAGGCCAAGGTCTGGAGCGTCATCCCTCTCCGGAACAACAAGACCTTCCATTTTCTTCTGCATGGCTCTGTCCTCATTGAAGATGAACATGCAGTCTCCTTACAGAGGAATAGGTTCTACGATGAGCTGTCCATCCGTGGCTCCCGTAACGGTAGTAGAGGCACCCACAGAAGAGAACCAGTACTGAGGAGTGATCGTCAGGTTGAGACCTGGTGTCATTCCTGTGATGACAAAAGTACGGGACGCGTAAGTACGCGCACCCTGTGTACTAATACCACGGTTCTCGTGAGGACTTCCCATAGTCACCGCACCCGATGCTCTCCAGGACATCCATCCTGTTGATGTGGTGGAATTGGTATTCCTTACTGCACCACCAATAGTTACCTTCACCATTCCTGATGGAGGAACCTGAACCGTGATAGGAGGGAACTGGCCCGACGTGAAGTCAGTCCATGCTCCCGATACCACGCTTCCGATGGCTGGGAAAGAAGCCTGGTTGGTTACAGTAGGACGGATGAAGTTAGGAGGCTGCCAAGACGTACCGTTGTAGCGGTACAGGTTCGCGCCGTTGTCCCAGTACTTTCCAGTGGTTGGAGAAGTAGGAGCAACACCGCTTACCGTAATCGTTCCAGGAACGTTGTTGGCAACTGTCAGTGCCTGGTTGGCTGTGGTCTGAGCATTCGATGCCTGGACCTGAATAGCCGCTACCTGAGCAGTCAGAGTAGCAAACTCAGCAGTACTGACCTTTCCCTGAATAGCTGCATCAAGACCAAGCAGAGCATTGTTAAGGGGCTCACCCCAAAGTAGCTGCCCAATTGCGGGCACAATAACTGCCATGCTTTACTCCTATGCAGGTTCTACGATCAACCACGCGACCGTAGAAGTCTCAGTGGCTGAGGTTGACGTGATGGTAAATGACGTTCCTGCTGTACGAGCGCTGATACGCAGGTGACCCTGTGTACCTCCCGCTGTCTGTACGGTCAGGAAGATACGGCTGGTAGCGGTTACTACTGTCGTATTTACTGTAGCAGCTCCTGCAACCAAAGTTGCCGTACCCATTTTCGCATTAGATCCTTCCTTTACCTTCAATCCCTTTCCAGCTACGTTGATGGCAAAGTCGTCATCTGTAGCGAGAATATCGGCATTAGCACGGTAAAGGTTAACGTCACGAGCAATAGCACCGCTTCCCCATTCCATAAGACCGGAAGCCATTACACGCCAACGGTCCTGTGCGTCTCCTCCTACCGTAGCGGTAAAGCCTGGAGACAAAGTAGAGAAGCCGTAAGTAGCAACCTTTCCTGTCTGGGAAGTGTCACCTGTACGCGCAACGTTTCCTGTGTGCGTAAGGTTTCCACTGGTGATGGTAAGCCCACCGGATTGCAGGGTGAGTCCACCAGTACCGATCTCAAGGGCACCGGACAGAACCCCTCCTGTTACGGGAAGGAACTGTCCAGAAGCCCATACACGGTCCCCGTGAGGGTCAGCCGCTAGTACGTGTGTAGGAAGTGCTCCACCATCCGCCACCGTTCCGCTGGTAGTTCCCACGTCTCGTGTCGCAGAGTTTCCCAGTCCGAGGTTTACTCGGGCTGCTGACTTGGACTGGACAGCCGCTAGGTTGTCCGCCTTCTGCAAGGAGTTGGAAATACGAGAGTCGTTTACGCGGGCGTAGGTGTTGTCTGCTTCTACTCGTGATACGTATGTATTCGCACCATCTGTGATGTCCTGCTGCAATTCAAACAGAGCATCATTCAGAGGCACGTCCCAGTGTTCTTGTCCTGGGGTAGGCAAAGTGATCGCCATGATTCTCCTTATGCTGGCTCTACGATGAGGTAGGCAACGGTTGATGTGTCTGTCGCACTGCTTGACGTGATAGTGAAGCTCGTCGCAGCAGTTCTTGCGCTAACTCTCAGCCAGCCCGGAGTTCCACCATCAACCTGAGAAGTCAGGAAGATTCTGGAATTCGCAGTAACAGAAGTATTGGCAACTGTCACGGTGCCCGCTACGAGAGTGGCAACACCCATTCTCGCATTGGCTCCTTCAGCAATAGCAATTCCTCCACCAGCAGAACCGATGTTCAGAACGTTCTTTGTTCCGGACCACAGGTTCCACTGACCATCAGACTGTCCAGCATTTACCGCAAGGTATCCGCCTACGGTGAAGTTCCCCGCAGTCGTCAGAGCGTTAGCACCAGAGCGCGTAATCTGTGAATCGGTCGCTCCGGTCCCAGAACCGAACTTGAGTGCTCCAGCCGCTGTAACTTCTACAAGAGCCCCTGTGCCCCCGTTACGCAGGTGCAGGAGGGGTCCTGTGGTTCCACCAGAGGTGGAGGTGACGAAGATACCCTGTGCAGCAGTACCGGCTCCCGCAAGGTCGATAGAGATAGCGGCTGCATTCGCATCCGTTCCCGTACCTGTGTGAGTGATCTTTACGGTTCCACGGTCAGTCTCCACTCCACCAATCCCCAGCGCAGAGTGCTGAGTGTTTGTGGAAGAGAGGTTCAGAGCAGAGGAAGCCAGACCAGTTCCCTTGTGGTTGATGGTTACCGCGTGAGAAGTACCCACGTAGTCCACATACACTGCCTGCTGGTTGAAGGAAGCATTGTCTGCTCTCGCCACAATCAGGTGACCCGTAGGCGCAGCCTGTGCTGAGTAGACAACAATTCCCGCACCAGTGGACGGAGTATTCGTGACGTTAAGCGCACCACCTACAGAGGTAGAGCTGGAAGCATTAGCCGCTGGAGTAACACGAACCTGTCCTGCGGAAGGACGGGTAATGTTCACGTCTCTCGTCGCAGTTCCTGATCCCCATTCCACCTTACCGTCCGCAGAAATACGGAAGCGGTCAAAGGTGTCACCGGTTACCAGGGCTCCGTACATTACGGCTGCCGCAGAAGCTCCAGTGTTGTTGATGGTTCCCGTCATGGTTCCACCAGTTGTCTGAAGGAATCCAGACAGACCACCAAAGGTACGGACAGGAGCATTGGTAGCACCAGATGCCAGCGTTACGTTAGCGCCTCCACGAAGGTAAGTGTTGCCACCACCATCAAAGAGACCCGCTGTATTCGCGTGCAGGTAGACGTTGTCATACTGAACCAGTGTGCTCGTGGATACGGAAAGCCCGTACTGAGGAGAGTTGACTCCAGTACCGTCGTCGTCCACACCAGGGTAAACGGCTACGTCTCCCACAAGTACAGGAGCGGTCGCAGCAGTTACGTTGATTCCCGCGTATCCTCCACCACCAGCATTGTTGTTACGTCCGTCACGACGCACCATCATTCCTTCAAGGATGATAGGAGCATTACCCGTGGCGTCGATGAACACTCCATTGAAACCATTACGGTCAGTGGAGCAACCAGCCATGACCAGTCCACCAGATCCCTGACCGGTTCCGTAGTTTCCTGTGATGTAGAAACCGTGGTTGTCGGACCACTCAGCACGGCATCCGATCAGACGGGAGTTCGGCATGTTGGACAGGATGTAGTTGTTGCCACCAGCACCAATAGAAATAACGTCAACCATGGTGCAGTCGCTGTGGTTGATCAAATGAATACCTACGTCATTGGAGTTATCCACCACAACACGATTGAATGTCCAGGAGAAAGGCTGTGCGCCATTCTCGGTAAAGGTGTAGATACCCTTTCCGGTAACCTGCTTCACACATACGTCACGAAGAACAACTCCATGGATATAGTCACTGGCCTGAATTCCGTGAACAGCAGCGGCAGAGTTTGACCCGTCAATTGTGATATTGAAGATTCGCTGCTCTGCGCTCTTGTTGGAATATCCTCCTGCTAGCTGTCCCAGCAGTACGATAGCCGCACCACCAGTGAATGGGTTCTGCGGCTTGATGTAGGAACCAACCGTTAGCTGGTTCGGGTTGAAGATTTGATCTCCATGCTGACCCTGTAGTGTCACGGTAGGGTGCAGCGTGATAGGAGCGGAGGTGTTGAAGCTTCCTGAGGAAAGCTTTACAACACCCCCACCCTCTGTACGAGCGGCATCTACTGCCGCCTGAATCTGTACTTGGTCATTCGTACCTGTGCAAACGTAATCAGCCTTCGCCTTCACGTTGGCGCTTGAATTTGAAGCAGCAACGAGACGGTACCAGGTCTCCCCAGTAACCCTTTCTTCAATGGAGGGAACGACATCAATGACGTTGTTGATAGCGGTGACATCCCCATCGAGTTCAGTCAGTGCGGCGTTCAGTGGTACGTCCCAGTTTGTCTGTCCGCTGACAGGGAGCGTAATCGCCATTTCAAACCTCATTCCTAACTAAGTGTAATTACCTCCATTGTATCTTCATTGAGGTTCTGGACCATGAAGATATGGCATTACCTGATTCAGTTGTCTGTTGCGCATTCGATCATTGACAGGCTTCTTCGCGTAGTCCAAAGGACGTGCCTCGGGAACGTCTGAGTATTGAGCGAACTGCTGGTCATTGACCATGTCTTCTGGCTTGAGCTGGACTCCGTCGAATGTGACGATGATGTCCTTCTGCTGAATCTGTCCGAGGATCTGGACGTTGTACACGCGGAATACCTTATTGTCATAAACGATTCTGTCCTTCAGGTAGTTCTGCGTTTCAATATCCATCTTGGAAAGACCCACACGCTGGAGCATATCATAAGAACACGTCACGTGAACTCTGTCGTGGTAGGTGAAACCCTCTGGGATCTCCTCTACAGCAGACTCAGTGTGTACGACGTGCAGAGCAGGGATAAGCAACGGGCCGAAGAATACACGACCCTGACCCGTTGCTTCACCATAAACAGGGTCCTTACCGGACTGCTCGTAAGCGAATCGGAAGTACTCTGCCTGGTCTCCTGTTTGTCTTTGCCAGTCTCTCAAGCCCTTATAGATTTCTTGGGTCTCGTAGTCGACATTGAATCGACCACCACCCCATCCAATACGGCTCATCTAGATACCCCACCATCCACCGAAGGCAGGAGACTGAACACCAGAGGTGTCCTCGTTGTGGACATCCACAGGGGTAACCTCGCGACGTGGCAGATCGTAGTCGTCGTATTCGCGAGAAGCGAATACAGGAACCAGACGTCCAGTCATACGGGATACGCGACGTAGCTTTCCAACTTCCATACGGTTCAGTCCGACGTTGAGCTGAGCACACAGATCGTTGTATCTCTCAGTCAGTCCGTCAATCTGCTGACGAAGCTGTCTGTATCGCTGTGTACGGGGCACAGTGGTGCCGTCCGCACTGGAGATGTCAATGTCCGTGGAAGCGTCTGTAGCGAGCGCCCAGAGGGCTTCTACAGTGGCTCTGAGCGCGACTAGGACTCCCTCCACCGCAGGAAGGTTATCCAGGGTGATGGGAGTCTCTAGGTAGCGGATGAAGCCTTCTGTCGAACGATAACGCTCAACAGTCTCACGGCCCTTTGTGTGCTGAAGGACAGCATCGTTGATGAACATTTCCAGCTCATCATCGGAGAACAGTCCTCCTGCCTTTCCGGTGACAATCAGCCTATCGCCCTGAGGCAATGGACCCACAGCAGGAAGGAGATAGATTCTGCCTTCCTGGTTGTTGAGGCTGTAGTCAGTATCCGCTACCAGGGGTACAGGCATTTGATCCTTGAGCCATGTAGCGGATACATCCCAGACGTTGAACTCCGTTAGGTCGTACATGGTCAGCGTGCCTGTGCCAAGAAATGAATCAGAGAAAGGTGCTCCTGTATCTCCCAATTCGATACGCACTCTCTTGATGACATCGGCCATTAGTACTGCCATGGTTGCACCTCTTACTGGAGTGTCATAGTCAATGCCCCTGTTGGGACAATGATGGATTCGTTCTGACCTGCGGCAACCGGGTTATCCCATTGCCACACCATAATGACATTTCCAGCAGTACCGGAAGCTACTGTCACGAGAGCACCGTGAGTAGTAGCCGCTCCCATACCAGCGCTGTCCGTAAACGGTCCAAAGGTAATCTGAGCCGAGTTGGAGATGCTGGAAGGGTTTCCCGCATTGGTCTGGGCAGGAGCCCAGGCTACGAGCTGACGAGAATAGCCAGTAGCGGATACTTCTGAGAAGTCATCAATACCAGGATCGTTGGTGTACTCAGGAGCGTCACCACCTGGTGGAATAGGTAGAACTCGTGGATCTGCCGTAAGCAGCGCCAGATAAGTGTCAGTAGGCGGAGCCCACCCGGAAGGCAGGGCTTCCCCCGCCAACCAGCTTAGGACCGCTCTGTCTGCTGTGTCTGTAAAAGTTCCAGACATAAGCTGGACCCCTCCTTAGTAGCGGGCTTCCCAGAGAAGTCCCTTGGCGCTCAGGTGGTCAGCTAGCTCACGAGAGACAACATACTTGCGTCCCTCTTCAAAGCTGTAGTGATTACCGGCTCCGAAGGTTACGGACTCCAGGTTAGTGTTTGGAATGATCGTGCGGGTAGGTTCGATAAGCTCTACCTCTTCAGCTACTTCAAGGTCATCCTTCACGACGGGAGGGGTTGGTCCCTTGCTGTAGTCAACAGGCTTGGCATTCTCCTCTGCCTCAACTTCAGCCATAAGGGAAATCTCTTGAGCGCGCTGCTTTAGCGTCTCTGCGTGTTCTGCCTGAAGCTTTTCTGTCTGCTGTCCGGTGAAGTCGCCGGAACGCTTACGTGCTGTAGCCATTAGGTTCTCCTGATTAATGTCTCGTTGTGTGTTGTTAAGCAAGAAGCCCTCCCCAGTTGGGGTACTAGGGAGGGCTGAGTCCGAAACGGACAAAGGGTAAAACTTAGTTGGTAGCGGCTGTTACGACAGAAATGTCAGTAATCAGTCCAAGTCCCCAGATAGCGTACCAAGCTAGGGCGTGCTCTCTACCGAAGTCGAGAATACCGCCGTCACGAAGTTCTACTGGAAGGGAAATAGCGTGACCGAATGCATTGTCTCCAATGAAGATAGCGTCGTAACGGTCAGCAGAACCATTTCCAGTTCCGTTGGTGTCACCAGTGTATCCGGTACCTGCACCGTTTGGTGTACGTCTGACCTGAGTTGTCTCAATGAAGACGACATCGTTCAAACGTCCGATTTCTCCCATCATGAAGTTACCCGGAGCAGCGTACTTGGTCATCTCAATGAACTGAGGATCGTTACGCAGCCAACGGGACTGGTGTGGGTGGACGAAGCAGACATAGGTCTCACCTAGTCTTGGAACGTTCTTTGTCGCAAGTGTCTCGACTGCGTCGTATACAGTCTGGGATGTCAGGTAGAAGTCACCTGTCAGGGATGCACGGTTCGTACCCTTGGTTCCAGGGTTGTAGTAAACCTGGTTGTTAAGAGCGCCGTTGTCCTTCTGGTAACCGTAAATCTCGGAAGAAGCCTGAAGCAGGGTGTCACGAGCGGACACGTCCAGGTAGGTTGCCATGTTACGTCCTAGGAGACGAGAGGCAGATGCCATTACGTCATCGAAGGAGGCGTTAAGTAGCAGCTCGGAAACGGCCACAGCGTATCCCTGCTCAGCAACCGTGATGCTGAACTGGCTAGCAGTCAGCGGGTTAGTCTGAAGGCGGATACCCTCAACAAGCTGAGTAGCCTGTCCAAGGTTGTTGTAGCGCATGAAGTTGATGGTCAAACCGGGCGTAACACCCAGTTCGGTCTTCTTTACCGCGAATTGCTCAAAACGCAAAATCGGCATTGCCTGGAACAAAATTTCCTTGCTCCATAGGGTCTGAATAGCTGGGGAAAGGTTAGAATTCGCACCAGCATAAGCAGTAGGGGTTCCGGCTAGATTCGGTGTACCCGTAATTGCTGAGGCCATAGTTAGTCCTTATCGTCTATGAATGGGGCTCGGGCATTAACCGAATAGCCCACGATTACTTCTGGATTCCGCAGCACCTACACCAGTCTTTGAACGGAACTGTGCATACTCAGCCAACGACATGTTAGCGATCTGCTCAGGGGTTACTGTCTGCTGTCCCGGATTGTTCTCCATAGGACCAACGGGTGCGTATCCTGCTGTGGAAACTCCTCGCATCTGAGATAGTTGAGTCTGCTGAGCTGCCTGGAACTGCTGCGCAATAGACTCGGTAGCAGCCTTGGCGCGGGCAATACCCGCGTCGATCTGCTCCTTTGTGTCTCCCTGAATGAAGTCGTAGAACTGAGGAGCGATGTCATCCTTTGCCGCAGCAATCGAGTCGTTGCGGTAAGACACTAGCTCCTGGAACGCACGTTCCTTCTCAAGGAGAGCCTTCTCCTGGGCGCGCTCAGCTTCCATCTGCTCGAACTTCTGCTGCCAAGTCTGTGTAGTCTCGGCTAGCTTCTGCTCTAGCAGCGCCTTGGCGCTCATCTCTTCCTCTGCCTTCTTACGGGCATCCTCAGCCTTCTGTGCTTCGGCAGCCTGTACAGCGGCTAGCTCGTCTTCCTTGGACTTCTGGATAGCAGCTAGGGCCTCGCTAGCCTTCTTCTGCTCTTCCTGTAGTGCCTGAATCTGAGCGTAGAGCTTGTCCTTCTCCTGCTTGCGAGCTGCCTCTAGCTGAGCGGCTGTGAACATTTGCTCACTTGTCGCTCCATGCTGGAAAGCGGCAGGAGATGGAACAGCGTTTGCATTTGGATTTGGGTTCTGATCCCCAATTGCCGGATCAGAGCCTGGACCATTAGGGTTTGGGTTGCCTTGGAATGTGGCTGGTACTGGTGTAGACATTTTGTCTCCTTGAATTTAGCGTGAAGTTCTACGAATTAGTGACACGAATAGCTGACGTGTATGCGTACTTAGTTGTCATCATCGGTAGGGATTTGACGTACACCTAGCTTGGTTCCGTATGCCTGAGACACGAGGCTCTGCATTGCCTTCATGGCTCCCATACCGTCAAGCTCACGTACGTCCTCGCTCAGGTTCACCGCGCGAGGTCCACCTCCCTGTGTAGGAAGTGGCTTCCCTTCCGCATCCGTCTGGACAGGTGCTGGTGGTGCCAGCGATCCGTCAGGCTGCGGTAGCAGTCCAGTCAATTCCTGAATAGCCGAATCAATCTGCGCCTTGATCATTCTTAGCGCTCCGTCACGGTTTGCATCATCAACAAGCTCGTCAAAGATTTCACGAAGCTTCTCGTCTGGGAATTGCTCTCCCAGTTCCTTGAGTGCACCACGACGGCTCTCAAGACTCATGGCCATCATTCCCTGGATTTCATTCAGCTTGATCAGCTTGTCCACTGGAAGTGGGGAAGGCCAGTCAATGTCTGTGATGTAAGCCAGGGGGTCAGAAGGATCAACGAAGTCAACCTGGTCCGGTTGCTTAATACCCTCTGTAAGAGGATTATACAGGGTTGTTGCAGGCTCAAAGATAAAGAGCGTGCGCAAAGCCAATTCATTGATCTTCTTTAGTCCCTTTCCATATTGTAGCTTCTTTAGCTCAAACTTTTGCATAAGAGGCTGGAACTGGATAGAAAGGGCAACACCAGATGTGTTGGAAATCGGCTGTGACTGTCCTAGAGCGGACTCAGGAACACCTGTCATTTCATGCATGGCAGTCTTCAGCATGGTCAGTACCTCAATCGAGTACTGGAGATCCACGTTGCTCTGAAGGTTCTCTACCTTGACATCCTTGTTACCGATGGACCATACACGGTTTGCGCCCTTCTCAAGCTGAGAAGGCTTGGCACCGATAACCACGGTGATAGGTGCTGCGTGGTAATTAACGATATCCACAATATCTGTCGCAGTTTCATTGTACTGGCGATTCAGAGAAATAACGTCCTGCACATCTGCCAGTCCCCATGGGGAACCAGAAGCAGGAGCATTGGGGATGTGGACAATAGGAATCTCACCGAGGACATTGGGACGCTCATCAATAAGCTCATCGTTGACGTATTCACGAATAACGTCAGCACGGATCAACTCGGTGTAGGTATAAACACTTCTGGTTCCCTCAGTATTGGTTCCCCAGAAACGGTACTTGAGCTTGAACTCAAGCATTCTGTCTCTGTCGTGCGGGTGCCAAGTAGGGAAGCAGTAAGCAGAATTGAGTGGAAGGATACGAACGCGTCCTTCGTGAAGGACACCAGCTTCGTCGGTCCACGCTGGCTCGTAAGCCACCTTGACGAAGGTGTCTCCAGACACTCCGCCTTGCTGACCCATCTCCCACAGAACGGTCTTCATGTTGTTGTCGTTCTGCCAGATGCGCTTCAGCAGTGCTGGAGTAATGTGCTCATACTCTCTGGCAACGTTGAACGAGATGCCACGAGAAAAGCAGAAGTTGTTGATGTAGTCAGAGAACGCACGGATGTAGTTGAAGGTAAGCTGTGCATCTCCGAATTCCTTACGAACACCCCAGTGATGTCCTAGGTACCATGCCCAGTATTCGGCATAGCGATTGAGGCGTGGCCCATGCATCTCAAACTCTTCATCAGACAACTCAACAAGACCTAGCGGCGAAATAGCAATCGCTAGGTCTGAGGATGATGCTCTCATGGAAGGAGAGTAGAAGTTGATTGACATTAAGGGTCCGATTCTCTAGTTCACCAAATTAGGGGCTCGTAAGTTGTTAAGGCTACTTTATCACATTATGAAGCGGCCCATACTGTGAAAGGCGCAGCTCCCGATGAAATGATACTTACCATCGTTCCTCCGCCTGTGCGTACTACAGGCTCCTGTGAAAGGACGCCATTTGAGAACGCCTGCTGTGTGCCCGGTAGCACTGGGAAACAATCGTCTCCCGCTACTGTCGGATCTTCTCCGTCAGTACGTACCCAGATTTCCTGGTTGGTGCTTCTATTGACCACAACAAGATTCCAGAAGTACTGGGGAAACTTCACTGTGGTTACTGTGTTAGCCACCAGGGTTCCGGACTGTGCTCTCTGTGCCATAGGAACTCCTTGGGACAGGCTAAGGGCGAGGGAATACTTCCCTCGCCCGTTAGCGATGATTAGTTGACTACTACGTTGCCACCAGGGTCATTGACAAGCTGAACGCTGTACACGAGGGTAGCAGCGGAAATCAGCTTGACTGTGGTGGAACCCTGAGTAGGGTTCGTAATCTGAGTGTACGTAGAGTCTACTGTCTGAAGACCCGCGCGGCCGATTGGGTTGCGCACAACCAGTGTGGTACCGGAAGTAACTACGTACGTGTCATCTCCACCAACTGTTGGAGCTGCTACCGCAGAGGCACCAACTGTTACGTTGGCGACACCTGCAACTGAGGAGCTGATGCTGATAGCCACATACGGTGCCCAACCGGTTAGGGTCTCCGTAGCAACGGTATTCGCTACAAGCGTACCGTTTCCTGTCTTAACTGCCATTTCTTACTTCCGATTCTTTAGAAGGGAATTACTCTGCTGGTACTTGAGGTGCCTCTGGCTTGTCCTCAAACAGACCAGACACCTTGTCTGCCACTACGTCTAGCTTCTCAGCAGCACCCTTCAGTACGCCTGCAACGCTCTCGGTAACCTCGTCGGCTACTCCGTCGTCCTCTACAAGCTTCTCAAAGGCTTCCTGCACTCGTGCAGCAACCTCTCCAAGCTCTCCTGCTGCCTTCTCGCGTACCGTCTCTAGACGCTCACGTAGCTCATCTACAACGCTCATGTTGTCTCCTTAGGAATGTCTTGCAATAGCGGCATTCGTCTGCATTACAACATCATCGAGCAACGCGCCAATAGCCAAAGACTTCTCTCGGCTATCAGGCGCAACTTCATTGATCCATAGTGCATATTCCAAAGCGCGCTTACGATTCTCCTCGTAAAGCTCCGCTTGCCCTGGCTTAACAGGATGGAATGTCGCTCTATTGATAATGTCTTCTCTTTCCATTGCCTCCCCTTTCGATTAGTCGGTTACTACCGCTGAAGATACATGACTGCATTCTCCAGTATGTCAATTTTATCTCGGGCATAACCCAACAATAGGTTACACGACTTGCACAGCAAGCCACGAACTTCCATGGAAGCATGGCAATGATCAACATGCGGATCAACTAGTTGATCACCACAGATACCACATAGCCCACATTGTTTAACGATCATTCTGTCAAAGTCTTCAACAGTAATGCCATATGCGTGCCTTAGCCAGCGCTCCCTGTTCCATTGAGGCGAGTTAGGTTCATACCCGTACTTGCGTTTAGAAGCCATCGCTTCCTTCTGAACGCACCCACAAGAGATATTTCGGCCTTGTGCAGCCTCACGTAGTCTTTTGAAGGTGCGTTCAGATACTGTTCCGCAGTCACATGTACAGGGAAATACCGCTTCATTGTATTTACCCTGTCTAGTAAATGGTCCTGTTACTGTCCATCTTCCGAATGTGTCTCCGATGGTTACTGTCTTTGCGTTGCCCCTTGGGCCTCTAGTAGTCATATTTCTATTCTACTACTAGTCAGGGACAACTTAGTCAGGAACTAATCGGTGACAACAGCCGGATTCTGACGGAAGTACTT
>Ga0105032_100013_pt1 | contig 60280 bp, 64 predicted proteins | sample RS_126metaG_FD_91481 | JGI IMG/M metagenome (GOLD analysis project Ga0105032, IMG submission 91481) | Switchgrass associated microbial communities from Austin, Texas, USA, to study host-microbe interactions - RS_126 metaG | ecosystem: Host-associated > Plants > Roots > Rhizosphere | place: USA... | reverse complement strand
CCCCAGGCACCATAAGCGTCAATCGTTGTACGATCTGGATCGCTCAGTAATGTAAAATTCAGCGAATGCTTAGCTTTGAACTTCTCGTGGCTCGTAGCATCGTCCATACTAATACCAATCACTTCTGCGCCTAGATCGGCAATGTCATCGCGAGCATCACGCAAACTACACGCCTCAACCGTACAACCCGGTGTGTCATCTTTGGGATAAAAATATAACACTAGCCATTTACCAGCGTAATCTTTCAGGCTGTGCAGCTTGCCGTCACTGTCTTTGAGTAAGAAATCAGGTGCGCTGTATGGAGCCTGCCTCACGGAGTTACTCCCTCGGCATAAAACCAAGCAATATTTAGCTGGCCATGCGTTATGCGCGACGCTGCCGTGAGTGTTTCGGGCATAGTCAGCGTAGGTTCGTTGTAGTAAATGTAAATCAATTCGCGGCTGCCAGCCAGTTCTACAGCGGGGTCAGCAACATGGAGCGGACTATTCGAAAGTGGCGCATACCCACCCGTTAGTTCGGCTGTTTCGCTATAAAAACGGATTTCACAATCAGGCAAGTAGTAGGAAAGTTCCATAGCAATATAAGGGTCGTCTGCCAAAATAGTCGTATCGGCATTACACTCGGTAATCTCTGCCGCTACCTGCTTGGCCGTCGGCTTGTAAAGCCGCTGATAGTTATAGTTCCCAACCTGCGCCAACTGCACAACTCCTATAAGGAGCACTGCTAAAATTCCGGCGCCAGCTAAATGGAGCTTTTTACTTGGTTTTTTTGTCATCAGTATGCCGATCGTCACCCCAACAAGCATATATCCGGCAATACTCACATGTGAAAGGTATCGTTCCAGATACATTGGTCGCACCAACGACACCAATGCCAGTACAGCAATCGGCACTAAAATGTACAGGGTAAGCAATAATAGGTATGTTCGCTGCTTTTTGTCAGCCAGCCGGAACAGCTTTGTTAGCAAAATAGCTAGAAGCACAATAACCGCCAACAATACAAGCGAGAGGAACGGGCCCACTTGCCATGCCGGTTGGTAAATAAAGAGGAAAGAAAGAATCCCCATGAGATTGTCGAGTGTGAGTGCCTGGGTAACAGGCGCTAGCGCATTGTTACTCACCTGCGTTAAAAATACAGGTAGCCATGGCAAGAATAATAGTGCACCACCAACCAGCGCCACCAGCCATGGAGTCTTAAAGATCGGCTTTTTCTCACGGCGAGCTTGCCAGATCAGCCACACCAAATGAGCAAACCACAAGAGTACCATGTAGTACAGCGTTAGTGTACCGGCAGCCACAAGCACGGCATAGAGTGCATAGAGCACCCATTGATTGCGACGCGAAGCGTGCAGTGCCGCTACAAGCACATAGGTAGCAATTATTCCAATAAGCATCGCCACGGCATACATACGAATCTCAAACCCATACCGCAATAACATTGGCGCAAACACAACAAAAGGCAAGGCGATCGCCGCTATTTTGGCACTAAACATTCGACGAAGCAGCAAACCGGCCATAACCACAGCGCCTCCCATGGCAACCACACTCAGGCTGCGCAGCGCCGTTTCGCCAAACCCAAAAATCGCTGCCCAACCTTTTAGCAATAAGTAATACAGGGGTGGGTGCGTATCAATCGAGGTGAGATATAAAAGCTGATCGGTTGATTGACGTGCCAAAAAGATAGAATACGATTCGTCAAACCAAACGCTTTGACTAAGGCCAATCGCCAGTGAAAGACCCATCGCCATGAGCGCTGCAACAATCAGCAAGATTTCAAAGTGTCGTTCTACCCACGACACCCTCGCCTTCATGGCCGTTTTGATTTTTTGCAACATGTACTTTTATGGTACCTTTTTTATGGCAAAAAAGCCACCTTAGGCTAGTAAAAATCATCGAAATACGCTATAATAGCCTAAGTTCACCTATCGGGGTGTGGCGCAGTTGGCTAGCGCGCGCGGTTTGGGACCGTGAGGTCGAAGGTTCGAGTCCTTTCACCCCGACCATAGAAAATATCCGGCTTTAGAGTCGGATATTTTCTATGGTACAGTAAAGGTATGGATATGGATGACTTTCAAAAACACGCACTTAAAAGCATTGCTATTACCGAGAGAGGACCAGCTGCACTCGCGCATCGCACACTGGGATTAACTGGTGAGGCAGGAATTGTTGGCAACCAAATAAAAAAGATCATTCGTGATAAAAATAGCCTCGCAGATGGTAACGATTTAGACGAGATAAAGCGACGTCTGGGTGACGTCTTATACTACACGTCAGCATTGGCGGATTATTTTGGTATCTCCCTTTCGGAGATCGCCAAAGCCAATATGGAGCGTTCAAGCGATTTTGCTGAAAATCATAATATGAAATAAACCTTTTTATCAAGGATTTGGTAGCCGTATAGTCTAGTTCTATTGACTTTTCTATAGTTTTTTGTTATAATAATAATTATAGATAGCCGAACTCCGGTTGTCATGTACAGAAAGGAAGTGCCGCTATGCTGCAGCTTCCCCTGCTGAGTGGTATCACCCCTCAGTTCAACACCATCATTCGCAAGATCGACTTCGAGAACGGCTTCGCCGACATCGAGATCGAGCTGAACCCCGTGACCGCCCCGGTCCGTATCCTGCGTCCGAAAACTTCCGATGCCGTGGAGGGCTGGATCTCGGACTTCGAGCTGGCCGAAGAAGGTCGCATTCTGCGACGAGTCCAGCTCAGCGTCAGCGGCGACCACATCACCTTGCACAAGATCATGATCAAGGGAACGTGGTACGAGGTGTACAGCACAAGCGAATAAGCCCGCGAACGGGGCTCTCTGGCACACTCCAGATGAGCCCCGCAAACGCGGGCTTTTTTACTGACATAGTTGCAACCAGTAGCCTCCGACAATATAATGAGATAAGAGGGGGTTATTAATATGGCAGCAGCAAAAAAGCAAAACGAAATTATTGTCACGAAATATACGGTTATCATGCCGCGTGCAGCCAAACCGACGCTCGCCGGCCGACCAAAGCCTGCTCCGCGACCACAGGCAAAGAAATAAGCTTTTATGAATATTGAACTGTTTCAAAATGTCGCAACCGTTGTTACTTTTGTTGCGCCGGGGTATTTCGTAATCCAAGTCTATTCGTTGATGCATGCCAAAAGAGACCGAGAATTTTCGCGGTTGCTCGTTGAGAGTGTTGTGTATAGTTTTCCAATTGTCGCCATGAGCAGCGTTATATGGCAAGCTGTCTTTAGCAAAACCCCAGGCAGCCTCGAAGTCGGATATATTGCTTTATTGATTGGCCTTGCTATTGTTGTCGGCATGACCGCCGGCTTACTGCGAATGCGCTGGCCAATCAAGCAGTTCGCCCGTTTTCTTCATATCGAAGAGCCAAACAGCGATTTTTTAAAAAGTCAGTTAGTACGAATAAACACGGGCAAGTCAAATTCCAGCGCGCTCACTGTACAGCTGAAAAATGGTGCGGCGTTTTCGGGAACAATTGACCGCATGACTCGCTACACACACGACGGACGTCCGATGTATTTTAGCTTTACTAACATCGCGTGGTTCAATGAAACGTCAGGCAAATGGGATGAACGCCCCGGAAATATTATTATTTCGCGTGATGAAATTGAGTATATTGAGACTGGGCAACTACTCGATAATTAGTTGGCCAGCGGTATTTTCTACCGAAACCAGCGGTACCGGTGCTACCGCGGGCAAGAAAATCTCAGCAATCATACAGCGCGCGCTCCCGCCGCCAATTGTTTCGATAGTAGGAATTGCCATCGGTAGTAGGGTTTTGTCCCGACTGAGCGCTTCTCGCTGAGCAGACGTCAGTGCATCGTATGCTGTTTGTGACAATACCAAGAACTTCTTGCCATGAGTATTTTGGACTTCCAGTACGTTGCCAGCAAACTTACTCATTTGTTCAAGTGTAATATCTACCACTTCGTGACCAGTCTTTTCAAGGCTTTCTTTTACCATCTGGCGTTCAACTACATCTGTAATTGCCTCAAGACAAATAACTGCTGTCGTCGACTGCACGCCCATCAATACATTGGTGTGATAAATTGCGGTACCGTTTGCATATGCCCTGAAACATACTGGTCTATAGCCAAGCTCAACAGCATGATCGCGAAATAGCTGCTCGTTACAACGAGGCGAAAGACAGCCGTAAACAATTTTGTGTACATGATCAAAAATCATCACGCCGGTACTTTCAAGAAAATTGTCATTCATTTCTTGTTTTGAGTAGTCAATAATTTCTTCGACACCAAAGGATTCATTTAGGTCGTGCAGCAACTTTTCGCTTCGCTCGATTCGTCGACTTTCGGTTGCCATTGGATACAAAAATACTTTGCCATCCGCCCATGTACTAAGCCAGTTGTTTGGAAATACTGCATTTGGTTTGGCGGGCAATGGCTGGTCTTTAAATACAATAACATCGATATCATGCCGACGAAGTTTGTTTACATAACTGTCAAATTCGCGCAAAGCTCTTTGCGTCACTTCGCGAGGCGCCATATCGAGTTTGTTTTGGAAGGTATTGGTTTGTGCGGTTTGGTCGTCAAAGCCAAAACTGATGGGTTGAACCATAAGTACTGTATGCGTAGATTGTTGTGCCATAAGAATATAAGTATATGCCTATAACAGCGAAAATAAAAGCCTCGTTTCAGCTACCTGCAGCGCGCGCAAATACCAGCGATCTCAAACGTGTGACTCGTCACCTTAAAGCCATGATCATTCCCCAAAAGACGAATAAATTGCTCTAGCTTCTCGGACTGAATTTCTTCTACCTGACCGCATTCACTGCAAAGAATATGGTGATGATGCGGGCGAAACATACTGGCTAGTTCGTAGCGTTGTTTCCAGCCATGCGCCACACCAACTACAACCTCAAGCTTTAGAAATAGTTCGATCGTGCGATATACCGTTACCGGGTCAACCGTGGGTGTCGCCGCAGCAATTTCTACTTCGGACAGCGGGTGAGAAGCGCCGTGCAGCGTTTCAAAGATTGCCTGGCGAGGTTTTGTAACTCGCAGTTTATGATTTTCGAGAATTTTTTCTATGCTCATAGTTGCAGTATAGCACGTTATTGCAATAAATTTGCAATAAATATTCTCCTCATTTATATTCTTACGTGGGCGGCATCCCGTCGCCCTTATCTCCTGAAAGGAAACACCCATGAGAGCTGCAACAATCGGAAAAGGCGGAAGCGGTAAGACTACCCTGGCGTGGCTACTAGCGCGCCTGGCCGCAGCGCGGGAGCACCCTGTGCTTGCTGTTGACGCCGACATCAATCAAGACCTCGTTAAGGCGTTCGGGCTCGATCCCGAAGCGATCCCTGTGATCGGCAAGCATATGGCAGATATCACATGCTACTTGCGCGGCGACAACTCGCGCATTCGTGTCGAGCAGATGATCAAAACCACGCCGCCCGGTAGGGGTTCTCGCCTACTCACTGTTACCGAGAACAACTCGCTGTACGATGCCATTGTCACCACAACGAACGTGGTAGGCAATACGGCCGGTAGTCAGCATGAGATTCGTCTCATGGCGACCGGCGACTTCGAGGATAGCGACGTTGGAGTTGCATGTTATCATGCGAAGACTGGTGGCGTTGAGCTGTTGCTTAGTCATATGGTGGACCAGCCGAATGAGCTTGTCATTACTGATATGACCGCGGGAGCAGATACGGTCGCCTCGGGTCTTTTCACTCGCTTCGACGTTATTTTCATAGCAGTCGAGCCAACGCTACGAAGCGTGGGAGTTTACAAGCAGTTTATGAAGCACGTGAAAGGTTACGATGTAACCGTCGCGGCTGTCGGCAATAAAGTCAAAAACGATCGTGACCGTCGCTTTCTTCAACAAGAACTGGGTGAAGATACTATTCTTGCCTATCTTGGTTTGTCGGACTACATTGCCGCCGCAGAACAAGGCAGCGTGGGACCGCTTGAAGATCTTGAAGCGCATAACCGCGAGGCACTCGATACGATCTTTGACTTTCTGTGCGAGCACGAGCGAGATTGGAAAAAGCTCACCCGTTTGGCACACGAGTTCCACCGTCTTAACGCAAAGGCGTGGGCCAACAAGCGATTCGGTGCCGAGCTTGAAGATCAAATCGACGAAAGCTTCATAGTAGGTGAGATTCAGGAAGTTACAACTTCATAGGAGTTAGGTGTCTCAAATTGAGACACCTTTTCATTAGCTTCGTTACTGCCCTGTGTGCTGTTTAATAGCGCTTACTACCTTGCTTTCATCGGTCAGGTTCTCCCAAAACAGTACTTGATCTCGATTAATTTGCATGGCATCTTCAGGACCATGTAGCTCACTCCCCAGCTTTGCAAGTGACACCTGCGATTCATCATTTTTTGCGACGTCTTCTGTCTGTGCTTGGGCCTGGTCAGTGCCTGTTTCGCCCTGAACATCTTGCTGTACCTGCAAATAATACACGTCGGTCAACTGCATAGAATCACCCGATGCGCCAGATAGCTTTCCAAAATACACCTGACCATTGGTTAAAAACACCGCCTGGTATTTGTCGCGCTGAATAGCCGAATCACCACCAGCCGGCCGCGAAAACCACATCACCATCACCGCAGCCACAATAATTGCTACGACAGCGAGAATTGCTATAGTTATCCATATCCGCTTGCGGCTACCATTTGGCCGTTGTGCCGTTGGTTGCTCCCGAATCGGCATGCTCGACTGCTGCGTGGCTGGCCGTTGCTGCTGTTTGTTCATTCCTGTTTGTCCATTCCTCATATCCATCATATATCTCCTTCAACTCTTATGCTTTATTATACCTGCCCAAATTTTACATGTTTAGAAAAATACGATCACAACAACCACGCCCGGACTACCTGGGGCACCGTCTTCAGCGGCCGAGCTGGGGGTATTAAATGCGCCGCTTCCACCACCACCGAAACCTTCACCGGAAGTCTTTGGCCCCGCGTTTGAACTTGCTGCAATCCCACCTTTACCACCTTGCGAATCGCCACCACGGCCACCCGCAAGCGCTGATGTTGTCGTGCCATCAATACGTACAGCGGCACCACCGTCACTGCCTGGTATAACGATATCTCCCGTACCAGTATCACGCCCCTCGCCGCCCACAGAACGGCTTAGACTCGGCGTACTGCCCGCTGTCATACACAAGAACCCGCCAAAACCGCCACTTGCGCTCACAAGCGAACCAAATGATGATGTCCCGCCAACACCACCTTCACTTGAAGCACAGCTCGTTCCGAGACCGCCAGCACCAACCGTTACCGTTTCGGCAGCAGCCAATTGGTCAGGTGTCAAGAAGCTTTCGGCGTAGGCACCCCCACCACCGCCACCGCCGGCTGACTGCTGGCCCGCGGCGGTTACGTCGGCACCAATGCCGCCGCCACCGCCACCTTGAACGCGAACCCTTATGCCTTTCATGCCGGGATAATTAGCTTTCGTAAATGTTCCACTACTCGTGAACGTCACTTGCTGCTGGCGACCGCTAATACAATCCGTCCAGGCATTTGCTTCATAACATCGAAACTTACTCGTGTTACTGTTGTAGTACATACCACCATTCACGCCCGTTGGATCGCCAGCTGTGTTTTTCGTATCAAGCACGAGCAACGCACCGGTTCCATCTGCCGTGAGGTTACCGATATAGACTCGACTATTCGTTGTATCGACTTGGAACTGAGGCACACTGCCAGTGTTCAGTACACGGAACGCGCCCGTGGAATCGGCCGAGTTTTGGAATGTGGTTGCCCCACCCACAGCAATCGTCGCCTGGGTTGCACCATTTGTTTCTATCTGTAAACTATTAGCATCGTTTGTGCCCAAAACAGCCGTGGCACTAAAGCTATTTCCGCCCTGAACAAACGACGAACCTGCATCACTACATGTAGCAATTTGGTTGACACTGTTGCGGCAAAGGTGCGTATTCGTGTCGGCCGTACCAAGTGTTTGCGCTTGAATCGCACCACCAAAGCGCACCGTGCCACTATTGGTATAAATGGCGTAATTACTGTTTGTACCGGCCGTTTGACTATCTATAAACAGTCCGTAATTATCGACAATCGTCCCACCACCGCTATTGTTGTTGGGCTGTACCCGCAGGCCCACAGCAGAATTAATCGTCCCGGTGCTTGAATTATCAACCCGAAACTCGCCACCCCAAGCCTCATTCATCGTCCCGGTGCCATTGTGTTCTACAAACGCCGTAACTCCACGGAATCCGCCAGTGAAGTTTTGCACGTTGCCACTAGCGGTCTGTAGTTGGTAACGCATACCCGTGTGGTAGTTGCTGTCTGTCGCTCCGGGATTGAGCCGAATAATACCATTCACACCCGTGACAGTCCCAGAGGTGAACGTTTCATCTAATGCGATCAAGTTACTACTTGAAACGCTGGAATTCCCACCCACCGCCAAATGGCCGGCGTTACGCAGGCTGCCTTGGTTGGACACCGCACCGTTCGGATCAATCGTCAGGCGCGTCGTGTTGTTGGTAATAATTTCTAGACTGTTACTATCTTGAGTTCCCAGTACCGCAGTTGCACTAAAGCTATTGCCACCCTGCAAAAACGCGTCGTCCGCCAACGCAAATCCACAATTGGCAGAATTTTGCACACAAATCGTGCCACTTTCGTCTGGCAATGTAATGGTGCGATTAGCAGTTGGCGTAGCAAAATTCAGTGTCGTGGTGTTTGCACCATTCGTTGCGGTAATCGAGCTCGTCGAACTACCCTGCAGCGTAAAGCTCTGTCCGGTTACACCAACCGTCAGCGCGCCACTCGGAGTGATCGCATTTGTATTCACACCGGCAAAAGTTGGCGTGGCAGCAGTATTTATATCTTGAATAGTATCAATAATACCTCCAGCCGCCGTGAAGTTATCGCTACTAAACTGAGCGATGCCTTTTTGTGAGGTACTAGCGTCATCAAGAGTAATTGTTGAACCGGCGGTCGAAGAATTAGCAATTGTCAGATCGCCCGTTGCACCGTTAAGTGACGTTACACCGCCATCCGGGCAAGCACTAAACGTCGGTGCACCGGCCGTCGACATAAAACACAAACCCGGTCCGGCTGCCGTCACGGCCGTCAGTGCATTGGCACCTTGGCCAATCACCACGCCGTTATTCGCCAGACTCGTTGTGCCAATTCCGCCATTCCCCACTGTCAGTGCATTGGTCAAACCAAGCTCGCCCGCTACGCTAAGGTCATTTGCCACAGCAAGATCACCGCCAACCGTAATTGCAGTACCGCTTTCAGTCATAATAGAGTCGGCAATCTCCTGCACGCCGGTAAACTTGGCAATACGGCCCGCCGTGCCGCCCGGGCTTGTAACGGTTCCGCCGCCACCTGAAGCACTTATCGTTAGATTTCCATTGCCGTCATCAACAACGGTAATATTTGCGCCGGCTGAAACGCTTTTTATACCCGTGTTTGTAATCGTCGTGCCGTTAATTGCAATACCGCTACCTGCCGTTAGGTTAATCGCGCCAGTCATTCCCTGCAATGACGTCACACCCGTATTGCTGAGCACACCACCGTCGAGCGCCAAACCGTTTCCCACGGTAAAATCAACGCCACTCGGCTGAGTTGATACTGGTTGGGATTGCTGGGTTTCTACTTGCTCTTGAAGTGTTTCGAGCGACGTCTTCAGCTCGTCGATTGTTGTTTCCACTTCTTCAATTGAGTCATTCGTCACTAAAGAGACGAATTCACTTCCGTTGAAGTACCGCATCTGTGTGCCGTCAAAATAGATCTGCCCCGGCGTCGCATTACTTGGCTGCGAAGAAGGCGAGATGACAAAACCGTCTTCCAGCTTGAGTTCACCCTCCATCGTCAGATTCCCGGTCCCAAGCAGGGTAACATCACCACTTTCAAGTGCACCCAACGGAATCTCAATGGTTTCCTGGCCCCTCATTGTGTCTTTTGTTGTTTTATTAACAACAAAAAACCACCACCAAGCTAAAAGCCCTAGCAAAAGCAAGAGGATGATAACAATTATTAATGTCTTGGTACCACGGCGCGAACGCTTTTCGGGCGCACTACTACCACTGTAGATTGAAGACATATCCCCACCGATATTTCTATCCACCATTTTTTATTTCTTTCTATAAAAGGACTTGTCTTTTCTACTATACTGCTTGTGCTCCATATACACAAGTCATCCGAAGCATCAAGGTCTGCTATACTTTAGTCTAGAGCGAAACCTCGCTCCGGTAAATTCACCGTCATCTCGCACCTAGGAGACGTATGTTTAAGCAAGTCCGATGGGTCGCTTTTGTTGCTGGGCTGGTCATTGTATTGACTGGCTGTACCCCCAACGAAGAACCCACGAATCCTACGCTCACACCACCGTTTCCACTTCCTTCACAAGAGTCCATTTCACCATCACCTACACCACCCGAACCGCAACCCACTAGTCCTACGCAGCCATCTGTCAATGCAGCCCCACAGGCCGGCACAGAAGTTCCTCTTTTGGAGGGATGGCCGTTCGGACAAGACGGACCGGTGCAAGATCTGGCGGTGGTCTGTGTTATCGAAGGTGAGTGGCTCCAACCCAATCACGGAGAGGGATCAAACCTCTGGTATAAAATCGTTGTGCCGAAGCAAAAGCTCGTCATCAACGGCAACACCGATCCAGTCGTAGATAGTCTTGTGGTTACACCAGACGGTGACTACTATGCATACATCTCGAGGATCTGGCTACTACCAGATAACGACATCCCCCGGTGTGTCTAGAAGAGGGTCGTCGGTAATTTTTGTCGACGACCCTAACAATTACAATCTTATTTTCCGCAGCACCTGCGCATTCAACGCTACCACAATCGTCGAAACCGACATCAGCACCGCACCCACGGCAGGCGAGAGCAGAATCCCTGCGCCAGCCAAAATACCCGCCGCCAGTGGCAGTGCCACCACGTTGTAGCCCACAGCCCAAACGATATTTTGTAACATTTTTTGGTAGGTTGCTCGCGAGAGGACGATTATTTTTGCCACACCGCGTGGATCACTACTGGCCAGTACAATATCCGCCGATTCAATCGCTACATCGGTTCCTGCGCCGATTGCAATACCAATATCAGCTTGAGTAAGGGCAGGGGCGTCATTTACGCCGTCCCCCACCATCGCTACCCTGCTCCCATCGGCCTGCAGTTGCTTGACTGTTTCTGCCTTGTTCTGCGGTAGTACTCGTGCAAAATATTCTTTTATTCCCAGCTCGTTTGCAACCCACTGAGCCACATTTTCGGCATCGCCAGTAAGCAATGCCACGCGCTTGCCAGTTTGCTGCAACTGTTCAACCGCCTGTTTCGACTCAGGACGAATTGCGTCGGCTAGCACCACTGCACCAATCACCTCTCCTTCGCGCAGTGCGTAAACGATTGTACGACCCGCATCGCCAGCCTCGTCAACATTACCCGTTAATCGACTAGCTTGCTCGGCCTGCTCTTCGTTTAATAGTTGCGGACCGCCAACTTGAATCACACTTCCGGCAATAGTCGCCTGCACGCCTTGGCCGGCCGTTGACTGAAAGTCCGATACCTCAGGGAGCTGCAACGCATCGGTTTCAGCCTGCGCCACAATCGCTCGAGCAATAGGATGTTCGGACTGTTTTTCTACAGCCGCAACCAGCGCCATAAGTTCACCCGAATCCCCGGCAGCAATAACGTCAACCACGCCTTGTTTACCCGTTGTTAGCGTGCCGGTTTTGTCAAACAATACCACATCAATGTCTCGCGCCGACTCGAGAGCTCGGCGTTCACGTACCAGCAAGCCATTTCGGGCTGCAAGTGTGGTAGAGATTGCCGTTACTAATGGAATAGCAAGCCCGAGCGCATGCGGACAGGCAATTACCAGCACAGTAACTACTCGCTCAAGTATGAATCCAGCCGATTCACCAATAATCATCCACACGACGGCCGTTACTAGTGCCAAGCCAAGCGCCACATAGGTGAGCCAAGCCGCCACTTTGTCTGCAAGTAACTGAGCATGAGATTTCGATTGCTGCGCGTCACGCACTAGTTTCATAATGCCTGCAAGTGCCGTGTTGTCACCAATTTTTGTTACCTCAATTGTTAAGGCACCACTATCGTTTATGGTACCCGCCACAACATCACTGCCAATTGTTTTTTTCACCGGTTGAGATTCACCCGTTAGCATTGATTCGTCCACTCGCGATTCACCTTCAACCACTTTGCCGTCTATGGGCACGCGGCCGCCCGGCCGTACGAGCACTTTGTCACCCACTTTGATCTGGCTAACTGCTACTTTTTCGCTCGTTTCACCAGACACTACCTCGGCTTCGTCTGGTAGCAGCTTGGCAAGCTCACCCAATGCGCCCTTCGCACTTTGCACCGACGCCATCTCTAGCCAATGCCCCAGCAGCATAATCGTCACCAGCGTGGCGAGCTCCCACCAGAAATCCATGCCATCAACAATGCCCAGTGTTGCCGCCAAACTGTAACCAAGCGCGACTGTGATCGCAAGCGAAATCAATGTCATCATACCGGGCTGACGGTTTTTTAGCTCAACAAACGCGCTTTTAATAAATACTGTACCGCCGTAGAAGAAAATAATCAGACCAAGAATCGCCGGTACATATTGGCTGCCCGGAAAAGAAGCGTCGTAATTAAGCCACATCTGCACACTTTGCGAAAAAAAGAGCGTCGGCAGTGTGAGAGCCAAGCTTAGCCAAAATTTTCGACGAAACATATCGGGGTCGTGACCCGCATGTTTGTCATGTGCGCCGCGACCTTGACTTTCTTGATGCGCAGCATGCATATCATGATGATCATGCATATGTTCTTCGTGGTTATGATGTTCGTGATCCACCCTTCTCCTCCTTTACTCTGGCTGGTGTTCGAATTCCTGCTCTATATAGCCACTGCGACCGCTTGCCCAGTGAAAAATAACCTCGCCGTAATTGCGATTTTTGCTAGCGACCTCTTGCCGCGAGACAAATACATATTCATCGATCTCGTCTTGACCCAAGTTTATAACAGCGTCCTCAGGCAATGGCGCTTTAAAGACAAACTGATACGTATCAAACACAGGACCGGTTCTATTGACCACTGCTACGAATTCAACCGTTTTTGAATCAATCTGCACGCCAATTTCTTCCTGTGTTTCGCGCACAGCGGCCTGCAGCGGCGTTTCGCCTTCGTCAATCACGCCACCGGGTATTGTCCAATGGTGTTTATAGTATGCTTTTACAATCAAGAGTTCGCCAGCTGTATTTTCAAGTAACAACCCAACACTTGCTACACGCTTGTGCAGCGTTTGCATATAAGCCATGTGCTCTTTGGGCGAATGACGTTTCATCTCTATTTAGCATACTCTATCGCACGCGTTTCGCGAATCACATTCACTTTGATCGTGCCAGGGTACTGCATGGTACTTTCAATTTTGGTCGCAATATCACGCGCAAGTTTGATCGCGCTCAAATCATCAACATTTTCAGGGCGCACAACCACGCGAATTTCACGTCCAGCGCTGATAGCATAGGCTTTGTCGATACCCTTAAAACTCGTAGCAATATTTTCAAGATCGCGCATGCGTTCCACAAAGTTTTCGGCGCTAATATTACGAGCACCTGGGCGAGCAGCTGAAAGCGCGTCACACACACGAACCACCAATGCCTCTGGCGTAGTTGCTTCAATATCGTCGTGGTGAGCTTCGATAGCATGCACAATTTGTTCGCTCATACCATTTTTACGCGCCAGTTCGGCCCCAATATGGTGGTGTTTGCCTTCGACTTTGTGCGTCACCGCTTTCCCTACGTCGTGCAGCAATGTCGCAATTTTGGTTGTGCGAACATCGGCTCCAATTTCTTCGGCAATGAGGCCGGCCATATGTGCCATTTCAGTACTGTGCATGAGGACGTTTTGGCCGTAGCTGGTACGGAATTTCAACTCACCCAGCAAACGCAGCATTTCTTTTGGAATCCCAGCCACACCTACTTCGCGCGCGGCGTCTTCACCTGCACGTACTACATCTTTTTCGATTTGTTTTTGAGCCTTCGCCACCACTTCTTCAATACGGCCGGGGTGAATTCGGCCGTCTTTCATCAGCATTTCCAGCGAGATTCGAGCTACTTGGCGACGAATCGGGTCAAAGCTGGAAAGCACAATCATACCAGGCGTGTCGTCGACCAAAATATCCACGCCAGTGGCGCGCTGCAACGACTGGATATTGCGGCCTTCTTTCCCAATAATCCGACCTTTCATTTCATCGTCGGTGAGTTTCACCGCCGTCACCGTGCGTTCCGCCGTGACTTCACTTGCCATGCGTTCCATTGCGCTCAATATCACCGTTTGAGCCCGCTCTTCGGCATCTTCCATCGCATCATGTTGTAATTTTGTCACCAAACCAGTGAGATCGTTTTTGATGTCTCGTTCGGTCATTTGCATCAATTTTTCGGCGGCGTCTTTTTTCTTGAGCCCGGCAATTTTTTCCAGTTTTTCTTGCTGGCGTTCACGAATCGCACGAACTTCTTCTTTTAGCTCATCAACCTCATCCTCGCTTTTGCGCAGTTTTTCAGCACGTTTGTCGAGCTCGTCAAGTTTTGTATCGAGCGATTCTTCGCGGTCAGTTAAGCGTTTTTCTACCTTTTTCAGTTCTTTACGGCGCTCTTCCTCCAGCTTCAAGGCTTCATCTTTGGCTTTTAAAACAATATCGCCGGCTTTGGCTTTCGCGCTGGCGATTTCTTTTTCTGCTTTGTTTTTACCCGTTTGCAGGCGACGGCGTTCGTACGCAAATGTTCCTCCAACGCCAAAAACTACCCCAACTGCTGCGGCAATAATTCCCTCTATCATGTATGTTTCCTTTCTCCAAGGCCGTATCCCATATGAAAAACCTATGTTTATTTTTGTTCAGCAAATCAGGAAGGCTGGAAGTGTTTCAAAAAGTTTCATCAACGTCTAAAAATAGTAGACTAATTTACATTGTAGCGCTTTTTACATAGGGCGTGCAATAGCTATTTGCGGGGCTTTGTGATATTAGCCTCGCCGCCATAAAACGGCAGTACAATTTTTTCGTTCTCGCCGGCCAAAAGTCTCGTTGTAGCATTTTGTTGCCAGTTATCGGCCGTTTCACCAACGATCGGAATATCCTCGGCATCTGCAAGAGTATTCAGTACTGTTAGGCCAATACGTAATCCTGTAAAACTACCCGGACCTTTCATAACACCAATCCCCGAAATATCAGCAAATGTTTTGTTATTCTTCTCTAGCTGTTGTTGTAAATAAAGCAACAGACCTTTTGCTAATTGTCGATCGGCCTGCCATTCGTCGTCATAGCGCCGATCATCTTCAAGAAGCGTCAGTTTACAAACAGGTGTTGATGTATCGAGTAGCAAAATCATTTTTCTAGCTTTCGTAAAAGTTCTTTGCTTATCATACCACCCGCAGCAATTTCGAGCCGTCGGTCGTGTTCGGCCGTGGGCGTAATATGAATGCTGAGTCGATCAGCCGGCAGCACCCCCTTGACAATATCTGCCCACTCCACGACGGTTATATTCTGCTGATCACAGACCGCCTCTCGCAGCTCTTCGGCCATAACTCCTGGGTCATGCAAACGATAGAAATCATAATGTGCCAAATACAGGTGTCGTGGTGTTTCATACACCCGACTAATCGTAAAACTTGGGCTTTGCACATCTTCGTGAATGCCCAATCCCACTGCGATACCTTTTGTGAGTGCTGTTTTGCCAGCTCCAACGTCACCCACCAGCTCAATAATTTCGCCCCCACGAAGAAACGCGCCCAGCTTTACGCCAAACGCCTGCATTTCACCTTCGCCTTTAATCTCTATAATCACTCTTACTATTATAGCAAACCCTCTTTAGCAAATAAAAAACGGTCTGCAGAATCCGTGAAATACCTAGGGTGGGAGGCAATTTCCGGATTCTGCAGACCACTTTCTATACCCATCATGTGTGTAGCTTATTTATAATACCAGCTACTTGCGTATTATGCAATAGTTTTTGATGTATATTATGTGTAAAAATTTTTTAAACGATGTCAACAGCAAAATCTAGAACTTTGTTGCGGCCTAGCGTATAGTAGAACGTAAGCGTTATGCGAATTTCAGATGCCACCATTGAACAATTGCTCAAAGAGAATGGCGATGTTACTGCCGAGCAAATTGCCACCCTCAAAGAGGAGGGAGTTCGTTCGCGGCGCCCTCTGCAAGATTTAGTTATTCAAAATGGCATTCTTGACGAAAAAACACTCGTGAAAGCCTATGCCGACTATGCCGGAATCCCTTTTGCTGATATCGACCCTCGTGCAATCCCCAGTGATGTACTGATTAAAATCCCCGAGCGCATTGCCAGGCAATATAATGCAGTTCTTTTTCAAGTTGACGAAGATGGCACCCAACATCTTGCCATGGACGACCCCGACGACGTGCAGGCGGTTGACTTTATCAAAAAGCAAATTGGTGAAAACATAAAGCTTTATATCGCCACTCGCAGCAACATTTTGGCATGTCTTGAAAACTATCGAGGCGATGTAAACCAAGAACTTAGCCAGGTCATTGATATTCAAACCGAAGATTTAGGCGAAAACCAAACCATTTCAGAGGCAGATGTTGCTGAAGATTCACCTATCGCCCAAACTGTCAACCTTTTGCTTGAATACGCTATTCGTTCAGGTGCCAGCGATGTTCATATTGAGCCCCGCGAAGACTATGTGCGCGTACGCTACCGAATTGACGGTGTGCTCAAAGAAGTAAATCGCCTGCCCCGAAACGTGATGAACGCTTTGATTAGTCGTATTAAAATCCTTTCAAACCTGAAAATCGACGAACGCCGCGTGCCACAAGACGGCCGATTTAAGATTAAAGTTGCCGGTAAACAATATGCGCTGCGTGTTAGTACGCTGCCAGTAGTAGACGGCGAAAAAGTAGTCATGCGTATTCTCGACGAGTCTAACCAAGCAGTAAGCCTAGAAGAACTTGGCCTTTGGGGGCGTTCGCTCGAGGTAGTCACAAAAGCCATGCTTGAGCCAAATGGCATGATTTTAGTGACTGGGCCAACCGGTTCGGGTAAATCAACCACGCTCTTTAGTATGCTCACTATCCTTAACGCGCCAGAAGTGAATATCTCCACTGTTGAAGATCCGGTAGAATACAAAATTCCAGGAGTCAATCAAACTCAAACTAATTCAAAAGCCGGTATGACTTTCGCCAATGGTCTGCGTGCGCTGCTGCGCCAAGATCCAAATATTATCATGGTGGGTGAGATCCGCGACAGTGAAACCGCCGGGCTTGGTATTCAGGCTGCCCTTACTGGCCACCTCGTACTTTCAACACTTCACACTAACAATGCTGCCACATCACTCCCCCGTTTGCTCGACATGGGTATTGAACCTTTTTTGATTGCGAGCACTGTAAAAGCTGTTGCGGCGCAGCGCCTCGTACGGCGCCTGTGCATGGACTGTCGACAAAGTGCAGTGCCCAGCAAAGAAGAAATCGATGCCATTGTGCATTTGTTCGGACTTCGCGAAGATCAAACTTTCAGTACCATTCATGACCTCGAGAAACTAGCAAGTCGTCAAGGAATTGGCGGCACTACACCACTCAGCACAAATGAACAAACTATTACCACCGTATGGCGCGCTCAAGGCTGCGATAAATGTAACCACACGGGCTACAAAGGGCGAATTGGTATTTACGAGGCACTTAGCAGCTCGTTAACAATCCAAAAGTTAATTACAGCCAATGCTACGAGCGACCAAATTCAATCGCAGGCAATCAAAGAAGGTATGCTCACCATGCAATCGGAAGGTTTGATTAAAATGTTCCGCGGCGCGACAACCGTCGAAGAAGTACTAAGGGTCACCAAGGACTAATATGCCAACGTTTCGTTATGTTGCCAGCAATACCCAGAACAAACCGGTCAGCGGCACTATTGAGGCCAGCGACAAATCGGCCGCTATTGCCTCGCTGACTAACCAAGAACTTCGCCCTATCAGCATTAAAGAAGACAGCAAAACCGCCAGCTTGTCGTTTAAACGGCTACTGCGCGGCGATAAGGTAAAATCCGACGATATTGTTATTTTCACTCGTCAACTCAGTGCGATGGTAGGCGCCGGCGTGCCACTTTTGCGCGCACTCACTTCGCTGGAGCAGCACACCGATAGTCAAGGCCTCAAAACCGCCTTGATTGCCATTAAAAAAGATGTTCAAGACGGCTCACCTCTGGCCGACGCGCTCGGTAAACATCCTCGAATTTTTAGCGATGTATACGTTAACATGGTTCGTGCGGGCGAGGCCGCCGGCATCCTCGACGAAATTCTAAAACGACTGGCATTGCAGCAAGAAAAAAACGCCGCCATCCGCAAAAAAGTCAAAAGCGCCATGACCTACCCAATGGTATTGGTGGTGATTACTATTCTGGCATTTTTTGGCCTCATGCTTTTTGTGATCCCGCAGATTGGCAATATCCTCAGCGACCTAGGTGGGCCAGACGCTGAATTGCCTGCCCTAACGCAGTTCATGCTGGGTATTAGCGGTTTTACTGCAAGCTACTGGTTTATTATTATCCCCGTTTTCATTGGCTTGGTTTTTCTAGGACTACGTTATCTTCGTACTCGCCGAGGTAAAGCGCAGCTTCACCGCTTTGCCCTAAAGGTACCTGTTCTGAAAGGTGTTGTACAAAAAGTTGCCATCGCCCGATTCGCCCAAACATTCTCTGCCCTTATGAGTGCCGGCGTTGCTGTGCTTGAAGCACTCGATGTGACCGCCCGATCAGTTGGCAACGTCGTGTACGAAGAAGCGCTAAAAAAAGCGGCTGAAGAAGTTAAAAATGGTGCAACATTATCTTCGGTGATTGAAAGAAACCCACTCTTCCCGGCTATTGTTTCACAAATGCTAGCCGTAGGTGAAGAAACCGGACAAACCGACACTGTCCTTATAAAAGTTGCCGACTTTTACCAAGAAGAAGTCGATCTTGCAATCGATGGTGTGAGCGCACTCATTGAACCTGTCATGATCATTTTCATGGGAGCTATGGTAGGTTTGATCGCCGCCAGTGTGATGCTGCCAATTGCCGGCCTCGCACAAAGTATTCGCCAGTAGCACATTCCGTTTCATAACTATTGCGCTCATGCTATACTTGTATAAAAGAGAAGTGGGCATACATGGCACGATTATTTTACACCGACCATCCAATCATCGGCCTCGACATCAGCCAGACTGGTGTGAAGGTCATGGCTGTTGATCCCAAAAAATGGCTGGTGGTTGGCTACGGTTCGGTCGACTTAGACCCTACCAAAGTGCAAAAATCGCTTGAAGACAGCGAAGATAGTTATTTAGCCGAAAACATTCGCTCGCTCATGAGTGAAAAACTCGTAGGTCACCTGCCTAGCGACCAAGTAATCGTTGGCGTACCTACCAGCAAAACTTTTTCGCGCATGTTTAGCGTACCCAGCAAAACCGAGGCCTCTTTGGCCGATGCAGTGGAAATTGAGGTCGACCAATATATCCCCATCCCCATGAATTCTCTGTATGTTGACTACGAAGTGATCGAACGAACCAAAGAAGAGATCACAGTCATTATGTCGGCAGTCCCCCGCGTGTTAATAGATAGTTGTATCGCCGCAGCCAAATCTGCCGATTTAACCCCTATTATGGTTGAGCCCGGCATTAATGCCGTTGCGCGCGTACTCGAAACAACCGAAGAAGGCCACTTGCCCACACTAATTGTCGACATTGGCCCGGCTGGCACCGATATTGCCGTACTTGACGGCGGTGCTATTCGTATTAGCGGCGGTCTAGGGATTGGTGGCAATACATTTACCCTCGACATCGCCAAACGCCTGGGAGTGCCTCTCGAAAACGCTCATCAGTTGAAGGTACTCAACGGTTTGAGCGCAGGCCCGCGTCAGGCAAAACTAACTGCCGCACTACGACCAAGTCTGCAGCGAATCGTCAGCGAAACCCAAAAAGTCATTCGCTATTACAACGAACGCCTGGGCGACAACCGCAAACTAGAGCAGGTTTTGGTAGTGGGTGGCGGTAGTAACGTACCGGGAATTGGCGACTACTTCACCAATGAGCTCGTGATGCCAGCCCGCGTCGCAAGCCCTTGGCAAAAACTCGACTTTGGCAAGCTTCCTCAACCAAGTAAGCAGTTTCGGCCGCGCTACATTACCGTCGCCGGCCTTGCTAGCGTGAGTCAAAAGGAGATATGGCGATGATCAATCTCTTACCTCCTGAAGAAAAGCGCCAATTGCGCGCTGCGCGCACCAATACATTGCTTGCACGATATAACTTTATTTTGCTTGCTGCCGTTGCCTTTTTAGGCCTCGCGGTCGGAGTAGTTTATCTTTATCTTTCCACCACCAAAGCTGGCGCCGATCAAGTTGTACGAGAAAATGCCGCCGAAACTGCTCAGTATTCCGGCGTTCTTACCGAGGCACAGCAATTTCGCAGCAATCTTTCAATTGCTAAGCAGATTCTCGACAGAGAAATTAGCTACACCACCGTTCTTATTAATATTGCCCAAACAATGCCTCAAGGAGTTGTACTAGAATCGCTCGTCCTTGATTCTTCAACTTTCGGAACCGAAACAACACTCACGGCTTCGGCACAAAACTACGAACGCGCACTTGCTTTTAAAGACGCTTTGCAAAATTCGCCCTACTTCACCGATGCTCATTTTGAAAGTGTTGACGATACTGGAAGTGGCAGCTATCCGCTCGCTGTAAACCTTACTGTTACTATTTCACAGGAGATCACCCAGTGAAACGCCGCAACAGATTAACAGCCACAACACTTCGAACCGTCCTGTCGTTTTCTCTTTTGCTCATTATTCTTTTAGCTGCCGGTGGATTCTCTATAGCAAACGGGTGGCTGCAAAATCTTGCAACCGATGTCAGCCATGCCACGGCCGATGCCAGCGCCAGCCGTACAACCATCACCACACTAGAACAGCTACAAGAAACACTCGCCGAAAACCGTGATGTAATTGAGCGTGCCAATAATATTGTTGCCGAAAGCCAAAGCTATCAGTATCAAGATCAGATTATCCAAGATCTCAACAATTACGCAGCAACAGCCGGTTTAACTCTTATGAACTTTAATTTCTCGGCTCAAGATTCCGAGACCACACCACAAGAAGGTCAGGATGCCACTACACAAGATGTAGCGCCACCCAGCGGTATCAACTCAACGCTTGTTTCGGTAACCATCAAAAATCCTGTTAATTACGACAATCTGCTACGATTCTTTTATGCAATCGAACAAAATTTAACCAAAATGCAAATTACCAATATTTCTCTGACATCTGGTGACGGCAACGACGTCACGAGCGAAGCATTAGTTATTGAGGTATACATTCGATGAACATGAATATATCTTTAGGTGCAATAAAAAAATCATTCGCCGCCTTTCTTCACCGTTTTCATATCACCATTTTTGTACTGGTTGTATTCGGGGGCCTGGCGTTTGTTGTGTTCATGCTTAATAATGTCATCATCCGTTCCGGCGACAGTACGGGCTACACTCCCGAAACACCTAGCGCCACCTTTGATCAAGACACAATCACTCGAATCGAAGAACTACAAACCCGCGACCAAGCAAACAGCACCCTCCAGCTGCCTCCCGGTCGCACCAATCCTTTTGTTGAGTAAGTCGGGCATTACGGTTATACTAAAAGTATGCTAATTAATGGATCACGCCTTATCGACACGCCTGTTATGGGTCTTCAAACGGGAAGCGAACTTGCGCGCACAAAACAAGCCGTGATCGACCCGAGCACCCTTCATATTCTTGCCTACGAGCTGAGCGGATCACGCCTTAGCACCCAACCTGCATTGCTTCGCATTGAAGATGTGCGCGAATTTAGCGATATTGGCTTGATCGTTGACTCAAGTGACGAATTTGTTTCGCCGGAAGATATTATTAAACTCAACGAAGTTTACCGGCTCGGATTTAATCCTATTGGCAAGCGGGTAATCGACGAAAAACGCCACAAGCTCGGCAAAGTTGACGGCTATGTTATTGAAACAACCGGGTTTGTTATACAACAACTCAGCGTTCGGCGACCATTACTCAAAAGCCTTAACGACACACACCTATTGATTCATCGTAGTCAAATTACCGAAATCAACGATACGCATATTATTATTAAAAGTGAGGTCAAGCCGCAACCCGTTCATAAAGCAGCCCGAACAACAGATTTTAACAACCCCTTTCGTAAACCTTCACACGCCCAACCCGAGCATGTCCGGCGTGGCTAATCCGTACTCTTTCCGTTTACTCTAACGCTTTCTTAATATCATCGTAACGAAAGCCTTGCCGCGCTAAATATTGCATGAATTTTTGATCATCCGAATACCGCGCACGCTTTTTAGCAACAACCTTCTGCAATTCGCCTGCTTCGTCTCTTGTCGTAGCCTGCAGAGCATGCTCAACAATATTTCTATCCACACCTTTTACCTGCAGTTCAGCCGCTAGCTTTCGCCTACTTGCGCCTTTGGTAAGACTGCGATTTTCCACCCAATAACGGGCAAATTTTTCGTCGTCGATATAGCCTTTTTCTACCAATCTATCGAATACCCGCTGCGTAATTTCTGGTGCGATACCTTTTTTTATTTCGCCAGTTTTTGTGCGCAAATCGCGTGTTTTTCTATATAAATAATCACGCACCTCTTTGGCGGAATGCGGTCGCATAAGACAATATTCAAGCGCTCTGGCATATACCTTACCAAAGCTGCTCTCAGTTTCCAGCGCCGTGAGTTCCTCTTCGCTGTATTCACGGCCAATCTTTATACCCAAATCGCTGTACTGAAAAATATCTAGGCTAAACCGAAACTTGCCGTCCACCATAACATTGACACGATTTTTGTCTTTTTGCTGTGGTGTGACGGCAGTTATCTTCATCACGACGCCAGATTTTAGGCTTCTTGTTCGGCTACTTTGACACGAACCTTTTGGTCAATTTCTGCCAGTACATCAGGGTGTTCTTTTAGGTATGTTTTGGCAGCTTCACGGCCTTGACCAATCTTGCCATCGGCATAATCAAACCATGCACCACTTTTACCAACAACCTCATGCTGTACGGCCAGGTCTAGCACGTCGCCAGTTTTAGAAATGCCTTCGTTGTACATAATATCAAACTCAGCCACGCGGAATGGCGGCGCAATCTTGTTCTTCACAATCTTGACTTTTGTACGGTTACCAATGATATCTTCACCAACTTTAATTTGCCCAGTCCGACGAATATCAAGACGTACCGATGCATAAAACTTCAGTGCGTTACCGCCGGTTGTTGTTTCGGGGTTGCCAAACATCACGCCAATCTTCATACGGATTTGGTTAATGAAAATAACCGTGGTTTTGCTTTTGTTAATAATACCAGTTAACTTACGAAGTGCCTGGCTCATCAAACGCGCCTGCAAGCCCATGTGGCTGTCGCCCATGTCACCGTCAATTTCAGCTTGGGGCACCAAAGCCGCCACCGAGTCAACTACTACCAAATCGACAGCGTTTGATCGTACCAATGTTTCGGCGATCTCAAGCGCCTGCTCACCATTGTCCGGCTGGCTCACCAACAAATTGTCAGTATCAACACCCAGCTTTTTGGCATATGCTGGATCAAGAGCGTGTTCGGCGTCAACAAAAGCCGCAGTACCGCCGGCTCGCTGCACTTCTGCAATTGCATGCAGAGTTAGTGTGGTTTTACCACTCGATTCTGGACCGTAAATCTCAATAATTCGACCTTTTGGATAGCCGCCGCCAAGTGCCAAGTCAAGACTCAACGCGCCCGAAGAAATCAACTCAACATCTACTTTGTGGGCTTCACCCAATTTCATAATAGAACCATCACCAAACTGCTTGGTAATTTGGTCCATCGCAAGACCAAGTGCCTTCAGCTTCTCTTCATTAACTGGTTTTGTATCGGCCACCCCAGCTTTTTCAGCCTTTTTTGCCATCAAAATTCCCTCTCTTTATTCTTTACCTTATAGTATACGCTTTACGGGGAAAATTTGCTATACTAGGGGTAATGAAACGAGCACAAGGCTTTACTGTTATCGAAATTATCGTCGTGATCTTATTCCTGGGGGTTGTAACCACATTGCTTTTGATTCAGCGCGGCAACCTTGAAGCCGCCCAACGCGACGACAAACGAAAAACAGCCATTAACGCCATGTATTTTAATCTTGAAGAGGTATTTTTTGAGAAAAACAAATACTACCCAGCAGAGATCACAAGTAAAAACTTACCCGCTATGGACCCCGAACTCCTTACCGACCCACGCGGCGTCAAACTTGGCGAAGCTGCCTCGGACTACCGCTACCAAGGCATTAATTGCAACAACGACAAATGCCAGGGCTACCGGTTAACCGCCCAACTCGAAAAAGAAGCCGTTTACGAAAAGACCAATCGCTAAAATTATTATCGACGCGCCCTGGTTGTTGCTATAATTGCCACAACAACCAAACTCAGTGCAGCAAGAAAAGCACCCACATGTAACCACACCAACGCATCTTGACCGGTCATAGCACGCTCTAACCCAATTTGATACGAACCAACAATCACTCCAATACTCAAAATGATACAAACTGTAACAATGCTATAATATGCCGTTTTCGACATATGTTATTCGTTACCAAACGGTCGCCCGTTTTTGAATGCTTCTACCGCATTGTTTAGCGTAGCAATATGCTCTTTAGGGTTTGCAACGTAGTCAAAACGGTACGTCGTTTCATCACCTTGGGTGCTCAGCCGAATCGACCCATAATTAAGCATCGTCTGCAAAATCCCCTCTTGTCGGAAACTGGCGTCTTCAATATTTGCTAAGCTAACCGTTTGCTCAAAGCGATGAAACAAGCTGGTCTGAATCTCTTGAATCACACTTTCATTCGTAAGAAAGAACTTGTTATTCAAATATACCCATACCGCAATGTAGCCGCCTACCAAAAATAGAAAGATCAACAGCGTTCCTAGCCACAATATAGCGTCGAAACTTGGCGGATTGAAGATGCCAAAATATTCCATAATCAAAGAATAATTCATCAAAGCAACGGCAGTAATAATCACCAAAAGCGCCGTAATAAACACCGGCACGAACATGCCGATCGGGTGACGACGCACCGCACGAATAACATATTCGGCTTCACTAAGATTAAGAAAAGGGAATTTGCGGGCAGAATCGTCGTGGCGTTGCTTAATCTCAGGCGAAATAGGTACATCTACCGGTTCTACCGCACGCGCCAAATGAACAAATTGCGGCTTTTGCTGTACTTCTACTGGTGCAGCATACAGTGGCTGGCCATCCTTGGTATAGGCCACAGGCTGCGGCTGTGTCGATTGATCAGGTTTCTTGTTCTCCATCCCTTGTATTATACCATTTCCTGGCTTTTTAGCGGCTTTCCTAGGTGTTTATAAGCCTTGGGTGTTACTTTGCGGCCGCGTGGCGTGCGCTCAATAAAACCAAGTTGCAGAAGGTATGGTTCGTAAAAATCTTCAATTGTACTAGTCTCGTCGCCAGTTAACGCTGCAATTGTATTAAGCCCAACCGGATTATCACCATAATTTTCAATCATGCTCACCAACAGTTGGCGATCAGCAGGATCAAGCCCAAGTTCATCTACTTCAAGTAGCTCCAACGCTTTTTGCGCGGTAACCGTATCAATAATCCCATCACCATTCACGTCGGCATAATCACGCACGCGCTTTAAAAGCCGGTTGGCAATACGTGGTGTCAAGCGAGCTCGGGTTGAAAGCAGCTTAGCAGATTCCGGATGAATCTTGCTTTCTAGTATCGTTGCCGCTCGGCTCACAATTCGCTCAATCTCTTCAGGCGTGTAAAATTCAAGCCGATAAATGTGCCCAAATCTATCGCGCAGCGGCGCGGCCAGCGCCCCCGTACGTGTGGTTGCGCCAATCACTGTAAACTTTGGCAAATCAAGTCGCACACTACGTGCCGCTGGCCCTTTGCCAATCACAATATCTAGCTTGTAATCTTCCATCGCACTATACAGTACTTCTTCAACCGCCCGACTAAGGCGATGAATCTCGTCAATAAACAACACGTCACCATCAGCAAGATTTGTGAGAATGCTCGCCAAATCACCCGCGCGCTCAATCGCCGGGCCGGCCGTTACGCGAAGGCCCGCTCCCATCTCATTGGCAATTACCGCCGCCATAGTAGTTTTACCCAAGCCTGGTGGGCCATATAGCAGCACGTGATCAATCGGCTCACTGCGCTTTTTAGCCGCAGCAATCGCGAGCTGCAAGTTTTTCTTCAATCGCTCCTGACCAATATATTCCGAAAAATTCTGCGGACGCAGCGTTACTTCAATTTGCTGTTCATCTGCATCATCCTCGTGCGTGCTCGTATCCACTATTCGTTCAACTGTCATTATGTTCTAGTATAGTTGCCGCCGCTTCATCTGTCCATCTCTGGCGCAAAAAATAACTCGCCCTGAGAGCGAGTTATTTGATTTTGAATGTGGTTATTTTTTGATGTCTATTTCGCGTTCCACAAGATTTCGTAGAATCTCAGCTTTCGTTTTACCGGTTTTCAAAGCAGTCCACCGAAGATAGTTGTAGATAGATCGGTTGATAAAGAAGTTGAAGCGCATGTCTTTGGTGTCGATGTCGTTGTCGCGCAGCCATTTGGTCAAGATTGCGTCGATCGTTTCTGGCGTATATTTCTGATAGTCGATTCCCGCTTCAATACCACTTGCAAAGAAAGATTTATCAACATCTTCACGATTGAGAACAAGGATTGGTTTCTTCATTGCAACAGCTTGGGCTACCTGATAGCCAACACTGAAGCTTCGCGTGCTCGTCTCAGCCACAACAGCATCCGCTCGACTCAATGCCTCCATACTATCTTTATAGAGTAAGCCCCAGTCTAAATCACTAACATCCTTCCCTTGCACGGTGAGCATATCGTGATCTCGATTTACCCAATTGTCAACGATTTCATGACCTTCACGCTCAATTATATCAACGATTTGATGCAGATACTCTACATCGCTACTAATTTTACTCCGAGATCCTGCGAGATGAACTAACATTCCAACCTTCTTTCTCTACACCTAACTTTAGGATTTTACACCACTTACATAGTTCATATTATACACCGGTCAAAGAAGTGGTGCAAATAAATCAAAGATTTAGAGCCACTTTTGCTTCTTTTGTAAAGTCCTCGTACTCTTTTTGGCACGAAGCTACAACTTCCATAAGTGCCGCAGCGTCAACTGGATAGGAATTTATACCATAGGCATATTTACCTTTACTTAATGACTTTTTGACACTATTCTCGAAGTATGCCTTATTAGCAGCTTGGCCGGGTACAAATTTTTCAGCTATAAGAGTCTGATTAAATTCTAAACTGAGTGATGTGTCGTTTAGACCAATAGTAGCGAGCAGGTGTTGAATAGTTTTCTCTTCCTGGCCGCTCATAAGTTCATACACAAAAGGTATAACTCTAACCTTTGAGTCTTTATATTTATGCCACAAATTAACGGTGTGGGATTGCCAAAGAGCATATGCGGCTGGGTCGGGTTTAATACCAGGAGCAAGCATGCACCACGATCTATATGTCTGCTGTGGATCACGTAACATGAAAATCCATGTTATTTTTTCTGCTGGGACACCAGCTTTCAACAATACATCCACGGGATCATGCATTTCATTCACTACTTGCCAAGAAACAAACGTCTCTTTCATACACGCAATCTTATCGCTAGAATAGAGCTTTAAACGTGGATAGCCAAGCCTCATTAATGTTTTCTGCGGCTGAAAATATACATGCCCCACTTCACTATGGCCTGCTAATAGAAAAAGTAGCGCAGTTGTACCGGATCTTGCCGGTCCTGCCCAACCCAAAATCTCTGGGATATCATTCCGATTCTTAGGCAGCTCGAAATTCCGTGCCACAAAGTCAACATCGTACTTCTGCTGCCATAATGCAAGTGGATTATTCTTTTTAGTCACATCTTTTTTAGAATTAGTTAGAAGATCATACATTTCAACGCACTTTCAAACCACCGGTCACATTTTAACATAGATCTCTAGATATGCACATATGATGAGTATTTAATTTGAAACGAGAGGCCATTCGAAACCATGTAGAGTGTATTCTTATTACTCTTTTCTAAGTGCTTGAGTTATTCGTTCAGATGTAGAAAGTTCAGTTGATACATCATCCAGCGCCCGTGTTGCGTCGGCCAAGTTGTACCCAAGTGCCATTAATGCTTCGAGCGCTTCGTCGGTATGATGCAGCAGATTGCTTTCTCCGTGGCTTGTTACATTGGTCCGCAGCGCCAAGCCTACTTTGTCGGAAAGATCTACCGCCACACGCTCTGCTGTACGCTTCCCCACACCACTCGCCTTGGTAATATACGTCACATCACTACTGGCAATCGCATTGCGTACATCTTCGCTTTCACCAAGCGAGAGAATAGCCAGCGCTGCTTTTGGTCCCACGCCTTGCACGGTAATTAATAGTTCAAATAGTTTTTTGGCAGCAAGGCTGCTAAATCCAAACAGTTCCTGCGACTGTTCGCGAATATGATGGTAGGTATACAATTTCAAGGCTTCGTTTAATAAAGCGCGGTCATAATCTCCAGCAGCCACCGCTACTTCATAACCCACACCATGAACGTCAATAATTAAAGATGAATTAAATTTCTCGGCCACAACGCCGTCAACATGTGCAATCATACCTTTAGTATGCCACAGTTTATGGCGTAATCACACCGTTGTCGGGTAGTACTTCGCCGTCCCCCGGATCTGTAACTTCCGGATCTTCCTCTTCCACAGGAGGCTCCTCTTCTTGCTCGCCGGTATCATTGCCACCAGAATTGCCCGTATCGGTCTCTTCTGGCTGCTGCGTCTCCGCCTCTTCCTCCGGCTGCTTTTCTTCTTCCGGTTGCTGCTGCGCAGAAGTACAGGTGGTCGTTGGAAGCGCCCACGAAATAAAGTATTCATTGTAGGTATTTGTGCCAGCTTGATCGGCCAAGCCGCCGTTACCATAACACACTGGGCGCTGCACAATACCTGTAGGTACTGCAAACGGTGTATCCTGCACACCTTGAAGCGCTTCGCTCATTGTATTCACCCAAATCGGACCAGCCATACTCGAACCACCGTTGAGCATCGGCGCATTGTCGTTGTTGCCAACCCACACACCCACAGTTAACTGCGGCGTGTAGCCAATTGTCCAGGCATCACGCGACTCTTCGGTTGTTCCGGTTTTTACGGCGGCCGTTCGCCCGGGCACTGTCAGCGACGAGCCAAAGATTGGCGCGCGGGCGTTGTTGTCTGAAAGAATACTCGAGATCAAATACGCACCTTGCTGACTTAGCACTTCTTTTGATTCTTCACGAGCAGTATAAACCGTGTCGTCAAACTTATTGTTGATCTTTTTAACAATAGTCGTGTTGTACTGCTGACCGCCATTGGCAAACGCCGCGTAGGCATTGGTCATTTGTAGCAGAGGTGCTTCGGCAACACCCAGCGCTAGTGATAAGCCATAGTTGCCGTCTTCTTGTACGCTTGTAATTCCCATACGCCGAGCAGCACTCACCGCGCTGTCGATACCCATCATCTCAAGCACCTTTACCGATGGAATGTTAAGTGACCGCGACAACGCATTGCGCACCGAAATATCGCCGCTATACGATAAATTGGCATTTTCTGGTTTGTAGCCGCCAAAGTCGGTTGGAACGTCGGCAATCATAGTGGCGGGCGTAATAATTCCTTCACTAAGAGCTTCGCTATAGTAGATTGGCTTAAAGCTCGAACCTGGCTGACGCGCCGTTGTGGCCATATTTACCATCCCCCACTGCTCGTTGTTCCAGTCGGCACTCCCCACCAAAGCTCGCACTTCGCCAGATGTCGGATCAATTGCCACTGCACCCGCGTTTGAGCCGCCATTCATTTGAATGTAGCTCATGTGCTCGTCTACATTGCTTTTTAATATTCGCTGCAAATTTAAATCAAGTGTTGTTTCTACCCGATACCCCGAACGTATCACCTTTTCTTCACCATACTGGTCGTATAGTTGCTCAATCACCATTTCGGCAAAGTGCGGTGCTTCGCTGTTTTGTTGGCTTTGATCGGCATACACTAACTGCACAGCCAGCGCGTCGTTCTTTTCTTGTTCGGTAATAAATCCGTTTTCTACCATACGACTAAGCACCGTTTCTTGGCGCTCTCTTGCGTATTCAGAGTTACCAGTAATCGGTGAATACACGCTCGGCGCCGGTAAAATACCCACCAACATAGCACTTTCCGCCAAGCTTAAATCTTTCGGACTTTTGCCAAAATACGTCTCGGCCGCTTCTTTAATACCAAATGAGTTTTCACCAAAGAATACCGAGTTTAAATACATACTCAAAATTTCGTCTTTGGTGTACTGCTGTTCAATCGCGAGCGAAATCGCCAGTTCCTGGTATTTACGGAACACCGTTTGGTCTTCGGTAAGCAACGTGTTTTTAGCCAGCTGCTGGGTAATTGTTGAACCACCACCGGTAATCTCACCAGCCGTTACATTGGCGTATAATGTTGCCAAAATACGACCAATCGAAAATCCTGGGTGATTATAAAAGTTGCTGTCTTCAGAGGCAATAAGTGCATTCTTTAGGTTTTCAGAAATCTGGTCAAGCGGCACTAGTTCGCGCTCTTCAGCCTTGCCAAAACTATAAAACACTTCGCCGTTTTTGTCGGTTAGCACGATACCAGTGTTATTTCGGTTCATCAACCGCTCTGGATCAGAAATATCGTTCAAATAATACAGGTAGGTGGCGACTGGAATAATAATCAGGATAGCTACAATAGGCCCGCCAATCAGGGCGATTTTCTTTGGCCACGAAAGCTTGCGCCACCAGCGGCCAAAACGCCTAAAATTCCGTTTTACTTTCGCAAACGGACTAACCTTTTTCGTATACACGCCTTTACGTGCCATAGCCTTATTATACCATTTTTGGCAAATTTCAAGTACTTTCTTGGCGATTCCCTCCAGTTGACTCAATGCATTGTATATGATATAAATGCAAGATACACTTCCAACAACAGAGAGAAGGTATTATGCAGCAATACGCAGCATGGCTGGTTAGCCAAGAGGTTCCGTATCTGCCCGCGCGAGATCACAAGGACGGGTCTTTCCAATACGGCTCAGCCGAGGTGTTTGACGCTCTTCGAGAAGCCGGCATCACCTATCAGAATAGCCGTCACCCGGATCATCGCTCCTTGGAACGAGTTGAGCTCCCCGAAGAGATCAAGCTCGTTTCACACCGTAGTGATCTCCACTGTGCGCTCCTACTCAATGCGAACAATGAACAGATTGCCCATATTTACTTCCACAACAAACTTGGCAACTGGATTCTTTATACGCCTCAATCGGGCAGTTCGCCCCTCAACAAAGGCAGCCAAGAAGCCGCTCGGGAGATTCTCGACGACTTCGCTGGTGCTGTTGAAGAATTCGGAGACACGGTTGCCGGCGGTGCAAAGAAAGTAGCCGGCAAGATCGGACGTTTTGTCCGCGAGCTGTAATCACTACAAACAAGCACCCCTCGGGGTGCTTCATTCATAGCAAAGATACGATCTATTATTGACAATGGATCATTAAAATGATATTATTATCCGCAGGGATCCACTATAGTAGAGGAGTTACCATGTCCGAGTCTCATCCCGAGAGCGACTTCTACAAGGTCACACAAGCAAGCGCCGGGCCCTTCAAAGTCGCTGCCTTCATCGATAACGATGGACGCCCTGCCGACAATGCGACTGGGTTCTCGCTCTTCGTGCGACTGACACCGAAGATCGAGCTCAGTGCCGAAGAGTTCGGCGAAGACTACTTGCCCGACCTGCCCACTTTCGTACACAAGGTGAGCACACCTCAAGCCACTGTGTACAGAACCCCCATCGACGACGGCGACATGCCTTTCGGCAAGCTCGAGGACTATCTTCCTGCAAAGCTTCACCGTTTCGTCACCGAGATCGATCAAATCGATACTGGCCTGTTTTTCGCGTAGCGACCGGGCGTGGCAGTAGTCCCACAAACAAGCACCCCTCGGGGTGCTTTATAAATTACCGACTCATCAGCGCGTGCGTAATCGCCGCCGCCAGTGCATCAGCGCAGTCATCTGGTTTTGGCACATCTCGAAGCCCCAAATGCATACGCACCATCTCTTGTACCTGCTTTTTATCTGCCTTGCCATAGCCGGTCAGGGTTTGTTTGATTTGCTGCGGCGTATATTCGGCAATTGGCAACCGAGCCTTGCGGCCAGTAAGCATAGCTACACCACGCGCATGCGAAACACTCATAGCCGTGGTAACATTTTGCGCAAAAAATAATTTCTCAATCGACATTACCATGGGCTGTGTGCTGGCAATAATTTCAGTTAAACTATCAAAGATTTCTTCAAGGCGTTCGTCGAGTGGCGTATGAGCAGGCGTCGTAATAACACCGGCATCAACCATTTTATACCGATTCTTCACGACATCTACCACTCCAAACCCTAAAATCCCCGTTCCAGGGTCGATCCCGATAATTCTCATGCTACCAAGTATACATTATTTGCTAGATGTAAAGAATGTGAACACTTTGGTAATTCCATGCCAAATCTCGCGTCGCCATTCCCATACACCATAGCCGCCGGCCAGCACACCCATCCCACCGAGCGCCCACCAACCTGTAAACAATCCCTCGGCTTCTGGCGTTTCTTGCACAGCAAAGGCAGCTTCAGGAATATCACCACCAGTCACTTTACGACACCGATTTGTTTCAGGATTACGCTCTTGCCCGGGTTCGCACGGCTTTAGTTCGGTACTCGCACCCGCTACCGAACGACAGCGATTAGTCTCGGGGTTTCTTTCTTGACCTTCTTTACAGGGAGTGAGCGTAGATGCAGTGCTGGCGATACTGCGACAGCGGTTCGTTTCTTCACTGCGATATTGCCCTTCTTTGCATGGCACTAAAGCTTTTTCGGCAGTCGCTTTCTTTGTTTCTATCGGTAATACAAAAACACTCGGCGCGTTATGTGGCGTTGGCTGCGATGTCCATTTCCACTGCCCATCGCGCACGTCATATGCCCACGCCCACCCTTGTTTACTCTCAGCACCCGCGTCTGGATATTCCATAATTGTATTATCGTAGCGAATAATCCCATATGTATCTTCCAACCATACAAAACTGCCGCTATTAGTCAGCGAGATAGGCTGATTATCAAAGTCTTGTGCTATTACAACATACTCACCCGACAGCAATGTTCCGGCTAAGATAAACGTATTGCTTGAGCTCGGATTCTGGCCGACATAACCAACACGAAGGCGAAACTGCGAAAGGTCAATCGGGGAAGCGGTAGGGTTATAAAACTTAACATAATCCACACAGTCAAGCGAGGTTTCTAGCGGAGAACACTTGCGAGGATTGGCAACGATTTCACTAAATTGCAAGTTTGTTGCAATAAGAAAATCGTAAAATCCACCACCATATAGCGACGGATTCGATACATTACTAAATGTCGATAAATAATCTCCAGTGGAGCTTGAAATATTGCGTTGCTTCACCCCACTACTCACATTGATTTCATGCGGCTTAAAACCAGAATTATTAGCCGGAACAATGCGCAGCTTGGCTGGCGTCTGGCCTGTTTGACCTACTGATATAAACGCAAAATCAGGATTGCTCACCATTGACTGATCAGCAGCCAACAGATAGTTTGTGGGCGCAATCCACCCAGAAAGCGCGACACTCAACACCGAATCGCTCTGCCCTTCAATTAAATAGTCCACGCGCCAATTATCAAGATCGATCGGCCGTTCTTCTTCATTATATAGCTGCACATAATCCAGCCGAGCATTGGTAATCGAATAGCCCGTAATAATCACCGACGAATCTTCTAGATCGGGCGGTGGTGTATAGTCGATTGCCTCAAGCGCATGCGTATCGGCCGCAATCAGAAAAGAAGCACACACGGCAGCAAAAAATAAGCCGAGCTTCAGCCGCTTCATAGCATAAGCGTAACATGCTTACCTACGCATGTCGAGAGTCATTTATTCAGCCGGTTCAACCGTAATATCTGCGTTGGTGTGAACATTCACGACATCGTCAAGATCATCGAGAATATCAAGTAGTTTGAGCACTTTGCGGGCAGCCTCGGGGTCATTCACCTCAACCATGGCGTTTGGCACATACTGTAATTCGGCTTCTTTCACATCCAGCCCTGCGTCTTTGAGCGCCGTGCGCACCTTTGCCAACTCTTTTTGGTCGGTGTAAACGGTCATCTCTCCGTCTTCTTCAACCGCGTCTTCCGCCCCAGCATCAAGAATTGTCAGCAGTGCATCTTCACCTTGCGCCGCCACCCGAATCACGCCTTTGCGTGTAAACTGAAACGCCACACTGCCAGGTTCGGCCAAGTTGCCGCCGTTTTTGGTGAGTGCCGTGCGAACTTCTGGGTAGGTGCGGTTTTTGTTGTCGGTTGCGGTTTCAATAATGATTCCGATTCCACCAGGACCGTAGCCTTCATACGTTGCTTCTTCTAATGCAGCGGCGTTTTTGTCGGCCACCCGGTCAATCGCCCGCTGAATGTTCGCCATTGGCATGTTGGCTTGCTTGGCTTTTTCGATCGCCAGCGCCAATGCCGAATTCATATTCGGATCCACACCGCCACGCGCCGCGATTGCAATTTGGTTACCAATTTTCGTAAAAATCGCGCCACGCTTGGCGTCTTTGGCGCCTTTTTCGCGTTTAATTGTTGACCATTTACTGTGTCCTGACATAGTTTTCTCCGATTATTTTTCTATCATGATTATCTTTATTATACCACATTTACATCTGTTAGTATTGTTCCGCCCTCTATATTTACGTTACATCTAGTATATGGTATAATAAAGAAACGCGAATTCGTACAACAATAGGAGTATTCGTGGAAGCTGCAACAAGAACATTCAAACTCATCCCGGAAGCCAGAAGTTCATTCGTAGAGCTTCGCGCTCTTACCGGAGAAGACGACTATGCGATCGTCCTCTCGGCGCTAGAATTGTGGGCAAAGCTACTGCCCTTTGCCAAGAACGACAGCCTCGCCGTAGGCCTTCCTGGGCGTCGAGCAAAGGGTCGATACGAGAAAGTTCGGATCACTTTCGGCGGCGACCCCGGTAGCTTTGCCTCTTACATGGCAGGCAGTCAGCTTGTTCCCGTCACCATCAGAAACAGTCCTGAACTGTCGACCGCGTTGGAACGGGCAGCATATACCGACGATGCGAAAGACATCAACACAGTCAACCAAGCCCTTCAGGTGGTAAGTTTTTATCATAATGAATTGCGAGACGGAAAGGTGTTTTACGTAATCAGCCCAACCGTCCAGAAACTGAAGCTGTAGGCTTCCTGGGAGCGCAAATCTAGCGCTCCCTTTTTAATTATAAATCTCATTCGACCAAATTCTCATTACGCAAATTATATTTAGTGCGCCACGCCATATAACCACACATCAAAATAATCACTGCATAACTTCCTGCCATTACCCAACCGCTAATCGTCAACTGCGTTTGTGCCCATGGCAAATTAGCTAAATATTTTGCGACGCTTATCATATAATCCAGCAGCCAAAAAGCTGGCGCACCAAACCAGCTCGCCAAACTCGGAATAAGTAGTGCTCCAATTCCTGCCAAGAACGTCAGCAGCATGGCCAGTGGCACAAACGGAAGCACAAGCAAATTCGCAACTATAGCCACGTTAGAAAATTCTCCAAACGCTAAAATAAGAATCGGCATCGTACAAATTTGTGCAGCAATTGTTTCGCCCAAAATTTGCCGTACTGTACCCGGTTTCTTGTCGCCAAAAAAATACGCTTGAGCAAGGGGAGCAAGAATCATCACGCCACCAAACGCTGCAAAACTTAATTGCCACCCTAAATCATTCCAGCCATAACTTGGGTTCACGAGCAACGTCACAGCTGCCGCAAAAGGCAGAAGCACCAGCGGGTGAAACTTGCGGCCATAGTACCAGGCGAGTAAACTGAGGCCAGCCACTAATCCCGCCCGCGACATACTCGGGCTCGCGCCGGTCACCAATATAAACGCCACGATCATACTGCCCGCCGAGAGCGCCGCCAAATATTTGGAAACTTTCACAAATAATCGGCGCGCCAGCCGCACGAGAATAGTTAAATTGTAACCACTCGCCACCACAATATGCGTCAGGCCAGCAACTTGCAACGCCTGGTCGAGTTCTGGCGGTAAACCTCGGCGCTGACCCACCAAATAACCAATCCCAAGGCTAGCTTCTGGTTCGGGTACGCTCGTGCGAACAGCATCGGCAAACCAGTCGCGCACTCGCCCAGCTACATCACCCGGTACTGGCCGCTCAGCACTCACCACTTTTGCCCTATACATGCTGGCAGGGAAGTTGCCAAAGCCTTCACTCAACTTCCCTTTCACCGTTGCAATGTCACCACGCCTAATTTCAGGCTGCGGGTTTGCACTCACCCATATTATGCCGGATAGCTTATGATCTTCAATTACCGCGTCGTTTAAGCGTAGAACGAGTTCGCCATTCTTGCCAGTATCCGGATCTTCGCTCACTTTACCCGTTACCGTCGTCGTATAGCCAATGATATTTTCATAAGGCACCAGTTCATATTGCCCCACACTTCCCCGCCACAAGCCAATCAACCCACCAGCTGCCAACACAAAGACAACCGCATACAATCTGCCACGCCAAAATCCAAGCGCTGCCAAACTACCACCAATCAACAGCCACACGATCGAATGAAATTGCGACCAATATTGCGCCAAAATGACACCGAATACAACACCCGCAGCCAACACAGCCACAAGCCAAGAAACATGCAAGCGCTTTTTCAGCCACCACACTCTCATACCTCAAGTATACACACAATAAGCATAAATATAATCGTTGACGTGCGTATTTTTTACGCATATACTCACAGTAGGGGGAAATACTTTATGAAAAAGTATCAAAAAATTCTTATTGTTATTGGCATTGTGATCGTTGCTTTTGTCGCAGCTACTATTTTCATCTTTAGCTGGGAGGGTAGTCCGAAAAAAATTGTGGAGGCTGCAGACCAATTCCAACCACCATCATCCTGGAAATTAACAGCTGAATCAATCAAATCGCCACGTCTTTCGTGCTGGGACGGAGGAGGATGTCCGCACGTGAACCGAGGATGGCTCTATAACGACTTACTCACCTACGACGATCTCGAAGCACGCCTCAAACAGACCGACTGGCAGTATACATTCGATGATAGGTGTCAAACGATGGATCAACCTAAGGAAGATGAGACGAGCTTCTTCTGTGTGGTTGACATAACGTCAGAAGACTACAATGGCAATATATATATAGGCAACTCAGAGCAGCAAGATTATAGATACAGATTCGCACTATTCCTGGGACCACGATAGGATGAAACTACGAGTCGTCTTAACAGGCTTGGCTCTTGCAATACTCGCCCTGCTTGTCTATTCTCCAGTATCATCGTCTCAATCCGCCCAGTGCTCAATGGTGAAAATAATATTCGCTCGAGGCTCCGGACAAGAGCCATCGATTGGGCCAGATTGGGGGCGTTTTAAAACGCAAGTCGACAATCGACTTAAGGACAGCCGTATTGATTACAGCTTTTACGAACTAGGCACTGCCAAACATAACGGCTATAAGTATCCTGCCATATCCATAGATGATTTCTTTATTAAGCTCCGCGCTAAAGTAAGTGCAGGTTATGGCTACGAATATGGAGAGAGTGTCTTAGAGGGTGTGTTTGAACTATACTACTACCTAAAGCAGGAGCGAGCGCAATGTCCCAACACCCAGTATGTTCTTGGAGGATATTCTCAAGGAGCGCAGGTGATCGGTGATACTCTACGGTTTCTTCCCGATGATACCCGTGCTAAAATCGTACTTGCTACACTATTTGGAGATCCGAAACTCTATCTTCCAGAGGGCCGAGGATGGCCAGCTCCGGCCTGTTCCGAAAGAGATCTCTCGTCTTGGCGTAGAGTTATCGAAAATTGCTACACAAGTGCTGGGGCACTAGAAGCAAGAGAACCGTACCTTCCCGATGACATGAAAGATAAGGTAGGGCTCTGGTGTCTCGCTCAAGATTATGTTTGTGGATCAACAAATTTACTTTGGGAAACTTCAGGGCATGACAAATATAGAGAACCCGGCAGCTCAATAGACCAAGCCGCCCAAGAAATCGCCGAAAAATTAAAGACTACATTCACTTATCAGTCACATTTAGGTAAGATCAACATCGCACCGCGCCCTAATCAAAAACCTAAAGCTAACATACAAATCCTCTTTGTTGTCGACCGCACAGTCAATATGCAACACGACTACCCGAATTACTTTTTGCCAAAAATGAGAAAGCTCGCTGAGTCGCTTCCGCCCGATGCAGTCATAGGCTTTGATTACTATATTGGCTGCTGGCGCAAAGACGACCCGGCAAGATACGACTGGGCGCTTATCGTCCCTCACTTTTTGCGAGACTACGATGCAGCGGAAGGATGGATCGAAAGATCCGCAATACATACCACCTGGATGAACAACGATACTGTCGGCTCCATTGCAGGCCTTCCGTATTTTCCTATAGAGCCTGGTTGTGACTTATCGTGGGAACTGGGCGTTCATGCATGGCGGGCTATGGCTGATTTTGTACAAAGCTATAGCCACACCTACCTCCCGTACACTTCAACACTTTGGGTTAACAATAGTAGGCAACGCATTATTATCCCGATCACGAACACACCCTACACTCCCAACGACACCAAATTTGGTGACAACAACGGCCTATTCACTCAAGCAACGACCAGCCCTGCCCAGACTACCGTTATCCCTCTCGTTCCTGACAGCATCCGTCCTACGTTTGAAGATCTGGCGGATCTCGACGATAGTAGTCAGGTGTTCTTGGTGGACGATGACGAGATTGCCGAAACAATTACAGAGCAATTTGGCACCAATTCGCAGGTAGAGGCCCGATTAACCAATACCGACTATCGAATTCCGGCAGGTACAACCGTCACGTTTAACGCCTCGCCATCTTTAGTGCACGACGACACAATTGCTACATACAAATGGGATTTCAATGGCGACGGAACATTCGATACCACCACAACTCAATCCTCAGTCTCGCACACCTACACATCAGCTCCAGTCGGAAACTCCATGACAGTCAGAGTCACCACCACTAGCGGGTTAACGAGCAATGCATCGGCAAGCGTGCAGATCATCAATCTAGCTGATCTTCCACCAGTGCCAAAAACACCACAAAATCTCATGCTTCAACCTACCAGCTCAACCAGCGTCCAATTTAGTTGGCAGCCCAGCGACGAGCTAGCCGATAAATGGATGATCTACATAAACGATGTTCCGCTGGGATACACGGAAAAATCTCAAACCTCAATCGAAATCACCGACATACGTCCCGACGAAAACACTACCTTTGGAGTACGGGCAATCTCAAGCCAATACGAAACAAGCGAGATGGCAACGATTACGCTTCGGCCACACACATCCATACTCTCCCAAAACGACGAATCATCATCTTCGGCTTCTATCAGTGACGACAGACTTTCACCAGCCACCAATGTATTCGAAGCATTTGCAAAAGTATTTCACACAAACAGTCCTATGGCAGTTGCCGGCGACGGCCAATCGGGCTTTCGAAAGCCCTCTCCTGTACTTATCTATTACATCATCGGTGGTATTGTTGCAGCCAGCCTCATATTTCTGGTTGGCTTGTACATACACAAACATCGTCATGCATCACATTAGTATGACTCTCAAGAGCTAAAGGTCATCTCGCTCTTTTTTACAGATAAAAAGTAACCACGCAATATGCACTAGACAACGACGGTCGTCAGATCTCTCTGCTTTGGCAATTGCAACGATGCACTTTATCTTTTGTTTTGGGTACTTCTGCTTAATCCCTTTTCTCTACCTATTCTGTTACTTCTATCAGCGGGGGCTTAGTAGCTCTATCAATACCACAGACAAAAAACTAAGCCTGAAAATCACATAGAAAAACACCCACGCAATTGTGAGTGTTTTTCTATGGAGGGACCACTGGGGCTTGAACCCAGGACACCCTGCTTAAAAGGCAGGTGCTCTAACCAGCTGAGCTATGGTCCCATAGCAGCTGCCTTTCAGTATAGCATTTTAGGGGTGATTTGTCTAGTGCTCGCGGCCGCGATGTTTGGGCGTTTTTGTGAGCAACAGATCGGTCAGGGCATACACCAAGGCAAAGGTAATAACAATTGGACGGTATTGAACAAATGCTTCGTATACTGGCTTGGCCGTGTTGTCGATCACCAATGCCGAACCAAGCGGCGAAAGCAAAAATGCGGCCGCAAGTACGGTGAATAATAGTGCGCCCACAATTCGCTGCACCTTGCCCTTATACACCGGACCACTAAACAGCAACAAAACAGCCGGTAGCAAAATAAGCCCGGCCGATACTACACTTTCTAGTGGTGGTTGCACCATGGTAACACCAGCGCTGGCAATGATTGGTGTGAGATCACCCACCCAGAGCGAACTTAATATTGCACCGGCGGCGAGCGCCAAGCCTAACACGCCAAACCGGCGTTTGGTTATATAGGCCAGCACAAACAGAGCAACCATAATGATCAAAAAAATCACCAGAAAACTCATGTGCGACCACCTTCTAGCTGCGCTTCGTCAAAAGCCGCAACATCGCCAATGTTTATGGTTTTCTTGTCGACTGTTCCGGCTACAAACTCCACAACATATCGCGCTGGTTCGTTCGGTGCAAAGCTCTCATTTGGGTAGCTTTCGGGCTTGGCATTTTTCACTATATATACTACCTTTTTGTCTTTATCGAGCCACACAATATCAATTGCGTAGTTCATATCTTTCATCCAGATCGACCATTTGTCGTCGCGCTCATACACAAACAAAAGCGCTTGGTCTTGGCCTAAGTAAGCCGTACCAGAAAGGCCTTTTTCGCGTTCACTTGAAGTATCGGCCACACGTGCCTGAAACACGCCGTCACCAAGGCGCAGCTTCACATGTGGCTGCGAGAGTTGCGGCCAAAACACCCAAAAAGCCGCCGCGCCGATCAAAAGCAATACAATTGCCACGATACCCCAAGACCACACGTCTTTGCGCACGCTCATTATTAGTTTTGCCCCTTTTGCATAGGGTTATTATAGCATCTACGCGCCGACTTTGTCTTTTCGATTACGCCGTTTGGCGTTCATTTCCACGTATTCAATAATTGGCGCTGCTACATTGCGGCTAGTTACCTTCTCTACCCCAAATCCAGGGCTAGCATTTACTTCCAGTACCAGCGGTCCGCGTTCACTGCGCATCATGTCGACACCGGCAACGTTCAAGCCCATAGCTTTGGCGGCTTTAATTGCCGTCTTGCGCTCTTCTTCGGTGAGTTTGATTGGTACACCTTCGCCGCCTTTGTGTAAGTTAGAACGAAAATCATCATCCAGACTTTGGCGCTTCATACTAGCGATCACTCGGCTACCTACCACAAACGCACGAATGTCCGTACCAGCCGATTCTTTCACAAACTCTTGCAGCAATACGTTAGTGCCGTCTTCGTTGGAAAGATAAAATGCCTGCAGTACTGATTTGGCAGCTTTTTTGCTATCGGCAAGTACCACGCCGTTACCATGCGTACCACTGGCAAGCTTAATAATAACCGGCGTACCACCCACCTTTTCTAGCAAGTCGTCAATATCGGTTGAGTTGCGCGAAACCACTGTTTTTGGAATTCCCACACCAGCTTTGGCTAGCAACTGCATACTGCGTAGCTTGTCGCGCGAACGATTAATAGCGATCGAACTCGAAACACTATACACACCCTGCATTTCCAGCTGGCGCACAATTGCCGTGCCGTATCGGGTCATATAGGCAGCAATGCGGGGGATGATTGCGTCGAATTTGCCCAAATCTTCACCTTTGTAGCTAACTGTAGGGTTGTTTTGCTCGATTGAGGCATAGCAGTCGCGGTATTTGATGATTTGCACTTCGTGACCGCGCTTGATCGCCTCTTCTTTGAGGCGCTTGGTCGAATAGTTGCCGGTACCGTTGGAGAGAATAGCTATTTTCATGACTTTTTCCTTAAGCTTACGCCTGATTTTTTATAATGCTTTTTGTAAAATTCATACGGGTCTTTTTTGAGTTCTTGGTTGAGTTCGGTCGTTTGCAGCTTCTCAGGATCAGTATACGATGCTTTCGATACATCTACTAGGAATTTTCCACTGAGTGTACGACGGCCAATGAGAACAGGGAACTTATTTTGCGAACGATCAGACAAATTGAACGTTGCACGGATACGCTTACCACCTAAACGAAGCGTGAGTTGTGTACGGTAGCGAATTTGCTGATGCCCACTAGCACTCCGCACCTGTGCAACGCGGTATTTTTCGCGCTTGATAGTTTTGCCGTTATAAAACGGTGAACCTTCACCAAACAAACTAAACCTGAGTATGCCATTTTTATCAACACGCACATGACTCACCCAAATAGAAGAGCTATCGGCACCTGTGTCGATTTTGGCAGGCACGCGCCGACGGGCATACCGTAAAAGGTCTACCGATTCGTTGCGTCCAACAGTAATGAATGTTTCTTTTTCTGCCATATGCATACTTCTTATGATTACCCATACATTATAGCATTTCAAGGTGTTTATGTCAAGCAGGGTGAAGATGGCCCGCCGCTTTACCGGCAGGCCAAATCTACGCAGAAAGAAGCTGGCTTGTTGTGTTGATGCACTTCTCGGTAAGAAGATACCGGTCTTCATCAACCTTACGGAGAAGACCGGTTCGCAGCAAAAACTGCCAACCTTCAAGGAAAGCAGCTGCGGAAATCGGTTCTTTCGCAGGCGCAAGCTCTTTCTGTGAAAATGCCGTCCAGTCACCCTGCTTTTGACTAAAAATAATCGCCAATCCAATGATTTTATTGGCAGGCGGATGACTCGTGACAGATATAACACTACTTTTCGGTACCATTAGCTGGTCCGGATGCAGCGCATTCATTCGTTCACCTTTCTTACGAGGGAATTATTGTCATTGTACTCCCTACAACAATTGTGTCAAGAGTTAGGTAAACAGTTTGCGTTTTTTGCTGCTTTCAAACTGTTCCAGCAAATCTTTTTGCTTCTTCGAAAGTTTTGTCGGCGTATCTACCACAACGCTCACAATATGCGCACCACGACCAGTTCCACGAAGGTGTGGCACCCCGTGACCAGAAAGTTTAAAATCGGTGCCGCTCTGAGTGCCAGCTGGTACCTTCATGCGCACGTTACCGTCGACTGTTTCAACTTCAATTTCAGTGCCAAGTGCAGCATCAACCATGCTCACGTGCTCTTCACTGAGGATAATATCGCCTTCACGGGTGAACTTCTTGTGCGGCTTCACGCGAATGTTTACATATAGGTCGCCTCTTTCACCGTCGCCAACTGCCTCGCCCTTAGCTTTCAGGCGAATGGTTGCACCATCGTCGATACCGGCAGGAATTTTAAGGGTCACCGTTTGCTTGCGACGCTGCGTTCCCTTGCCTTTACATACTGTACATTCTTTTTCAGGCACTTTACCCTTGCCTTTACACGTATCACAAATAGCAGCCTGCTGGATTTGGCCAAAAATCGTGTTCATCACACGAGTCTGCTGGCCACTTCCTCTACAAACTGGACAGGTTTTCATGCTGTGACCAGGTTCTACAGTAGAGCCATGACAATGTTCACATTCGTCGTCCATGTCGAGTTCGATTTTCTCATCACGACCAAAAATCGCATCTTTGAAGCTCAGTGTTACTGAGGTTTCTACATCACGACCGCGAGTTGGCCCTTGTTGGCCGCGCGATCCACCGCCAAAAAATTGGCCAAAAATATCACCCAAGCCTTCACCAAAGTCGAAATGAACGTTTTGGCCATTAAAACCACCAAAACCCTCAAAGGGGTTACCGCCTGCACCGCCGCCACTTGAACCGCCCACACCGGCATGGCCGAATTGGTCGTAGCGTTGGCGTTTTTGTTGGTCTTTGAGGACTTCGTAGGCTTCATTGACCTCCTTAAACTTCGTCTCGTCGCCACCTTCTTTGTCTGGATGGTATTTGACGGCAGCTTTTCGAAACGCCTTTTTGATTTCATCGGCGCTGGCACTTTTGGATACACCCAATACTTCGTAATAGTCGCGTTTGCTCATTGACTCTACTATAGCAAAGTTGGCACTAACGTGTCTAGAGTGCTAAATGCTATACTATAAGCACTCACATGTTAAGGGGGTGAGAAAGTTGCTGGTCTTGCGGAAAAAACGAGAAAGACGAGTAGTCCTTGTCACCTAGCTCTGCATCAATGACGATGCAGAGCTTTAAAAATGTTCGCGAATATGGCTAAAGCTAAATTCCCAAGTGGCGTCGGTCTTTTTGTGAGGGTTAAAAATATGCTGAGGGTCATAGAGTTGCTTGATTTCACGCATGTAGCCAAGAACCGTGGGGCCGTACATCTCCTGCAGCCACGGCCCGCGCACCATGCCGTCGTTGTGTTCACCCGACACACTGCCGCCATATGAAATCACCAGCCGATTCACCTCTTCCATAGCCGGTTTTAATTTGGCTCGCTCTTTCGGGTCTTCGATTTTCATGAGGGGAATTACATGAAAGTTGCCGTCGCCCATATGCCCAGCAATCGTCGCCAACAATTTATATTTTTTAATAATATCGCGCAGTTGCGGTAAAAATTCGGTGAGGCGCGCGGGTGGCACAACTAAATCGTCGATGAACGGTGCGGTGTGTTTGTCTTTTACTTTGCTGCGAAGTAAATTAAAGCTTTCGCGGCGCATGAGCCAAAACTTTTTGGACTTGGCTTCAGTTTCGTCTTCTTCCATATAGGTAAAGCCAAATTGCTTAAGGTCAAGCTTGGCTTCGTGGACTTTACGCTTCACGATCTCTGGTGTTTCACCGGTAAATTCAATCAACAGTATAAGATGGGGGATACCTTTTAAAATCATCAACCCATCCGGTATTAGCTGCATCGCTAATTTTGCCCACTGCCAAAAGCCCAGGCGCTTCAGGAATGAAAAGAAGAATCGAAAACTCAGCCACAAGGTATTGTCATCGAAACTTTCAAATGTTGCCGGCTTGTGCTTGAGAACCGCAGGAATCACCTCGCCCAAATTATCGATTTCGTGCATATAGCACACCAAGGTGCCGGAATGTTTTTCTTTGGGCACCAACCCAACAGTAGCTTCGGTGGTGATCCCCAAGGTGCCTTGAGCACCCACAAACAATTTTGTCAGGTCGAAAATCCCGGTTTCGCGGTTCCACACATTCCATAAATGATAGCCAGTAGAATCTTTGCTTACCTTTGGCCGTGCAGCTTGAATTTCGTCGTAGTGCTTATCGAGCAGTTCAAAGGTTTCGCGGTATAAATGACCTTCAAAATCGTCTTGATCCATTTTGGCGTTTAATTCTTTGCGGTTTAGCGGCTTGACCGTATATTCGTTGCTATCGCTCAGCACTACCTTTAATTCCTGAGTAAAATTGTCGGTTTTGCCATATTGCAGCGATTTTTCGCCACCAGAATTGTTGTTGATCATGCCGCCCACCGAGGCCAACTCGCGACTCGCTGGATAACTTGGCAAAATACTGCCGTGCTTGAGGGTTTCAACTTCGAATTCACGGTAAAGCATACCGGGCTGCACGCGTGCTCGCGTGGCGTTTACTTCGAACAGTTCGGTCATATGGCGGCTGACATCGAGCACAATCGACTGACCAATCGCCCCGCCCGACATATCGGTCCCACGTGAACGCGGCGTAATATTTAAGTTGGGATGTTCGGCCTTGTGTTCGTTCACAAACGCTACCGCAGCCTGAATATCTTGACTGTCTTTTGGAAAAGCAACGACCTTTGGCTTCAACTCAAACAAACTGGCGTCGTGACTGTAGGTCTCCAACACTTCCGGCGAATTCTCAATCTCACCTTTGAATACTTTGCCAAGGTCGTCTTTTAGGTTCATACTACTCCGGCTTGTTTTTTGTAATTTTGTGAGTGTCTTGCAAGTAAATCAGATCGGACACGATGTCTTCAAGCTGAGAGCGTTTTGCATAGGTTAACCCCTCAGCAAATCTGTCGAGGATCGTTGCCAGCGTAACAAAATAATCACCCGATCGTACTTGTACGTCGACATTCATTTTGATTGGTGTTTCTTCACGGTCGCGAATAAGCGTTTGTTTCTTGTCGCCATGCCGGAGAATGCCGTCGTATTGGCTTAGTCGGTAGGTCATAAGTGCACTTGTCATTGTTCTTGTTCCTTTTCAATCAAACTTACATATGAATCGCTGGTAATAATAAGGTGGTCGAGCAAATCGATCCCCAATATTTTGCCAGCAGCTTTAAGCTGGGTGGTGGCCAGCAGATCATCAGTGGTCGGTTCTGTTGACCCCGATGGGTGGTTATGGGCGATAATTACCGCCACCGCCCCATACTCGAGCGCCGGCTGAAATACCTCGCGCGGATGCACAATATTAGCAGTCAGGCTGCCACTGGAAATAATCTCCTCGTGCACCACTTGATAGCGACTATTTAAATATAAGCCGCGCAGCTGTTCTTTTTGTAGATACCCCATACTTTTTAAGTGGTCGTACGCATTACGCGCAGTATGCACAAAAAGCGGCTTGCCAGCTTTTTGCTGATACGCTCGACGACCTAACTCAAAGCTCGCGATAATCTGACAGGCTTTTGCCAGCGGGATATCAAGCGAAAGCGCCAAGCGTTCGGGGTTTTTCTCGTTCACTATGGCTCGTTCGCCGTATTCCCGCACAATCCGATCAGCCATCGCCATGACCTCTTCTTTGCGCGTGCCGACTCCAAGAAGAATCGCCATTAATTCGACATGGGTTAGGTTGCCCGGCCCCAGTGCCATCATTTTTTCTCTTGGTTTTTCTGGGAGCGGTAAATCTCGCACCCTCAAAAAATAATGTGTATCACCCTCGCTCATTACCAAATCGGTATCAGCCAGGGCATAGTGCCCAGTTGATGTACGCGTTTGCATAATATTTTTACTATACCACGGTTTTGGCTACATACACCATGTTTATATTCACTATCACTACTTTTGCTCGGTTTTCTTGCCGGTAATCAGGCGCCATAGCCAGATAAGGATGATGGCACCAAGAAGTGCAACCACAAAACTCCAAATGTTGAAGCCTGTAATGCCCTCCCCGCCGATCAAACTGACTACAAAGCCACCAATACCAGCGCCAATAATACCCACAATAATATTCCCGAGCAAACCCTGCTGCTTGTCGTTCCCCATAATCATTGAGGCAACCCAGCCTGCAAGGCCACCGAGTATGATCCACCCAATTAGTCCCATATAACAATTCCTCCCACTAATTGTTAGTTGTTATAGTTTGATTATACCTTTTTCTGAGATTTTTTGTAGGCCGCGTGGATTGATTGTTCGAGCAAGTCTTCGATTTCGTAATGTTTTGCAATGCCTAGAGCCGCCCGCATGACATCTTGAACTTCTTTCGCAAGTTTTTCTTTATCTGGCATGCCGTACTTTTCGTGCTTAATCCCCATACCTTCCATATGATTAACCATTTGGGCAAGTTCGCCGGTTTCTTCGGCCAAGCGCGACACTCTTTGAAAGATCTCACAGCCATCTGGAAAGCGTTCGTCAAGGTGTTTTACAATTTCAGTCAGTTCTTCGTAGGTGTTCATATTTTTAGTATACAAAAACCGGCTCTTTTCGCGGAGCCGGTTTTGTATGAGTTTTACAAACTATTTTTTATCTTTGTCGTCGACAACTTCGCCTTCGACTGGTTCATCAGGTTTTTTGTCATCACCTGCAGTTTCCTCGGCTGGTTTTTCTTCTTTGGCTGCGGCTTCATACAGTTTCGCACCGATGGTTTGGATCTTACCCATCAGTTCTTTGCCAGCAGCTTCCAGTTCTTCTTTGTCGTCTGATTTTTCGTGTTTTTTGGCTTCTTCCACGGCATCGACGATGACCTTTTTATCTTCGTCCGAAATCTTGTCTTTGTATTCGTCGGGCATTTTTTCTGCCTGATAAATAGCGTTCTCTAGCACGTTACGCGCGTCGACTGCTTCGCGCTTTTTCTTGTCGTCTTCGGCATGAGCTTCGGCTTCTTTTTGTGCTTTTTCGATATCTTCTTTGCTCATGTTGCCGCTGTCTTGGATTGTGACACTGTTTTCTTTGCCCGTACCTTTGTCTTTGGCAGTCACATTCAAAATACCGTTGGCGTCGAGGTTAAAAGTAACTTCGATCTGCGGTACACCACGGGGAGCCGGCGCAATACCATCGAGGATAAATCGGCCAAGCGATTTGTTGTCGGCAGCCATTTCGCGCTCGCCCTGCAATACGTGAATTTCTACTTGCGGCTGATTGTCGGCAGCAGTGCTAAACGTCTCAGATTTGCTGGTTGGAATAGTACTGTTGCGGTCGATGAGTTTTGTGGAAACGCCACCCATGGTTTCGATACCAAGGCTGAGCGGAGTCACATCGAGCAACAACACGTCTTTAACATCACCTGCTAGCACACCACCCTGAATCGCTGCACCAACAGCCACAACTTCGTCCGGGTTCACACCTTTCAGAGGATCCTTACCGAACAGGCTCTTTACCTTTTCAACCACGGCTGGCATTCGGGTCATACCGCCCACCAGCACCACTTCGTTGATCTCGCTGGCAGACATATCGGCGTCTTTCAGCGCTTTTTGCACAGGCTCGGCCAAACGGTCAATCAAGTCTTTGACCAAATCTTCCAATTTGCTGCGGGTCAGTTTGTATTCAAAGTGTTTTGGACCGTCAGCATCAGCCGTAATAAACGGTAGGTTAATTTCGTATTCGGGCGTGCTCGAAAGTTCTTTTTTGGCCTTTTCAGCTTCGTCTTTCAGGCGCTGCATGGCTGCTTTGTCGCTTTTCAGGTCGATACCTTCTTGCTGTTTGAAAACATCCAAGAAGTGGTTGACAATGCGGTTGTCGAAATCTTCACCACCAAGGTGAGTATCACCATTGGTTGAGCGAACTTCGAACACACCGTCGCCAAGCTCCAACACAGAAACGTCAAAGGTACCACCACCAAGGTCGAATACGGCGATTTTTTCGTCTTTTTTACCTTCCAAGCCGTAGGCAAGGGCTGCCGCGGTTGGTTCGTTGATGATTCGCTTTACCTCAAGGCCAGCGATTTTACCGGCGTCTTTGGTTGCCTGGCGCTGGCTATCGTTAAAGTACGCCGGGACGGTAATCACCGCTTCGGTCACCTTTTCGCCCAAGAATGCTTCGGCGTCGGCTTTGATTTTTGAGAGAATCATTGCCGAGACTTCTTCTGGCGTGTAGTCTTTGTCGCCTAGTTTTACCGCAACACCATCGCCTTTTTTGACGATTTCGTACGGCATAATGTCGATGTCGCGTTGGACTTCTTGGTCGCTAAACTTGCGACCGATTAGTCGCTTGACGCCATAAATAGTGTTTTTTGCGTTGGTGACGCGCTGACGCTGTGCCACCTGACCCACCAAGCGCTGGCCGTTTTTGTTCACTGCCACCACACTTGGGGTAGTGCGGTTGCCTTCAGCGTTTGCGATTACCTCTGGTTTGCCGGCCACCATATAGGCAAACGCGCTGTTGGTTGTACCAAGGTCGATACCAATAATCTTTCCCATTTCTATTCCTTTCGTTAAAGTATGCTAATTGTCTAGGATTTATTTTAGCACTCTCGTCATGAGATTGCCAAGTGGTTTTAGTATAAGTCAAATTAGCACTCTATGCAAGAGAGTGCTAATTATCTTCGCTCGCAGCATAAAAAGCTAGCCGATAGCATACCACTACCTCTTGCTCTGAAAGCCCTTGCGATAAGGCATAGCTCATTATATTACCAATTTCCTGCGACCGATCGTCGTCTTCTGTCTCGTTATCGGCAAAATTCGGCGTCTCTAGCGCCCAACGAAATCCTATCACAATAGATTCATAAACTTTCCCCCAAGCAGCAGGGTCAGACTCGCGATCATCACGTGTACAATAATACGCCGGTTCCTGGGCGCCACTTAACAACCTGACATCTCGCCTCCACATTTTATAATCTGGTGGGATCTGGTCGTCTCGCACCTCTCTTGGGTCAGTGATAACCTCAGGCTCGTTTTTAGCACCAATTTCTCTCTTTTCGTTATACATACCTATAATCCATATAATTCCGAAACAGTCACCAACTGATACCCTTGGGCAATAAGATCAGGAATGGCTCGAATTGCTGCATCAACCGACGTACCATGGATATCATGGAGTAAAATCACCCGGCCGTCGGCAGCTTCACCCATAATTCGATCGTAGATAAGCTGACTGTCTTTCACTTGCCAGTCATACGTGTCGACCGTCCAAAGTGCCAACTGCAACCCATAGGTGCCAGCCTGAGCAGCCACCGATTCGTTGGTTGCGCCATATGGCGGCCGCAATGTTCGTGGTACATAACCACCAGTTGCTTGCTGTATAGCACGCTGCGTATCGCCCACCTGGTGATTAAATTCTGCTCCGCCAATTGCCGTCAAATCAGCATGAAGCCATGTATGATTACCAATCTCATGACCGTCTCGCACCATACGTTGCAGCTCACCGGCATAGGCCTGCGCCAGATGGCCAAGCACATAAAACGTCGCATGCGACCGATATAGCGCTAAAGTATCGAGCAACCGACCAGTGTGAACACCGGGACCATCGTCGAATGTTAGCGCTATTCGTTTGCCGCTTCCAACATTTGGCGATGACCTCTTCGGTAATTCGTTAATTACATAGGCAATATTCTCTGGCACCGTGTCGAGCTTTAGCCCAACATCTTTTTCGGTATATGCACTTTTTAGTATCGATAGAATAACATTCTTTTGTATCAATATACCCCGTGCATCACCTTTGCGAGCCAAGTCACTCGGGTTAATAAAAAGCAGTAACGAGTCTTCGAAAATAAGGAAATCTCTTACATCTTTAGTAGTAAACTGCAAAAGTTTGAGTTGTTGCGGCGGCGTCAGTTTTACTGCTTCATTGTTTCGAAAATAGTCGTAGAAAATATTCGCAAGCACCCCACGAGGGTCGGCGTCTTCACGAAACAAATCGTCTACTGCCAGCTTCTTGCCCGATGCAATATCAAAAACTTGGTGCGAATGCGTAGTAATTGGCTTGGCATCAACCGTTTCTTCGGTAATCGTAAAAACAATACTGAGCGTTTTCTCACCATGATGAGGAATCTCATAATTCACCGTTAGTCTATTGCGCGGATCGTATTGCTTGTCTTTGATCTTTTCAGTAAACTTAGCCGTTTGCTGCTCGGCAAAGTTTTTCAGCTGCGGGTCGATCCCTTCCAGGTGCAGTACGGGATACTGGATGTTAAAACTCTGCGTTAAGTCATTCGCTGCCGTCACCTGAGCAGCCGAAGGTGCGCGCTCAGTTGGCGACTGGACACCAAGTATAACTAGCATGACAGCGACACCAATTCCACCTGCAACAAGCAACCACGTCGTGAGCGACCACTCACGCGGATGGCGACGCAAGGCGTGCATATTTTTCTAGATACTACTCGCCCATTACTGGCGATACTTCAAAGCCAGGGCACCAGTTTGTCAGAGTTTCGACCGTCGGTACACTTAGGTAACCTGTGTCATTTGGAGGATACACGCGAACTTTAGTAGCACCAGGCGTACATTGACCTTCAGAGAAGTTGTCACTATTAGCTGCATAAAGTATGGCTTTGACTTTACCTTGCGGCTCTAGTGTCATAGTAATTTCTTGAGAATTTTCGGTGCGTTCAGCTGGCGAACCAATCATATTACCGTTGTCATTCACCAGTGAAACACCTGGAAAACCAAAGAGTGTACAGGTACGTGTACCGATATTCGTAAAGGTTAGATTATAGCTGTAGGTTCCCGCCGCAGCGTCGGCTGCTGCCAAGGCCAAAGATAGTTCGTCGGCATTGCAAGTTGTTTCGGTAACTGTTTTCTCGGGAGTTGTCTTATTAGCTTCTTCTTTCGCCTTGTCTATTTCAGCCTGTGCTGCAGCTTGAGCATCTTGTTTTGCTTTTTCAACTGCTTGGTTTTTTTCGTACTGGCCATAAAAATAGCCGGCTACAGCGCCTCCTGCCAGCACCAGCAGGATAATCAAGATCCATAAAACAACCTTTCCGCCCTTTCGTGGCTTGCTTCCCATAGCTCCAGAGCGTGTTGGCATTGGTTGGTTCATTGGACTTTCGTTCATGTCCATATTCATGTTTCTGTTTTCATTCATATCACCCATACTTGAATTATACGCCTCGATAAGCAAAAGCGTCAACAATTTTCTGAATGTAAGATGAAACAGTTACTGGCGAGTTACTTTCACCATCGCCGGCCGCAACGTTTGGCCGTTCAACAAATACCCAGCTTGCAGTTCTTCGGTAATAACTTCTTTTTCACCTGCAGCATCTTCGTCAAATTGGATTGCTTCGTGAAGTTCGGGGTTGAATTCTGTTCCCGCTGTCGCGTCTATTCGCTGTAGATTTAAACCTTCGAGTGTCTTTTGCAAGTTTTTTGCAATACCAGCCACACCTTGTGCCCACTTGTCCTCTTGAAGCTCAGCCGGCATATGGCCAACGGCGCGTTCAATCGTGTCGATCACCGGTAAAAGCTTCAAGATCATACTCATTTGCCCAGCTTCACGAGCAGCCGTTTTTTCGCTTTCAACTCGTTTACGGTAATTTTCAAAATCCGCCCTGGTTCGTTGCAAATCTTGGGTGAGCTCACCGATCTGCTGCTCGAATTCTTCGTGTTGCTTACTTTTTACCACGGGTTATAATACCTCCTCTAACATTGCTCCAGCGTGCCGCACCAAGCCCATCACTCGGCCATAACTTTGGCGAGTTGGCCCCAAAACGCCGATATAACTGCGGTCGGAATAGGGCGAGCGAAACCGACTAATAATCAAACTGGCACCACTGGTTTTGCCCACTGGGTTTTCGGCGCCAATATAAACATTAAGCGGTTCGTTGGGCGCTGCTTCTCGCAGCCACGGCTCTAAGTTATCGAGCAAGCGTGCCACCGCCTGGGCGTGGTCGTTTTGCATAAACTCTGGCTGGCTGAACAGATTACCCATACCACTCATATAGAGCTGGTCGCCAATAGTTGCTAATCCTAAATTGTGCGTTAAATCAACGAGGCTATCAACCGCACTACGAATTGCCCTCGTTGCCGAATCGCCGTGTGTGCCGATTCGCGCCTCAATCGCTCTCGCACTGCGATCGAGTTTTGGCGGTTGGTTGGCTTCAGTAATTTGATTCACGTAATAACGATAGCCCTGGTCAGTTGGAATGCGGCCAGCACTGGTGTGTGGCTGTGTAATCAACCCCATTTCTTCTAGCCGCGCCATTTCACTACGAATTGTGGCACTCGAAACACCAAAAAGCTTGGCCAGCATCACGCTCCCCACGGGGGCAGCGACTTCGGCGTACTGTTCGATGATAGCAGCGAGTATGGCGGCTTGGCGTTCGGTCATGGCTTTATTCTATCACGATTTTTAGCACTCTTTCAAGGTGAGTGCCAAGTTGCAGAGACTATCTTTATTTTATATACTCTACACATGGTAAACACCTTGCTTTCACAGGAACAACTCGCAACCCTCCGGGCATGGCTCGGGAGCGGTTCTATCAACTTTTTCGGCTTGCCGTATGCCGGCAAAGACACACACGGCTCAACACTCGCTGAACTTCTAGGCGCACCGCTTTTGAGTGGTGGTGATATTTTGCGTAATAGCGAAATTCCGCCAGAGGTAAAGAAAGATCTTGATGCCGGCATTTTGGTTCCAAAAGAGGACTACATGCGGATCGTTACGCCGTATCTGAGCAAAGCAGAATTTCAGGGTAAGCCTCTTATCTTGAGTTCGGTTGGCCGTTGGTTCGGCGAAGAAAAAGGCGTGTTGGCCGCAACGGAGTCAAGCGGACATCCTACAAAAGCGGTCGTTTATCTGCATCTCTCAGCTGATACCCTACGTAAGCGTTGGGCAAAATCACAAGAGAAGAATGATCGCGGTGAAAGGGCCGACGATGCTAAGCACGTTATCGAAACTCGTATTGAGGAGTTTGAAGCAAAAACACTTCCTGTTATTGAGGTGTATCGTCAAAAAGGCCTTCTGATTGAGGTCAACAGCGACGCCGAAAAGGGCGAAGTACTGGAGAATATCCTAGCTCGCCTCTACATTCGTGCCACAAGTGGCCGCTAGTCGCGCTTCAACATCACCGTAAACGCTTCGGAAGGGATATCCACTTTTCCGAAGCGTTTCATACGCTTTTTACCCTTGGCTTGTTTGGCCAAGACTTTTTTCTTTCTGGATACATCGCCGCCATACAGGCCAGTGGTCACATCTTTGCGGTAGGCGCTTAAATCGGCGCGGGCAATAAACTTGCCGCCAATCGCCGCCTGCAGCGCCACCTGAAAGTTCTGGCGAGGAATGACTTCTTTGAGCTTATCTACCACTTGGCGGCCAATGCGCTGTGATTCAGAGCGGTGCACCATCATACTGAGAGCGTCGACCATTTCTCCAGCCACATAATAGTCGACTTTTACCAAGTCTTCAGGTTTATAGTCTGAAAGTTCGTAGTTGAAACTACCATATCCACTGGTGATGGATTTAAGTTGGTCATAAAAATCGGTCAGCAGGTTAGCCAGCGGTGCTTCAAAACTCACCAAAGCACGCTCGTCTATGTAGCTAAGGTTTTTTTGGCGACCACGCTTTTCCACAATTAGTTGAATCACGCCGCCCAAGTAATCTTTTGGCACCACAATCTCACCATTAATCCATGGTTCACGAATTTCAGCTACTTTACTCACATCGGGCAGATCACTGGCCGATTTTATATCTAACTCTTCGCCGTTGCTTAACGTCACCTGATAATCAGTTGAGGGATTGGTCACCACCAAATCAAGATTATATTCGCGCTCCAGTCGTTCGCGCACAATATCCATATGCAAAAGTCCTAGAAATCCTATGCGTACTCCAAACCCTAGCACCGGGGAGTTTTCGGGTTCAAATTGAAGAGCGGAATCACTTAAGGATAGCTTTTCGACCGCATCTTTGAGATCGTTATAATCTTCGTTGGAAACAGGGAAGAAACCGGCATAGACAAACGGCCGCACGTTTTGATAGCCGGGCAGGGGAGAGGTCGCACGAGATTGTTTGGTAGTGATCGTGTCCCCCACTTTTGCGTCGCGGGTGGTTTTGAGGTTGGTGACAATATAGCCAATTTCACCGGTAGCGATGTCTTGGCCTGCTTTCATGGTTGGCGAGAGCGCACCGACTTCGAGCGCCAGACCATTTGCGCCTGTTGCCAGCATTTCGATCGTATCACCCTTTTTGATTGCGCCGTCGACCACACGGGTGTACAAAATCACCCCACGATAATCGTCGTAGTAGCTGTCGAAAATCAGCGCACGCGTTGGCTTTGTCGCCTCGCCCACTGGTGACTTCACTTTCTCAACCACCACATCAAGCACCGACTCCACACCCTCACCTGTTTTGGCGCTGATCTTCAGAATGTCGTCTTTGTCACAACCCAATAGATTTATAATTTCTGCCGAAACTCGTTCTGGGTCGGCCGCAGGTAAGTCGATCTTGTTGAGCACAGGAATGATCGTCAGGTCGGCCGCTAGCGCCAAATACACATTGGCCAAGGTTTGCGCCTGAATCCCCTGGCTGGCGTCGACCACCAAAATCGCGCCCTCACAGGCTGCCAAACTGCGGCTGACTTCGTAGCTAAAGTCGACATGCCCGGGCGTGTCGATAAGGTTAAGGTCGTAGCCTTTGTACTGCATGCGTACCGGCGCAAGTTTAATCGTAATTCCCTTTTCGCGTTCCAAATCCATCGCGTCCAGCAGCTGCGATTTCATATCGCGCTTTTGCACCGTGCCGGTGAGCTCTAACATACGGTCGGCCAAGGTAGATTTACCGTGGTCGATATGCGCAATAATACAAAAATTTCGAATGTTTTCTTGATTCATGGTTTCAAAAACTAATTATATACTGTTATCTGTTCGTTTGCCAGTCTCATTTATTTTTAAGCTAATGCTATACTAAAGAAATTAACAAGGAGGATACATGAATAAAAAAACATCAGGATCAGCCGGGCTTGCTATTACCGGCATGGTGCTAGGTATTATTGCCATCGTGCTTTCGGGAATTCCGATCGTCAACAACGCTGCATTCGTATTGGGTGCGCTAGCACTCATCTTCGGTATCGTGGGTGCTGTAAAGGCTAAACAAAGTAATGTAGGACGCGGTCAGGCGATCACAGGTATTATCCTCGGTGTCGTGAGTATTTGTATTGTCCTCGCTACTCAAGCTTTTTATAGTAGCGTCATGAACCAAGCCAGCAACGAGCTTAACGATGCCATGACGGAGCTCGAAAAAGACACTGATAAAATAACGGGTGATGCCACCGAAGACTTGCTCGCTAACGATGTATCGGTAGAGCTTGGCACCTTTATGGCGACTATAGACGAATATGGCTTAACCACCACCGAGCTGCCAGTGACTGTTACCAATAAAAATGCCGAGAGCAAATCGTACAGTATCCAGATTGAGGCGGTTAACGAAAGTGGCGCCCGAATTGTCGACGACACAGTGTACGCGGACAGCCTTGGCTCTGGACAATCCCAGGCTTTCAAAGCATTCCAATACGTGGCCTCAGAAAACGTGGAAGCAATGAAAACGGCGACGTTTAAAATTGTTTCTGTATCACAAATTTAATCGCGTTCACCTTAAATATAGCTAGTCTGCGTACTAGCTATATTTTATTGTGTCCGAAACTTGCCAAACGCCAGCCGCTTAAGGCGTGCCAGCACAGGATTAGCCTCGTGCAGACCAAGCATTTTACTAAATAGTAGGTAAGCAGCACCACTAATCAACACGATAACAATAAATTTAGGCAAAGTTGCCGGCAAGCTTTGGTCGTCGGCTGCGAGCTGGAACAACTGCACCGAAATGTAGCTTATAATCGCCATAAATCCCGTGGCGCTGGCCATACGAAACACGGCGCGCATAAATGCAAGGTCAAACAAGCCTTTAATGCGGCGTTGCATCACATAAAAGAGAATCATTACTTCCAAAAACGCCACCGTTGACTGCGCCCATGCTAGCCCATACGCCCCCATATTGAGCGAGGTTGTAAACCACACGGCAAGCGCAATATTGAGCGCAATGGCAAAAATCGAAATGTAGAGCGGCGTTTTAGTGTCTTGCTGAGCATAAAAACTACGTGCTGCAATGTGATAAATCGAACGAAAGAGAATTGCCACCACTAAAGCACCCAAAAGCCCCGCCATCAACGCGTCACCACCGTTTTTGATAAAGTTCACCAGATAGCCTCGGGTAAAGAACGCAACGGTCGCCACAGGTAGAGCCAGCCAAATTATCACCCGCAGAATCGCCTGTAGCTCCTTTTTAAACAAGTCCGGCCTTCCCTGGCTCAAGCGTTCGGTCATCTGCGGAAACGCCGCCGTACTAATTGCCACCCCAATCAAGTTAATTGGCACCATGTGAAGCGTTGTAGCCTGCTGAAAAGCACGCACCGTGCCGGCCGCCATGCGCGAAGCAATATTTGTTTCAACAATACTATTCAAATAATCAGCACCTTGGTCGAGCGAGCGGGGAGGAAGCAGGCGCAGTACTTGCCGAAATCCTTTGTTTTTCCAAAAGATCTTAAACCGGTAGTCAAAACCGAGTCCCAAAAGCCCAATCGAACTCACGAGTAGCTGCAAGATCGACCCCAGCACAACACCCAGCGCCACACCCATAATTCCACCTTCAAACACTTGCCATCCAAAAATATTAATACCACCCGTAAAAAACAGCGTTCCTATAATAATTCCGATATTGTAGATGGTTGGCGCCAGTGCATAAAAGGTAAACCGCCCAACCGCCTGCTGCATGCTCGCCACCACGGTAGCAATGGCAAACAAGAATGGATTCACCGCGATCACACGCATCATACTAATAGCCAGTGCTCGGCCCGATTCGTCGAGACCTGGCCCGACCACGAACTTCACAAGCGGTTCGGCAAAAATAATGATCAAGATACTGGCAATTAGCGTAACGACCGCCATTAAGTTAACAACGCTAGTAGAAAGTTCCCAGGCGGATTTTTTGTTTCCACTTGCAAGACGCTGATTAAACACCGGAATAAACGTAACGCTCAGCGCACCCGAAACCAAGATAAAGAACATAAAATCAGGAATCGTAAACGCTACTGTGTAAGCGTCGATTCCTACCGGGTACGTGTCGTAGTAAAAACCGTTTAGCAATCGGTCGCGAAACAAACCAAGTGCACTTGAAAGAAGCGTCGACCCAGCCAGCAAGGCTGCCGCCAGCTGGATCGTGAGTTTTTGATTTGCCTTGGCGACAACGCTTCGTACCCGGCCCATTGGTTATCTGCCTGCTTTCTTAGTGCAAAAGCGCCTCTTTAGGTGATTTGGCGCCCGCTAGTGCTTCTTCTACGCCCTTTTCTTCGACAGTTTCTTTTTCGATCAGCAGGTCGGTCAACTTCTCAAGACTTTCCATGTTGGCTTTAATAACAAGCTCGGCACGAGTTGCCGCCTCTTTAACAAGCGCTTCAACTTCTCGGTCGATTTCTTTGGCTGTTGCATCACTGTACGGCCGTTCGTGCGTCATACGGTCGAACATCATGCCACCATTGTCTTCATGAAAGACTTGGTCGCGCAGTTTCGTACCCATTCCCTGCTCGATAACCATATCACGGGCGATTTCGGTCGCTTTGCGCAAGTCGCTACCAGCACCGGTTGTGACACCGTCGTCACCATATTTGATTTTCTCTGCAATACGGCCACCAAGCGCGCGAGCCAAAATGTCTTTAAACTGGTAGACGTTGGTGTATTTGCGGTCTTCAGGCGGCAAGAACCATGTAACACCGCCCGTACCGCCACGAGGAATGATCGTGACCTTATGCACTGGATCGCTGTCTGGCAACACGTGACCAACTAGCGCGTGACCAGCTTCGTGGTACGCGGTCATTCGCTTTTCTTCTTCGTTCATTACCTTAGCTTTACGCTCAGGACCAATGGCCACCTTTTCAAAAGCTTCGGTAACATCGGCGTTGCTGATTTTTTTAGCGTTGCGACGTGCGGCAATAATTGCTGATTCGTTGGCAATGTTGGCAAGATCAGCACCACTCGACCCGGCAGTTTTAGCCGCGAGAGCGTCAAGGTTAACCGTTTCATCGGTTGGTTTTTTCTTGAAGTGAACTTTCAAAATCTCTAATCGATCACTGCGTTCTGGCAGCATAATATTTGTTCGACGGTCGAAACGACCAGGACGCAACAGGGCAGGGTCGAGTACGTCGGCACGGTTGGTTGCCGCCAGCACAATCACATTTGTACCGGTTTCAAATCCGTCCATCTCCACCAAAATCTGGTTGAGGGTTTGTTCACGTTCGTCGTGGCCACCGCCCATGCCACTTCCGCGCTTGCGACCAACGGCGTCGATTTCGTCGATAAAGATAATCGCTGGTGCGTTCTTTTTGGCTTTCGCAAACAAGTCGCGCACCCTGCTAGCACCTACACCCACAAACATTTCCACAAATTCCGAACCAGAGATAGAGAAGAACGGAACATTCGCCTCGCCTGCAACGGCGCGCGCTAGTAATGTTTTACCTGTACCAGGGTTACCCACCAGCAAAACACCTTTTGGAATCTTGGCACCCAGTTGCTCATATTTTTTAGGGTGTTTCAAGAAATCAACAACTTCTTGCAAATCTTGTTTGGCGGCATCGTTACCAGCAATATCTGCAAAATCTACTTTTTCTTTGTCGATACCGTAGAGTTTCGCCTTTGACTTACCAAAGCCCATCGCCTGGTTGTTTTGCCCCTGAGCTTGGCGCATCATAAACATAAAGAACGCCGCAATCAGCACCACTGGCACAATAATAATTGCCAAGTTCCACAGCGTATTACCCACCTCGGAAGGAGATTTCACTAATACTTCAGTTGCGTCTTGACGAAGCCCTTGCTCGTAAATACTGCTACCACCCTCTTTAACAGACTTTTCCGTTGCTTGGTCTTGGCCCTTCGGCGTTATCTTAACGTTATTTCCTTCAATCTCAATCTTGGCGATCTCGCCGCTGTTGGCGCGGTTAATAACATCTGAAATCGCAACTTCTTTCAAATTACCCTGCGGCGACGTAATGGCAATGATTGCCAGCACAATCACGATCAAAATAGCCCAAAAGAGAGTGAGGCGTGCAATAGTATTCATTTTTTTCTTTGGTGAGGGTTGTTTTGCCATAAAGTATCAGT
>Ga0105032_100012_pt1 | contig 73994 bp, 76 predicted proteins | sample RS_126metaG_FD_91481 | JGI IMG/M metagenome (GOLD analysis project Ga0105032, IMG submission 91481) | Switchgrass associated microbial communities from Austin, Texas, USA, to study host-microbe interactions - RS_126 metaG | ecosystem: Host-associated > Plants > Roots > Rhizosphere | place: USA... | reverse complement strand
CCCTGGTAAGGTTCTTCGTTTATCATCGAATTAAAGAACACGATCCACCGCTTGTGCGGGTCCCCGTCAATTCCTTTATGTTTTAGTCTTGCGACCGTACTCCACAGGCGGGATACTTAACGCGTTAGCTTCGCTACTGAAGGGGTCGATACCTCCAACAGCTAGTATCCATCGTTTACGGCGTGGACTACCCGGGTATCTAATCCGGTTCGCTCCCCACGCTTTCGTGCCTCAGTGTCAGAAATGGTCCAGTAACCTGCCTACGCCATTGGTGTTCCTTCTAATATCTACGGATTTCACTCCTACACTAGAAATTCCAGTTACCTCTACCATTCTCGAGTTAGTGAGTTTGAATAATAGTCTGTATGGTTGAGCCACCAGGTTTCACTATTCACTTTACTAACCACCTACGCAACTCTTTACGCCCAGTCACTCCGGATAACGCTCGGATCCTACGTATGACCGCGGCTGCTGGCACGTAGTTAGCCGATCCTTATTCATAAGTTACCGTCATATTCTTCACTTATAAAAGCAGTTTACGACCCGAAGGCCTTCATCCTGCACGCGGCGTTGCTCCATCAGGCTTTCGCCCATTGTGGAAGATTCCTCACTGCTGCCTCCCGTAGGAGTCTGGACCGTGTCTCAGTTCCAGTCTGACTGATCATCCTCTCAGACCAGTTAACGATCGTCGACTTGGTGAGCCATTACCTCACCAACTATCTAATCGTACGCGGGCCGCTCCCAAAGCGGATAAATCCTTTAATCCGAAGATCATATGCGGTATTAGCCACCCTTTCGGGCAGTTATCCCTCACTTTGGGGCACGTTCCCACGCGTTACTCAGCCGTCCGCCGCTCGCCGCCAAGTAGTAAACTACTCGCGCTGCCGCTCGACTTGCATGTGTTAGGCACGCCGCCAGCGTTCATCCTGAGCCAGGATCAAACTCTCCATAAAAGATGCATCAAATTGATGCGTCTATAAAATAGACTGACGATGATATTGCACAACTAAATTGTCAAAGTACATTGATTTGATCTGTTCAACTCCACAGTTGTGTATTGCCTTAGCAACCAGACTGATATCAAGCATACCTTACCAGCACCCAAGGGTCAATAGGATTTTTAGGCTATTTTGTAGCTAAAAAGACAACTAAACCAATTACGATACCGACGGCTGCTCCTGCGATGACTTCGAGCGGCGTATGCCCCTTGGCAGCACGGGGTAATGGCACTTTACTCTTCTGTTCTCTAATTAGCTGCTGAATAGCAGCTCCCTGCTCCCCAGACGAACGACGCACCATCACCGCATCGTACATAACGATAGCCGCGAACAACAAGGCCAGGCCGAATAAGCCAGAACCGACCCCGTCCCTTAAACCAATGACTGTCGATAAGGCAAGTACGGTAGCGCTGTGTGCACTAGGCATATTTCCAGAGAGATAGAGCTGCCGTAGATTATCAAAACGGCGCTCTTTTATGGCAATTATGAGATACTTCGCACCCTGAGCCACAATCCAGCCCGCAATGACCGCAATAATATAGGGTGAGAAGACAGTCATCTTACTCTCCATCCTCTTCTACGACCTTAGCCTGCTCAGGCATAAGGCCAAGAGAAGAAACACCATCACCGTCGCCAAGTCGCATAATACGCACACCTTGAGTCGTTCGACCAAGTGTTGGAATATCCTTTAAGCCGACCCTGATTGCTTGGCCGTTATTGGAAATGAGCAATACTTCACTGGCATCCGGGTCGATAGCGCGAACATCTATGATAGGGCCGGTCTTTGAGGTAACTACTGCAGCTTTGATACCGACACCGCCTCGTTTATGACTTGGAAAATTGGCGACTTTAGTAATCTTACCGTAGCCGTTCTGACTAATAACGAGTAGGCTCTGGGCATCGTCGTCGACAATGTCCATTCCTACTACCGTATCGTTGGGGCGAAGGCGGACGCCGCGAACTCCTCTTGCTGCCCTGCCCATTGGACGAGCATCCGATTCATTAAATCGTACCGCTTGACCGGCAGATGTTGATACAATTACATCGTTCTTACCTGAGGTTTTCTTGATCCAGCGAAGCTCATCTCCATCATCAAGCTTAATCGCTATAAGACCGTTGGTGCGAATATTCGCATAGTCTTTTAGAGGTGTTTTCTTAATCGTCCCCTTGGTAGTAGCCATGAAAAGATATCCTTCATCGCTCGCATCTTTTTCATGGCGAATTATAGATGTAATCTTCTCTTCTGGTTGAAGTTGCAAAAGATTGACCGCAGCTACACCCTTTGCAGCAAGGCTCGCAGCAGGTACTTCGTATGCCTTCAATCGGAATGTACGCCCCTTATTAGTAAAGAAGAGCAGATAATCATGAGTACTTGCAGGAACAAGCTGGTCAATGACATCCTCTTCTTTAGTCGTCATGCCGCGCTTACCTTTTCCACCCCTATTCTGACGACGATACTCACTAACGAGCGTCCGCTTAATATAATTTTCTGTTGTAAGAAGTATAACGGATTCTTCTTCGGGGATAAGTTCTTCATCACTGAACTTGCCAAGTTCATGGTTGATCATCTTAGAACGGCGATCATCGCCATACTTCTCTTTCATCTCAAGAAGTTCGGTCTTAATAATCTTTAATATTTCTTTTTCGTCAGCTAGAATGCCCTCGAGTTTCGAGATAAGAGCAAGTAGTTCTTTAAGTTCGTTTTCAATGGCTTCGCGCTCGAGTCCTGTCAGACGGCGTAGTTGCATAGCAAGGATCGCCTTTGCCTGAATCTCACTAAGGTTAAACTTGGCGATGAGTGCCTTTTCGGCTTCGTCCTGAGTCTTACTTGCCCGGATTGTCTTAATTACTTCATCAATATGATCAAGAGCAATTTTGTATCCTTCAAGGATATGCGCACGCTCTTTGGCCTTTTTCAGCTCAAATTCGGTACGTCGGCGTACCACTTTCTGACGATGGCTTACAAATTCCTGTAGCATCTCTTGTAGCCCAAGAATACGCGGCTGAATTCCGTCAATCAGTGCCAGCATATTGAAGTTGAAGCTCGTTTGTAGTGCTGTCATTTTGTATAGCTGATTGAGAACCTTCTTCGGATAGGCATCCTTCTTCAGTTCTATAACGACTCGGACACTACCCCTGGCGCTTTCGTCACGCAAATCACTGACACCGTTGAGTTTTTTCTCTTTAACAAGTTCAGCAATCTTTTCAATTAACGTTGCTTTATTTACACCATAAGGTATTTCAGTAACGACAATCTGATGACGACCTTTTTTGGTTTCAACAATATCGGCAACCGCCCGAATCATGACGCTCCCACGACCCGTCTGATACGCCTGCTTCATCGGTGCACCACCATATACTACGGCCCCTGTCGGAAAGTCCGGACCCTTAACATGCTTCATTAAGTCATCCAGCGTTGCATGTTCGTTGTCAATCAGTTCGATTGAGGCGTCCACAAGCTCACCCAGGTTGTGAGGAGGGATGTTCGTTGCCATACCAACGGCAATACCGATCTGACCATTGAGCAGGAGATTCGGTAGCTTAGCTGGCAGCACGATAGGTTCCTGTAGGCGGCCATCATAATTATCGCGAAAATCAATCGTATTCTTATCGATATCGACAATCATTTCATCGGCTGCACGTGTCATGCGTGCTTCGGTGTAGCGCATCGCAGCAGCCGGGTCGCCGTCCATCGAACCAAAGTTACCCTGACCGTCAACAAGCGGATATCGTAGAGCCCAGGGTTGCGCCAAACGCACCATCGAGTCATAGATCGCCGTATCACCGTGCGGGTGAAAGTCACCCATAACCGCACCTACCACAGTTGCACTCTTGCGGTGCTTAGAGCCCCCGCGCAAACCGTCACGGTTCATCGTATAAAGAATACGTCGGTGGACCGGCTTCAGACCATCGCGGACGTCAGGAAGTGCCCGTTCAACAATCACGCTCATCGAATAGCGAAAGAAGTTATCTTCCATGACATTTTCTAGGGTCCGATGTTCGAGTCCTGTTGTATTTTCTACTACTTCACCTTCAAGGATAGTGTCGTCCATTGGTGTACTTGTTGTCGTATCGTCATCCATAATATTCTTCCTTATACATCCAGCTCTTCTAAATCAGCATCTTTTGCACGCAGCTGAATAAACGTCTTGCGTAAGCTTACTTCATCACCCATCAATTTTGTAAAAATTGCATCAGCCCGCTCGGCGTCCTCTACACGCACCTGAATCAATACGCGATTATCGGGATTCATCGTCGTATCCCATAGCTGATCTGCGTCCATTTCACCGAGACCCTTAAAGCGGGAGATCGTAACACCGGCCTGCTTCATCTTGTCATCATCGACGTTGACTGCTGTGCCACGACTGCCCTTATCGGCAATTATTTCATTTAGAATACGGTCACGCTCTGCGTCGTCATAGGCGTAAATCTTCTTCTGACCCTTATTTACGCTATAAAAAGGCGGTTTAGCAAGGTAAACATATCCACCTTCGACAACCTCTCTCATATAACGGAAGAAGAAGGTCAAAAGCAGAGTTGCAATATGGCTGCCATCCACATCAGCATCGGTCATTATAATAATCTTGTGATAACGTAATCCGTTAATATCGAACTGTTCACCGATACCGACACCAAACGCCTGAATCATAGCCACGATTTCCTTGTTGGCAAACATCTTATCGAGACGTGCTCGCTCAGTGTTGAGAACTTTACCACGAAGTGGCAAAATAGCCTGCGTTCTGTTGTCGCGTCCCTCTTTGGCAGATCCAGCTGCCGAATTACCCTCAACGATGTAAATTTCACTTTCACTCGGGCTTTTGCTTGAACAATCCCAAAGTTTTCCAGGAAGCCCCATGCCATCGAGTGCACCTTTTCGCAGAACATTATCACGCGCCGCACGCGCCGCCTTACGCGCCCGAGCTGCCAGAAGTGACTTATTGACAATTTTCTTGGCTATCTCCGGGTTTTCTTCAAGGTAATAGGCAAAGTACTCGTTCATCACCTGTTCGACGTAGCGACGAACTTCTGGGTTACCGAGTTTATTTTTTGTCTGACCTTCAAACTGAGGATCGGGTAGTTTGACAAGAATGATTGCCGTGAGTCCTTCACGAATATCATCACCGGTTAAATTATCCTCTTTCTCTTTCAGAAGGCCGCTCTTACGAGCGTAGTCATTGATGACGCGCGTAAGCGCCGACCGAAAACCAATGAGATGCGTACCTCCATCGGGCGTGAGCACGTTATTTGCAAACGGCTTAACAGTCTCGACAAATGTATCATTGTATTGAACCGCTACTTCCACCATCGAGTCTTCTACCTGCTTCTCTACGTAAAAAACACCGTCACTAAGGATATCCTTGCCGATATTAAGATGTTTGACGTAACTCTGAATACCGCCTTCAAAGTAAAAGGCTGCGCGATCCTTACTTCGCTCATCTTTTACGGCGACATACACTCCCTTTGTAAGATACGCTTGATGACGAAGGTAATCTACTACCCATTTATAATCAAAGGTAACTGTTTCTTTAAATATCGTAGGGTCAGGGTAAAATGTAATACTCGTACCGGTCGGTCGGTCGGTTTTTCCTATTTTTTTCAGCGGCATGGTTGAGACACCCCGCTCGAATTCAATACGATACAGGTCTCCCTTATGTACAACCTCTGCAATAAGCTTTGTCGAGAGAGCATTAACTACCGAGGAACCTACACCATGAAGACCGGAAGAGACTTTATATCCACCTCCGCCAAACTTACCACCGGCGTGGAGGACAGTCAGGACTGTTTCCAGTGTGCTCAGCCCAGTTTTAGGGTGTTTATCAATTGGAATACCTCGCCCGTCATCAATAATAGTAATACCGCCATCCTCCAAGATAAACACATCTACCCGTGTAGCATAGCCAGCAATAGCCTCGTCGATACAGTTATCAGCTATTTCTTTAATTAAGTGGTGCACACCGTCGTATCCGGTACTACCAATATACATACCTGGACGCTTACGGACAGGTTCGAGCCCCTCTAAGACTTGGATTTGCGATGCATCGTATGATGCATCGGTTGTTTTTTTAGCCATTCTTCCCTCACTATTCAGTCTGTTCAGCTATTTACATTTCTTTTATTATACCGAACAATTTGTGTTCACTCAAGCTATTGCATTGAACATATTTCTTATGCTAATCTTGTAAACAAGAGGTGTACCAAAACAACAAAAACAATAGAAACAGGTAATTTTAAGCCATGTTCAGAAAAATAGTCTCTAACCTTGGGTTTAGTCCGGCTCTTGTCGGTCAGTTAAGCTTTTACGCTGCGCGTCTTCGCAAAGAAGAGGCTACACGACGCATTGGCCTTATTTTCACCGCGCTCGCCCTTGTTGTACAGGCATTTGCTGTATTCACCCCGCCTGAATCTGCTAATGCTGCTAATGGAAACAATATCATATACGGTGGCTTTAAAGATAAAAATGAGCTTCTTGGTATTTACGATCAAAATAAAGATAGTGCAGGCCACGGCGATATCCAGCAGATCTATAGCTACTTCGGAATTACCCGACAAGATATAGCGAACGGACAATTCACCACATTCAATTCACGTGATCAGAATCTTGGCATTAAAAGCGTGGGTCGGTCTACATATGCATGGCAGCAAGCACCCCTCGCTATTACCGGAACGGCAACGACTGTTTACGAAAGTCTGCTATATAAGTTTGACTCCACCTCATGGACCACAACCCATGGCTCGACATATCAGGCGGTAATCGGTAAGCGCGCTATCGATGGTCAGTGGTTTGCAATCATGGCAGGCTGCGGTAATCCGGCATACATAAAATTACCACCTCCACCACCAAAACCGGCCGCAATTTGTAACGGTCTGATGATCGCACCTATAAACCGAACCCGATTCAGTTTTACATCATCTGCTTCCGCATCTAATGGTGCTACAATATCTGCCTATACGTACACAGTGAAGGATTCTGTAGGAGCAACCGTAGTCACAAAGCAACAACCGAATACTACCAACAAAGACACGATGACATACGACTTTGCTAAAGATGGAGCGTATACCGTATCTGTATCGGTAGTCACAAGTATCGGTAGTCAGACCGGTCCGGCTTGTCAAAAGCAACTTACCGTCTCTCCTGAACCACGGTGCCCGCTTAATACTGATATTACTCAGGCCAATCCAGATTGTAAGCCTTGTGAAGACGATAAAAGTATCTGGTATAAAGATAAGAATTGTCATTCAGAGTTCGAACTGACTAAAAAAGTTAAAAACGTATCGCAGATTGTGGCAGATGCAAATAATACTACTGCGAAAGCCGGGGATCGCTTGGAGTACCGTCTTACCGTAAAGAATATCGGTAAAACCACGGGAGTGTATACGATTCAGGATAATCTCTCAGATGTGCTTGAATATGCCGATCTTATCGACACAGGTGGAGGTATACTTGCCAAGAAAGACGCCTCTACACCGATTGAAAAAGTAGACACAATCTCATGGCCAAGTACAGAGATTAAACCGGGAGCGACGATTGAAAAGATTGTCAGCGTTCAAATAAAATCATCTATACCAGCCACCCCTCAGGGTCTGAGTAACGTAGAGTCATACAACTGTCGTATGGTTAATAACTTCGCAGGTAATCAGACTACTATAAACGTCGAATGTCCTGCGCCGAAGGAAGTTGAGCAGGTCGTCTCGGAGCTGCCCCACACCGGTACCACCGAAAATATGATTTTTGCCGGTATAGCGCTGGCAGTGGTCACCTACTTCTATGCCCGCTCCCGACAAATGAAAAAGGAAGTACGGCTGATCCGTCGTGATCTCAATACAGGAACAATTTAATCAATAGGTAGGAAGAAATGAATAGCCCTGAAAGAAATAGGTTCACTCCTGAAATCAACGAGCACGAATTAAAGGACGTGGAACGCGCAGGTGAGCAGCGTCGAGAACAGCTGGAAAGATTTCGTGAAAGTCATGAGACTCAGAAAGATACACATGAGACAGAAGTAGCGCGGCACGAAGCTCTCGAAGCAGCCGAAAAAAAGGCCGAGATTATCAATGAGACAAATCAAGAAAAATCTCCTGCCGAGCGCCGAGGCAATGGAAGCAAAAAACAACAGGATAAAGCGTTTAATGCAACCATGGCAGAGGTACGAGAGCAAATGTCTGCACCCAGCAGGACGTTTAGCAAAGTCATCCATAATAAAGCCGTCGAGAAAGCCAGTGAAGTCGCCGGTAGTACGGTAGCAAGGCCGAACGCCATCCTCTCAGGTGCTATTTTTGCGTTTATACTCACCTTAGCAGTTTATTTAATTGCAAAGAATCTGGGTTATCCCCTCTCTGGCTTCGAAACTATAGGTGCATTTTTACTGGGATGGATCGTAGGAATCATATACGATTTTCTCCGGGTAATGATTACCGGACGCAGTAATAGCTAGGTATCGACATCATTAGCGAAGCTTGATAGATACTTCATTGTCGGAGTTTTGCTGCTCTCCTCTTAAATGAAGCTTATTCTGGTTAACTGATGTTGGCGCATCAACAGAGGGAGCAGGAGAAACGGCCTGTGTCGGTGCCGCAGGAGTTTCGGGACCGCTACGCATAGATGTGTCACCGGCGGGCGATGGTAAGGAAGAAGCTGCGGGAGACGAAGTGACAGGAACCTGAGAGCGAGGTTGCACTGCTTGAAAAGGAGTTAAGACTGGTTGAGACGCAGACGTCTGCTTACTTGGCCCTATCTGTTTCCGTTTTGCCAGCCATTCATCTAGGAACGACGAGCCTCCCCCCTTCACTCCACTCATAGATCGTTGCTGGGCTTTCTGAGCAGCCGCATCCGCCTTGGCCTTACGCTCTTTCTCACCCGATCCCAAGCGATCAAAGATTTCCTTCTCAACAGTCGAACGAGGCTTACCATATTTTGCAGCCGAAAGTCGCTTCAATGCATCGCTCAACTGCGAATTTGACTCACCCATAGGTGGAAGAAAAGACATACTGAAGGGAGACGAGGGAACATTATTGATCATAACACTCGTTACAGACTGGTAATTTGGCATTTTAGTCAGATCTTCTGCGTCAAATGTCGGGGCAAACTTCTTCACTAGAATTTCCGCATCAGTAATACCAATTCGCCCACTAATCACTGTCCCTACGTTTCCAATTATAGCTTCGCGTATTTTATCCGTGAGCTGGGTCATGAACTGGTTACCTAAGATGAGATTCAACCTATACTTTCGAGCCTCAGAGAGAATTGACTCAAAGCTTTCTGTAGCAAAGTTTTGAAACTCATCAACATACAGGGAGAAGTCAACACGCTGCCCTTCTGGTATGTCTGCACGCCCCATAGCCGCAGCTTGAAATTTCATCACAAAGATAATTCCAAGTAACTTTGAATTAAGCTCACCCATCTTACCTTTACTGAGGTTAACGAGAAGGATTTTTTTATTATCCATGATCTCCCGGAGATTGAAGCCACTCTTAGTTTGTCCAATTATGTTTCGCATGGCATCGTTTGAGATAAACGGCCCGAACTTACTGACAACCCAGCTGATAACCTCACCGGCCTCATTAGAACGTTGAGAGGCAGGAAACTCTTTTGTCCAAAAATCGAGTACGGTCTGGTCTGTTACGTATTTTAATTTACTCTTCATAAACTCTTCATCAATAAGGAGTTTTGGGATATCAATAAAGGTTCCCCCATTAGGGTCCGACATCAGAAGCAGAGCCGCGTTTCTAAAAATATGTTCAAGACGTGGCCCCACAATACCAGTATGGCCAGGATCATATAAACCGTAGAGCATATTGATGGCCTCCTGGACCAAAAAATCCTTCTGATCTGGGTGATCGAACTCAAACATATTAAGTCCGATTGGACTTGTCATGTCACCCGGATTGAAATAAATAACGTCCTCTACCCTCTCTTTAGGCACCTTGCCGAGCAGAGCCTCAACGGAGTCTCCATGAGGATCTACAAACGCAAAACCACGACCATCCATCATGTCTTGAAATGCCAAATTTTCTAGCAAGACGGACTTACCTGTACCTGTTTGACCAATGATGTACGTATGACGACGACGATCATTCGTACTAAGACGAATCGGCTTCTTAATACCTCTGAATTCATTGTACCCAAGCAGGAATCCTTCATCCATTATTTGAGTAGGGCCATCAACCTGCTTGGACATTTGCCTCTCTACCTGCGAAGTAGGGATTGTTTTTTGATCCGGTAGATGAAATATCGTAGAGAGTTCTACAGTGTTGAGTATATTTTGCGTGACAGTTTGCGGGAAAAAACGAAAAATATATGCCGTCACAAGCTCTTCTATATTCTTAGAGACAGCAAATTTAAAGCCATTAAATGATGGTGAGTCAAACAAAGAGAAAGCGGCAACAATATTTTTTAGCAGTGCCTGAGAGTGCGCTGCCGTGTTGGAAGATACGACTACGCGGATCAACACCTCGTAACCAGGATAGCGTGTTTTCTCTTCGATTGCTTCGACCGTAGATTGCTCAAGCGAGGTCAACTGTTTTTCTTCAGGTTTCACATCTTTTTGTTCTGGAGGTCGCCATAATGCCTCCATGAGTTCCTTTGGAGCAATCACACCGCCTACGCCAGACTTCTTCCTGCCCTTATCCCGTGTAATCTTTTCCGCTGCCGTGACTGAGTTCTTTGTCCAACCTTCTTTAGCGGGGCGAATCATTATCTGAACAGCCACCCCATCCTCTCGACTCGCACTAGAAAGAGCATTCAAAAGGGCACGTGCGGCGTCCCTTTTCGATTCCTGATATGTCGCGATCGGGTAAACAAAATCTTTTTTAAGTGTAAATTCCCCACCGATCGTGCCACTAAGCTTCCCTACCTGGCTAAAAACATTATGCTCAGTAACTTCTTCAAGACGCGCGGAGGGGTACGCAGCTGCAACCGCCTGTCTTACTACGTCTATTAGCACTGACGGCACCACCGCGTAGTAATGTACCAGACCGCCATGTGCAACTATTTCAAAGGAAAGATGACGTTGACCATAAATTTTACTTTTAAATCCTTTGGTGGCAGTACTGGCGATAATGTTATACATCACTTGAGCTTGTGATAGTAGTTCTTCCGTTAAATCACGCTGGTCACGCCCATTTGATTCAACGTCTTCACTAGAAGGCGGCAAATGAATGAGGAGCGGGACCATCTTAAGACCACGTTCATAATTCTTTGCTTCTCGTAGTGTTTTACGATATTGAGAAAAAACAAAAAATCCGACGACCGTCCCAAGAAAGATAAAAATAAAAATAGTTATGAATAGACCCGCCATAAACCCTTATTCCGGCGCACCCAATTCTTTACCATATCTTTTTTTCAGATAATCCGCCTGAAGCTTACCGACCTCCTGTTCTCGCTTATAAGGATCATCCTTTGTTTCTACGATAATCTTTTTTGCTCGATCAACCCACTCTTTCTCTATAAGATCATCGTCGTTCGCTACTGTCGGGTTGTCATCCACAGGTAGAGGTGTTACAGAGCTGTCGTCGGTCACTACCGGTTGAGGTACCGGAAGGACAATCTGTACTGCAGGCATATCTTGTGCAGGGCTCTCTCTACGTCTCTCTGTTTGCTCATTTTTCCGCTCATCGACACGCTCAGGCGTTGCATTCGGAAGCCCCTCCAAGTTGGGACTGTACTGCGATGGTAATTGCTCGATATTCGGTGCCGGGAGTTTGGGTTCCATATCTGTAATTATAGCATAATCACAACCGCAAATGCACAATCAATTTATAGAGTTCTCTTTGAGATATATACGCAAGCAATAACGACAAAAAGTGCGACAAGCGCGACATCATACACCCCCACCTCACCAACCGATTGCATAGCTATAAACATCACTGGTGCAAGCGATATTATAGATGAAAAGTAGTACGCCTTCTTGATTGAAAGTGGACGAAACGGCTTTTTTGTTGTGACACCCGAAGCAATCTTAGCGATAATCCTGCCACCTATAGATAGCAAAAATGTTAGCACACTAAGCACTAACAAATACAGGAGTATAAAGACTGCGAGAATACCTAGAGGCCCCGCCGTAGAGGGATTGGTAACATGAAGCAATAGCGCCAATAGAATAATGACGGCTGTTACGCCTAAAATACCGATTTTCCCCAACATATCTCACACTATAATAACAAAGAATGCCTGAGCAGTAAGTATAGAGTTTAGGTAACAACATCCGCCGCTAGTAAAAAATATTTGGCGCGTGTACCGGTAAACAACTTACCGCTCGAGGCAACTGACCGCTCCAGGATAAACCTGGGGCATAGTTCATGCGTTCCTTTCCACAATACACTTGGTATTCTCGCTATTAGATTCCTAACAAGGATTAACCAAGTGCATTACGTACTTGAATACGCGCGCTCAACGCTTATTTGGCGGAGCATCGGTAACGCCATCGACGTATAATAATGGATCAAAAGGTGCGTGATTTCCTAAGGTAGGAAGTCATTTTTTATACGGTGTCGCTACCGAGTTTCCGTCAAATGAACGGAACGGTCAGAAGATTAAATTGTCAATGTTTGCTTTTTTGTTTTTGTAAAGCTTGTGTTTACTATAGCAAAATAAGGTCAAAGTTGCAATACGTATCGTTACAAAAATGATGTTAATAATGTAACGTAATAGATAAAACAGTGTTTTTAAAGATATAAATAACTATCGTAGATTTATTAACATCATAGATATATAAACAACGACCTATATATTATTTTCGTATCGAAATCATCTCAAGCAAAATCGTTACCGACTTTCTTTATATTTCGGCGATTTTTTATAGACAGCACCATTACCACACTTTACGGTTTCACATAACCTTGCGTTATATATAATGCAGGTTTGAATTACATGAATCACAAAAACGACACTGTATTTACAAATCGCAACCTTAAGATTTTATGACCACACGGAATATTGGCAATAGGGTTTTATATGCAACTATATTCACATTTTTAGACTAGACACAAAATTCTTATTAAACCGACGAGTATACACTTGACCGTTAACAAGTTGATGTGATTGAACACATAAAATATATGTAGTATATACACATACAGTACGAGCCCGAGCGTTGAACTTCTCCTCCTTCCTGTATCTAACTTATCCACAAGTAGTATTTTTTACCAAAATAAACTTTATAAATATCATTGACACAAGCGCTTTCGCATCATAATATAGGGGTAGCTTCTGAATAAATAAATTATACAGAAGCCAAAAATAAACAACGAATTCAAAAACTCCACACTAAACAACCACTACTCGCAGGTGGTTGTTTTCTTACCGCTAAAATCAAAAAACCGTCACTCTAGACGGTTTTCGGTTATTCAAATTGGTGGAGCTGCGGGGTACTGCCCCCCGGTCCAAAAGGTAATATATTATTCGTCTACAGACATAGTCTGCCTTGAAGTTTTATGACAAATGGAGTTAAAAAGCAAACGTAAATACCCCAAATGTCACGTGGTACATTTTCCTTTTCCCACGCCACAGCACATAGAAAAAGTAAGTGACATGTGTATAACACCATGAGCCGCTGTGTCACCTAAGGGCCAACGGTGGCTGAGCGTATTAGGCTACAGCTGGCGCAAAAGCAGGTACGCGAACAAGGCTAGCTACGTTAGTAGCGAAGCTCTCAGCGGCTGCTTTTACTTTTGCAGTAAAGTTTGCAATTAAAAATATACGTACGTGTATAATCGGTCTGCAGAATAATCTATTAAAATCCCTCTGTCGAAAGCTAATTCAGCCCCAACATGAATACCTAAATTATACCATTATTTACATCTACATGCCAAATATGCTTAACTACAAGCAATATGACGCTAATTGGTAAGGTCTTTTCTGTTGCTCCTTTGGGTTTTGAAGGACATATCGTTGAGGTAGAAAGTGATGCTACTCGAGGACTCCCCTCTCTGCAGATAGTCGGCCTCGGTAATAAAGCAATAGACGAAGCAAAAGAAAGAGTAAAGAGTGCCATTACCAATTCACTCCTTGAATACCCTGCCAAACGCATAACAATCAATCTTGCACCGGCAGAATTACCAAAAGATGGGACGCATTACGACCTCCCTATTGCGCTTGCGATTCTTATAAGCAGCGGCCAGCTTAAACAAAGCGACATCGAAAACATGGCCTTTATCGGTGAGTTGGCCCTAGATGGAAATATCAGACCCGTAAAAGGTGTAATTGCCATGGTGGAGACGGCAAAAAACGCGCACATCAGAACGATTTTCGTACCGGCGCGCAACGTAGAGCAAGCTCACTTGATAGAAGAAATAGAAATCATAGGTGTACAAAGTTTGCGGGAACTCTACCTGCATCTGAAGCGAGAGGCTCTCTTGACACCATCTTCGTCCCCTAACAAAACAACAGTGACAGCCGCTAATACAGGCAGCGCCCTGGACGATATATATGGTCAGGAACAGGCTAAACGTGCGCTCATCATTGCCGCCGCCGGTCATCACAATATTTTGCTCTCGGGTTCTCCTGGCGCCGGAAAAACAATGCTCGCAAGGACTCTCGCCAGCCTCTTACCTTCTCCTTCAAATGAAGAAAAAATTGCCATTACAAAACTTCATAGTCTCGCCGGGGAAAGCACCGAAAAAATTGTAGACATACGGCCTTTCCGTGCACCCCACCATACCTCAAGCCGTGTCGCCCTCATAGGAGGCGGGTCACGGCCACGACCCGGAGAGATCAGTCTTGCACACCTGGGGGTACTTTTTCTTGATGAAATCCCCGAGTATCCACGTGCCGTCCTTGAGTCTCTACGACAACCGCTTGAAGATAAGCGGGTATCCATTAGCCGGGCAAACGGTCATGTCACATATCCCGCAGACTTCATGCTTGTTGCTACTATGAATCCTTGCCCGTGTGGATTTTATGGGGACCAGTCGAAGGAGTGTACCTGCTCAACTACTCAAATCCTTACCTACCAAAAGCGCCTGTCCGGCCCTTTATTAGATCGAATAGACATGACTTTACACGTCTCACGCATTCCCAATGACTCCCTCCTGCAGGGAAGCCCGGAACATAAGGAGCAGCACACTGCGGCTTTAAAGCACATACGCACAGCGGTACGCATGCAACAAGACAGATATAAATCAAAGATGAAGAATAACAGTAATCTTTCAAATCAAGAGCTCGGGCGTCACGTACCGCTCTCGCCCGACGTTCTAAAACTACTCTCAACTGCGACCGAACGGCTTTCTTTAAGCGCACGAAGCTATTTTAAGGTTATTAAAGTTGCTCGCACCATCGCCGATCTAGAAGGTTCGGATAATATCACAACAGCTCACGTTAGCGAAGCTCTTCAATACAGACAAAATACTTGAATAACGGTGTTACATCTGTTAAAATAGACAACGAGTAACGCTTAGTAAGCAACTCTAAGAGGAGATCAGTGATCAATAAATCAATCCGCATCAATGAAGCGATCAGAGCTAGTAACCTACGCGTTATAGGTCAGGATGGCGAACAGCTCGGTATCATGAGCCGGCAAGAGGCTCTCAAAATCGCAGAGGATGCAGGAGTCGATCTTGTTGAAATCTCACCGAATGCAGAACCGCCCGTTGCAAAAGTAGTCGACTGGGGTAAATTTCAATACCAGAAGATGAAAGAGCAGCAGAAGAATCGCAAAAATGCCAAAACAAGCGAGCTTAAGCAAATGCGATTTGGTCTAAAAATAGGTTCTGGCGATTTAGAGATTAAGCTGCGAAAGATCCGTTCTTTCTTGGCTGCTGGCCATAAGGTGCGTATCCAAATTGTCTATCGCGGACGCGAAATGGCTCATAAGGAGCTCGGATATGAAATGGTAGACAAACTTGTCACCCTTCTCGAAGATGATGCAATACTAGAGCAAAAGCCTCAGATGGCTGGTCGCAATCTGAGCATAGTAGTAAGGAGTAAATAATGCCAAAGTTAAAGACCCACAAAGGTACCGCAAAGCGTATCAAGCTTACAAGTACCGGAAAGTTGACGCGTCGCCGTGCATTCGGTAACCATTTGCTTTCAAAAAAGAGTAAGAGCCGTAAACGCGCTATCAATACGAACGCAACTGTCACAGGCAGTATGGCTAAAAACGTTAAACGAGCCCTAGGAGTATAATTTATGCGAGTAAAACGAGGTGTTACCGCACGTGCGAAGCACAAAAAAGTATTAAAATTAGCAAAGGGCATGCAGCATAACCGAACACGCTCATACCGTCTTGCAAAACAAGCAGTTATTCGTGCGCTTCAATACGCGTATCGTGATCGCCGCAATAAAAAACGAGATCTTCGAGGTCTCTGGATTACCCGCATTAATGCTGCTGCTCGAGAAAATGGCACGACTTACGGTAAGCTAATAGCCGGCCTTAAGGCTGCAAAAATTGAGTTAGATCGAAAAGTTCTAGCAGAGCTGGCCGTCAATGAGCCTAATGCCTTTACGGAAATTGTAAAAAGCATACGCTAAATAAGCTCCTTACTCTTTCTACTAAAAATATCACCTTCAAGAGGTGATATTTTTATTGACAGCCTATCGGTAAGCCGGGTTCTGTCGTGAGCAATCATCTATCTAGTCTAAAAGTTGCCTTAAAGATCAAGCGGATATCGACCTGCAGACGGACCATCTTTAGCACAGATCTCCTTGCAGCCGACAGGGTTTACCTCCTCCATACGTCACCGTATGTTGCTGTGGGCTCTTACCCCACTCCTTTCACCCTTACCTCAAGTTGCCTCAAGGCGGTTTCGTTTCTGTGGCACTTTCCCTAGGGTCGCCCCCGGTCGCCGTTAGCGACTGTCGTGTCCTATGCTGCCCGGACTTTCCTCTTATCGAAATAAGCGATTGCTTAATAAGCTGCCTGTAGATATTGTATCATCATTTTGTATTTTTATACTGGTCAAGCGTACGGTTCACCATACCATCGGCAAGTTGGTTAAACTCTCTATTCACGTGACTGAACGTTACCCCGTCAAACTCACTCATCAACTCTCTTATCCGTTCATGAATAGGCCAAAGTTCCCTATTCTTGATCTTATAAACACCGTTCATCTGATTTACAACAAGCATACTGTCTATACGAAAGTCGACCCGCCTGTACCCCATTTGTAGGGCACGTTCAAGTCCAATGCGTACGCCTTGATATTCAGCCTGATTATTCGTCGTTATACCCAGGTATTCGCCCCCTTGAGCTACCACTTCTTGTCTATCGTCGACAATTACATATCCGGCAGCGGAAGGCCCTGGATTACCGCGAGATCCTCCATCAGAGTAGACCACTACACTATCTTTTAACGTATTTTTTACATCTAAATTATCTGATTTTTGAGTTGTTTCATCTATAATCTTATCTTGTTGTAATATTCCTAACACTAGCTGCGAAAGATCCGTAACTTCTTCTCGTTGTATTTCTGACTCCAAGATCCACTGATAGCGATTGTAGTTTTTGCTCAAATGAATGTCGGAATGCTCTTTTTGAAGAGCAACATTATAGACAATAACTATATATTGGATATCCCTATCATCATGATCAATGTAAGTAATAGCATCGAATAGCTGCGCAGTTTGCAGATGCACACCCACCTCATCATGAAGGCACCGCCGCAAGGTATCTTCAGGCTGCTCACCGTATTCGATTTTTCCACCAGGTAGTTCATACTTACCTAAAATCGTTTCTCTACCCGTAGCTCTACGGAGAAGCAATATTTTCCCTTCGCGATAGATAATTGCACGAACGGACAGGCGTTGTTTCATAAGATACTTTCTATGGTCGGGATGACAAGACTTGAACTTGCGACCTCACGGCCCCCAGCCGTGCGCGCTACCAGGCTGCGCCACACCCCGTTAATAGTTTCATAAAATCCCAGGAAATGCCTTTAGCGTTTGATATTCCCCGCAAATTGCAAGGTGGGTATTCTCAAAACACTTCCACGGAAGTGAATCATTTGAACTCCCTATCAAATATGATATTCAGGAAAATCATATGCGCCTCGGCCTATCCTGGGATATCTTTATTATACCACCAGATGTCTTAAGAAAGTCCGAAGATACGACTAAAAATATCAATAAAAAACTGGACTGCCGTTAGCATAAATGAGCCGATAAGTGGACTAGCCACTAAAACAATTAGAAAAATGAAAATTATTCCAAATCGTTCTACGTGCTCCATCCCTCGACGAACGAACTCCGGAGCAAGTGCATATAATACTCTTGAACCGTCCAAGGGAGGTAGCGGGATCATATTAAAGATAAAGAAGCCTAAGTTAACCATCACTCCTGTGAGCAAAATCATGGACAGAACGCCAGATTGAGGGGTGCCACATAGGACATATATGCCAAAAAGAACGAAGGCGATTAAAAGGTTGGTTAAAGGGCCTGCAATTGCAATCAAGGCAGCCCCCCATTCGTCATATTTAACCCTAGATGGGTTAAAAGGAACCGGCCTTGCCCCGCCAAATATAGGCGCACCTATAAGTGCAAGCATGACAGGGAGCAAAAGAGTTAAGAATGGGTCAATGTGCTTAACGGGATTGAGAGTCAGTCTCCCTTGTTGTTTTGCGGTATCATCTCCTAACCAGTACCCCGTAAAAGCATGCATCGCTTCGTGTAAGGTCATCGATAGAAGAATCACTACAATAACAGTAATAATATAGACGATATCCATTTGTTTCATTATAACAGCACCGACGATCATGGGAATCCAGTTTTTCAGCAAATATGTACGTTTTCAATCAGCTCTTCTTGACTAAAACCGTTAAAAGAGGTAAACTGGTACAGATTGTAAAAATAAGTGGAAAATACAGTAATATGGCAGCACGATGTGAACTCACCGGAAAAGGCAAACAGTTTGGCCACAATGTCAGCTTTTCTTTGCGTCGCACAAAGCGCGTCTTTAAGCCAAACCTTCAGAAGAAAACCTTCCTGGTTGATGGTAAAAAAGTAACGATGATCCTAAGTACTCAGGCAATTCGTACGCTCAAGAAAAAAGGTATCTTGGCTCAGGCAAACTAGACCTCTTTCTGTACATAAAAAATACCTCAGATTGAGGTATTTTTTATGTACAGTACTATCGGCCTATCAGCGAGTAATCTCAATCACCGTAAGCACTGACGGGAGTGAAGAAATATTTTTAATCTTATATTTTGCTACTGTCTCTACAGGTACCCCTAGTTCTTTTGTAAATGTCTCTAGCGTATCCTGAGGGACTTCATACTGAATACCCGGATCTGCATAATGAACAGGGATAATGGCTTTAGGATCGATCTGACGTACAAATGTAGCTGCACTCGTAGCATCAAGTGTGTATCCTCCACCTCCTATAGGAAGAATGGCCAGATCAACGACTCCCAGTTCTTCCAGCTGATCCTCGTTCAACTTCGGAGCTATATTACCGATGAGCGCAATACGCACGTCTCCGACCTCTATACGATAGATCGTTGCTATTTTTTCATCACTATCCGTATCAAGATGACGCTGCGCAGCCACACCTTTTATAGAGAAGTCTCCCACCTCGTATTCCCCAGGGCCCTCAATAAGAAGCTGCGTACCTTCGGTTATTACACCGAACCGAGGTTCAGTAATAATCTCAATAGCATTTTTAACATCAAGGTCCTTGAGACCAACTAAGGAAAGTTTAGGATCTACGATGAGGGTAGATTTTTTTGTTGTAATTACAACGCCATTTGCGCCTTTATATTCAATATCAAACATTATGTCTCCTTACTGTGTTTCAGTATATTATCGGTATCAACAAGAATCGTATGCTTTCCCGTAAGGATCTCGGTTATGAATTTATCCCGTACGCTCAGACGATAATAAAACTCGTCATAACTCAATACGCTATAGTTTAACTCACGAGCTTCCTTTTTCTCTAGCTGTTTGATAGCATTTTTCGCCTTCTGTGGTGTGACGTCTCCTACCAGCAGCAAGTCTACTCCGGTTACTGATCCCTTTACTAACACACCGGCCGCGACAGCTAGCCGTAGACCTTTCAATTCGCTAACAGTTTGACTAAGTATATCTTTTTCTTTTTCAGCAAACGCGGTAACGGGCTTTGATTCTATGTGTTCATCGGCAAATATGGCCCTAAATGGGATGTAATACTCATACCTTTGATTGACCTCGTAGTAAAGTTTATTATCCGCATTGTCACTCGTAATGATCCCCACTTGAAGCATATTCGAAAGCTCACGTCGTACAGAGTTGATTTGCTCATCAATAAGTCGCGTGATTTCGCGTACATAAAAAGCCTTACCTGGATTATTCAAAAAAAGGTGTAACAATTTTATTCTTGTTTTTGAGCCAAATAATGCATCAATCAACTTCTCTACCTCGGATAACTTTCGTGTCCATTATACCATGGCTTCTGAGATCTGTGAGTACATTACTTATATAGTTTTCCGCTTCTTGTAATTCAAGCCATGTGATATAAGGGTTTCTTTTTAACCAAGTCAACTGTCTCTTTGCTAACCTCCAGTCCGACGTGACAAACTTATCCCTCATCTCTTCGTAGGTAAATTCGCCCTTTAGGTACCGGCCCACCAACCTATAAATATTTCCGGTCATTGCCTCACTGTTCCATCCATAAATTTTGCCCAATTTAGTTGCCTCAGCCACAACATCGTCGTTAAACAATTGTTCAGCCCTTTGTTCAATCCTACTTCTTAACGTAGACTTATCTGTAGTAATTCCTACAATTACTACCTCTTTCAAAGGCGTGGTTCGTCTCCTTGTACTTATACTTCCCTGCTCGATTGCTCGTATAATATACCGCTTATTTAAGCTATTCTCCGGCAATTTTATGTTGTTTTTGTCGCAATAATCATGAAGCTCCTTTATGCTCATGTCTTGTAATATGGCGCGGAGCTCTGGTTTTTCCGGACCACCAAACTCATAGTCAAAAAGAATTGCATCTACGTACAGTCCTGTGCCGCCTACAAGAAAAGGTATGTGGTGACGCGCACGTATTTCTAATATCTTATTTAAAGCATACGCCTTAAAATCTGCCGCAGTAAAGCGTTCACCAGGTTCAACAAGATTAAGACCCCAATGCGGCACCTGGGACTGCTCGACGGGAGTAGGCTTTGCCGTCCCTATATCCATACCTTTATAGATTGTCCGAGAGTCCGCACAGATGATCTCCCCTCCGTACTGCTTGGCTAGACGGATTGCAAGAGCCGTTTTACCACTTGCCGTAGGTCCAACGATAGTGATTAGAGGGAGTGTATTTATAAATCGGGTTTCCATCGTATCGCCTTAAAATTATCTACTATAAATTCCGTGCAGACGATCCCCTCTTGTTTCAGAAGTTGCTCCTGCACTTCGCGACCACCATGGAACCCGGCAGCAAGTCCGCCAAACCTATTCACCAGACGATGCCATGGTAGTTCGGTCGGTCCATAATGAGCTATGCCTCCTACGATACGAGCAGCGTTTGCCCTCCCGGCCATCCCAGCCACATCACCATAGGTCACCACTTGTCCATACGGCACTTCTGCCATGATCTCATAGACCCTCTGCCGAAAACCAAGAGGAACACTTTCCTGCATCTATAGCCCCTTGAGATAATCAGAGAGATGGTCTAGCGATACTTTGTCCTCTCCAGATCGAGTACGTACACTCACTTCTCTTTTTTCTTTATCCTGGGGGCCAACAATTAGCTGCAGCGGAATCTTCCATGCTGTTGCTTCACGAATTTTTTTACCAAGACTTTCATTTCGATCATCCGTAGTGTAGCGAATCTCGTTATATTTAATCGGTTTCATGAGCACGGTTTCATTGAGTACTGTTTCAATTTCTTCGACATAATCAAGTACTGTATCGTTAATTGTGAGGATTCTAATTTGTTCTGGTGCAATCCATAGCGGGAACCAGCCAGCTGTATGCTCAATATAAATACTGAGGAAGCGTTCAATCGATCCAAGCAACGCACAGTGAATCATAACCGGACGCTTCTTGCTGCCATTTTCAGTAGTATATTCCAGCTGAAAGCGTTCAGGCTGAGCATAATCTAGTTGCACAGTAGCTAGCTGGGTGCGTCGACCTAGCGCATCTGTTGCCATGAAATCCATTTTTGGACCATAGATTGCTGCTTCACCGATACCTACTTCGTATTCGAGTTCGAATTTTTCGGCGAGTGACTTAATAGCACTTTGCGCACTTTCCCATGCGGCCGGATCACCGAGATAGTTATCAGCTTCATCTCTGAATGAGAGGCGGAGCGACAACTTGAGTCCCAGCAGACTGTACATTTCACGTGCACTTTCGATCAGTTCGGCAAAAACACCTTCAACCTGTTCCTCGCTACAGAATACATGAGAGTCATCCTGAGTAATTGCACGCACCCGGTTGAGCCCACCTAGCTCACCACTTTTTTCATCACGAAATACAGTAGTAGTTTCAAGGTATTTAATAGGAAGTTCCCTGTAACTGCGAGGCCGGCCGGCAAAAATCTGCGTGTGATGCGGACAATTGACCGGTTTGAGAGCAAGCTCATCTCCAGACTCGGTAGAAGTAAAACGAAGAAGCTCCGGAAACTTCTCAAAGTGACCTGAGGTCTTATAGGTATCAAGTTTGGCAATATGAGGAATCCACACCTTTTGGTAGCCGTTCAGAAGACGGTAACTTTGAGCAAGCTCATTGATCCTGTCACGAAGAATAGTGCCACGCGGCGTAAAAAGTGGCAACCCAGCACCGATTAACTGTGAACTCGTATAGATATCCAGCTCAACGCCAAGTTTTCGATGATCGCGCAGCTTCGCCTGCTCTAACATTGTAAGATAGTGGTCAAGTTCCTCTTGCGTAGCAAAAGCTACTCCATAGAGGCGCTGCATTTGCCTATTGTCTTCATTACCACGCCAATATGCTCCAGCAATACGCATGAGCTTAAATGCACCAACTTCCGATGTATTTTTTACATGGGGACCCCTGCAAAGATCGACAAAGTCACCATTCTTGTAAAATGAAACTTTACCTACCATGGCTTCGCCCTCCGTAACGGTACCAAGTGCTTCCCGATCCAGATCTTTAGCGATTGTTGTCCCTGAGCGCTTAAGGTCGTTAAGAAGCTCCTCCTTATAAGGCTGACCATTCTCTTTTGCCCAAGAAATTGCTTGGTCCACCGGCATAGTCAATCGTTCGAAGTCCTGCGCCTCCGTAATTATCCGGCGCATTGTCTTTTCAATCTTACCGAACTGAGCTTCTGATATTTTCTCCTCACCCAAGTCAATATCGTAGTAAAATCCATTCTCCACTACCGGCCCCACACCGAATTTCGCTTCTGGCCATAAACGCTTTACAGCCGCGGCAGTAATGTGGGCAAGGCTATGACGCATAGCGTATAACTGTTCATCACTCATCTTTTTTCTCCTTAATATTAGTAATAAAAAACATGCGATGGCTGGTTTTAAACGCGTTAAATCCATAAATCGCATGTCTCGGACCCTATACGGGCGGTTCCACCGGACTTCCTGTTTAATGCAGGCTCTTATGAAGCAACGTTGCGTACATTGCTACACCCACGAAGCTCGGCGGGCGGTTACTCCGCGTCATTGCTTATTTTCATAATAAATCTTCACCTCCGTTATTGCAAGCCTCCCATCTCTCTGGTATGCTATCTAAAGCTGAGGGCGATTAGCTCAGCTGGCTAGAGCGCCACATTGACGTTGTGGAGGTCAGAGGTTCAACTCCTCTATCGCCCACCATATTGAATTCTAAAGACTCTTCGGAGTCTTTTTATTTATCTGAACCTTACCTCTTTTAGTGAGGGGACGAGTAGACGCTGCTATTCCGATTGCAACAGCGACAACGACAACGTTCTTAATAATGTACTGACCCTCCAAAGTGGGGACAGCCGGAGCCTGCCAAGTGTACTCAGGGACAAGAACAAGTGGTGAACAGACTATGAGCATATGAAAAAGAAGTAGTGGAATAACTACTCTCGTCATTTTAGGAAGAAGAAACAATACTCCAATAATACACTCTAGGAGAGCCAGTACAACAAAAAGGATGTGAAAGTATTGCATGCCGACTGTTTTTACGGTCAACGCTTCTGCAAGCGGGCTAGCCGGACTGATACCCAACACCTTAATAAGTCCGAACCAAAAGAATATAAGAAATATGGAAAATCGAGCTACAGGAACGTATATTTTTTTAAAAAATGCAATGACACGAAGATCAATTTCTTCGTATGATCTCCTGACTACCATGTCATTATCATATCATTTTGCATTCATCCACATTACTGATTACTTTTCCACATCTGTTTCTAATATATTTTGACACTCATGATTTCATATATGATATATGGTCAGTTTTATCTTTTATTGACATTTAATAATGTTTATGCTAATATAAAACTATGGCTAAGGATTCCGATATATCACCATCAGCACTCACAAAAGTTAACCTTTCTTTTGAGTATGATATGACATGGAGCGATGCAAAAAAAGCAGTTCGCGTTCGTACCCATAAACAGTAATTAAAGACACACTTCCAAATACACCCTCGAAGGGTGTATTTTTATTTCCCCTATATATAGCCATTTATCCACTAGCTTTTTAAATACTTGTATGTCAATATATATACATGTTTTGTATAAATTGTTTTCATAAGAATACGAAAACAGTGAACTCTCGTCCTCATAAAAAACAGCCTCAAGTATGGCGGCGACGGCAATGCCCCGAGTGCAGTACGACTTTTACGACGTACGAACGTCCTTCTTTGGCTGACAATAAGAAAGTCACAGACAGCAACATACGCTTTAATACAGGATGGCTCACTATTAGTATTGCCGAGAGCTTTACCCATGATCCTTTGCGCGGCAAAGAAAATGCTTTTTGGTTAGCTCAGAGTGTTGAAGATTTTCTGTCGTTAAAAAAAGAAGCGCTTACGACAACACAAATAAGTCATGTCACCTACGAAGTCCTCAAACGATACGATGCTCTCGCGGCTTTACAATATGCTGCCAAGCACCAACTTATCTCTTCTGTTCGAAAGCGCGGGCGGCCTTCTCTTTACGAGCACGAGCAACCGCTTGATGAGTCGCCTTCTCAGTAACATCGAATTTATCGAGATATTTTCCTAGTAAGAGATGGGTCTGCGCATTAAACGCGGACGCAGCGCTATATGCAATCGCGGTTATTGGCATGAGGCACCATTGAAGCAACATCCATACAGTGCGTCGACGTTTATAACGCTCAGGCCGAGGTGGAAGCATCTTAAAGCCGAGGAAAACAGTTATAAAAAGGCCCACCATGGCAACTCTTTGTACGCCACTGATTACTTCTGGGAGCTGATGGGCAGCGATGTCACGCGCGGCCTGGCTATTTATAAGTAGCGGGATCCAACCACCGACTGCTACTAATATAGGGACACTAGCAAGTGTAATGTGCCCATCTACAAGTCGCAAGAACCGGGCAAATCCCGCCATAAAAGGGACATTCCTCTTTCGATTGAACAGACGAACTGCAACATACGGTATATCCGATGCTCCGTATGCCCAGCGCCTTAGTTGGAAAAATTGAGCGATCAGGGTCTTTTTATAAGTGCTGGCAAGCATAGCGTCTTGATAGATAGGTACGTAAACCGGTGTAACAGAGTAATTACCACCAAAGTAAAAATAACTTCGCCAGTACTGATGACCGTCTTCTACGATACTTCTCTTACTCCAAAAATCCATCTCTACTAGAGCATCCATCGGTTGAGAATGGGAAGCGAAGTTACGAAGAGTATGCGGCCTCATTGAGCTTATGATATTCCAGAACGAATTACCGGTTGCAAGCACCCGCATCGGCGCCGGTGCATCCCAGATATTATTTAAAAATAGGGCCACCGGTTGATACGAGAGGTGTTTTCGATCTTCATGAACGATATATTCATATGTTACATAATCGAAGTATGTAGCATGCGGACGATTATCACTATCAAGAGTGGTAATCATAACATTACGGAATTCAATTCCCTCTTTTTGAAGCCATTTTTTAAGGGCATGTCCCGCGTAAGTAATGTTAGGGCCTTTTCCTGAAGGTATTTCGTCTGCAAGCTTATCGGGGTGCTTAATAATTTGAAAAGACCGAAAAGAGCTACCGAATTTCTTTTTAAGCGCCAGAGCAGTTTTTTCTATTTCTGGCCCACCCCGCTCCTCGTACGTAAATACGACTATAAGCCGATCCTTATCGTAGGTCGTATCAAGAAGAGATTGAATAGTGGGTTCAATAACCTCATACGACTCATTGTAGGCAGGGATTATGACGGCATTATAAAGCTGAGATGGTTTTGGAAATAAGTCAGGGTCAGCCGCGATAAGCCTTAAGTTCTCTTTGTGAGCCTCGAAGCCGAATCCACGTGATGTTATCCTTGCCTCCTTTTTGTAGCTCTCTTCGGGGTACTCTAACTGAGACAGCCGAAGATGCCAATCGACATTTTGTGCCCTATTGAGCTGATTACGACCTGTAATAGTGTGTATGGCAATCCCCACTGCCTTAACAAGAACAGTAATAATGATAAGAAGCAGGTACACGGCGGCGGCAAGAGGACTTACCAGAGAGAGTACGATAAGCAAAAGGATCATTCCATAGCTGAGCAGCCCGGGCAGCATTTCAAAAAAACGATAGAGTCTTGTCCGCTTTTTAAGTGGTAACTCGAGGTCGATCATAGTTTACAAAAAAGCCACTTTAAGTATTGACCATGTAGTAAACCACGCGATTATAATGAGCATCAAGCTAAAGAGGACAAATAGAAGTGCTATTTGTCGGCGCCCCTGACTATACAATTTGACCACGAGAATGGGATGCATGATGGCAATCAATACGCCAAATACAATGAACGTTACTAAATAATACCACTTGTCTCTATAAAAGCTCGTTCCTCCAAAGGCTGTATAATGTACAGCGACCTGTAAATCGCTAGGATGCAGCGAAGCACCTACGTAGATACAGTACGCGGTACATGCAAGCACCAAAAGAATCGTCAGCGTCGCCACGAGCCTGTCTGAAAAAAGTAACTTTAATGATGTAGTTATCGTCGTCTTCATATCGTATACATGGAGCCGCTGTCCGGACTTGAACCGGAGACCTACGCTTTACGAAAGCGCCGCTCTACCAACTGAGCTACAGCGGCATGATAGATCTTCGTTATTATATCACTAATCTCTTGAGAAAATAAAGGCTACGCAGTATTGATTTACAGAGATAAAACTGCTATGATGTTGAAAGCTGAAATGCTACGAATGCGCTCGTAGTGAAGGGGTTATCACGCCTCCCTGTCACGGAGGAGATCGCCGGTTCAAATCCGGTCGAGCGCGCCATGAACTTATCAAGAAACTTCCTTAGGAGGTTTCTTTTATTAACACCGCTCTTCCTAGTGGCATCTATGAAACAGGTTTAGCTAGGCTTATTCGGCATATTGTCAGCGTAACGTTGTTCGACAAATTTCCAATTCACTACGTTCCACCAGGCCTTGACGTAATCGTCTCGCTTGTTCTTATAGTCAAGGTAATATGCGTGCTCCCATACATCAAGCCCGAGAAGAGGTGCCTCTTTTCCATGCATGATTGGCGTATCCTGATTAGGTGTTGTAATAATATCAAGATCAGGCTGTAGCCATACCCATCCGCTTCCAAAAACCCCTAATGATTTTGATGTAAATTCATCAACGAAATTTTGAAAGTTACCGTATTTTTTAGTAAGCTTGTCGGCTAGCTCGCCCGAGGGCTCACCGCCGCCCTCGGGAGACATCCATTGCCAAAAAAGACTATGATTATAATGACCTCCTCCATTATTCCTGATGGCTGTCTGTACTGACTCAGGCAAGGCGGAAATATCCCCGAGCATCGTCTCAAGCGGACGCTCTTTCAATGCGGGTGCCGACTCGAGTGCGGTATTCAGTTTATCCACGTACGCCTGGTGGTGCTTGTCGTGGTGCAGCATCATGATGTCTTTACTAATATACTTACCTAGTTGATCGTAATCATAGGGTAAATCTGGCAGTGTAAACATATATTCTCCTTTGATTAATTATTTATTTTCTGATTGTCAACCGCAGGGATGGATATATACTCGTGTACTTTTTTATCAGACTTTAGTTTCTCAAGTTGGTGACTGAATACAGTCAGCGGAATCTTGATAAAGGCATAGTTTACCTGAGTATCATTTTTTTCAAGTAATTTCACAAAGTAATAGCCATCCCCTGTTGTTGTTTTTATTGCTGATGATACCTGCCCAGCCTCAAGTTTAGCTGCTGCCACACTAAGACCACCGTCTCGGTTGGCACGAGGCACCAGGCCGGAGACACCCGAAGTCACTTTTGCACTCCCGTCTCCGCCCAGTTCGATTGCTACTTTATCAATATCGGCATCCTTAGGCTGGAGCAGCGTTGCAGCACGAGTCTGTTTTTCCTTGGCCGGTGTATCGATAGCATATGATACTTCCTGACGTATCAGCTTACTTTTTGTGTCTTTACGATACTCATCTGGAGCCCAGCCGAGCACACTAAGCGCCGAGGCATCGTACGTCTCTTGAGAAATGCGCCCGTTAGCTGTATTACGGTCTTCGTCGATGACTTTATCGATCTGACTGTCCGTAACGGATATATTGAGTGAACGAGCAAGTTTTTCGGCATAGCCGTCGGCGATAACGTTATCCATAGACTTACGTTTTACCCATTCCAGCTGGCGCTTACCATCTTCACTTTGTAGATTGACTTGTTCACTCTGTTGTAAATAATGCGCCGAACTATTGAAATACATTAGATAATCGCTATACCTTACCGACTCACCGTCTACAGATGCCACCGGTAACGGCAGCACACGGGTGACACGATAGAAAAATGAGCTTGTATTTTGTGCGATATACAACTGCTGCCAACCGAGAACAGTGATCAGGATAAGAGCAACGATCGTGACGATAATCGTGTTGAATACGAGGCGATGCCGCGCATATTGCATAGGATATTTAAATCGCCTACCACCGGCCAGTATACGCTCACGATGCTCCGCCACCGTTTCGTTTGTAATCCTAGATGGGATTCCTTTGTTCTTTTCGCGTCGTTTAAACGGTAGTTTTTTCATAATCTCCTTGCCCTTGATCACCGAGAGAAGCTGTTACTGCATCCTGTAATTTATTATAAATGCGATCCGGATGCTCGACCTTATTGATAACAAGGTCACCTACGACTGTTTGGATAATGATAGTTCCAAAGCCAAAGATTTCCCCGCTGAATCCTCGTATATTATAGCTTATGTTTTGAATCTTTGACAGTCGGAGTTCAACGACATCCTTACCAAAAAATCCCCGCTGCGTCACCTGACGAATGCGCTGATTAGTGACAATATACACGGTAAAGTACCACATTATAAAGTGGTAAGAAAAAAGAATAAGCCCAAGAATCAACCCGGCAATAGGAAGAAAGAATAGTTCTAGATTTGTTTGCCATATTAATGGAGGGATGGCCGAGATAGCAAATGGGATAAGAAGCATATAAAAACCTTTTCGCATAGCAATGACGTGTCTGCGAAATACAAAAAGAAGCTCCTCGCCATCGCGCTGACCATCAAAATCAAGGTCTTTATCTTGTGTCTTACTCATGTTTCTCCTGGTACCCCGGGCAGGAGTCGAACCTGCAACCTTTTCCTTAGGACGGAACTGCTCTATCCAATTGAGCTACCGAGGCGTATTAGGGTAAGTATATCATAAAAACAGCGGCATTTTAGTCCGCTGTTTTTATGGTTGGTTACGCTATTTACGCTTGTTATCAGGGTGAGGTTGCGTGAAGTATTCGTGTACTGTTTGATAATCGTCAAAGATTTCTTCTTTTGAGAACCAGTGATCGATCTCTTGAATAGCCTCATCTGCATCACCGGAGGCATGTACGATGGTGGGAAGAGCGACATTGTGAGCATTCACATGATCAAAGCTTGCATGAGCATAGTCACCCCTGATCGTACCAGGAGCAGCCTCTTTCGCATTCGTCGCCCCTACCATCTTGCGGACAAGCGCAGCAGCCTCAACTCCTTGAAGGATTGTCGCAATAACAGGGCCTTCCTGCATTGCACCGAGCTGAACACGGAATTGGTCTTCTCCTCTTCGAGAAACCATTTTACCGATAGTTTCATAATGATGGTAGTAATGCTCCTCATTTGGATTCACCATCTTCATAGCAACAATCTTGAGTCCTACTTTTTCAAAACGGCTGAGGACTTCCCCGACAATACCGCGCTGTACAGCATCTGGCTTAAAAATAACCAGTGTTCGTTCCATTATTATCTCCTTCTTTGTAATAGACCTATTTTACCAAAAGTATTCCGCCTGTGGTAGCGTGCATCTCTATATTCAAGGCTCGATATCTGAGGTATGCTAATAACATAATGTACACAAGCGAACTTATCATGGATTATATTGAGCATCTTGAGGTAGAGGGCGGACGCTCGTATAAGACTGCAGAAAACTATAAATTATACCTCGAACGCTTTGTAGAATTTACCAATGATATATCCGTTGATAAAATAACATCGGAGATAATACGGAAGTATCGGCTTTGGCTTAATCGTTATAAAAACGACCACGAAGATGAGCTGGCCACTATCACCCAGAGCTACCATTTAATCGCTCTTCGCGGTTTCTTGGGGTACTTATCAAAACGCGACATAGCCAGCCTAAGTCCGGAAAAAATCGAGCTGCCAAAAATATCAAGAAAGCAAGTAACCTTCCTTCATTATGATGAAGTAGCCCGCATGCTTGACGCCATCGCTCTTGATAGCGAGCAGGGACTGCGCGATCGTGCCATTATCGAGTTATTGTTCTCAAGCGGTCTACGTGTTTCTGAGCTCACCAACCTAAACCGAGACCATGTAAATACGAAAAGACGGGAATTCATGGTACGCGGAAAAGGACATAAAGATCGACCCGTCTTTATCGGTGAGGCAGCTGCTCTTCGCGTAGAAGATTATTTAAGTGCGCGACTCGATAATCTCCCCCCGCTTCTCCTCAGCTATAGTCGGAATAACAGCATCACTAACAGCGGCGACTATCGCCGTTTGACTACACGGAGTATTCAGCGGATCATTAATAAATATGCACGTCTTGCGGGAATCACAAAACATGTTAGTCCACACACGATGCGCCATAGCTTTGCTACGGATCTGCTCATGAATGGCGCCGACCTACGTAGCGTCCAATCGATGCTGGGACATAGCAATATAAGCACTACGCAGGTATACACGCATGTTACCGACGAACATCTACGTGAAGTCTATGAAAAATTTCATAGTGATACTGAATGATTCTCCTTACGGCGTGCAGGTCGTTGAGCCATGAAAGCCATCGTCAGCATCTGTCACCGTAAAATTCTTACAAAGATTACCATTCATATCGATCGCTGCTTCCGGATAGGTAAAATCACCTTTCAACTCCACGCGTGCTTTCACGCGTCTGAACATATCATTTGCACGACCGGTTGAATCTACTTGCGGCTGAACACCATTGAATTTCACGTAATCACTTCCGCTTTTCAACCGAACACCGAAGTGTGCGCTATTGTAAAGCGACGTCAATCGAAGATATGCTCCTCGGTTGGCCGTATTACCATCGATCGGAGCAGGCAGCTTAATAGTTACCTTGCATACATATTCGCTCGCCAGGAAGCTCGTATTGCATTTTGTCTGCTGCGGTCCTAGAGTTTGCGTTTTTCGAACGTCGAGTGCAGCAAAATCTTTCGTTGGCAGGCCCGTTGCCGAAGGGTAGAGAAAGAGCGTATTAGCATCGCTTTTACTACCGTCAGGATTATTATCGAAGTCGCTCAGCTTGAAGCTTCCACCCGTTTGAATAAGCTGCGTTCGTAAAAGTGGCGGATAATTAAATTTCCAACTTTCTCCCACGGGCGGCAATGGCACTTCACCACTGCTTGTTGGGAAATCCACCCTAGGATCGTTGGTCGTGGCTGAGACGTCTTGACGACTGAACCAACTGAGCTCTACGCTGTCGAATATACCTACGCCGGTTATTGGAACGAGTGCAGACTGATTTACATTCAGTTCCCCTTTATAATCATCGGTATTAACGCCCACTTTGACACAGGTATACGCTTGGTCGAGCTTACTGTCGGTACTGTCGTTCTGCTGAATGATTGTTTCTCCGTTGGTTTCGCTAACCAGACCGGCCTTAGCAATAGTGTCGCAGTCCGTATCGGACTGACCGGGAACAGGAGTAAGTGCGCTTGTAATAGCACCGCAATTCACCGTTGAAGCAGCTGTGTTATTTTTGCACGCTTGATCCAGCACCAGAAGACGCTTGGCATCTTCCACTCCGGCTTGAGCGGAGTCATATGCACTCTGCGAAAGGTCGCTTGTCGTTGCCTGCTGTTGGTCTTTGATCATCAGCTGCACAAAACTGACCGTCACGATCGTAATGAGAAGGGTGGCGAACAACACGACGAACAATGAAACTGCCCCTGATTGCTTAACACGTTTTGTCATATATTGTTTCATACTACTGATCCCCTCCAGACCTGTTGCCTGCTCGTGCAATTATATCAAATCGATTGACTGAGCAGTATTGCTCATCACCTATACCTTCTGCGGGCGCCTTACAGGAAGCATCATTACTAATGATGTTCAACTGATCACGATCGTTCGTCCCAATAACTATGGATAGTGAATAAATAGCTTGTTCAGTTGAAGGTTCGGCGGATGTTTTTTTGATATCAAAGAAGTGGACTACCATATCCCGATCACTGCTTGTCAGCATTTCGGACGCGCTTCCCTTATTGATTTTTGCTGCTGCGTCAGTACACAAATTGCCCCCATCTCTCACTTTTACGAAACGGACGGGACTGTTGTCTTCGTATCTGTTAAACACCGATGGCGCACCAGTACCACCTGCGAGTGCGCTTCCGTAATTCCATGCATATGTATAGCCGCCGATGCATAGACGGCCGCCGCCGTCTCGTACAACATAGTGCGACGTTGCCGTCGCCACAGCATCATCTTTTTTCGGCATTACGTCAAACAGCGAAGACGCACCGATTGAACGCTGCAGATCATCTGTAATCTGCCGACCCGCCTGATTGACTTCACGTAGGGTAATACCTTTGTTATAAATGTTGCTTATCTGAATGGTGGTCATGGCTATAGCTATCAAAAGAACTGCAATGAAGGTCATGGCGAGCATGAGTTCTATTAATGTGAATCCTTTTTGGTTAACGCGGTTCATATAACCTCACAATCGTTCCCAGCGTTGCAGCGGTGTTGCTCTCTGCAGCCGACCAACACGCGCGGATATGAAAATCAACGAATCCAGGTCCGTTCGTACCTGGTGACGGAACGGCCTCTATCCAAATACCGTAGGCGCTGTTAATGCTTGAATCGTTATTATACATCACCTGAGAAAACGGCGGCAACGACGCACCATCAGGGGCACTTATGGATGGTGTTGCATTCCACACCGTGGCTGTTCGGGCATTAAGAATAAACGGTTTTTCAATCGACGTTAATGCAGGACACACTCCTTCGTTGGTTTGACCAAAAGAAGATGCCTGGCTTGCACCCTTGCCTGTCGTCTTGCTTGTCATTTTTACCCATTCCTCTGCCGTCCCGGTAGGTACTACACCTTGCTGATATGCGGCGACATATGACTGATGGATATACCGGATGGCCTCAGCCTGTGCATCGATCTGCTGACGTACGAGCGTCACCTCAAGCGCACGTTGCGCCGTTGCCGTACCCTGATTCATGATAGTAAGGCTCCCTACTACCACCATAGCAAAGACAGCAAAGGCGAAAAGTACCTCAATGATCGTATCACCTCGCTGGTTTTTATGGACTAATCGCATACGCTGTCACTTTCTACGGGCACCTGGATGGCCGTCTGACTTGCGGCATACGCACTAATACGAACCTCCATCCGCTTACTGGCAAACGCACTAGCGTCGGCATTAACGCATAAATCCCGGGCAGTATTGGTGTTGGCTAGCGCTACAAGTGTATTGAGCGATGTCGGCTGAGGACCTTCGGCGGTAAATGTAAGAATGGAGCCGCTCAACGGCGAACGAATAATCAGAACAGAGAGCGGCATGGCATTCGTAGATTTAGGCTTAACAACTTGCGCACCCCAGTTCACCTCTGATGAATCCTGATCGACAGTAGAAATACCTAATTTATAATTGTTAATTTCATCTATATCACTCGATCCTGTTGGAGCTCCCGCTATTCGATACCCCGTGACATTCGAGGTCGTCAGCTTAGTACCAGTAGCATCGATATTGATATAGCGGCCTAAAATAACACAATCACTCGTTCCACGAAATTCTCCGCTGCCAGCATCCGCTGAGTTCACCGCTCCATTACTATCACAGGTCCATGATTTCTCGCGGCCGTTGACGACGTTTGCCACTTCGCTATATTGCTGTTGAATGTAAGAACGGAGCGTATTGACACTGTCGCGATACCGCTGCTGGCTAATCGCGACACCCGAACCGACCAAGATGCCTATAGCAAGAAGCCCGGTGACCGCCAAAAATAACATCACCTCAATTATTGTAAAACCGGTTTGTTCTCTGACGCCCATTTGGGCTCATTATAGCATAAGTACTTCGGTGAGATAACCCACGAAATCTAGATGAAGGACGTGAAATACCATGCCTGGATAAACGGACCGGCTAGCATAGCGATGATTGTTCCTAAAATAAGGAGCGGGCCAAACGGCACCCGGGTCCTACGCGTCACCTTTCCGGTAAGCATACCAGGAATAACGAAGAGGCACCCTATCACGTTTGCTGAAAATAACGCAATGAACGCCAATTGCCAATCACCGAGCAGTAGTGCCAATCCGAGTCCTAGCTTGACATCACCAAAACCGATCCACTGCCCTTTTGAGATAAGCCAAAGTATAAAATAGAGGCCGCTTAATATAAAGACCGCTATTATCAGATTAGCGAGTGACATACCAAGATTACCGAGTGTAAGAATATTAACCGCCGCAACCACTATGCCTACGCCGATTAGCGGAAAAACTACGACATTCGGCAAAAGATACCATTTTAGGTCATATACAAAAAGAATCGCAAGGAGCACACCGGCAATTAACCATAATACAAAGTGTACTATCTGTAGAGGGCCAGTAAGCGCTTCTGGCCAAAACAGATACGATGTAACGAAAAGTGACGCCATACCTAGTTCGATAAGCGGTTCGAGCCATCCTATTTTTTCATGACAGTAACGGCACGTCCCTTTGGTGCTCGCCCAGCCAACAAGCGGCAACAAATCATACCATGCGAGAATATGACCACAGTGGAGACAACGCGATCTGTCCATCTTTGTTGTCGTCTTTGTGAGCGGTAAGAGCTGTGCGTATTCTTTATTATCTACTTTTTCACCGTCGGCCTTATCCTGTACCAGCTGGCGCGCTCGAATCCGCCACGCCGTCGCCCCGGCAAAACTTCCCATTACTAAGCCGAATACCGCCAAAATTACGCATAAAAGAATCTGCTCCATAAGCATTATCATACAGGAATGCCATAAAAAAAGAAGTGTACTGCTCGATTTTAATCGTACATAACAATAGAAACCTAGCTAGCTAGGTTTCTATTGGGTAAAATATATCTTTTATTTGTTAGTGGTACAGAAGTATCCGCTACCTTCAAGTTTGACTACTATTGCAGCTTCCCTCGAGTTTGTAGAAGAGGTTATATTCTCACCGTTACAAGTTGCTTTTGCAGAGTAAGATATCTGACCATCCGACGTCGGTTGAGAAATACCGTAGCGGATATCATATCCATTACCCGTTGTAGGGTCGTTGAATTCACCTGACGTATCGCTCTTCCATTTTAGATAACTGGTCTTAAATGAGTCCAACTCGGTTGCATTATCAGGAATCTGACCGCGATTGTTTGTCGCATAGCTCGATAATTGACTTACGAACTTACTGACGTCATCACGACGCTGGGTGTCACGCTGGCTTCGCTGAAGAGCCGGGAGTGCGATAAACACCATCAAGAAGATGAGTCCGGCGATAGCAAGCACCAAAACCACCTCGATGATGGTAAAGCCCTTTTCTTTATTTTTCTGTTGTACGTTCATAAAATCTGTTCCACCTTTCTATGAACTGAATTAGTTGTGCGCAGGAACTGCTTATGTTAATAGTAACTTAAGGCTCACTACTTGTCTAGACATTAATAGTGTTGACTAGACTGTAAATCGGCAGGAGAATCGCTCCCACCATTCCCCCGGCGACTACAGCCAGAATAACCATAAGAATTGGTTCGATTGCGGTAGAGATTGCCTTAATTTCTTCGTCGAGCTCGTCTTCATACACTTGAGCGGTTTTGCCCATCATATCGTCGATTTTTCCGGACTGCTCGCCAATTTTAATCATTTGAGGTACTAAGGGAAGAATATACTCTTCGGGCTGAAGCGCAGCAGAAAGTGCCTTGCCGCCTTTAACTTTTTCGGCTGCTCTGTCGATACTTTTTGAGACGATAGAATTATTCACCGAACCGCTGGTTATGCGAAGCATATCGAGCATGGCAACCCCGGTAGTAAGGAGCGTTTGGCCGGTACGGGCAAACCGAGCCATGTAGAGCTTTCGAAACATCGGGCCGAATAGCGGTACGTTCAACTTGAAGGTATCTTTGAATTTAATACCGCCTTCCGTCTTAAGATACTGAACAAAAAAGTACACACCGACTCCGACAAGTATGATGACCAGCCACCAAAAATGTGCGAAAAAATCGGCCACGCTTACCATTGCCTGAGTAAGGAACGGGAGCGTTTTTTTAAGATCGTGGTACAATTTTTCTACCTGCGGCACGACGGTAAAGAGCATGAAAGCCATGACACCGAAGATTACTACGAGTACGATAACAGGATATGTAAGCGCTCCACGAATTTTACTCATTGTGTTCGCATCTTTTTCCTGCTGAGCGGCAATACGAATGAGCGATTCGTCAAGCGTACCGGAGACTTCACCGGCAGCAATAAGTGCCAAGAAGACATTATCGAACACTTCGGGGTGCTTAGAAAAGGCATCTGAGAGTGATTTGCCTCCTTCCACGGAAGCGACGATATCTTCGGCAACTGCCTGAAGACGTTTGTTTTCGGTCTGCTCCATGACCGTATGAAGGCTCTGAGAAAGCGGCAGTCCGGCACCTATAAGTGTTGCAAGCTGACGCGTGAAGACAATTTTATCCTTTGTAGAAATGCGGTTAGTCAAGCGGCCGATAAGGCTGCCGTTTTCATCGATTTCCTGAATATCAAGCGGCGTGAAACCCTGTGCTATGAGTAATTTGGCAGCCGCATTTTCAGAATCTGCCTGAACGGTCGCCTTTACTACTTTATTGGTGGACGTATCCTTTGCCTGATAATTGAATTTCTTCATGAATTAGCCTCGCATCAGCCTTTCAAACTCAGTTAAGTCAACTGCGAAGTTGCGCGCCTCATCGTAGGTCACGGTTCCGGCCTGCACTAACCCTACCAATGTACGGTCCATGGTCTGCATACCCTGATCCGCACCGGTTTGAATAACTGCGTCAAGCTGGTGGCTCTTCCCTTCGCGAATAATATTGCGGACTGCCGGATTAGCTACCAGAATTTCTGCCGCTACTACTCGGCCACCACCGATAGCCGGTACAAGGCGCTGTGAACAGATGGCCATAAGAATATTTGAAAGCTGCGCCCGAATCTGCGGCTGCTGGTGCGGTGGGAAAACGTCGATCATACGATCGATACTCTGTGCTGCAGAGTTAGTGTGAAGGGTAGCAAATACAAGGTGCCCGGTTTCGGCAATTGTAATGGCAGCCGAGATGGTTTCAAGGTCTCGCATCTCACCAATAAGCACAACGTCCGGATCCTGACGAAGACTCGAACGAAGCGCCGCCGAGAAACTATAGGTATCATAGTGAACCTCTCGCTGCACGACCACTGATTTTTTGGATTTATGAGTGAATTCAATAGGGTCTTCGATAGTAATAATGTGATTGGCGCGCTCGGTGTTAATTTTATCCACAAGTGCCGCAAGAGTCGTTGACTTACCCGAGCCTGTAGGGCCGGTAACAAGCACGAGTCCCCGCGGATAGTCGGCGAACCCAAGTGTCACCTGAGGCATACCCAGCTCGGTCACGGATTTGATCTCATTCGGAATCAGGCGAAGTGCAGCAGCCAGATTACCACGCTCGTGAAAGGCATTAACCCGGAAGCGTCCGAGCGTGCCAAAAGCAAAACTGAAGTCGAATTCCTTATCTTTTAAGAGAATTTGCTGCTGGTCTTGATCGAGAATGGCAAAAATAAGTGCTTCGACCTGCTGCTCATCGAGGGGGTCGTAGCCGGCAATCGGTGCAAGACTTCCGTCGACACGAAGCATTGGAGGCAGCCCCACCTGTAAGTGAAGGTCGGAGGCACGTTTTTTAACCACCTCTTCGAGGAGTACTTCAATTCTTAGATCTTGATTGGCCATAATTTTTCCACCCTTCTTATGCTGTATCCGATGTCACGCGGTTTACTTCTTCAAGCGTCGTGATTCCCTGTAGCGCCTTGAGATATCCGTCCTGTCGCATTGTAATCATACCCTGCTCGATCGCTTTACGTTGAATCTCCGAGCTGGTTGCCCGGGATACGATGAGATTTTGGATTTCTTCCGTGACATCCATCACCTCGTAAAGCCCGGCCCGCCCGGCATACCCATGCGGCGTCTGCGGGGTATCCTTACCCTTGACTAAAGTATAAGCGCTTTGACCACTCAACGGCAAGTCTTTATACCCTAAATCGTCGGAATAGCGCGTAATATCGGCTTTAGTGCGTGGCAAAAGGTGCCCTATTGTCGCCGTGATATTCTGCGTCTCGATCGGCGAGGACTGATATGCGTCCCTGTTAGAAGCCACTCGGCGAACAAGCCGCTGCCCAATGATCGTATTGACGGTACTGGCAATAAGGAATGGTTCAACTCCCATATCCAAAAGTCGTGGCAACACCCCTGCTGCTGAATTGGTATGAAGCGTGCTGAATACCAGGTGGCCGGTAAGTGCTGCCTGTACAGCCAGGTTTGCCGTCTCCGAGTCTCGGATCTCCCCTACCATCACGATATCCGGGTCCTGACGAAGAATCGAGCGAAGACCATTGGCGAAGGTTAGCCCCACCTCTGCATTTACCTGAATCTGATTGACACCGTCCATTTTATACTCTACCGGATCTTCCAGAGTAACGATATTCACGGTGTCATTCTTGATTTCTTTAATAAGAGCGTAAAGACTGGTCGACTTACCCGAGCCGGTCGGTCCCGACGTAAGAATCATCCCGTTCGGGCGTTTGATTCCCTTTCGGATAGCGCGGAGTGCCCGGCCAGCATATCCCATTTGTTCAATATCGAATGTATTGCCGGACTTATCGAGTAAACGAATGACCACCTGTTCACCCCATACGACCGGGCTAATGGCAATACGAAGGTCGACTTCTTTACCGGCGACTTTTACAGTGAACTGTCCATCCTGCGGGATGCGATGCTCGTCGATTTTAAGATTAGAGAGAATCTTGATACGACTTACCAGCGCCGGTTCGATTGACTTTGGCAGCTGCATTATCTCACGAAGGACACCGTCAACACGACAACGGATCTTGAGTGCACTTTCAAGCGGCTCCACATGAACATCACTGGCGCGTGATTTAACAGCATATTCCAAAATAGTGCTCAGTGCCCGACTGATCGGTGAATCCTGAACAATGGTTTTAATATCGCTTTCACCAGATTTTCGGGCCTCTTCTTGAGACACCTCGGCAGCCTCATCCACGCTTGAAAGATCGGTGCGATACTGGTCGAGTACGTGACGCACACCCGCCTCGGAGGCCATGAAAACCTTGATGGGCCGCTGAATACGATTGGCTAGATAGTCGACCGCCTGGACATTATTGGCATCGATCATTGCGACCGCCAAGCGGTTCTGAACCTCGGCGAGCGGTACTGCCATAAATCGTTCCGCAATATCCTCAGGAAGCAGTGTTAGTACATCTTGATCAATTATACTGTTGCTCAGATTGACATATGGTACGCCGGACACCTGCGCAATAGCGTGCGTCAGCAACTCATCGTCGATGGAGCCCTGCTCCGTCAGCACGGCAAAAAGTGGCTTATTAGTTTTAGCAGCCAAATCCTCCGCATCCTTTAGTACCTGTGCTGAAACAAGTCCTTCGTCTGTCAGAAGGGCGATGAGCTTTTCCTGGATATCACTCGTAAGAAGCGCCATGGGTTACGCTCCTATTGATTACCTTGCGAGTTAGCCTGGTCACCACCGATAATCACTTCGACGGTTGGATTGATAGCATTCGAGTTAAAGACCGTTTTATCCGGTTCCTGCACATCTGTCGTTATGGGCTCTGCAGTCTTAACCTTCACCGCCTCATCTTTGACATCTCCTACTACCGCCTTAGCAATAAAGTATGATATCAACACACTGATGGAAGCGATAAGAATGATCATTGCAATATCTGATTTTTTCATGGTTTTACCGTCTTATCTTTTAAATCTACTGTTTTGGCAGGTTCGTAGAACGCGCGACCGGCAGCAGTAAGTACTAAGCGTGCGTCCTGCGTTTCAATCGTCAGAGACTGTATATCAATGGCACGGATTGAACGTTCGAGCTTTTGCAGCAGCGTCTTCAGCTTACTTGCATCCGTGGTACTGACTGAAAAACGAAAGTTGATCTGATTTTCGGTGGTAGCACTAGTTGAAGCAGAAGCATCCTGAATATTAGAATCCGTCTCTGCTTCTATGCCAGCGACAGGGTCGACGTTCAGAGATTCTATAACCAGACCGTTATCTTTCAGGAATTTCTCCTGTAACGACGAGCCGAGAGCTGATGAGTTAGCTTCAGACGGAAGGGCGTCGAGTACTACCTGAATCGGCTGACTTTCACCCGGTGCCATCGCAGACTTCAGTGCATCATTCGTGTTAAGCACGCGTACTTGGTCTTTCAGATCGTTGATAACCTTGTTATTTTGAACCAGAATCGAGGCCGTTTTAGACTTTTCGGCCAAAACTTTCTCGTTAAACCATGCCTTTTGCAAGAGAAAGAGCGATGCGACGATAGCCACGCCAACGAGTGCGGATATGGCTGCCACCCATACAAACATCATTCTGTTTGCGTTGGCAATTTGCTGTCTTTTACGAATCGCGGTATCTTCAGCCATATTAATTTCCCCCCGTACTCTGCGTAAACAAACTCTGCGGTACTCCAAGGAACGAATCGGTTACATTCGACTTCGTCGGTGCCACGATGGTCGCGTTTTGCGCTGTCTTTGAAAAAAGCTTCTCGGGATACGTAAAGGTCAATGCAAACCGAAGCACTGTCGCCCCAGATGCATCCTGACCAAGATTACGATCGCTGTCACTGATACTATCCGCAAGAGCTACCGATTGCTTCTCTCCATTGTCGTTATACTCGAATTTGGTAGCGCTAATCGTCTTCTTGAAGACTTCGAGAGCGGAATAACCGCCCGCCGCTTGAGCCTCAATTTTAATTGTCGAGGTTGACGAATCAAGAGATAAGTTATTAATTTTAACGTCATTCGGTGCGGGTGGATTAATAGTATTCAGAATATCAAAGATACGCGAATCTATTGCTTTGCCGTCATGCTGACCAGAAAGCTTACTGAGCTGATTTTGAATCGTAAGAGTATGCGAAATATCCTCGACACTCGACAGCTTATTGCTTTCAGACTTGATGGTATTATCCGTCAAAAGGTTACGCGCTGTCTGGACGCCGAATACCCATACCGCTAAGAGCACTACTACACCTATAGCTATAATACCGACGAAAATCGCCATCGAAATAACACTGGCACGCACACGTTGAGCACGAATCAGTTCTTGCTTTACGTCAGGAACAAGATTAATCTCGATCATCGCTTGTTACTCCTTTGTGCCAAACCGACGGCTGTCGCGAACTCAGTAGCAATCGAAGCCAGCTGTTGCTGATCTCCCTGCGATATGTGTACTTTTTGCCAAGGATCAGCCTGTGCTGATTGAACGCCAGTTTTTGCCGTCACATACTCACCGAACTTAGGTATGGCACTTGCATACCCTGAGAGCAATATTCCACCCACGGGTGCGTTAGGGTACCGCGTTTGAAAAAACTTGATAGATTTAGTTAGCTCGGCCGCGAATCCGTCGAGAACACTTTCAACGGCGTGATACACCTGACCTTCAAGACGATCCGGCGCAAGTCCGAACTTCAGTATGAACTGGCGCGCCTGATCTTCCTGTACGTTCAGATTCTGAACGGCCGCCTTAACAAGCGAGTGTATACCTGTAGGAATAGTACGCACAAGACGTGGTGCGTCATTATAAGTGATGACGAGATTTGTGGAAAGCTCACCGACATCGATAATAAGCCGGGCGTCCTGTACACCTACAGGAAGAAGTGCACGGATCATTGCAATAGGATCCGGTTCGGCAACGATGACATTAAAGCCAAGACCTTCTATAAACTCGAGCCGCTCCTCAGCGTAGCTGTTCGCCGTACTGGCAAGAAGCACTTCCTGCTGTTGCGGATTATGAGCAGATTGTCCGAGGAGCACCCAGTCTACCTTGGCCTCGTCGATCGCCATAGGAATGTATTGATCGATCTGATATTTAATCGTGCTCTTTAATTCGGCTTCCGGCATTGTCGGAACGTCGATAACGGTGGTAAACGTTTTTTGTGACGGCAACCCCACGGCGACATTCTTGGTTTTAATACCACTCTGCCCTACTGCCGTTAAAATGATCTCCCCTAACCGGTGCTCCGACTCTTTAGAATTGGCACTTGTCGTCTTTAGGTCTACAGGTGCATAGCCATAATGCACGAGATTCCAGCTATTCGGGCCGCTCGGAGACAACTGAACAACACGCACTGCGTTTGTGCCAATATCCAGTGCAAAGAAGTCGCCCACGCCTTTGAGTAATGCCATATTGTCCCTTATTATACATAAGCTTTACCGATAATAGCAAGGGCTTTTCTATAAAGGACTTAGAAGCGTGGCGGGAGTTCGACAGAATAAACCGTCTGAGCCTTGTTGTTGCCGCTCGCTTGTAGCTGAGCCCACAAAAAGGCATCGGCACGAAGATTGAACTGCTCCGCAGGGTCACCGGAGTCCGCACCCGTATCAGAGCCGGCAGTTCGATTAAGGATCAGTTTGTCTGTCACGACCGGCCCATTTACCTGAAGCAGCCCGCCACATTTTTTAGATGTCAGACTTCCTGAAAAGTTATTACAGGTGTTGATCGTACCGCTTGCCACTAGCCACGCATCGACCCGCCCTACGTTGTCTTGAATATTGATATCGCGCGCAATAATGACTACCTGGGGAATATCACGCAGTTTCGTGAGCGCACCGTCCGTATAACTGATATCGCCCGCAATCGTCACCGTACCGCTGGCAATGATCACGACTGACTTTCCAGCCGGAATACTGCTCTTATTAATCGTGAGATCCGTTGCCGTCTTGACCTGAATCGCATCGCCAGTCGTGAATGCCAGACCGCTGATGTCGGTTGGACCCGATCCGATAGGCGTTTTATTTTGTACATTTCCAAAGAATGAAGCAATGCCCGGAGCCGAACGGAAACCCGCAATGCTTGCATAGTTACCATAACTCGGGCCGCCAAATTCGTCGACATTAGCAAATGTCAGCTTACTCCAATCTTTCTGTTCGGCACTCGCCTGATCAATGAGGCCTGAGCCGGAGGCAAAATCATTATTTCCACCTACGGAAAATGCCCCGTATTCCACCCAGCTTCCGAATGTCTTGCCAGCTTTGGTGGTCGTACTGGTGTCGATCTTTCCTCGTACGGATATATCACCGCCCCATATCTGTACTTTCGGCTTCTTCCCTACTACGGTACACACCGGTTTGGAGTGTGCCCAGTTCGCATCTACGTATGAGTGAGGCTGTACAGACAGGGCAAAACAGACACGCGTTCCTACTGGAAGATCACCGATTACCGTACTACCCGAGGGCTTGATGTTCTGAGCCGGATTTCCTAAGTTGAAGCTTCCCGTCCCCTTTTGAAGGTTCTTACAATCAGCATCCGCACTCTTAAAGTAATCGCCAGACGGAGCACCACCGGCCGATTGACATGGAGCCGTACCGGAGGTCGTTCCATTTTCATCCTCGTGAGGTGCTTTTTTACCGGGTTTTACGGTAATCTGCGTGATTTCCCATTGCGTCGAAGTTGGGCTTGGCCGCTGGCCAGCATTGTCAACCGTACCGCTCACCGATACACTGCTCTCTGCTTCCACATTCGTGGATGCGGTAGTGATATGTGGGGTCAGGGTAAACGGCTTATTAAGACTCTGCAAGCGACCGACAGGATTACCACAATCCTTTTTAATCGCATAGAGAGGAGCGTGATTGACAGGGTCATAAAATACAATACTGAAAGCCGTTGTCTGAGCCGAGATGTAATACGATACGTCCGTAAGACTTGACCGGGTGTTCAATCCGGAGAAATTATAATTTATATTGTAATTCGTATTGAGTCTCCAGTCGCGGACTACCTGTGCCCATGCGCCAAACTGCTGACACGCAACATCTTTTGAAGTACCGGGTGCATACCCCATCATGGTCAGAATAATAAACGCCGCGCCGGTGGCATTCTGCGCACCCGCATTTAATAATCGTCCGCCCGAACATGTCATATGACTGGCAAGATTGTTAATAAGTGCATCGGGAGTAAATACATTAAGAAGTGCCGGTGCGCTGAGTACGTTATGCTGTCGCCTGCCCGGACCGCCGTCATAGTTATTGGTGAAATACCCGAAGTAACAATCTCGTCCGTTGATCGAACAGGCGTCTGCGCGCGCGACCTGGCTAGGAAATACAAACGTAGAAGTAACGACCATGGCGATAATCGCCATGAATGTCACCGCCATTTTACTGATTCGCGCAAGCTTTATCATTTCTTCTCCAGTTCAGCCACTTTACCGGCGTATACATCGGCCTGATCGATGTTTTGGTCTTTCGAATTTCGGGCGTAGTTTTCGGCTCGTTTATAGTAAGCAATCGCCGTCTTTATATCGCCCGCCTGCTCCGCGGCAGCCGCAGCATTACTCAACTCGATATCCGGGAGCTGACCAGCACTGTCGAGCTTTTTGTATATCTCTAACGCTTTAGCATAATTACCCGCATTGGCATAGGCCTGAGCAAGCAATACTTGATTGGCGGGGTCGCCGACATTTTTTTGTCCCTCTATCAACGTAATGGCACCCTGATAATCACCACTGTTATTTTTTTGATTGACGTCAGCAGTTAGCTGCTGCGTGGAGGTGTACTGAGGCGTTTCTTTTGCTGTTTTTTCAGATTCGTTGGCCTCTTGGGTCGTTTTAGCGATAAGCCATACGGTTCCCCCGATAAGCCCAAGCAAAATAACCGCCACGCTTATAATAAGTACCATCCACCGCTTTTTTGTCATGTAGCTATGAGCGCCCTTTGTTAGTTATGTTATCAGTATAGTAGCATAACCTTTTATAGTGGTGCAACACGGTCTACTTTAATATCACCCCTGTAAATGATATGATTATTTTATGAGTTTAGAAATTGGCATCGTCGGTCTTCCTAACGTCGGTAAATCGACGCTTTTTAATGCACTTACTAACAATGATATTTTGGCAGCCAATTACCCGTTTGCCACCATTGAGCCGAATACCGGCATCGTGCCCGTTCCGGATGAGCGTTTACAAAAGCTAGCCGACATGTATCATGCACAAAAAGTAATCCCTGCAACCGTTACGTTTGTCGATATTGCAGGGCTGGTCTCCGGTGCCAGCAAAGGCGAAGGATTAGGTAATAAATTTCTTGCCAATATCCGTGAGTGCGATGCGATCATTCACATCGTGCGAGCATTCGAGAACAATGATATTGTTCACGTTGCCGACCGGATTCATCCTGCCGATGATATCGATATCATTAATACGGAACTCGTGCTAGCCGATTTACAATCGATTGAAAACCGGCTTCCAAAACTAATAAAAGAAGCGAAAGCCAAGCCCGCACTTCGTCCTGCCATCGAATATCTTGAGTCTCTTAAGCAAACGCTTGAAAGTGGAACGCCGCTTTCACAACTGAGCGAACTTAAAGAAGACTATATAAGCGACCTTCATTTATTAACAGCTAAACCGGTCATTTACGCCTTTAACGTCGACGAAGAAACGTTAAGCGATGACGACAAGAAAGCCGGCTTACGTTCGCTCGTCTCGCCGAATCAAGTGGTTTTTGTATGCGCAAAATTAGAGGAAGAGCTAAAAGGCCTTAACGAGTCAGATGCTCAGGAACTGCTAGAAAGTTACGGTGTAAACGAGACGGGCTTGCGACAGATGATACACGCCGCTTACCACACGCTGGGACTTCAAAGTTATCTGACGGCCGGCGAAAAAGAGGTACGTGCATGGACCATTAAAAAAGGTGCTACCGCGCCCCAGGCCGCCGGCGTCATCCATACGGACTTCGAGCGAGGATTCATAGCCGCGCAAGTCGTTGACTACAATGATCTTATAGAAGCCGGTTCAGAAGTGGCCGCCAGAACCAACGGAAAGATCCGTACGGAGGGCAAAGAGTATGTCATGCGCCCCGATGATGTCGTAGAATTCCGATTCAATGTTTGAAATATAAAACCCTGCAGCTCAGCAGGGTTTTATAGCTAGCAGTTTTACTTAACGATGATGGTAGTGATGATGAGGACGCCAGTGAAGCCGTGGCAGATACTCGATATCACTTCCCAAGGTGTTCATGACGCCTGGCATCATTACTTCGTCCTGATGCATGCCGTTATATACAACACCCATTACCCACCCCTTTGATGTACCGATCGGCTTAGTGGTCGACGCTATTCGATATCCTCTTGGAATAGTTATGTCAGAACGGGCATTGTCGCTGTAGCGAGCTGGCGTTGCCGACTCGTTAAACTGACCCGAATTATCATATGATCGCGGCAGTACATATGTATCACCCGAAAGTGTTGCCGCACTACATGTAGGATGCGGCAAAACTACCTTATATGTAACCGTGCGGTGCACTTTATCGATAGACGCGGTACCCGTAAGTCCATTCAGGTTTGACTGACATGGGTTCGGAACAGGATCTACCGTCACTGTTACTGTCGCTGTGTCGGAGGCGTCGCCGTTTGAAATCGTATATGTAAACATATCGACACCGCTGAAACCTGAGTTCGGCGTATATCGTAAGCCACCCTCAGCAGAGCTCTTTACTTCACCGTTTTGGCCCTGAGAGTACGCTTTAATCGCTGCCCCCGACCATTTGTCGTTGGCGAGTACATTAATATTCATGGTTGTTTCCTGGTTTAGTTGCGCAACGTCGTCGACTGCGTCTATGTTTGCCGCATCCTGAGATACGGTCATATCCGTTGCCGGCATTGCCATAGCCGTAAAGCTATATGACGCACCGATAATTACTGAAAAAGCTGAAACAAGGAAAGCTATCGTTCTTTTTTTACTACCCACACCACTCCCTTTCTCTTAAGAAACTTTGCTAATGGCTTGCCGCTAGCACACAAGTCAATTGTAATTGTAGCAATTCAATTTTAATTAAATATTAACTATGTCAGAAAAGACGAAACCCCCAGTTTTTACACTGGGGGTAATTGAGGGCGAGGCCCTCAACGCTGAACCGTCGGCTCAGCTCGCCTTTGCTGGGGGGTTAGCTGACGCGGCTGATGAGCTCACGCGTGTAGTCGAAGTTCAGGTCGGCGATGTCGTACGCGGGGTTGACCTCGCGCAGCGCGTCGCCGAACTTCCCCGTCTCGCAGTTGATCGTGATCAGATCGGTCGCCTCACCGGCGGGGTCGATGATCATGACCATCCAGGTCTCGGTGACGATCACCGGAGGCTGGGTGGCGGGACGACGAACCATGAGCTTACTACTGGGGTTGGACATGAGACTCCTAGGAAACAATCGTGATGATACCCGCCGGCCGGTCGGCAGACGGGGTCGGAGAAAGACGGACAGACACAACACCAAGGTCGGTCGTTCCGTCGAACAGGAAGAGCCCCGAAGAGTCATCCTGCTCCAACTTCACCTCGCTCACTACAAGAGTGAACAAGTCACCGCCGTCCTCCGGCTGAAGGGTCAGATAGGCATCCCGGTGTTCTTGAATTGCCTGAAGAACTTCGTTAAGCGCACTCCGATCCTTCGGGTTGACGACGTTGAATCTGTTTCTTACTGTCAAGGTTCACCTCCTGTATATGAGCAAAGGCTTAATTACAATAATAGCATAAATAGTATTAAAAGTCAATATTTTACCGTGGTAGCTGCTGCGACATTTGAGGTTTTAATAGATAAAACCGCTCCTGATTCCCTTTTGCACCATGGACATCACTATCGCGCTTATCGATAATAACGAAGTGCCGTTTTGCCCACATTTCAAAATCTTTTAAAATCTGTCGACGAACGGCATCGTTTTTTATCACGCCCTTGTTGGTTTGGTCTCTGCCCGCTTCGAACTGCGGCTTGAGCATGGCGGCGATCCGGGTGTTCTTTCCGCTCAGAGACCTAGCAAGATGCGGCAAGATCTCACGAAGACTGATAAATGATACGTCAATGACGATGATATCCGGTTTTTCTTCCAGATAAAAATCGCGTATATCCGTTTTTTCGTGAAGTTCGATGGCAGGATTGCCACGTAGGCTAGGATGGAGCTGATCGGTTCCGACATCGACGGCAACTACTTTTTTAGCGCCGTTTTTAAGCGCGTAATCCGTAAATCCGCCCGTGCTGCTCCCGACATCAAGTACTATCTTGTCTCTGAAATCAAGTTTCAAAAGGTTTGCCACACTTGCAAGCTTAAGACCGGCCCTACTGACATATTGCTGGTTCGCGGCGAGTTTTATCACCGCATCTTTTTGCACGAAAAAGCCGGGCTTGGTGATCGTCACGTTATCTACCGTTACTTTGCCGAGCTTAATCCAGCTCTCCGCCTGCGAGCGGCTTGCAGTCATGCCTCGTTTGGTGAGTTCGATATCTAAACGTTGTTTCATGGGTACATAATTCTTTCTACTTGGCGGGTAACGCTGGCAATCGCCGCATAACTCTGGCCTTTGGTCATAACGGTCATAAGGTAGGTGCCGCGCGGCTGCTGCACGATAGCCGTATCGTGGACATAATCCCACAAAAACCCGACCTTATCGTGGACCGTTCCGGCACTGCCGGTAGGAATACCGTAACGATATGGGTGACGGCCCAGTGAATCAAGCAATCTCTCGCGGTACTGTCCGCTCACCAGTGTACCATCGTTCAGGCCTTTCATGTATTTCGTAAGGTCAGCAGCCGTGGTCTGATTAGCCGATCCTGTCGTAAACGATGTTCCGGCCGAAAACCCGCGGGCATGAACAAAATCATTGATATATTGCCTGCCAAAGTCAGCTATCCATTTTTCGGCACACGGATTGGTCGAAGCAACCGTCATACGTTCAAAGCAACCCGCAACAGTCGTATCGAGCATCGGATCGTCCCAATGAATCTCCCCTTTTTCCATCTTATCGAAGAGTACGAGTGCGACGAATAATTTATATGTGCTTCCGCTTGGGATACTCTCGGTTGCCCGTGCCGATACCTGCCACTTTTCCCCATCAAGCTGCTCTATCATGATCCACATGTTCTTTGTACGGGCAACGTCATTTACATACGCCTGAAGCCCGGCTTGTGTCGTCGTATATTTGCTATTGAAAATCACGCTAGGCTGCGTCGCAACAAATTGTGCCGTTTTCGTAACGCCAGGCGGCGGAACGAGCAGAGACGCGGCGATCTGATCGGCCAGATCGTCTGCGTTAATAGCCCGGCCCGGAGTACCGACGGTACGTCCGACCTCCCGCCCATCCACGATCTGAATATCCGTCTGGCCTGCAGGCGTTCCTACTTTTTTATTGATAGTGTCGATATACTGCTTGATCTTTGTTTTATCGACAGAAAGTGTTACCTTTCCCTCACTATCTGTACTGAGTACGATCCAGCCGGCAAGCTCGTTTTTATCCGGTGAGAATTTTTGCGTATCGGCCTGAATGGTTACACTATGGCCTAACGCTGCCTCAGCTTCACCCCTGACTTTCGCCAGGTCCTTCGCTGTTCTTAAAGGAGCCTTACGAACGGAAGGTACCTGAATGGTAGTCGTGCCGCCCAGTTGCACGGCTGCCGTGCTTATTGCCTGGAGCAGCTCATCACTTTTAACCATGCTTCCGCTTATGGCATCACTTGCGACCAGTCGGCCGTTTTTTATATCCAATCTTGCATTCTCCGGAGGGAATGTAAATGTCTTACTCTCCTGCTGGCTAAATATTTTAAGCTGAGCGGTGGTATAAAAGATATCGGCTGTCTTTATGTGAACAGAAGACCATAGTATCGAACCTGGAATAAGCCGCAGCCACAGCGGGTACGTCGTTACCTGGGCCACCATGGTATCGACATTCGGTTCTGCACCCGCTGATTTCACGGGCAGTTCCACAGATTTGTCAGCTCCGAGTGCCAGACGTATTTTTGTTTTTTCAAACTCTTCCTGCGTTATCTTTGCAATCTCCGTAGGAGTCTTGAGGCCGACCGCCACGTTCCCTACCCTGCCATAAGGAAGACCCTTATTCCACGGATATAAAAGCTGGGCGATAATCAGCAGCAAGACCACACCAAGGCCCACCATGATACTCAAACGGACGACCTTTCGTCTCAGGAAAGGCACAGGGTGATGTATGGCTGATTTTTTATGTCGGACGATGTGTGTATTTCGATCAGCTTTTTGAGCCAGAATCATGAATCCATTATACTAGACTTGTGCGCACTTCTATCACGAAAAGGAGTCGTGTTTGAAATGTGGATACCACATCAGCGAGAGCTGTTTTATCTTGCACATGATATGAAAAATCGGGGTGATTACCAGCGGTCGCTTTCTATCGCGTACGAGCTTCTCCGCGATCTGAAGCTCACTTCTCTCGCCAGGGCCTACGTTCGCGGCTGCATCGTTGCGGTCGATCTGCGACATCTCGGACGTCAAACAGAAGCAGAGCAGGTATTCGCAGAGTCCTTCGAGAGCGCGCTCGGCCATCACAAGGCCGTAGCGGCATACATACGCAACGACTGGTCGTCGATGCGCCAAGGAAACGAGGCGCTGAAGATGATCAGAGAAGCCCTGGTACTCCTCGAGGAGGCAGAAACGACCCCTGATCCAGATCGGCACCTAACGGCAGATCGCGCCTGTCTCCGGGCAACGTTGGCACGCGCAGCCGTACGATCGGGTATCGCTTCCGAACTCAAAGTACTTCGTGACGCGAGGCGTCTGTTGCAACGATTCGTCCGTGTCCTTCCGAGATACCGCGCATTTCACTTCAATGCCCTCGCATGGGAATGCGAAGCCGGAGTTCGACTGCGATCGTTCTCCTTGGTAAAAAGTGTGCCCTATCTCCTGTGGCTCACCGTGCGACAAGGCAAGGCGCAGCTTCTGATGAAGTACGTACGGGCATCGCGAAAAATTGGATAGCTGTGTAGTGCACAAAAATACCCGCGGCAGCCAGTCGCGGGTATATAAATGGGGATTTTTTTATTTTTTTCGTTCCCGATATTCGCCGGTTGCTGTGTCGACCGAAATGATATCGCCGGTTTTAATGAATGCCGGTACTTTCACTACAAGGCCCGTCTCAAGCGTGGCATCCTTAAGAACACTGCTGGTCGTATCGCCTTTGACGACGTCTTCTGCATACGTAACCTCGAGGTAAATATTCTTTGGAAGTTCGACGTTAATTACTTTATCTCCGAAGAATTGGAGATTAAGACTGTCACCCTCTCTTAAATAATTTGCAGCCGCATCGATAATGTCGGCAGGGAGTTCGAATTGCTCAAAAGTTTCCGGGTCCATGAAAAAGAATGTCGAATCGTCGCTATAAAGATACTGAACACCTTTATTGCTCACCTCAGCACGTTCGATCTTATCCTGACCTTTGAAGGTTTTAGGTATAACACTGCCATCAACAAGGTTTTTTAACTTCACGTTCACGATGCTACCACCACGACCCATGACTTTTTGGCTATATTCGGTGACACGGTACGGCTTGCCGTCAATCTGGCAAACAACTCCCTTTTTCAGATCTGTTGGTTGATACATGTTCGTTATTCTCCTTTAACAAGTTTACGTAGAACGGTCAGCACGAACGGAGTGAACTCGTTTGCCATCGCCTCAATGGCTTCAGGCGTTTTTGGAATGTCGGCTATACTACCTTGGACATTCAAGGTAAGTGACTCCCGCCCAAACTGAGTAAGTCCCAAACGGTACATGGATACGTGCCTCAGGATTTTTTGTCCGTTCTTATCTTCTCCCTCATATTCGCCGGACCACTCTGCATGCAGCGCTCCGGGTGGGATATCCAGGCTCAGTTCTTCGGCAAGTTCTCGTGCGCCGGCAGATGCAGGATCTTCCCATGTACCTTCACTATCCTGATTTCTTCCACCACCGAATAACTGTAGCTTACCGGGATATGCTAACTTTCCGGGTAAATCGGGGCGTTTTTCAAGAACAAAATTTTTTGCCGTTTCGAGAACAACGACACTGCTTCTGGCCTTTATCTGTTCACTCACAATTCGCCCCTTAGTTCGAGGTGACGAATGGAAGCAGCGCAAGGTGGCGGGCACGCTTGATTGCTACAGCGAGTTGTCGCTGCTGCTTGGCACTGAGACCGGTTTTTGAAACAGGTTCGATCTGTCCGTATACGTTGATGTAGCGCTGCAATGTTTTTACATCTTTGTAATCAAAGTATGCAGGGCTTTCTTTTTTAAATCGCTTGATAGCCATTTTCTTTATCTCCTTAGAATGGAATTTCACTTAAATCAATTGGTTTGTCGTCGATGTCTTCAATCACGACATCGTCGGTTTTTTTCGATGCAGGTTTTGCATTCGAACTATTTGAGTAGTTAGATGCACCACCATCGCTGCCGCTTGGGCCATCAAGAAACGTTACATCGGTCGCAACTACTTCGACACGGCTTCGCTTCTTGCCGGTTTCTTTGTCATCCCAGCTATCCTGTCGCAGTCGTCCCTGCACAAGACAGCGACGACCTTTTGAAAGATACTGACTAACGAGTTCACCAAGTTTTTCCCATGCCGTAACTTCAAAGAAGTCAGTGGCGTCATCCTGGCCGCCGCGATCAACCGCCAAACTGAAGCTCGCGATTGATTTACCCGTGGTCGTGGTTCGAACTTCGGGATCGCGCGTAAGGCGTCCCATTAAAATTACCTGGTTGATGCTTTTGGCCATTTCCCTACTCCTCTTCTTTATCGTCGTCGTTTGATGCGTGTGCTTTCGCTTCTTCGAGTGCTTTTCGTCCCTTTTCATCTACCGTTACAAGCAGGTAACGCAGCACTTCATCGGTAATGTTCAGTGTGTTGCTGATCTTTAGCGGTGCGGTGGCCGGCAGTGTTACGTCCATGTACACATAGACGGCGAAATCTTCTCGGTTGATACGGTAGGCAAGTTTTTTCTTACCCCAGTTGTCTTCCTTGACAATCTCACCACCGGCATTTTTGATGATGTCACGAACTTTCGTGAGCGGTGTCTCAAGATCACTCTCGAGATCCGGATGAATCAGAACGGTCAGTTCGTATTCTTTCATAGATTTCCTCCTCTGGAATCCGTTTGGATGCTTATGTCGGTGCATAAGCCGAGTTAATAACCCTCCTATTTTAACAGATTTTCGATATAAACACCAGTTCTACTCTCTATAAGGCCTTCACATATTCACTAACGGTATCTCTTGTGACAATCATCCAACCGTTATCTTTTGCAATCTGAATCAGCTCTTCGGATTTTGGCTCATATAAAAAAGCCTTGTCCATTGCGCTTAACATATCTACATCGCCCATTGAATCACCAAAACCAATATGGACGTCGCCTTGAGACCTAGACACGAGTCTTTGTATTAATCGATGTTTTTCTTCATAATTTAATACTGTCTTTAATTTTCCGGTGTAACGGCCATCGTGAACTTCAAGTTCTGTACCATAATATGTATCAACGTTTAAAGATTTAGCCACTGCTCTAACAGCAGTAACAGGTGCTGCAGATATAAGGTAAACAACGGAATTCTGAGCTTTAAGAAAGTTTATGGCGGCATATGCCCAATCGAAAATTCTTATATCATCCTTTTCGAATTTTAACTGTATACCTTCAACCTCTTTAGTACTCTTACCTTTTAAGCATCGCGCATGAAGTTGCAATGCACGATATGCAGCCTCACGATAATCAACCTTGCCACCAGAGAAGTCATCAAGTAGTTGTTTTTCTTGATCCAATATACCATGAGAAACAAATCTGTGTTTTGCCATAAAAACATTGAAATTTGTCCCTAGGTAACCGTCATAAAGAGTGTAGTCAATATCAAAAAAGATTCGTTTCATTACATATCCGTACCAGTCGCAAGGTCATCGAGACTTGTAATAAGCACCTCGCGCGGACGTGCACCATCAGCTGGGCCAATAATCCCCTGTTCTTCCATTTCCTCGATAATACGTGCGGCACGGGCATAACCGACCCGCAGACGTCGCTGCAAGAGGCTAGTGCTTGCCTTGCCACTTTCCACCACCACACGAACAGCGTCCTTATACATATCGTCACCGCCCTCACTACCGCCAAAGTCCATAACCACGCCGCCTTTGCCGTTTAGCTGAACTGGCTGCGATATGATCTCGTCGTTATATTGCGGTGCAGATTGGAGACGGAGATGGTCGGTGATCTTCATCACTTCTTCGTCCATTACCCATGCGCCCTGGATACGTTTTGGCTTGCTCATACTCGGGGTCAGCATGAGCATATCACCCTGGCCAAGCAGCTTTTCGGCCCCTACTTGGTCCAAAATTGTACGGGAATCAATCTGCGACGCTACCGTAAAGGCGATACGGGCCGGCACGTTTGCCTTGATAAGACCAGTAATAACATCGACGCTCGGACGCTGCGTAGCCAGCACGAGGTGGATACCAACAGCACGAGCTTTTTGCGCCAGTCGAACGATGAGCGCCTCTACGTCGCGGGCAGCTACCATCATGAGGTCGGCCAGCTCATCGATGACAACGACAATGTACGGCATGGCACCGTCGTCTACGCGCTGTTCATTGCCGTCTTCGTCCGGCACGGATACTTTTTTGTTGCCGGATTGGATTTTTTGGTTGTAACTTTTAATATCGCGGATCTTTTCTTCAGCGAGCAGCTTATACCGCCGCTCCATCTCATTTACCGCCCATTTCAATGCACTGATGGTCTTTTCAGGTTCGGTAATCACCGGTGTCAGCAGGTGCGGGATATCTTCATACGGTGCCATTTCTACCTGCTTAGGATCGACCAGGATAAGCTTCATCTCGCTGGGGCTGTTACGATATAACAGGCTGGTAAGCAGCGTGTTGATCATGACGGACTTACCACTACCGGTCTGACCAGCAATAAGAAGATGGGGCATTTTGTTAAGCTCACCGACTACCGCCTCGCCGGAAATATCCTTACCGATAGCAAAACTAAGCGGTTCGTGATTGCTCTTCCACTGTTTGGCGGTAAGAATACCATATAAGCGAACATCGGCAGCTTTACGGTTCGGGACCTCGATACCGACTGCTCGCTGACCCGGAATTGGTGCCTCTATACGCAGACTTTGTGCCGCCAAATTAAGAGCGATGTTCGTTTCAAGCGCGGTAATACGCGTCAGCTTTACCCCGCTTGGCGGTTTAAGCGTATACTGCGTTACCTTGGGTCCTATGTTCGCCCCCTCCATTTCTACATCGATATTGAATTCTGCCAACGTATCCCGTATGGTCTGTGCGTTCTGCTGAACGTCCCCGGCGTCGGCCGGCGACTGCTTTTTCTCCAGTAGCTCGATACTTGGTGCCTGCCAATTAGGGTCGCTTACAGCGATTAGGGCTGCCTGCTCTTCGGCGGCCTTATCCTGCTTTACGCTTCCGCGGAGACTTGAAAGATGCGAGCCTTTTTTCTCTTCCTGGTCAAGCGTTGGAACTCCCGCATTGAGTTTTAGTTCACCGATTGCCTGTGGCTTCTGAGGAGCATCGAGCGTTGCGGCCTTTTTCATGACCTTCACGTTTTCATCTTGCTCACCCAATTCGCGGCGTGAAAGATCCCATAGTTTTTTGATTACGCTAAACGGCGAGATACGAAGCACGAACAGTGCCGTAATAATAACAAGAAGCACGTAAATAAACGCCGCGACGCCGCTGTTGACCAGCGCAAGCATAAGATTATTGATACCGTCACCAACGAACCCGCCGGTATTTTTGCCTTGATCGTTCTGCATAAGGCCGAATAATCCGGCGAACCATACGATCAACAGGGCGGTTGCCAGCTTTACCACGAACGGTAACTTATTTTCTTCGGCGCGAAAGATTTCGACAGCGATATACACAAAAAGAACTGGAATAACGTAGACGGCGTACCCCACCGCAGAAAGTGAGGCGTTATAAAGCCACTCAAGTACAGGGCCACCGGCCTTAAACCAGGCAACGACAAAAAGGATGGAAATAGCGATAAGGATAACCGCTCCCACCTGAGACCAAAAACCGACCGGCAGACTGTGCTGCGGCGCTACCTTGGCTTTCCCCTTGCGTGCACTTTTTCTTTTTTTAGGCATAATTACTTTTTATTATACGCTTTTTATCTTTTAGATTGCTATACGTATATTATAGCAAAAATTACTACAAAAAGCAAATGGGCGGGCCTGTATGCCCCGCTCGTGTCGCTCCTAGTACGCGCGTTGGTCTGACGATTTGATACGAAGCGTCGGGTCGTTTGCTTCAGTATCTGGTACCTGCGGCGGTGCAAAACGGCGAGGCTGCTGCGGACGCTGCTCGTTATTATCGAACTTTTGACGATTCTGGCTTTGGTTCTGGCCACCGTTCCCACCGATTTCGTTAATAACGGGAATAACGATCGGGGTACGGCGAGTCTGATCGTATAGAATATGCGTGATTTCATCTTTGAGTTCTTTTTTAATAATGTCGAGATCGACTTTTTTACCACCAAAACTTCTAGCGACTTTTTGCTTAAGGTATTGGCGGATCGATCCCATCAGCTCTTCGCTATCACGAAGGTAAATGAACCCGCGTGAGATAATATCAGGACTCGTCATGAGACGACCACTTCCGCGAGCTACCGTCAATACAACGACGAACATACCTTCGCTGGCCATGTGAATACGATCTTTCAGCACCACTTCCGATACGATGGCACCGCTGTCATCGTACATGATACCGCCGACCGGAATTCGACCGGCCTTTCTGGCGCCTTCGCTGTCGATTTCAACGACATCACCACTGTCACACACGAAAATATTTTCGCGCGGGATACCGGCTTCTTTTTCAGCTAGCTCGGCATTGTGGTGAAGCATATGGAACTCACCGTGAATCGGCAGATAGTACTTCGGGTTGAGCGCATTTACAAGTTTGACGTGGTCGTCGTAATACCCATGCCCTGAGAGGTGAAGTGGCCCGATACCAGTAAGGTGCGTCTTGCCATTTTGGATGACCTCGCTTCCCTCACGCATAAGACCGTCGACTGTACGTACAACGTACTTCTCGTTACCAGGAATCGGGTTGGAGCTAAAGACGATAACATCGGAGTTTTTGATCTTGATGAATTTATGACTACCGCTAGCCATGCGGTTCAGCACCGCGTTAAACTCACCCTGAGAACCGGTACACACGATGGTCACCTTGCCGTCGGGTAGCTTAACGACGTCTTCCATTTTGACCACGACGTCCTTGGGAATTTTAATAACGCCGGCACGGAGCGCGACTTCAAGGTTCTGGATCATACTGAAACCGGCAAATGCCACCTTACGGTCGTGCGCCTTGGCTTCTTCCAGAATCACCTGCATACGGTGGATCTGGGAAGAGAAGCAGCTAAGAATAAGTCGTGAATTCTGGAATTTCTCCATGACCTCACCAATGCTATGCTGGATATCGAATTCGCCATGAGTATGCGTGCCGTCCGACTCACAGTTGGTACTTTCGTTCATGAGAAGCAAAATGCCTTCTTTAGTGGCGATCTCGGTAAGACGCTCGAGATCGAACTTTTTACCGTCGACCGGATTTTCTTCAAAACGCCAGTCACCGCTATCGACAAGAACACCGAGCGGCGTACGAATAACTACCGCGGTCGCATCAGGAATCGAGTGATTTACCCGAACAAGCTCAATTGAAAAGCTGTCACCGAGCTGCACACGTTCGTGCGCTTCGGGGTTGAGTTCGTTGTAGGTCGGTTCAAAGCCACTAGTGGCCTCCTCCATGGTACGTTGCAGCATACCAAGCGTGAACTTGGACGCATACACAGGAGCGGGAATTTTGTGAATGATATGACGGAAGGCCCCGATGTGATCGAGGTGACCGTGGGTAAAAATATGACCACGTATCTTATGCTTGTTTTCTTCAAGATAAGTAATATCCGGGGTAATGTAATTGATACCGGGGTAATCGGCTCCGGGGAACAAAAAGCCCATATCGATGACGATGATGTCGTTATCGTACTCAATAGCCATCATGTTCTTACCGATACCCATCTCGCCGAGTCCGCCGATCGGCATTACCCTAAGCGTAGGACGTGGCGAGCGGGAGCGTTTTGGCTGGTCGGCCAGGCTGAACTGTCGTCCGCCATATCCGTTATAAATAGATTTGTTAACCGGTACGTTAATCATATGCTGCGACGCACGAAGATTGACGTTTTCACTGGTACGGCGCTGCGCGCGGAAGACTTCCCCTTTTCGGGTGGTCGTATTATTGAGTACCGTATTGTTTGATTTTTGCCTCTGCTGAGGCGCGGGCCGCTTTGACTTGTCATCATTTTGCGGCGTAGCGAGTCGTCGTTGACCCATATAAATAATTCTCCTTATTTGTTATCAAAATAATTTCTAAATACGAGTTGAGGATACGATTTGTATATGTTTCCCTCTTTGCAAGTGATTATAGTATAGCAAACATATCGTAGTTATGCAAGTTAATAGAGGTAGCGTAGGTCCATTTCAAGCTTTTTTCATAAGTTCGATGACTTTAGGTACCTTCATAAAATCATCTATGAGGGTTTCGCGCATACTACCGTTATAGAGTGCTGCAGCCGGGTGGTACAGTGGAACAACTACCAATTTATCGTCGCCAAATTGAATACGTTTTGCCTGACCGTGAATCACGCTGATTCGACTACCTGGCAAAAAATATTCCATACTATGGCGACCAAGCGTAATAACCACCTTCGGTTTAATGATTTGAAGTTGCTTTAACAGATACGGCCAAAACGCTTTCTTTTCATCCGGCTCAGGATCACGATTGTTCGGTGGACGGTATTTTACAATGTTCGTTATATAGACGTCGCTTCGCTCCAAGCCGGCTGCGGCAAGCATTTCGTTCAAGAACTTTCCCGCCGCACCTACGAACGGCAGCCCCTGTTCGTCCTCGTTCTTCCCCGGTGCCTCCCCTATAAACACGATTTCGGCATTGATATTGCCGTCGCCCATAACTAAATTATGAGCCTGAGCAGCAAGCTCCGAACAAATTTTTTTATCGATAATTTCTTGTTTTACTCTGTCGAGTTGGGCCTGCTTGTCATCATCGCTCATGACTTTACTCTACCTTCCTGCGCTAAAATAGGCAATTATGGCAAACAGAGAATATTACATATCCTCGCATTATCTCTCATTACACCAAAAGAAGTATCGGTTATTCCGATACTTCTTGAGTGTCCTAGCCTACTCCTGAGTTTCCTTCATACTCAGACTGAGACGTCCACGTTCGTCGATACCGGTAAGCTTTACCTTGACGATTTGGCCTTCGTGGAGCACATCGGTTACTTTTTCGACACGTTCGTTTGAGAGCTGAGAGATATGGACCATGCCGTCGATGCCGGGCATGATATTTACGAATGCGCCGAAGTCTTTAATACTGACAACCTTGCCTTCGTAAATTTTACCCACTTCGGGCTCTTCAGTTAAACTCTTGATCCAGTTGATGGCTTTTTCGATGTTGGCGGTATCCTGGGCAGCCACGGTAATAAGGCCGTCTTCTTTAATATCGATTTCAGCGCCGGTTTCGGCAGTAATTTTATTGATGACTTCTCCACCCTTACCGATGACCGCACCGATTTTTTCAGGGTTGATCTTGATCTTTTCGATTCGCGGCGCGTACGGACTAAGACTGAGGCGCGGCGCGGCGAGTGTGGAAAGCATGTGCTCAAGAATAAACGCACGGCCTGGCTTTGCCTTGGTAAGTGCCTGACGAAGAATCTCCACAGGCAGACCATGGACTTTCATGTCCATTTGAATAGCCGTTATGCCACGTTCGGTTCCTGTGACCTTAAAGTCCATATCACCGGCGAAATCTTCGGCATCGGCAATATCAGAAAGAACGTACGGAGTATCTCCGTCCATCATAAGCCCCATGGCGATACCGCTGACCGGGCGTTTTAACGGCACGCCGGCATCCATAAGCGCAAGTACACTACTACAAGTAGCTGCCATGGAAGTAGAGCCGTTCTGACTCATGATTTCGGTGACACTACGGATAGCATAAGGAAATTCTTCTTCAGTTGGAAGCATCGGAAGCACAGCACGCTCCGCAAGATACCCGTGACCGATTTCTCGGCGTCCAGGGCTTCCAAGGCGACGCACTTCGCCCACCGTGTATCCCGGCGCGTTGTAGTGGTGCATATAACGACGCTCGTGGTCTGTCTGTTCCATGGTGTCAACCATCTGCGCATAACTAAGCGGTGCGAGGGTGACGATATTCATACCTTGTGTCACACCTCGGGTGAACAGGCTGGAACCGTGTGTGCGTGGCAAAATACCGACTTCGCTTGAGAGCGGACGGATTTCATCCAGTTTACGACCGTCCGGACGAAGACTGTCCTCAACGATACCGCGGCGGACATCTTTGTGAAGCGCCATCGTGAAAGCTTCATCGTATTCGCCGTGCAGCGGCTCGTACTCTTCTTCGCCAAGTTTTTCGAGCATTGATTCGTGGAACTGGTCACGGAGCACGGCTACCATTTCGTTGCGTTCGGGGTATGGGCGACGAAGGTCTTCGCCGAGTTTATCTTTCATCCACTCATCGACGATTACTTGGATTGCTTCATTCGGAAGGACGAGTTCGTACTCCAATGCCTCAACACCGACTTTTTGAACAAGTTCCTTCTGCAAAGCGATCGCCGGCTGGAACGCCTCGTGTGCCCACGCAAGTGCATCGGCAACCAGATCTTCACTTACTTCGTTTGCTCCGGCCTCTACCATGGTGATGCCGCTTTCAATACCGGCAACGACAAGATCAAGATCGCTCTTTTCACGCTCTTCAGGGGTAGCAAAAGCCTTGAATTCGTCATTTACCTGCGCAACGCGAAGCCCGGCCACAGGACCGTCAAATGGTGCACCCGTGAGCATGAGAGCGGTACTGACGGCAATCATGGCAATTGAATCAGGACGGAAGTTCGGATCCATCGAAAGCACGCTCGCAACCGTCTGGACTTCTTGGCGATATCCTTTTGGAAACAATGGGCGGATCGGACGATCGATTAACCGGCCGATGAGGATCGCTTCATCGCTTGGACGACCTTCGCGCTTTATGAAACGACTGCCGCTAATCTTACCGGCTGCATAAAACTTTTCTTCATAATCTATCGAGAGTGGGAAGTAATCCATGCCGCTCAGGGGTTTTTTACCCACCATGGCCGTACCGAGCACGACGGTATCGCCATACGTTACCAGTACACTGGCACTGGTACGAAAGCCGACACGGTTGACTTCGAGTGTCAGCGGTTTTCCACAAAGATCAGCGGTAACAGAGATAATCTCTTTACCATTAGGGTTGATAGTAGACATATAGTCCTCCTTTTGTTATTCGCCCTTCTTCCGTAAGCGAATAAGTAACGGGTACAGAAATTCGTATATAACGAACTGCTCTAACCACCACTTACATCGCCATCGGGCACTTTTTATTATAGCGTACTTCCCTGTTTATTGACGTTTTTATAATTTAGTTGTATAAACTATATAATACGCATACTATACATATAATATGACAACACACATCGACCGCATTCCATCACAAGAACATTTTGACTCTCGCGACTACCGAGAGCGTCTGCAACGCGAAGCAGAAGAGATACTGTTTCATCCCAGCTTGGCACATCTTCTAACGGTCGCTGCGGAAGAACATAACATCTCCGAAGCCTCTATCGAGGCACTGGCGAATACACCGGACACGTATACCTATGCGCTCACCGTAGCAAAACTCGCTAAAACCATATTGGATCGACGTGAAGGGAGTGGTATTGAGCGGCATCAGTTACGTGACGATGATTTATCTTCACGCATGAGAGAGACTATACGTCGCACCGTAAATGAACTGCACATGACAACGGAGACACCGGTGCCGTCCGGCTCTTTTGAAATAGCGGCCGTACTGGGTGCCACCGTAGCGCCGATTGCCAAACGAACAGATTATTTATATGACGCGCTCGAAGCAGGTACGGCAAACACCTCAATACTTATAGGACTTGGCGCCGAACGACGCCTGCTTGATGTTGATACGAAATATGCTCATCTCTATCCTTATGTTAGTGCCGCGGAAGTAGAGACTGAGCTACTCGCTCATGCGGCTCAGGACTGGTTCACGAAAAATGGGTACACTGCTCCTGTTATCGATCGGAGCGCGCCGATCGAAACATTTACGAAAGATGCGACATTGGGCAGTAGTCATCGCATTCAGACGGTCACTTTTGAAGATGAACAAAGCCGACCCGGTTGGGCACCCGGCATGATTATTAATCTTTCCGCACCGTTTCAAAAGACGCATCACCCTCGTGCAAATACTGGTGAAACGGTCCGGTTCTTGTTAGCACTCGCCGACCTTGCACCGGGCGACAGACTGCTGTTTGTCAGTAGCCAGCCATACCTTCTTGGCCAAAAATTTGAGATCCAACGCCTATGCCTTGAAGCCGGTGTTGAGGTAGAGGTGGCTGGCTATGGTATCGATAGCGCCCGTTTGTCCGCGTCTGCGCTTGGTGATGAGATTGCCAAAGCCACCGCAAAAGCAGCGGCTCTTTATACGGCACTCCGATAAGTTTACAGAATTGACGTAACTATTCTTAAATGATAGAAATAAAGTAGTTCATCTTTAGCCGGCACGCAAAAGGAGAAGATAGTCATGGACTGGCGCCACGACTCGGCTTGCCGAGACGAGGACCCTGAGCTGTTCTTTCCGGTAGGAACGAGCGGCCCCGCACTATCGCAAGTCGCCCAGGCAAAGGCCGTGTGTCATCGGTGCCCTGTTGCCTCCCCTTGCCTGGCCTGGGCCCTGACCAGCGGTCAGGACACCGGTGTCTGGGGTGGGATGAGCGAGGACGAGCGGCGCGCGATCAAGCGTCGACGTACACACATCGGAACACGGACGAATGCCTGAGTCGTCCGTACCGAGCAGGCTTCGGTGATCCTCCAAGGAGGATCCCGGAGCCTGATTTTTTCTTCCTTACTCATGTTATATGTACAACACCCACCTCTATAGGTTAATGATTTATACATAAACACCTGGTATACTGAAGCGGCTTAAATAGGGGGTGGGATGCTTACAACGACTATAACTCATTTACTTTGGGTGCCTAAAAAATGGCTTATTCCAAAACGAGAACAGGCGCTTCTGGCGATAATAGCGCTTATTTTTTGGGGAGCGACTTTATGGCAGGCGGTGACAGTAGATGCCAAAGGTACAAGTGTTTTCTCTCTGTTTGGATTGGGCTTGCTGTATCTTGTATTCAGTATTGTCAACCTTACCGGTGCCGTCACAAGTGCCGTCTCCGGCTTCAAGCAGGATGCCGACAAGGAAACGCAGGCTCGATCACTCGTACAGCTTTTCGTCATTATGGCCGGTATGTTCGTACTGAACGTCGCCGTGTTGGTCGTTTATGTGGTCAAAGGCACTACAATGACCCCGCTCGACACCACCAGTCTCGTGATTGATTTTCTTCTTGTTCTCGCACTTACGATCTTTTACGGCCCGAAACAGTCATTCAAACACCCGGTTGCTCGGGGTTGGCTGGCCATTGCCGGAAAAACAGTCCCTCAGATTGTCATGGCATGGTTATTTTTTACGCATCCTAACCTGAGTTACGGTCTCGCACTTCTAACGCTATTGGGTATTAACGCACTTTCATTTTTAAGGTTCCTTCCTACGTTCAAGGCGTTTCGGCGTGACAAAAAAGACATCCATTTACGAGGGCTCATGATTGGTGAAACCGGTAATTTTGCGAGCGGATTACTTTTGACGATTGCCTGGCTTATACCGCACATCGCTTAGCGAATGTTTCAAGAAACTCGACAGATAGCTCGGGTGTTGCCGTACACACTACACCGTCTACCGGCAGACGCCAGTCTATAGTTTCAAACGGCTCACCCGCCAAGGAAGAGACAGTGCCGCCTGCATTATGAACTGCCAATGCTCCAGGAGCGATGTCGTGGGGATTGGATGGCCCGGGAAAAGCGGACAGATCACTGTCACCAAGCGCTACCGCACCCATGAATAACTGGTGATTGATTTCACGAGCACGAGGCAAAAGATCGTCGGCTTTTCTTAGGTCGTGTTTGGCACCGCTCCACGTCGTCCGCTCGTATCGTCGCACTCTGTCAAGCGATGTCGGGCCGTCACCATCCAGGCTTACCCGAATGGGTTTCGCCATTGCCGAACTTTTATAAAACGTGCCGTCCGGACCCGCCGAAAGCTGCATCGTTCGCTCCTGAAACGGATTGTATAGTGTGCCGATCGTCGGAGTCGTTTCATCCGGTGCGAATCCAGCAAGCAGGATTGTCGCGGTAGCGTCTTTTATATTCCCTGCCTGATAGCAGCGCCAGAAGCCGCTTGTACCGTCAATGGGGTCAATCGTCCACATCCATCGTTTTGCAGCCTGCTCGAGATCACCCTTCGTGCTGTTCGAGGCCTCTTCGCCCCACACCAGGTCTTCCGGATAGTCTTGCGCGGTCATTTCAATGAACAGGTCGTTAAGATCCAGGTCGACATCCGTCACTTTGGTGCCGTCAGGTTTTTTATACATTCGTACGTCGCCCTTTATCATACGCAGTGCCCGTTCGCCAAGCCGGACCGCGGCACGATTCATAAAGTCATAGCGTTGTTCTGTTTCGTTTTTTCGTGAAAGTAGTCGTTCCATCATTCCTCCTGCTCTCAGCATAGGAGATGAGGGAGTGGTTTTATAAGTAAATCATTTTACCTAGTCAAGCTCCCACGTCATATCGATCGGGTCGGTCCTGTGCTGTGTGATACGCATAACCATTTCGGTCACCTCCGGCAAACTGTTCTTCGGCAAATCATTCTGTTTGAACCATGAGGTTCTGCCACTTTCGGTTTCTCGCTCTGCCGGCTCGCCCTCATACTCTATATGCCAGATGAATCCAGGCCTATGATATACCGCTGCTCCGCTATGCGTATAACAGATATTCGCCGCCACATACTCTTTGATACAGTAATGATTCGAGAGATTTCTTCGCCGCATCTCCTTTGTAATGCTTGTTATAAAGCTCTCCCCGAAATGCAGCTTACCGGACGGAAGGCTGAGAAATCCTTTCATGGGGTGTCTTGTCGCCTGATACAGCAGTACCATGGTACCATGCGTGACAAAAAGCGACGTATAGGCGTGCGGCCGTAACATAAGACGTTTTTTCTCGAACGAAAAAGCATCCGTCACTAAATAGCCAGTACCTGTAAGCTGATATATTCCATCGCTGACCGTAATGAGTCCGGCTTGTTTTAATAAGCGCAGATGATAATTATATGCATTCCCCTCCAGCCCGGCAGGCTTGAGCCCCTGATAGGTCGACGGCCCGTCCTGACGCAACTGCATGAGCAAGGTACGCTGAATGTGATGTGAAAAATCAATGTCGGTGGTGGAGATATTCTTAGCCACGTTCTTAGAGTAAACCATCTAGCATCGCCGCTAGTCGACGCCGCAAACGCTCAACCCTTTCTTCCGGGGTAATGTGCTCGCGAAGCTGGGTGCGTGAAAGGACTGCTGCCGGCGTTTTGTCGCGTACATGCAGGCTACAGTCAAGGTCTCCACACACCAAAAACGTCGTGGTCGACTTTTCTTTTGTAAATGTCAGCGCAGCGGAGTGAGATCCCCGCTGCCAGGTCGCACAGATATCACAAATAATCGCTTCCGTACGCCCGCTGCTATTTGCCGCCCGCTTTTCAAGCCTGAATGTAGTGGCGACTGTACCACCGGGAGTTTCAATTACGAGCACACCTTCGGAGCCGCTTTTATTGGTAACTGCGATAAAACTCCTTTTGTTATTTTTGTAGATTCGCTAGAGGTTTGGTCGGCCAAACATGCACGAGTAGAGGATCCGTAGGATCATAGTAATTACAGAGTATAACAAAAAGAGATTATTCTACAAAATCCAGTCAATATCGCAGAGAAACACTACGCATGCTCGAGCACCTTGAATTCGATTGCAAGCACGCCGTATTTTGCCTGATTCTCGGGCGAATAATAAAGGTTGTATCCGTCAGCCGCCTCTTTGGCGCTGGTAGCACTGGGCATTACCCGTGTGAATCCTTCCGCCGTTACCATTGCAAGTGACGTATCGTACTTTCTGATAGAGATGACCTCTACGAGTGCCTGGTGGGGTTCACCGTCCTGCAAAGTGCCGTTTTCATCACGATGGTCCCTTCGAAGCCAGACACGATCGCCTGGACGATACTCGGCAAACTTACTCCGATTCAACCTTCCCTCGACCGTTTTGCGGCCCGCAATGATCTCATCGATCAACCCGGATTCTCTTCCTGATTCCCACGTCTTCATAAAAAAGAGCTCCGCAGAATTATTTGCGGAGTCCTAGCTTGGCGACAACGGCCTTATAGCTTTCAAAGTTTTTACGCTCGAGATACTTGAGGAGGCGCTTCCTTTTACCAACCATCTGAATCAGACCGCGACGAGCCATGTGGTCGTGCTTGTTGGCTTTAAGGTGTTCCGTCACCTCTTTGATACGAGCCGTCAAAACCGACACCTGAGCCTGTGGGCTTCCAACGTCGTTCTTTGAAACCTGAGTCAAAGCAATTGCCTGTGATTTGTTCTCTTTAGTAATCATCAGAAATGTATTGTATCAGATGACAGCCGCTTTTTCAAGCGGCCTCCCAGGCAATGACAAAGCTATACTTTTTACCCGCCCCCGGAGCAAGAAGCTCGTCGCGTCGCGGTGTCGCTTTCAAAAACGCAAAGCCGTCCAGGTTCGGTTCGACACACACATACGGTCCGAGCTCATCAGTCCATCGACCCCATACGGGAAGATTGTCCGAGGTAAGTATAAGACGACGCTGCGCCGTGTGCAGCGTCTGTGCTTCAGCCTTTATGAAATCTACTTCGCTCATCGTTTCAAGCGAAATGAGCTTGTCATCTATCTTGACATCTGTTTCATTAGCACGGAGTGAAAAATAAGGATGAAAACCTGGTGCCATCCGTAAAGTATTGGGGCCGTTGTTTACTAGCTCCAGTATCATTTCTAAATGAGAATCCTCTAGAATATATGAAAGTGTCGATGACAGCTCTTTGTACTCTCCCGGCCCTTCATTGAGCGTTAAGAGCGCGTAATTCTCCCCTACATTCTCCGCGGTCCATACTACTTCTCGACCAAACCCGTGTTGCACTTGCCCGCTTTCACCTCCTGGTCCAAAATTAGGAAGACACACATGACAACCACCTCTCACCTTTACGCTATCGCTCCCGAGTTCAAACGTTCGTTTTGGGAAAACAATATCTCCCGATGCATCTGATAGATTCGTAAGCCAGGCCCCATGCACATCGATAATTGCTTTATTGTCGCTCTTTTGCAGTTTGATCATACGCCTCTAGCTTTCTATTCCTAAATCTTTTAGTTGCACCGCTTCCTTTATGTTCCATTTCGAAATGGCAGTTCGCCGAAGTTCAGCACAATATGCTCCCGTATGCAGAAATACCCCTATGTCACCGGCAAGGCTGCGTATGTACGTACCGCTGCTTACATGAGCACGCACCTTCACCTCGGGATACGAATAGTCGAGAAGCTCCAACGAATACACCGTTATTTTACGAAGAGGCACCTCGACCGCTTCACCGCTTCGCGCGAGTTTATAGGCACGCTGGCCGTTTATTTTAATAGCACTGAATGCCGGTGGGCGTTGGCTTATTTCACCCGTATATTTCCGGAGTGCAGCGAGAAGGTCTTCGCGTGAAGGGCGTTCATTTGAAATATCCGTTATTTCACCTTCAGGATCGCCCGTAGAACTTGTTTGTCCCAACCTGAAGGTCGCCTCGTATACTTTATCGAGTTTTGAGTAGGCTTCTGCATTTTTACACTCTTTTCCGGTAACGAGGATCATGAGACCAGTTGCAAACGGGTCGAGTGTCCCGGTGTGCCCTACCTTTACTTTTTTGCCGGCTTTTTCACTAAGCACTCGGCGAACGCGTGCCACCACGCCAAAACTAGTCATATTAGTCGGTTTGTTAATAAGGAGAATGTTATTTTCATTCATGTCTTTTCAGTATATCACTAAAGACGACAGCATAGACAAATAGACTATATTATGCTACAATATAATAAAGAAGTCGATGAAATAAAAAAATAAACATGAATATCAGGCCTAAGTCCCCAGAAACAGTTTCAGCCCAAATGGCCAGCTATGCTGCCGAACAAAAGAAACAAACTGCAGATCGAACATACATCTTACAAAAAGCCGGTTCTCTAGCTCTCTCACAGCATCCATCCTCTCGTATGTTAGAACTGGGTGAAGATCTCGACTACGAACCTTATAAAAACTATCTCCGCGAAAAAAACGGCTCACGATATGATTTTATTTCTCATAGAACGAAGCTGCTTGATACATTTAACTCATTCCGACCCGTTCTTGAGCAAGTTGAAGGGAGGCTTGGGCTCGGAGGAAGTTCAGTCGTCTCAGTCATTACATTAGACAATAACCCGTACGCCCTACGCCAAACAATTGCCCAAGATCGTGAAAGCGATATTGACAACCATATCCTCGCATCGACACGCGTACGTCAAATGCCTCAGAAATATCAAGAACACGTCGAACATCTTGTTGCTGCTACATATGAAAATGGAGGCATGACAATAGCTGAAGTGATGCCCGGCAAAGAAATAAATAAATTGCAACCAGAAGATATTGAACAAATTACACAGGAACAAATTGACGAGCTAGTTGAAACGATGATCGAAGCAGAAAAGGTCGGCGTTCAGGTGGATATCACTAATGCAGGTAATGTATTCTACGATCCAGAGAAAGGCTTCGGCTTAGTTGATCTAGATACATCAGCGGCAAACAAACGGTATCGTGTCACACTCAGCTTAGCTTTGTCACATTTTCCGGAGCTTATTTCTAATATAGGAGATAGCAAGAAGGATATGGAGACCTTCGATGATTATGTCGATAAAGCAGATCGATTAGCAATTATCATGCCCGTACTCAGGAAGTATCAACATGCCTGTGACGCTTTACCAGGATATATACTCGACTCGCGTAGCAGAAATAATATCGCTTCTACAATTGCAAAAGCGCAAGAAATCATAGATAACTTTAGCCACTACTAATACTCTTGCTATTATAAGAGTATGAAAAAGATTATTTTTGGCATTTTTGCCCACCCCGACGACGAAGCATTCGGACCAAGCGGTGCCCTACTAAAAGCCAGCCGGGAAGGTGCCGAGCTACATCTTATTACCTTCACCAGCGGCGACGCCGGCACCAACCCAGATAACGTGGAGGATCTGGGGGCAGCCCGACTCAAAGAATGGAAAAAGGCGGGCGAGCTGTTCGGCGCCAGTACCATGCACTATTTAGGATATAAGGACGGCACGCTAAACAACTTTGCCATGATAGAAGCTTCAGAGCGGATAAAAACGCTCGTGCTTACTATTTTAAAGGATGTTCCCTCGGAAGTGGAGGTGGAGTTCGTCACGCTCGATCTTAACGGATATACAGGACATATCGATCATATAGTTGCAGCACGTGCCGCCTGTTTTGTGTACTACACACTTCAAAAAAATGATTCACGGCTCAAACGTATAAAGTTTGCCTGTATGTCGGTAGAAGCATGGCCATCCGTAAACACGGACTGGTTATTCATGGAGGCCGGTCACAGTCCGGAAGAGATTACGGAAACGGTCGACGCTCGTGATCTACAGGAAGATCTGCTCGACATTATCCACACCCATCATACACAGCGCGCGGATGGCGAGACAATGATAAAAAGCCAAGGCAAGAACCTTGGCTTGAATTACTTTATCGTGCGGCATTAACTCTGGCCGGGAATCTTGAACTGGCCGGGGTCGGTTGGCTGAGGTGGCGCAGCAGGAGCAGCACTCCCTTGAGTAGGTGTAAATACGTCTTCAAGCTTTTCTGGAGAGAGCGCTCCCATAGGGGTCTGGGTGTCCACGGCCGGTGGAAGCGGCGGTAACGTCGAGAAATCAGGGAGTGGCGGAACCGGAGGTAATGACGCCGTAGGTGGCGTACTTTCTACAGCTGGCGCAGGTGTAGCCGCTTCTTCGTGGGGTATCGGGGTACCGAGCGGCTGAGAGCCGACATTTTCAAGCGGATTACCTGCCGGGTTAAATGGCACGGCTCCAAAGGCGGCATCGACGGCCGCACGAGCCTCTTCATGAGGAACACGATTCTCTCTATCGATATCGGCAAGCGTTTCTTGCGGTCGCGGTGGTTCGATGGCCGAAGCGACAGCTGTCGGCGCAGAATCCGGTTCAACCGGTGGCGCTAAATCCTTAAACGGATCAACGAATGCTTGATCATCACTTGGCTGAGACGCCGCGTTCAGTGGTGACTGGAAGGTTGGTGAACTATCACCCACATAATTATTACCGTTGCTATGTGTCAGAATGGTATGATTGCGTGTATCTTCAAGTTCTCGCTTCTTGTCTTCGGCCGCCTGCTCGGTAGTGGCATTGAGCGTACCGCCCATGCTCGGGGTTTCACCATTTTGCCATTGCTCACTGACTGCCGGTTCCGGTGGCGTGTTTGTCACAGTCTCGGGAGCTTTCTCGGCTGCCTCGTTTACCTCTTCATTTGCCGCGGCCAGATCTTTTTGCAGATCTGCAACCGAAGGTGTTGCGGCAGGTGCCGCTACCGCGGGTGCGACACTGGAAAGCTGCTTGGCCAACGTGTCTTCCGCCTCCTGCGAAGGAGGTGTCTCGAGTGGCGCGGCTGTTTCCTCCTGTGGAGGTTCCGATGGCTGCTGATTGTCTTCATGTGAGATTACCAGGGCACCGTCATCTTTTTTTGGCTCAGCATTTTGGCCGTTCTTTTTACCACGGCCTTGTTTTTTCACTTTGGTCGATTGGCCTTCCGAAAGATCGGTGGTACCATCCGAATTTTGATCACCCGTCTTCTTGGCACCTTCACCAATCTCATGAGCTTCTTCAAGCTTGGAAGCGATAAGCTGCTGGTTTGCTCCCGCGGACATAAGCTGTGCCGCAATAGTCATCACCCGCGACGAGGTTTTATTATTACTGAATCGGTCGGTAGCCGCTACAATACCGGTAAGAAAAGCGGTCGCCGTCTGCTCGTCCAGCAGACTCTTATCGTTCTTCAAGGCATCGCTGATTCCCACGAGCATTTCACTAAGACTACTGGCGTTGTCTTCGTGCCAATCTATACTGCCTAGTTCACTGATGGCCTCACCGTTCGTAAGGGTGGCGACAGTCGCATCGTGCAATATCCGCCCGTGAGCCTTCAGTGCATTATCCAGATCGTCACGATCTTTTACCCCGAGGCCAAGTACCAGTTCAACATTATAGTCACCTTGACTAAACTCAAGGTCGTCGCCGCTTATAGTCGTTTTATACGGTGTAATGAATATTTTAACAACATCGCCGTCCACTTTGTAGCGAAGATGGTCGGCTTTCTCCTTGTTGAGAGCAATAATAAAATCCCGAAGTGAATCTACCGTGTTCTCAAACGTTTTCTGCGGATCAAGGAACGTGATCGCGGGTGGTATCTGACCGCTGAATACTGCTGTGGCATGTTTATCCATCTTGTTGAGAAGCGCCGTCAAGCCAAGCGCCGCGCTGAGTTCGTCGACGGACGGGTTTGTGCTGACCGTCACCAAAATATTACTATTGGCCTTTATCTTATCGACGATCTGCTGCTTGGCACCACTGTCATTCATATGTAAGTGTTCCTGTTTTTGTTTCTATGAGATTTTGAGTTCACTATACCATAAGTAGTTTATGAACGTCAACAAAATATCCTAAGCATGGCGGCGGAGCAACTTTCCCCTCGTCAAAAGAAGATACATGCCTCCAACGATAAACGTCATGGCGCCAAAGACCACGAGAGCGCCCGCCATTCCGCCTATCTGTGCTAGGAATCCGAAGATAAAAAATCCAACCACGGCCATAGCTTCAACTCCGAAGCTGTTGATTGAAGTAACCGTAGCTCTTACCTCTCCTTTTATCGCATGTTGGACCTTCGCATTAAATACGGTAATGGACATTTTTACGAGCAGCATGAACAGCGAGAATCCTATGATTCCCAGCCAGTTCAACTGGTACCCACTAGTAATGAGGCTGGCGCCGGCAATCGTTACCAAAATCATGAATGCAATCTGTTTAAGATGCTCGAGCTTATACGCAAAAAAGTCGGCTAACAGTACCGGGATGAACACGAGTGTCGAAACGATAGGAATATAAGCGGTAGTGACGTGGGCAGCCTTTAAAATAAGTGACGCGTATTCGTCGAAAATGCGAAACAGCATTCCAACGAAAATACCAAATATAATAAGTCTTACCAGATACGGATTGCGACGCACCTCCGCTATGGCGGTACGGATTATCACCCAGTAAGACGGTGTCTCAACTTCCTGCTGTCGCTTTTTCACCGGTAGCGTGAATGCAATAAGAGAAGAAATAAGTGTCGCACCGATGCTGAACCAGAGTACGCCGTCGTACCCTAGCCAGAAAAATACCGGACTCGCAAGCAGCGTGGATCCAAGACTGAAAAAAAGTGCGAGGCTCTCGCTGCGACCGAACACCTTGGCATATGCCCGCTCGTTCCCCTCGCCTTTCAGCTCATCGAACAGCAGAGCCTCAAAGGTACCCGACGTCATAGCCCGTCCTACCCCCCACAAAACAAGCCCAATCAAAAATCCCCAGTAATTCGGAACGAACACCCATATACCGTAGCCGACCGCACGAATTATCTGCGCCCAACCTAATACATTACGGCGTTTCAAGCGGTCGGCCATCACCCCGCTTGGAATTTCAAACAGCAGGATCATAACAGCCCAGATACCGAGGAGCGATGAAATCTGAAACGTCGTCAATCCTCCCCTTTCGGCAAACATCACCGTATAAAGAGGATAAAGAAGCATAAGTTCGCTAAAAATACGGTAGAGATATATGCGAACATGCAGAGACTTCATAATTTTACTATATCAGATTACCGTAGTGCCGAAACACTTTACATTTCACCCTTTTTCCTCTATAATCTCACCTTGATTGTATTTAAAAACTTTTAAGACGAAGGAACATCATGCCAATCATCAAATCAGCTATCAAACGAATGAAGCAGACCGCTAAACGACGCGATCGTAATGTCGGTATTAAACGTGATATCAAAACGGCCGTAAAAGCATTCATGGCAAAGCCGACCGCCGAAGCACTATCAAAAGCCCAGAGTGAAATTGACACGGCTGTAAAGAAAAAACTCATCAAGAAAAACACCGCTTCCCGCCGCAAAAGTAGCCTGGCAAAAGCCGCCAAAGCTGCCGGTGTAAAGCCCGCTGTCACAAAAAAGACGGTCGCAAAGGTAGCACCCGCTAAACCTGCAGCCAAAAAGGCAGCCGAAAAACCCACTGCTGCCAAGAAAACACCTGCAAAAAAGCCGGCCACAAAGAAACCTGCAGCTAAAAAGGCAGAAAAATAGACCTTCGTCACACAGTAAAATAGCTCCGATATCGGAGCTATTTTACTG